>Ga0209211_10012406_pt1 | contig 10724 bp, 9 predicted proteins | sample RifGroA2_FD_183992 | JGI IMG/M metagenome (GOLD analysis project Ga0209211, IMG submission 183992) | Groundwater microbial communities from Rifle, Colorado, USA - Groundwater A2 (SPAdes) (version 2) | ecosystem: Environmental > Aquatic > Deep subsurface > Groundwater | place: Rifle, Colorado...
TACCGACACCATCTGTCAGAACTTATAGACTTATCCTTGACAACTCAGGTGCAGGCTAACCCTTAGCGTACGATTTTTTCCGTTTCCTGAGGCGACCCCCTTATAACGACGCTCGCCGCTGGACGTTCCCTCGGTAGTCTCGATGTTAACTCCCAGCTCCCGCAGCTGCTCGACAAGGTAGACCGCGGCTTAACGCGAATAAGCGCAAATTTACCCCTACCGGCAAGCGGCAATACGCCGGGGAATCCGCCTGCTGGCGGACCGGGCAACACGGGCGGTTCCCCTGCGGCCAGCGCACCGCGCGCCCCCCTTACCGCCTGCGGCGGTAAGGCCCGCGCCAACAACCGCGGCCTTGCCAGAGTGCCGTAAATATTCTCATATAAAAATATTTATTTTCGAACGAGAAGGTTTTGGGCCTTTTCCCCATCCTTTAAACTCCTATCCCCCAATGATAGCCCATAAACCTTAGCCTTGTTTAAGCATGGCACTAAAATTGCTCCGTAGCGCGTGTAACAAGAAACCAGTCGGGGCCCAGTGCCAGATAGACCGAAAGGCCCTTCCGGAAAGCGAAGTTCTCTGCAAGACTATAGTCGTAGTATCCTTGTAATTTGGCGGATTGGCGCCAGAGCATCCACGAACCGACCGTAATCGGTTGTACCCAGGGAGAGCAAAATTAAATTTGCTTTCCCTTTTTTGTTTGTAAGGCAGCCCGGAAAATGGCAGAATATAGAAGTTAAGGGGAAACAAAATGACGAATAAAGATAAAATAATAGCGGCCTTTCTGGTTTCCGTCGGTATATTTTCCGTAACCCAGGCCAGCAAGTACCTCGGTACAATATCCGGGATAGAAAAAGACCAGCTCTTTTCCGCTGCGAAAGAGAACACAGTGAACATCTTGTTGTGTGAAGAGGTTCACGATTTCACGGACCCTAAAAAAGCCGCTTAAGCGGCGGTTCTCCTGGCAGAGAGATTCTCCCTGGTTCCTTCGCCAGTAGCCGGCTGTGTTCGTATATTCCTGCCATAAATAGCTCACATTTAATTTCCACGCAGACGCGGCTGGCGCATAAAACTATGAACAGGCATGCCACCGCCCGCCGCAATAATAAAATCTCCCAATTGGTAATCCTGCCCGGCTATGCGTGTAATTTTAAATGCGCGCATTGCGGGACTGCGGGCGACCGCAGGCTCCATTTGTCCGATAAGGAAATCAGGCTGCTTCATAGAACCGTCAATGACTTTGGCTTTAGGTCCGTCTCTTTTGCCGGAGGCGAACCGACGCTCTACATAGATGAAATAAACCGTGTGCTTTCAGGGTTTGCCGAGCTGAAAAAGATCAACGTATCGATAACAACGAACGGGCATTTCGCCACAACTGTGGCAAAGGCCGCAGGATTGCTAGCCGCTATTAAAAAATTGGATAAGGTCCGGTTGTCATACGATAGGTTCCATAAACAATTCCTGCCTTACGCGCATGTCCGCAACCTGTATGAAGCCTGCCGCGGTTCCGGTGTGGATTTCGGCGCTATCCTCACAATACAATCCCCGTTAGACCTGGTATTATCGAAAGAACTGAGGATGGCCGGCGATTTCCCGATAGGAGTTCAAAAAGTCCTCCCGATCGGCAAGGCGAAAAGCAATAGCGTAGGCTACGCACATATGGAATTCGACGCGGCTGTTTTGCGGGAGATGTGCCCCAACAGGAGGAAGATTTCATATCTATGCGGGCGCGGGTTCAGCGTGTGCGATGTCTCTATTTCTTTCAAGGAATTCAAGAAGCACCCGGAGAGATATCTTCGCCCTTCAGCGGGGGAATTGCTTGAAAGTGATTTTTACCAACGCATGTCCACTATGAGGTTCGCGGAGCTTCTGAAGCGCTGCGGAGACCCTGAGGTGCAATTCACCCCGGCGCATTCTTCCCACTGCGTTCTTTGCGAACATATTTTTAATTCCGGAGGCGCCGTCTAAAATCTATGACTGATAGGCCCGTGTTCTGGAAGACAACAGAAAAGAATATCTATTACAGGATCGAAGCCCTTGAAGCGGTCTGCGACCGAGTGATAGAAGAGCTTCCCTGGCCCGGGAACATTCCGACCCTCTCCTTCATATTTTCTAGTTCAGGCCCGGACGAATATGCCGCTTTACACAGGAACATCTCCGGCAGATACGGCGCGAGGCTGGTGTATTTTGCCGAGAAGGAAAAGTTGATTACCCCGAAATGCGCGGATACGGCCGCAAATATCCGGATAAAGAAAGCCGGCAGCCTTGATGAGGTACGACAGCTATACCTGTCCACAGTCCTGCAGGTCTTCAATGAAGAGTTTCCGGGCGAACTTCCGGATTCCAGGATGAAATTCTCAGAGAACGTGGCCAGGAATTATCTTTCTTCTGAAAAGTCCCTGTGCCTGGCCCAGGGGGAGCGGGTTTCAGGGCTTGTGACGGTGGTGGGGATAAAGGACTACCTGGAGCGGCCCGTGGACTGCGTCAACTGGGTCTGGCTTGATAAGAGCCTAGGCCTCCCCGAACGGATAGCGGCGCAATGCCTGATCGTGAAATGGCTGAAGCAGATAGTGGCGCAGCGAGTTAACTGCTATATCGATTCGTTCAATTTCCGCTCCCAGCGGTTTTTTAGAAGAATAGGTTTTGTTCCGCTATGCCTGAACATCGAACGAAAATCCTGACGGCCCTGTTGCTGTCCGCCTCGTTGTTTTCCTGGGGGTGCGCCTCAAAAAACCAGGAATGGGTTGTTCTGTCCAACGGTCTGCCTGAAAAGATCTCCCCGGAGCTTGCCAGCAGAAGCGTTGTTTACTACATATTAAGGCAGACGCACGAGCCGCTTTTCAGGCTAGACGACGGTGAAAACTATAGCAGCCGCCTTTTAAAGAAATGGGGAAAGAATATCTCGGACGGCAGTTTTGAGTTCTGTCCCGACACAACTCTGAAATTCAACGAAGAAAACCTTTTTTCCAATGAGCTGTTTGAAAGATATATTTCCGGCGTCGCACGTAAATATGATGCCTCCGCAAAGGTCACAACCAACAAGGGTTGCTTTAAGGTGGCTTTCGCGGGGCCGCGAAACAGTTTCCTGGAGTTTCTGACCCAGTACGAGAATGCCCCATCGGTCCGGGTGTCGGAGGCTTTTGAGCAGGGGCTGGGGCCTTTCAGGATTTCGCGTCTGGGCGGCGGAGAGGCGGTGCTTATCAGGCGGATTCCGGTATCTTCGGGCTATAATAGAATAATCCTTTATGAATACGATCTTTGGAAAAAGTCTGGCCGCAGCGGCCGTCTGGTTTCTGATTTTAACAGGATCCCGCCGCAGGATGTGCCAGCCTGGGTTTTAAAGAAATATTCCAGCTTTAACAACGTAACACTGAAGTCCGGCAATCTGATAATTAACCACCCTGATAGGCGCATCCGGGAATTGATCTACAACTGTGTGGACGTCCGCCGGTTCAGGCAGGCCTTTTTGCCGGCAAAGAAGGACTTCTACTCAATAAAAACCGTTTTTCCGATGGGTGTGCCCGGCGCAGAGCCCGGGGTGGCCGAACAAACATGCGGGCAGGCCGTTAAGCCGGCGCTTTCCGGGGGTAAATTTATTTTCGCCAACTGGCGGGACGACAACTTCGGTCAGCTCTCGGAATTCGCGGCTGACTTTCACAAAAGAACCGGTGTGAAAATGGAAATCTTTAATTCCACTCCGCGGGAGCTTATGAAAAGTCTTCATAAAGCGCCCAGGCCGTTCAATGCGATAGTGATGTACCTGGACGCCATACGTTCCGAGCAGGCCGCTTTTTTTGAGGTGTTTTTAAAATCCGACGGCTATCTGGATTTCCCCCTTCCAAAGGTCAATAAAATATTAAAGAAGCTGGATGTCGAGCGGGATGTTCAGCGCAGGGACGCCATTGGCGCCGATATCGCCGCGGCACTGCAGAAAGAAGCGGTCGTTCTGCCGTTGTATCAGGAGGAAAGAGTGTTCTATTATCCGAAAGACATCAAAAACCTTAACGTCGGTGTCGGGTTCGTTGAATATCCCGAGGTAGCGGATTTTAAATGGTAAAAATTCTTGCGCGCATTCTTGTATACAACTGGCGGCATTACACCCTGGCGGTGCTGGTGTTCATGGCTTTCTGGCAGGCTTTCTCCGCCTTCTCGGCAGTGCGGGTGGCCGACGATAAACTAAAAGCCGCCTTACGCCAGAATGCGGCTTATTTCGAGAAGGCGTTCCTCGCCGGCGACGTCTTCGAGACCCAGCGCATAATGTGGCGTATCAAGAATGAGAATATAAAGCGTATCACCTTCCACCCCGTTCAGTTCGACAGCAGCCGCTGGATATTCAAGGAGGCCATCGTCGGCAACCTCTATGACCGCCCGCGCGCGCAGATAACGCATAACGTGCCGTTCATCTCCAATGGCACCGGGCTGGGCCAGCTCGAATACGTGATAGACCTTGTAGACGTAAACGTCGCCATATTCGGCGAGAATTACATCCTGTTCATCACCGTGGTCTTCTTTTTCCTGGGCCTTCTGATAGTATCCAATCTCGGCGCGATACAGACCTTGCTGGCCATCGAACACTCGGTAAATGAAATAAACGCCATCACCGCCGCAGGCAACAGCGATATAATCAGGGACTCCATAAACCGGAACATCGCACGGCTACCCGCCGGCATCATCGGTACGCCGTTCGCGCAGATGACCGGGCGCATGAGCGACGCCCTGGGCCAGGCGGCCCGCCTTGAAAGCGAGCTGGCCATCAGCAAGGCCGTCTCCGACATGGCCGCCCAGGTCGCCCACGACATCCGCTCCCCCCTGGCTGCATTGGGCGCGGCCGCCAATGTGCTAACCCTCCCTAACGACCAGCGCACGCTGATAGACGGTGCTATAAGTCGCATGCAGGGCATAGCCAACGATCTGCTGACCCGCTACCGCGCGCCAGGCGCGGCAGTGACAGCCAAGCCGGGAACCTGCGCGCTGGCCCCTCTTATAGAGCAGGTTCTGGCCGAGAAACGCCTGCAGCACCGGGACAAGGCCGGTGTAAAAATAGATTTTAACCACGGCGCCGACGACCTTAAAGCCGCGGTGGAGCCAAAAGAACTCCAGCGCATTATCTCCAATCTTGTGAATAACTCGGTTGAAGCCTTCCCCGGCGCTGGGACCGTCTCCGTGAGCGTGGCGTCTTCGGATGGAAAGGTTTCTATTGAAATACGGGACAACGGCAAGGGCATACCTCCAGAGATACTGTCTAAACTCGGCCAGAAAGGCGAGACTCACGGTAAAGCCGGCGGCACCGGCCTCGGCCTCTACCACGCCAAGACCTCGGTGGAGAGCTGGGGCGGCAGCCTTAAGCTGGAGTCCGAGCCCGGCAGAGGCACGGCCGTGATTATTACCCTGCCGGCGGCCGCCAGGCCGGCCGCGGGCCTGCGCGCCGCGCTGTTGGACGACGATTCCCTGGTGCACATGAACTGGCGCCTGGCCGCCAAAGCCGCCGGCGCTGAGCTGCAATCCTTCAAGACCCCGCAGGAATTCACAGCCGCCGCCGAAACCCTGCCGCGCAATATCCCTTTATATATAGATTCCGATCTCGGCAACGGCATCAAAGGCGAAGACATCGCCAAAGACCTGCACGAGAAAGGCTTTACCGACCTCACCATGGCCACCGGCCACGGTGCGGAGAAGTTCTCCCATCTCCCCTGGCTGAAAGTCGCCGGCAAAGAGCCCCCCTGGGCCTGACGTTCCCCCTCCAAAGGCGGGTCAAAAAACCGTCTTTTCTTTTCATTTGAAAATAATTATTTTCAAATGAAAATGTTTTTCCCATACCACTAGGCAAATTCCGGCTGAAACCCAAATTTTATCCTCAAGACACCCTTATGCCTCATTGGCATATAAATTGCTCCGTAGCAGGCACAACGGTACAAATCTAAACGGACAGGAGAAAGTAAATTATGAAAAACGACACAGTAAAGGGAAAGATAGATATGAAGAAAGAGGGTAAATCGTGGAATCTCTTGACCAATAAATACAAAAGGGCAACCTGCGGGATGCTGGGGCTTTCTATCATACTCCAAAACGTCGCTTTCGCGGCCGGCGACACATTCAACCAGCTGAAAGATATGGTTGCTCCCGGAGAGGATGTGAATAATATCCTGATCGTTCCAGACCCGGCCGCCGAGGAGCTGCGGTTGTCTTTTAGCAAATCTATTCCGCGCCACCTCCAGGACCAGGCTATGGCCCTCTGCATCCTGGCAAAAGATGTAATAGCCAACCCGCAAGAGGCCGGCAGGCGCTTCTCCGCGAACCCAAAGGCGTATCTCGCTGAAAGAGGCATCACGGATATTGAACTGGACATGAACTCCCGTGAGGTAAAGATAGTGCTCGCCCTCGGGGATGAGCGGGTGCGTGAGGCCGCCATGAATGGTGATGCGCGCCGCTACCTGCAGCTGTTGGAAGAGCGGGGGCTGCTGAATCTTAATACCGCGACAGCTTTCGGTTCTCATGACAAGTCGTCATCCGTTCCGGATGAAAATTTTGCTGTCGCCGTCCCTGTTGTCTTCGTTGCTGTGGTTTATCTGGAACTGGCGTTGATAATGCACACATACACGGTTACTTATAGCGGCGGGAAGGCGATCTCTTTGGAGAAGGGCGTACTGGACGGGATAGAGGGGAAAGTTACCACACTACTGTGGGGCAAGGAGGCGGCAAGAGAAATGCTGTCCCAGCACGTCACTGAGAAATCCGAGGAGTGGGCCAGCGCAATATCGGAACTTCCCGATGCCAAAGCCCGGAATATGTCCAAAGAGAAGATAAAGAGAGTGATAGAGCAGCGGCTGACAGAGTACTTAAGCGAATAACGGGGAGCTACTGATCGTTTAGGGATAAGTAAAAAGATTCCATGGGGTCGTTTCGGGAAGCAGAAGAGATTGCGCACGAAGGTTAAGTAATAGTCGCCCAACGTGGCTGAGATAACATAAGTTCTGAGGCGGCCCCTTTAGTTAGGTGTCCGGCAGAGTAGATAGCTACAAAGCCTCTCGCGGAATGTGTAATCGTAGATAATCGAAAAAGCCTGGGATTCTTTGGGTAATTGCAAATCAGCTAGAAAGATGGCAATATTAAGAGGCGGATCTAAGGAAAGCTGCGAAAAGCCAGGCTGGGTCCCTGAAAATAATATGACTACTAAAAACTCCATAAATGAAATGCTGGCTGACAACTCCAAGCCGTCGACGCTGGTTTTTATAACCACTTATAAGTGCACCGCAAGCTGTAAGAACTGCTGTTTCGGTTGCACGCCGAAGCAACCGCTGGGCGTGGACAGCCGTAAACAGCTGGCGCTTATCGATTCAGTGGCGATGGAGTTCCCCTCGGTAAAGATAGCCGTATTCACCGGTGGGGAATGTTTTTTACTGGGCAAGTCCCTTGATAAACTTATCTCGCACGCTAAGAACAAAGGGTTGCTTACCCGGTGCGTAACCAACGGCTTTTGGGCCAGAACTCCCGAGATAGCTACAAAGCGAATCCGGGAACTTCAGACCGCGGGGCTTACGGAAATAAATTTCTCCGCCGGTTTCGCTCATCAGGAGTTTGTTCCGAGCGAGTCGGTGCTTAATGGCGCGATCAGCGCCGCGAAATCAGGGATGCTTGCCATCGTCTCCGTGGAAAACAGCACTGCTGGTGCAAAAGGAGGAGAGGCTCTCTCCAAACACCCGCTTATGGTGCAGTTCCGTAAAGAGTATCCGGAGAAGTCCGGACTTATTTCAGTATTAGATACTGTATGGGTCGGAAATGGTTCCTTTGGCGATAACGGCAGGAGCAGGCACAGGCCGTGCGATAATATCCTAGATTCACTGGTTATAATGCCGGACCTGAAGCTTAAATCCTGCTGCGGATTGTCTGTCAACTCGATCCCGGAAATGAATATGGGAAGCGTTTCCCCAATAAATATCCGGGCAAAACATGCGGAGCAGTTCGATGATTTCCTTAAAATATGGATAAAAGTAGACGGGCCGGAAAGCATAATAGAGTATGTTAAAGGCAAATGCCCAGGGATAGATACACCGAAGTTTTCGCATCCCTGCCAGGCCTGCAAGTTCCTTTATTCTACGCCGGCTATCAAGTCATACATACGCGAACATTTTCAGGAAAAGGTCGCGGACGTGCTCTTCCGGTTCTCTGCCGTAAAAGAGGTGACCGGGCGCGTAAACAGCCTTATCGGTTACGGAGCATGACAAATGACTGAAAACTACTTTAAAGCCGAATGGAGTAATTACCTTATCGCGTCCACAATTATAGTTACGGCGGCGCTCCTGGCTTCATCTTACTGGACGGCAAGAATGGTCAAGTCCCCAGAAGCAGGCATGAGAATAATGGGGTTTTCACTTTTGTCCATAATGTTTGGGGCCATCATGTTTTCATACCTGCTTGCGCCTAAAGGTTATTTGATAGATGCGGACAAACTGGTTATCATCAGACCGCTACGCTCAATTACTATCCCCCTTGCCGGGGTTGCCGGTGCGGAAGCTGCGGCTCCGGAACTCTTTAGCGATTCTATCCGGGTGGTGGGGTCCGGCGGGCTGTGGGGATATTACGGTAAATATCAGAGCACTCGGCTTGGGCGATACTATATGTATGCCAGGCGGACTAGTGAGCTGGTGTTGGTAAGGGGCAGGGAGAACTATGTTATAGCCCCGGAAAGACCCCATGAGTTTATTAAAATTTTAAATCGGGCGATCTTATCCAACAGTCCAAAGGGGTCTGCAAAATGAAAATAGTCCTCGCATTTTCTCTTATAAGTCTTTTAGCTCCGGCTTGTCACACACAGGCTGCCCCGGATATAAAAAGTTTCGAAGGTCTGGAATATACCATCGACTATCCGGAAAGCAAAGACATCTCCAGGGTGGCAGTGTTGATTCATGGGTCCGGCCCACAGGACATGAACGAAGATATTAGCGCATTGTCCGCTCCCGGAACCAAAAACTTTTTTTTCGTGGATGTCTCCAGCGCCCTCGTGAACAAAGGGTTTGCCGTCATCCGCTACAATAAAAGGTCCTATCAATGGAAAACACTGGCGAAAAAGGATCCCGCATTCGTTAAATCTTCCAAGTTCAAGAAGTACCTCGCCAACCCGCTGAAATACACGGTCGAGGACGCAGCCTCGTTCGCCGGGCTGGCGGCCAAAACTTTCCCTAAAGCCAAGGTCTATCTTCTTGGTCACAGCGAGGGCGCCTATGTGGCCTTGCAGGTGGCGGATAAGAACCCGGCTATCGCCGGCGTTGCGCTTGTAGGATTTACAGCTCAAAGCCTCGATGTTTCCCTATTCGAGCAAACCGTTTACAGATCTCTTCATTTTTTTGAGTCCCTGGACACGGACAAGGACGGGGCGTTAAGCCGGTCAGAACTGCAGAAAGAGACTCCTTTGGCAAAAACGATTGCCGCACAGGTCGGGATCCTCGATCTGAATAGAAACGGTTCGGTGGAGCACTCTGAGTTTATGGCCGGGAACTTAAGCAATATCCTGCTGGATCTCCCCTCCATGCCAGAGTATCGCAAACAGGAAGCCTTGTATAAAAAACCCGCTGCTATAATAAAAGACGCCGCGTTTGATATCGCTTTTTTTCAGGGTGAACTGGACAACCAGACCCCCGTCTATAATGCCAGAGCTATACAGCTGCTGAATAATGTCCTCTGGAAAGAAGCAAGTATTCACTTCCGTTTCTTTGAAGGCTTAGGGCACGCATTAGACAAACGGACCGATTATCAGGATATAGTCTTCCAGCAGGCTGACCATCAAGCCCTCTCAGATATGGCATCAGACCTGGACTTATATTGGAAATAATTCGCGGCCGCCTTTTTTGACAGTCACCGAGGGCGGCTCATGGTGCCGTTTTCCAGATTAAGATAACTCTTCACCCAAAGGCCCTAAGAACTGCCTCCAAAAGAATCCTCCTCCTGTGTCGTAAAAGTCCGCCCCTTCTTTTTCCGGCCGACATCAGCTCCCGTCTTCCCTCCTCGCTCGCGGGTATCGGGGTCGCCTCAGGAAACGGAAAAAATCGTACGCTAAGGGTTAGCCTGCACCTGAGTTGTCAAGGATAAGTCTATAAGTTCTGACAGATGGTGTCGGTAAATGAGGTTTTACACTCTAATCTGACGCTATACAAGCATCTCCCTGACGCGGTGTTAGGGTATACCCTATATCGACATGGGACGCATGATTGCAGCGCTACGCTGTGGCCAAGAGGCTTAGCGTACGATTTTTTCCGTTTCCTGAGGCGGCCCCCTAGAGCGGCCCCGCGCCTAATTTATTAGAATTAAGGTAGAGAAAACTCCCCGACAGCTTGGAGGCTCCCGTGTTCAATTTCCCCGAAGGTTTGTACAGCGACGTGCGCGTAGAGAAAGTGCGCGCCACTTTGGTGCAGTACTTGAAAGGCGAATTGCGCGAAATGCGCGAGCGGGACACTGCCGGCGCCTTTATCCGCGTTTACGACGGGAAGCGCTGGTACTATTCCTCCACCACCTCGCTGGACAAGATCCAGGAGGAGCTGGACCGGCTGGCGAAGCTGGCTTCGCCTTCCAAAACCATCGCCGAAGATAAAGTGGTTAAAAATATGACCTCGCTGAAAGCCAAGCCCCATGGCTTCACCGGCAAAGACCTGCGCGCCGTCAGCCTGGCCGAGAAGAACGATTTCCTTTTCTCTTTCTTCCCGGCCGTGACCGCCGAGAAAGCCATAACCATGTGG
>Ga0209211_10012407_pt1 | contig 10724 bp, 15 predicted proteins | sample RifGroA2_FD_183992 | JGI IMG/M metagenome (GOLD analysis project Ga0209211, IMG submission 183992) | Groundwater microbial communities from Rifle, Colorado, USA - Groundwater A2 (SPAdes) (version 2) | ecosystem: Environmental > Aquatic > Deep subsurface > Groundwater | place: Rifle, Colorado...
GTTGATTGGTCGGGGTGGCGTATAAGCCGTACTGTTCCAGCTTGTTCAGGCTGAGCGCGGTCAGGTGGCCTATACGGCGCTCGCCGATGGTACGCTCGACCGTATCCGACAGCACCACCTCGGCCTGGCTGAGCTGCTTCTTGAACACCCGGTCAGACTTCACCGGCAGGCCGTTCCACTTCTCGCGCAGCGCCGGCGTGCGGGCAAGGTGCTCCATCACATGGCTGGTGCGGATCAGCAGGCACTCCTCGCCCTCGACGTGATCCCACTTGTACGGGTGCTGATACTGGTGCGAGGCGATCTCGGAAAGGATGGTCTCCACGATCCACACCCAAGGCTCGCGGTCGGCGCTGGTCTCTTTGATATGCCGGTTCATCTCCTCCAGCAGATCGTGCGTGAAATCGCCCTGTTTCGGATCGACCCCGGCGAACTCGCACAGATAGCGCCAGCAGGTCAGCAGCGCCGCATAGTTGCTGGCCATGCGCACCGCGCCGTCGTCCTCGCCGCTGGCCATCGAGCGGTCGAGACAGAATTCTCGCATCCGCCCGTACAACTCCAGCACCTGCCCGCGCTGCAACGTCGCCAGAAACTCAAGCCACTGCCGCACCGGGAAGCGCGGCAGATCGTCCGGCATGATCGGCCCCTTCTTGCCCGTCAACTCGGTGCGCACGATCTTACCTATCAGACTGCGCACCGGCACATCTTCGCCGGCCAGCAACACCGGAGCCGAGATCAGAAACTCGGTCATATCCGAGCCGCGCCGGTTCACCGTGTACTGGTAGTTTTCTTGCAGCAGGCCCACGGCCTTGTCGATGATGTCTTGCCGCCGCGCCGAAAGCTCCTCCCACCCGACCGGGTGCGACGTGTGCGAAATCGAGGTCAGCAGGCGGAACTCGGTTTGCAGCGACTGCCCGGAAAACATCGTAAAGCCGATAGTGCGCTCCAGCCGCTTGATCAGCGTCGATTTACCCTGTCCCTTGTCCGCCTGCATCATCATGTGCGGCCAGAACCCCAATAAAACCTTGAGATGCCCACCCAAGCCCCATACAAGGGGCAACAAGGCCGCGTTCTTTTTGAAGGTGCTTTGGTATTCCCCGATCACTTTCATCGCGTCAGAGCGCGATCCAGAGTTGAAGGTCAGATTGTGGTACGGGCACTGCTGGTCGGGATTGGTGAAATAACAGTCCGGCCCCTCGTTCACGATCAATTTGCCGTCGCGGTAGCACAGCCCGACAAAATTCGCCGCATTGCGCGCCCCGATATTCGCCGCGCGCTCCAGAATGTTCACCATGCGCAGGAACGGCGACTGATTGAACACCGGCCCGAACTTCTTCCAGGTGTCGATGTTGTGCAGCTTGTCGTCCTCCACCACGCGCCGCACCAGCGTATTGCCGTGGCGCGGCGTCTGCACAGATATTGCAAAAGACACCTTCGGCTGATTATCCTCGTCGCCCGTCATCGTCGAAGTTGCCCCCGAAATCGTCACCCGCGAAATCGCCGCCACGCGGAAGCCCGCCAGATCGGAATAGCAGGGCGTGAAATACTCCTCGCCCTTCTCGTCCACGCTGCGCTTCTCGGTAAAAAACTGCGTGAAATCCTCCTTCACCCGGTAATGTGTATACGCGCTCGTATCGTGATAGGGCAAATACACCCGCCGCTTGCCGAACCCCGCCTCGATGCTGGCGGATTGCCCCGGAATCAGCCACGGCTCCAGCTTCCACAGCGCGCGCTTCAGCCCCTCGGCACCCTTCAGCTTCAGGTAATCGTTCACATCGTTGATCGGCGCTTCCTTGTCGTCCTTCCACTCATCTTGATCCACCAGCAGCGCCGAAATATCCAGCGCCGTCAGCCGCTCATGCAACGCCCACGCCGCCTTCATGCCGGGACGCTCGCCCGCCTTCGGATTGGGCCGCCCGTCGGCATGCTTGTCGGGCAAAGGCTGATCGTTATCCATGCAGATCACCACCTTCTTGCCCTTCAAAAAGCCCCAATCGATCGGGTCAACATTCGTCCCGCGCGTCGCATAGGCGGCGGAACCGTTCAGGGCGCAACACTCGATGGACAGCGCGTTGATCGGCGACTCCACCAGATACACCGTATGCGCCGCATGCAGGCGCTTGATATCGGAAGTCCACCCGTAGCCGTACTTCTCCCCCTGGCACTGCGTCTTCACGTTGCCGTTCTTGGCCGGGTCGAGATAGCGCATATCCACCGCCACCACATGGCCGGGGTTCAGCGTGCGCGTGATAAACACCACCGCCGGGCCGCCGTGCCCCGGCTGCCCCTCCTCAACCTTAACGCTCGCGTAATCGTTAAACCCCACGCTGCCCTTCTTGATCGCCCGGCGCACCACCTCCTCCGAGATGCCGCGCCCGGCCAGATACTCGACAGCCCGCTCCGCGATTGCGCCGACGCTGCGCTCCGCGATGTACTCCGCGCGGCTGGCCTCGCGCCTCGGCTCATTCTCGGCGCGCTGCGGCTTATCCAGCGGGATGGCGTACATATTGTGCAACTCCTTGATCGCCTCGCCCACGTCATCAATGCCGCGCACATACATCACCAGATCGATGCACGACCCGCCATCGTCCGACGAATAATCGCGCCACGACTTCGGGTTGCGCGCCGGCGCAATCTCAAGCGAGGGCGACTTGTCCGCGTGGTGCGGGCTTTTCCAGTTGCCCGTCTTGCCGGGACGCTCCAGACCCAGCCGCTCGGCCAAATCTTCCAGATCAATTCGGTTTTTTAGTTCTTCTATGCTTGCCACGATCCAGTCCCTGATGTTCGTTAATCAATCCCGTTCGCCCTGAGCCTGTCGAAGGGTATAAAAAAAGCTGCGCCCGCCGGCACGTTTAAGGAGTTGCCATTCTCGTCGCAGCGTGCCGGCGGTTATCTATCCCCACTCACCGGCTTGGGTCGTGCCCCGTTGCGGGGCGGGAGTTCATGTTGCAATTCTGTCCAGCGGACTCGCCACGCCATGACCGCCGCGATTAAGCACATGGGTATAGATCATGGTGGTGCTCACGTCCGAATGGCCGAGCAGCTCCTGCACGGTGCGGATGTCGTAGCCGTTTTCCAGCAGATGGGTGGCGAAGCTGTGGCGCAACGTGTGGGGGTGCGCCGGTTTGTTCAGATTGGCGCGCTGGGCACAGTCTTTAACGTGGCGCTGGATGGTTTTTTCGCTGATATGGTGGCGGCGAATCACTCCACTGCGCGGGTCGGCGCTATAACCCGCTGCTGCGAAAATGTATTGCCAGCCCCACTCTTTCCCGGCGTTGGGGTATTTGCGTTCAAGCGCATGAGGGAGTTCCACATCCGCCATGCCGGTGGCAAGGTCGATGTGGTGCATTCTTTGGCGTTGCTCGATACAGGCGCGCAACTCGGGGACGATGCTTGCAGGCAGCATCGTGACGCGATCCTTGTCACCCTTGCCGCCGCGTATAGTGATCTGGTGATGCTCGAAATCAACATCCTTGACGCGCAGGCGCAGCGCTTCCATGAGGCGCATACCGGTGCCATAAAGCAGCTTGACGATCAGCCCAGGCACACCGCGCGTTTGCGCCAGCAAGCGGCGGGTTTCATCCTGCGTAAGAACGACTGGAAGACGCTGCGATGGTTTGGCTCGGGTGATTCCGTCGAGCCAAGGCAGGTTGATGCCGAGCACCTGCTTGTAGAGAAACAGAATGGCGTGCATAGCTTGGTTTTGTGTCCCAGCGGCAACCTCGCGCTGTGTCGCCAGGTGGGAGAGGAACGCTTCTACTTCGGCAGCACCCATGTCGCGCGGGTGGCGTTTATTGTTGTGGAGGATGAAAAAGCGTATCCAGTAGAGATAAGTTGTCTCGGTGCTGCGGCTGTAGTGCAGGACGCGAATGCGCTCGCGCACATGGTCGAGCAGTTTCACAGGGCGAGGAGTGTCGCTTTTAACAGATTCAACTGTCGCTTCTTGTTCCAGAATCTCAGTCATGACAATACCTCCCGTGGTTGGTAGTTGAGTTATGCGACATCGGTGTCTATTGAGGCGACATTGGGTGTCGTTGAATTTAAGTTGTGCGTCAAAATCCGCCATGCTGCCGCTGCCTGTAGCGGGACTTGTGCGTTTCCTAATCCTTTAAGAGCGCCCACTCTGTTGGGAACCCCATGAGCCAACTGACCCACTTCGGATTGAGTTGCCCACCAATCTGGTCGTTCAAGTTCCGACTGCGCGCCGGATCGTTCCAGCGGCTTTCCTGCCCTGTCCGATAGTCCCGCGCCTGCGGCGTTGCAAATGTCTTGCTCTTGGTTGCGCCTCTCTCCACCGCATAATCCAATCTGTCGCGTAGCGTTCCCGTTTTCCCGCTGCCTTTGTAGTCTGTCGCGCTTGGTGTCGGCCAGTTCTGCATGTTGCTCACTTGGTCGCGCAGGTTCGCAGGCTTGCTGCGCCCAGGGCGCGCAATCGTCGCTTCCCGCTCCAGTGCTTCCGCCGATTTCGGCGGTAAACTGTCCATCGTGTTCGGTGTTGCCAATTGTTGCGAGACAGAACCATCTATCGCGCCCATGCGGCGCTCCGACATCGGATGCACGAATGCAGAGCCATCGGCAGTCATACCCCAGCGCGGCCAAGTCTCCGAGTACGGTTCCCAGCCCGTTAGAAAGGATCGCTGATACGTTTTCCAAGAAGATGTATCGCGGTCGTACCACGCCAGCGATTCGCAAGACTTCTCGGTAAAGCCCGCTGCGAGTGCCTTCTCCAAGCCCGGCCTGTTTTCCAGCGACACTAATATCTTGGCAAGGGAACCCCGCATGAATGCAATCCACTCGCCCCGCGTATTCGGATGGATCGAACATCCGAACGTCTCCTTCCCACACTGACAAGTGTGGAAACCATCCGCCTGCTGCTCGTTCGCGCAAGATTCTGCAAGCGTATTTATCCCACTCGACGGCAATAATCGGCCTGTGTCCGAGAATGAGATCGGCAAGCAATCCGCCTCCAATTCCGGCAAACAAGTGCATGGTTCGCAATTCATTCTCCAAGTCCTCACTCCGTAATATTGACGCACAACCCTGCATTCGAGCGGGACAGGCCAGAAGCGGCCTGCCCCTCAATTTGAACGTTGGGCACCCAGCAAAAAACGCTTGTCTCTATCCATGCCGGGCCAAGATCATTGTATGAAGCGTGAGCGATGCCGAATGTTTGCTTCACTTCGCGCCACGCCTTCCCTTTCGTCCATCTGTACCAACATCCTGCTAGAGGTCTATTCCTGTCTGGATGTTCGGCTGGTAAATCGTGCAGATCAGCGCCCAATTTGAACGTTACCCATCGCCACCGCATACCGCACCCCGCACGGATGCACTAGCCGCAGCACCTTCTCCTCGCCGCCCACCATCGGCGTGATGTAATCCAGCACGCATTCAGCCGGCGCGATGCCCAGGTAGCCGAACTGCGCCACATGGTCATCAATGTCCCACTTGGCCGGATTCGTCAGCGGGTTCACCGCCGGATAATCCAGCACCGCATGCACCTCCTCCCACGGCACCGGGCAACCGTCGATCACCGCGTCGCAGCGCCCCAGCACCAGATGCAGCGGCACCATCAACAGCGACCCCATGCGCGCCGCCAGCAAGTGATGGAACGCGCGGTACACCTGCCCATTCGCCGAAAACAGGCGCAGCCGCTCGATGGGGAAAAATAGGTTCGTCATGCTTTATTTCCCTGTGCCGATGTAAATTGCATCGAATGAGCCACGGCTGCGGTAACTGAACATCATGCCGAGGTAGAGCGCGTTGGCCGCGACGATGAACACTGCGCCGTAGAAGCTCAGCGGCTGGTCCAGCGCGGGGTAGTAGTAGAGGTTCCAGCAGCCCCACAGGGTGAAGAACGCGGTGCTGAGCAGCGACACGCCGCGCGCCTGCTTGTGTTCATAGAGCACGCGGCAGTTGTTGAGCGTGAAAACTCCGGCGGCCAGCTCGAAGCTGCCGTTGATCGCGTCCTTGTCGATCGCGGCGAGCAGGGTGAGCAGCAGCGCGTGGAGTGAGGGGATGGTGTCGAGGGGGATCATGCCGCAACCCTTTCAAAATATTGTTGTGCGGGCACGTTCATCGCGCCCGGCGGCATCGCCTTCAGCCGTTGCATGGATTCGTACAGCGTCATCACGTCCATCTTCGGCAGTTGTTCTTCGGCCTTGTGGATGCCGGCCAGCAGCGCGGCTTGTTCGGTGCCGCGCAGCGCCCAGATGCCGCTGGCATCACCGCGCCTTCCTGCCTCGTTCATCGCGCGCATCGCACCCTCGATCACGGTGAGCACGGCGGCATCCTTCGGCGGCTTGAGCACCAGCGCGCCGTAGATGCAGTTGATCGCCTGGCCGATGCGGTCGTATTGCAGCTTGCTGAAATAGCCGAGCGCGGCGGCGTTGAGCGCGGTGTGCAGCACCAGGCCGAAGTCGTTGAGCAGGCCGGTGACCGGCAGGCGCACCCGGATGCGGTTCGGGTTGTAGCGCTTGGTGCGCTTGGGTTTTTGGCGGGCGCTCATAGTGTGAGCCTCTGCTGCCCGGCGGCTTCGAGCACGGCTTGCGGAATCGGATCACTCGCCGGATCATGCCCGCACTCTTTACAGACATCATCCGAATCATCGTTCCCCGTGCCGCATTCGCTGCACAAAAACCCGCAGCACACCACCGCATCCGCCTTTTTCCTGTACGAGTGCTTGCATAAATCGCAGCACCAGCCCTCGATCAGGGTCGGCGCGCAACACTCGCGCGCCGCATCCTCGTCGTAGTGCCACGAGCTGCAACCACTGCACTGATAAACCCCCGTAACGGTGCTCATCCGGCCACCTTCGCTTTCCGCTTCTTTATTTTTGGCAAGCAGTGATCTTTTATTTCAATGTACTTATTAAGGCACATCTGGGCGTCATGAAGAGCGTTGGCAACATTCCCGATCACGCCGTGCATTTCCGCGATCATTACTGCCTGCGCGCGATAGGCTCGGTCATGGTCGGCCATCGCTTCCAGCGCATCCTCTTTCCAGATGCGCAGCGAGATCAATTCTTTTTCAGCCATGATCACACGCACCGATGCCGGGTCACGCCGGGCTTGGGTTGGCTGATGCCAGGCCGCACCATCTTCGCCTCGGCCAGCTCGCGCTGGAGCGCGGCACGCACCGCCTTGATGATCTTCGGTGCCTGATCGGCCTCGATCACGATGCCGCCATAGCTGGTTTCGATGGTGAACCCGCGCTCCATATCCGGCACGCGCTTCGCCAGCGAGTATTCGAGGTTGTCGGTGTAGTTGCTCATGCTGCCACCTCATGCTTTCCGATATCCACGCCCAGCACCTCGCAGGCGGCGTAGACGCGCTCGACAACCTGACTGCTCTTGTCGTGCCTTTGCTGGTCCTCGTCGGGTGTTTTGCTGACGCCGACGATGCCGTTCTTCATGTCGTCCAGTTGCACCGCCGCATCGAGCGCGGCCTTGATCAATACGGAGACATGGTGCTCTCTGGAGTCTTGAGCCACGCCGCCATCGATGGCGTGCAGCGCATTCATCACCGCATCGACGGCCGGGTGAATGGTAGTGATTTCTCCGTTCGCGCCGAGCGGTAACATCATCGCGTTCACCGCATCGTAGAGCGCGCGGAACTTCTGCACTGGTGCGGGCAGGCAGTAGCACGGCCCGCCTCCGGTGTCGTGTTTTGGGCAGGCGGCGCTCATGATGCCCTCCGCTTCTTCTCAAGCCCGTGGCGCTTGATGATGGCCTCGAAGATGTCGTTGCCGTTCTTGAAGAACGAATGCGGTTCTCTGTATGTTATTTTGCAGAGCCGCATCACGTTCATCAGGTGCTCGAAGTTGCGGACATCCAGCGAGCTGATGCCGCTAACATCCGCCTTGACGCGGTTGCCGTTGTAGAGCGATGCGAGGAACTGCGCGAATACTGTGGCGGCGCTGCCGAATTCCCTGCTGGCGTAATTGACGGCGTGCTCGAGGCTCTTGGTGTATTCCTCAATATCGGCCTCGCGGATCGCTTCGGACTTCTCGTAAGAGTCGGACTGCATAAAGGCGTGCAGCTTGGGTATATCGGTTTGCGGCAAGGTGAGCGTGACCCGCATCATTTTGTCTGGACTAAGCGCAATCCCGCCTTCGTTCAAGTCTTTCAGCGCGATCTCAAGCGTTGGAATTTTTTCTGGAGCGTTCATGCCGCTACCCTCCCTTCGTGCAACCTGCGCAAATCCGCCAGCCGCAGCCTCGGCTGGCCGTTCACCTTGCCGTCCACATTGCGCAGCGCCGTTTCCAGCTCCTCGCGGTCGAGCCGGGTGTAAACCTCGGTGCTGCGGCGCGAAAGCTGCCCCAGCGCCAACTGCGCCACGCGCAGCGGGTCGGCGGCCTCGCTGTCGCGCATGATGTTTTTCGCGTGCGTGTGGCGAAACCAGTGCGGCGAAACCCCCTCCGGCAACCCGGCCAGCTTCGCCCAATAAGCCACCCGCTGCTCGAAGGCGCGCACCGTCATCGCCCGCCAGCCCAGCACCCGGCTCTTGCGCGACACGATCAGCGCCTCGTCCAGCTCCGCCCCCTCGCGCAGGCCGAGCAAGTCTTCCAAGGCCTTGCGCACCGATTTGGTGAGCAACACTGAAAGATCGCACGCCTCCATCTTGCGGTGCGCCTTCGGGATAAACAGATAGCCGCTTTGCAGCGCGGCGACCGCATCGCCCACCGAAACCCGCAACGTCTCGGTGATGCGCATTCCGCTGCCGATCAACAGCCGCACCAGCGCACCGTCGCGCCGCGCCACCGGCCCCGCGTACTGCTTGAGAACGCCCAGCAACTTGCGCTGCTCGGCTGGGGTGAGAAAGCGCCCAAACGCCGCCGTCCCTTCTGCTTGATTCTGGTTAAACATCGCTCGCTCCTTTTGAAATGCCCGTCGCCGGGCGGTTAGTAAATCGTGTCGCGCGCCTTCGCCAGCGACTCGCGCAAGCTGTAGCGTAGGTCCCACCAAAAGAACCGCACATCGCCGACAAAACGCCAGCCGCGCCCCAGCGCCACATTGATACGCCGCATCAGGCCGCGCATGACTCGCCCCCGAAGATCGCCTCATGCGCGGCGCGCAAACTCACCCGCGCCGCGTCGTATTCCTCGGCCTCGATCGCGGCGGCAGCCTGGTCGTTGTGCCGCATCGCCTCGCGGATGCGCACCCGCCCCATGCTGTAAACCAGCATCCCGCCCTGTTCGCGGGCGAGGCGATGCGCTTCGGTAAGTTTCAACTGCGGGTGAAACAGGATATTGCTCATCTCGACTTCCTCCCTTTAGCAGCCATCATGCTCATGGCTAGATGCTTCAAACAGATGCGAAAGTGCGTCAACCGCATCGCCTCCTCAAAATCAATCTTCAACCGGCTGCGCTCCCAGGCGGCACGCAACAGGCTTTCCGGCGGCTCACCCCGATCCCGTAGGGGCGATTCATGAATCGCCCGCTCTAGCGGCAAGGCGAGCTGCCGGGATTGCCTAGCCACCGCTCATCTCCCGCATCCGCTCCAAGCCCTCCAGCAACGCCGCTAAATACCCGTGCGCCTCGCGCTCGATGCGGGCGAACTCCTTCGCGTCGATCAAATCATCGCCGGACAAAGCATCATGGATTTCGTGGTGAAACGAACCGTTGCGGATCTGGATGTGCGTCAGATTTATCAACAGCGCGTCGGTGGAAAGGCGCGAAAGGTCGGGCAACTCGAAAAACACCCCGCCGGCAGCCAGCGCAAAAGCCTGCGCGATGCGCTTGTCGCCGGTGAGGTGCGTCACCACGATGCAATCGGCCAGCGTTGGCTTATTGTGGTTGTTCTCGTTCTGGTTGTAATTGGCCTTGTTGTAAAGCGTGCCGGGAGACATCCCCATCCTGCCCGCCAGCTTCTCGACGCCAAAATCGTGAACCACCCGGTAGAACGCCTGCTGCACGTCCGTGGGAATTGGATTGCCCATCTGTGACTCCCCCTTAAAAACTAACCTTCTTTTTAACGGGGCGGGGCGGGAGACTGTAGCTGCTGACTAAAGCGAGCGAGTTTCACCGTACCACCCATCCCGCGCTGCGGCGTCAACCGCAGGGCGGGGTTACTTGGCTGCTGGTGTATCGATCAGATCGGGCTGGTACGGGTATCCCGTTTCCTTGGCTCTGGAAAGAATCATCTGCTCCAGCAACGCCCGGTCGTTCTTGGGTTCGGTTTTGTTCTTGATGGCGATCACCTGGGCGATGAAGCGATCCGTCTTCATGCGGAACTCCTGCATCTTGAAGTGGTTCAGGTTGAAGGCGACACCCATTTCCTCGTAGTCGTGCAGGGCATCGGCCCACTCGTTGAGTTTTTGTTCCAGGAAGTCGGCGGAAGAAGCGTTTCCCTGCGCCCTGACAGCATCCGGGCTGATGGACATAATGAAAGCTGCCACCCGTGACAATAAAATGCAGTTTTGCTCCCGTTTTTGCCCATCTGCACCCCACATATGTAGGGTGCAGACCCCCAGAAATTTGCCAAAATGGGCGCTTTTTGTGGCCTTGTCGCGCTGCCTATCCCAGCGCAAACCAAATAAATCGCTGATGGGTTTCAGCGGCGTGACATCCTCGCCGCGCTCGTTCTTGCCGATGGTCAACTGCAATCCTGCATACTCGATTTGAAACGTGATCTTGCTCATAATCTTCTCCTTTAGTCTGGGTAATAAGTTCTGTCAGCCGCTGCCGCCAGCCTGTGCAGCATCGGGTTCATCGCTTCGCGAGATCGGAAG
>Ga0209211_10012408_pt1 | contig 10723 bp, 9 predicted proteins | sample RifGroA2_FD_183992 | JGI IMG/M metagenome (GOLD analysis project Ga0209211, IMG submission 183992) | Groundwater microbial communities from Rifle, Colorado, USA - Groundwater A2 (SPAdes) (version 2) | ecosystem: Environmental > Aquatic > Deep subsurface > Groundwater | place: Rifle, Colorado...
CTAATTATCCTCTTGTAAATTTTCTGCGTTCAAATGATTTTACCGTCATCAATCAGCGTCCGGTAGTTGAGCTTGGCGAGGTTGTTAAAAAAGGAGAAATTCTTGCCGATACATCTTCATCTGACCACGGAGTACTCGCGCTCGGGCAGAATTTGCTTGTCGCTTTTCTTTCGTGGGGAGGAGCCAATTTCGAGGACGCAATTATTCTTTCCGAGAGATTAGTCAAAGACGATACTTTCAGCTCGATTCACATCGAAGATTTTATGGTGGATGTCCGTGATACGAAGCTCGGGCCGGAAATTACCACGCACGATATTCCGAATGTTTCCGAAGAAAAATTAAAAGATTTAGACGAGGAGGGAATTATTAGAATCGGCGCGGAGGTCCGATCCGGAGACATATTGGTCGGCAAAATTACGCCCAAGGGCGAAGTTGAACTCACTCCAGAAGAAAGGCTATTGCGCGCGATTTTTGGAGAAAAAGCCAGGGATGTTAAAGATACTTCGATGCGCGTTCCGCACGGGAAAGCGGGGAGGGTTGTCGGTATAAAGGTTTTTTCAAGAGAAAGAGGGGATAAATTGGATACGGGGGTCATAAAAAGAGTCCAAGTCGAGATCGCGCAGTTGAGAAAAATTTCCGTTGGAGACAAGCTGGCCGGACGCCATGGAAATAAGGGAGTCATTTCAAAGATTCTACCGGTTGAAGAGATGCCGTATCTCCCGGACGGCACGCCTGTAGATATAATTTTAAATCCTCTGGGAGTCGCGTCTCGAATGAATGTCGGGCAAATATTAGAAACTCACTTAGGATGGGCTGCGAAGGCGCTCGATTACCAGGCGATAACTCCGGCTCTGAATGGAGCTTCGGAAGATGAAATAAGGGGCGAATTGAAAAAAGCTGGTCTGCCCGAGCACGGAAAGATCAAGCTTTTCGACGGACGTACGGGGGAGCCTTTTGACCAGGAAGTTACGGTCGGGATGATTTATATGATGAAATTGATACATATGGTGGAAGACAAAATTCACATGAGATCGATCGGGCCTTATTCGCTTATTACTCAACAGCCTCTAGGAGGCAAGGCGCAGGGCGGGGGACAGAGATTTGGGGAAATGGAAGTCTGGGCGCTCGAGGGATACGGGGCGGCGCATACTTTGCAGGAAATGATAACGATAAAATCGGACGATGTTTTGGGCCGCGCGGCGGCTTATGACGCCATCGTCCGTGGAGAGAAATTCAAGAGCCCAAATTTGCCGGCCTCTTTCCACGTTTTGATAAATGAGCTTAAGGCGCTTGGGCTTGATGTCGATCTGAAAGGGGTTAAAGAGGAAGTTGAAAAAAATGCAAAGGTTGAGAGAGGCAGGGATGATGTGGTTATAAGAATTTAGGATTTAGTGGCTAAGCTACTAAGTTTCTTAGTAGCTTAGCCACTAAGCAAAGAAAACATGGAGACAAAAGTAACAGATTTTAAATCAATTTCAATAAAACTCGCCTCGCCCGAGAAAATTTTGGCCTGGTCGAGGGGAGAAGTGACAAAGCCCGAAACTATAAATTACAGGACGCAGAGAGCCGAGAAAGACGGTCTTTTCGACGAGCGTATTTTCGGCCCTGAGAAGGATTACGAGTGCTATTGCGGGAAATATCGCAGGATCAGGTACAAAGGGATTATTTGCGATAAATGCGGAGTCGAAGTGACTCGCTCGGTTGTGCGAAGGGAGCGAATGGGGCATATAAAACTTGCCTCTCCAGTATCTCATATTTGGTTTATGCGCGGCGTACCTTCGAGAATAGGGTTGGTTTTAAATCTCTCAATTCCTGAACTTGAACGCGTAATTTATTTCGCGGGATACGTGATTATTAAAGTTAACGATAAAGCTAAAGAAGAGGCGCTGCGAGAGCTTGAGCGCGAATTCAAATCTAAGACAAAGAAAGACGGGATGAAGGAAAAAGATAAGTCCAGCCTGAAAGAAGCGTGGGATGCCGCGAAAAAAGAACTGGACAGCATACGGATAAAGAGAGTTTTATCTGAGGTGGAATATCATAGGCTCTCTCTGCGCTGGGGAGAAGTTTTTGAAGCGGGCATCGGGGCCGAAGCATTGTTCAAGCTTTGCAAAGATGTGAATATGCCTGCCCTTAGAAAAGATCTTGAAAAAGAACTCGAGGAAACGGAAAATCCCCAGGCTAGAAAAAAAGTAATCAAAAGGCTTTCGCTAGTCAAAGCCATGGAGAGGTCCGGAACTCGTCCTGAGTGGATGTTTTTGAATATTATTCCGGTTTCTCCTCCGGCGCTTCGCCCGATGGTTCAGCTCGAAGGAGGAAGGCACGCGACTTCAGACGTAAATGATCTATATCGCAGAGTCATAAATAGAAATAACAGGCTAAAAAAACTTTTGGAGCTGAAAGCCCCCGAAGTTATAGTGCGGAACGAAAAAAGGATGCTGCAAGAAGCTGTTGACGCGCTTTTGGACAATTCAATAAGGCGCGGGCCCGGCGCGGCAACGTCACAAGCGCAAAAACGCCCATTGCGCTCGCTTGCGGACATGCTTAAAGGCAAGCAGGGCAGGTTCAGGCAGAATCTTTTGGGCAAGCGCGTTGATTATTCGGGGCGCTCTGTGATTGTTGTCGGGCCAGAATTGAAATTGCATCAATGCGGCCTTCCGAAACATATGGCGCTTGAGCTATTCAGACCTTTTGTAATAAATAAACTGATATCGGCGGATCTCGCGCATAACATAAGATCTGCGAACAGATTGATCGATGAAGCAACTTCAGATGTTTGGGCGATACTGGAGGAAGTGATCCGAGGGAAGTATGTTCTCTTGAATCGCGCGCCGACCCTGCATCGTTTAGGGATACAGGCGTTCCAGCCGGTTCTGATCGAGGGAAACGCAATTCAGATTCACCCGATGGTATGTTCTGCTTTCAATGCTGATTTTGACGGAGACCAAATGGCGGTTCACGTTCCATTGACGGAAGAAGCTCAGCGGGAAGCCGCGGATATCATGGCGGCGACAAAGAATCTTCTGAAACCTGGCACCGCCGATCCGACTGTAACGCCTTCGCAGGATATGGTTATTGGGTGCTACTGGCTCACAAAATTACGATCTAACGTAAAAGGAGAGGGTAGAATTTTTTCTAATCCCAACGAAGCGATTTTGGCTTATGACTATGACATTTTGGATTTAAAAGCAAAGATAAAAGTCCGCGCAACGCTGACTCCAAAATACAAAAAATTTGAGGGCGGTATTTTTGAGACGTCAGTCGGCAGGCTTTTGTTTAATTCCGTTCTGCCGAACGATTTCGAATACATGAACGAAGATATTAAGAAGAAAACTTTGGAACGAATCGTCGCTAAATTAATCGTTGATTACGGAGTCGACAAGGTGCCGCCCATTTTGGATAAGATCAAGTCTTTCGGGTTTAAGTACGCGACTGTATCCGGAATTTCTTGGGGAATGGACGATCTGAAAGTTCCAGAACAAAAAGGAGCGATATTGAAAGAAGCTCAAATAGAAGCAAAGAAAGTAGACGATCAATATAACGAAGGCTTGCTTACTGATGAAGAGAGGTATGACAAAGTCATCTCAATATGGGCGGAGGTGAAAAGGAAGGTTGATGAAGTTGTGCCTACGGTTTTGGACGAAGAGGGGCCGATACATTTGATGGTATCCTCCGCGGCGCGTGGAACTTGGACGCAAGTGACGCAAATGACCGGGATGAAGGGACTTGTCAGGAATCCAGCTGGGCGCACAATTGAGCTTCCAATTCTGTCTTCGTATAAAGAAGGTCTTAATGTTTTAGAGTATTTTATCTCAACCCATGGCGCCAGAAAAGGGACGGCGGATACGGCGCTTAAGACAGCGCACGCGGGCTATCTTACGCGCCGCCTTGTTGATGTCGCCCAGGAACTAATTGTCCGCGAAGAGGATTGCAAAGATTCAACCGGACTCAAGATATTTCGCAAGAATATAGAAGAATACGGTAAATCGTTTAACGCCAGGATTTTCGGAAGAGTTTTGGTGCAGGACGCGAAAGGAGCGAGCGGAAAAACGATCTTCAAGAAAGGGCACTTATTGACGCACGAGGACGCGGACCTGCTCGATAAATCCGGAATTGAAAGCGTAACCTTGCGCTCGCCGATTTCTTGCCAGACGCTCCGAGGAATTTGCCAGACATGCTATGGATACGATCTTGGTTCGAACGCGATTGTGAAGATGGGAGAGGCAGTTGGCATTGTTGCCGCGCAGGCAATAGGCGAACCTGGCACCCAGCTTACTATGAGGACTTTCCATGTCGGAGGAGTTGCCGGAGCCTCGGACATAACAATGGGCTTGCCGAGAATTGAGGAAATTTTCGAACTGCGCTTGCCCAAAAATGCGGCGGTTCTTTCGGACGTTGACGGAACCGTTATTGAGATAGTAGATAACGGCAGGGAGAAGACAGTTAAGATATTAGTTGACGAAAAAAATAAAAAGAAAAGCGAAGAGATCAAGGAATTTGTAACTCCATTTGGGAGATCGCTTTTGGTACAGAAGGGAAGCGAAGTTAAAAAAGGACAGGCCCTATCCGAAGGCCCGATCGATATTAAGGAACTTTTTGGTTTTTCCGGCACATCCGCGGCTCAAAATTATATCATTAGCGAAGTCGGCAGGATTTATTCCCTGCAAGGAGCTTCTATAAACGATAAGCACGTGGAAGTCATCGTCTCGCAAATGTTCTCTCGAATTAGGGTTAAAGAATCAGGCGATACAAAATTTGCGGTTGGAGATATCATTGAGAAAAGCGAATTGATTGAAGAGAACAAAATAGTTTCGGCTAAAAATGGAAAAGGCGCTGAAGGATCGGGAATTGTGTTGGGAATTACAAAAACCGCGCTTTCAACTTCGAGTTTCCTCGCCGCCGCTTCCTTTCAAGAAACGACCCGCGTCCTAATATCTGCATCACTCGAAGGAAAAGAAGACAAACTCCACGGCCTCAAGGAAAATGTCATCATTGGGCGCCTGATTCCGGCAGGAACTGGATACAGAAAAGACTATGAGATCAAGGATGAAAAAGAAGTAGAGGAAGAATATTACCGCGAAAGAAGAGAAACCCGAACACGCTCAAGATACTAAAAAATAAGGGCTTTTTGTGTTGTTGACTTTTGACGCTATTATAGGTATAATTGCGCAAAGTGGCCGAAAGGCTAAAACAATGGCTTGATCCTAAAACTGAAGGAGGAAGCATGCAGGAAATCCATATACCGACCGCGGACGAAGAAGCCGCCGCAATGCTGAACGCGGCGGCGGGGTGTCTGAGGGAAGCTCAGGCAAAATTATCTTTCGGAGGTGACGCGCTCGTTCGCGAGCGCGCGAAAGTGGCGGTCTTGCGAGATGAATTTGAAATCAGGGCCAGGGCCCTGATGGCACGCCATCAAAACCGGAAGTGCGATTGACCGTCTCGATTTATCGAGGCAGGGAAGGAGGTAGCATGCAAAAAGCGCTTCTGGCTGGGGGCGTTTTGGTTGAGGCCGTCGTGGCTTATCTGGCCTTAGAGCTGAAGCAGTTAGCCACGATTACCGGACGTTTTGACTATCATTCAGCGATCGCGCTGGCTCTCTGCGCGGTAGCAGGATTAGTCATTATAGTCATTGGCAAAAGAGCGTAAAAACCCGTCGGGGGAGTTGGTGAAGCAAAATTCATCAACTCCTCCGACACAAAACTTCAACCAAGTTCTTAAAAGGATTTAAGGGTTTAGTTGAGGGGTTGTTGCTTAACAAAAACAAAACTTTAACCAAAACCTGAAAGGAAGGTATCTGATGAGTGAAATTGTTTTACCAAACGGTTATTCTGGAGCAATTCTAATCCCGAGGGGTAGGCCAACTTTTCTGGGCACAGCTTGGGGTGTTAAAAAGAGGTCAAAAGCGCTCGAAGTTCTTAAAAAAAGCAATCCTTTCGGATTAACTCAGGAGGACTTGGCGCGTTTGGCGTTGCGGAAACTCCTCCGTGCTGATAAGGTCAAGGGCGACCTTACGTGGGATGAGGTGCTAAGGTGGGCGGAAAAATATTTCCAGCGGACGAAAGAAGATGCTTACAATTTTATTGGGGGGAGCTTCGATCCTATCGACTTCTCTAAGGCAAGGGCTGACGGACGACCGAATGCGTTTGCTCGGCGATGCCTTTACCGGGAGCTCGACGAAGAGTTTTTCAAGGAAGGCAGTAATCCCCAATTTTCACTCGAGTATCTTTTTACGCTGATCAGGAAAAGTTTCGGAGAAGGCGGGGGTAGATACGAGGAGAACTTTTATCTCCTCCATTTCGCAGGTGAGCTTAAGGAAGATGGTTGCCCGGATGAGACGGATGCGCCGGAGATTATTCCAATGACCTCCCTCTATCCCGAGAAGTTCGCCAAGAAGTCCGCCTTCGTTTTGAGGATGTTTCTTCGAAATATGGTTGAGGAGCGCAAGCTCCGCGAATATGAGGCGCCCCTGCGACATATTTCTCGGGTTTTTGGGGAATCTCTCCAGGGGTTTAAGTTCGAAATTAGAAATAAAGAAAGTGCCCTAGACATCTCGGCTGAGCCTCAAACTTGGGAAGCTCTTGCACAGGCGAAGGACTTTGTCCCTATGCAAAAATAAGGAGGCGACAACCAGCCGAGGAGATTGCTCCGCAATCTCCTCGGTATTTTTTTAATTTTTTGGTATAATGCTTCAATAATCTGTGAGTAAAAAGAAGAAAGACAAAAATAAAAACGGTAAGTCCAAATGGCACGAAGGAATAGGGCAGGAAACGAAGCAATCCATCTTCGCGGTTTTTTCTTTCGCGGCGGCGTTTTTGCTAACACTGGCGGCTTTCGGAAAAGCGGGGCCGGTTGGAAACGGGCTACAAGGCATATTTGAAATCCTTTTCGGGAAGGCCTTTTTCTTAGTTCCCTTGGTCTTTCTTTTTGGGGGATTTTCATTTCTTTTCGCTTTCCGCAGGAATTTTGTATGGGCGACGACAATTGGGGCCGTATTATTTTTGATATCGACTTTAGGCATTGCGGATCTTGCATTCAGGGATATGGCTGCGGGATACGTTGGGTTCGGGGCAAGCTACCTCTTTTTAAAACTTTTTGATTTTTGGGCGGCTTTAATTATTCTTCTAGCTCTCGATATCGTGGGACTTTTTATAATGATGAATTTTCACATCCCTGGTTTATTTAAAAAAGATGAGGCTGAAGCAGAAGATGATGAACCCGCCGAAAGACAAAGGCCAGTCCCCGTAGTCAGGGAAGAGTTAACGCCAATCGCGGTTTATAATCCGGTCGTTAAAGAACCAGAAGCGAAACCGGCTCCAGCTGATGAATTCGGAGTTTTATCCCTAAAAACAAAAAGGTCAAAAGGGCTTCGCGAAATGTTCGGCCTCTTGCCGCCCCTGGAGCTTCTTGAAGATGACCGCGGAACTCCTTCATCGGGGGATATCAAAGCAAATTCGAATATTATAAAGCGCACCCTGCAGAATTTCGGCATCGAGGTTGAGATGATGGAAGTAAACGTCGGCCCCTCGGTTACGCAATATACCCTTAAACCGGCGGAGGGGATGAAGCTTTCCAAAATTACCGGACTGCAAAATGACCTCGCCTTGGCGCTCGCCGCGCACCCCTTGAGGATTGAAGCGCCGATCCCCGGGAGGTCTCTCGTCGGGATCGAAATTCCAAATAGGTCCATCGCCTTAGTCGGGCTCCGATCTCTTTTGGGGTCGGAGGAATTTCAAAAGTCAGATAGGCCGCTCTTGTTCGCGCTCGGGCGCGATGTCTCGGGCAAGGCTGTTTACGCCGATCTCGCTAAGATGCCGCATTTATTGATCGCGGGCGCCACAGGGGCCGGCAAATCCGTCCAGATACATTCGTTTATCATGAGCCTTCTTTACAGAAATACTCCGGAATTTTTAAGGCTGATCGTTGTCGATCCGAAAAGAGTTGAACTTTCTATTTATTCGAAAATCCCGCACCTGATGTTTCCCCCAATCCATGACGCGAAAAAGACGATTTTGTCTTTGCGATGGGCGGGAAAGGAAATGGAGCGGAGATACGAGATCTTATCCCAGAGCGGAGTGCGTGATATAAGTTCCTATCACGCGAATATCCTCTCGAAAGATAAAGAAGCGGAGACGATGCCGTACTTGCTGATAATTGTCGATGAATTGGCGGATATAATGGCAACTTACCCGAGGGAACTTGAAGCCTCGATCATTCGTCTTGCGCAGATGTCGCGCGCGGTTGGAATACATTTAGTGCTTTCAACTCAGAGGCCTTCGGTTGAAGTTATTACCGGTCTAATTAAGGCGAATATAACTTCGAGAATCGCCTTCGCGGTTGCCTCGCAGATAGATTCGCGGACGATTTTGGACACTTCCGGCGCGGATAAACTTCTTGGGAACGGGGATATGCTTTTTCTCGCCGGGGATGTAGGCAAACCTAAACGAATACAAGGGGCGTTCGTTTCGGAGAAAGAAGTTAAGAAAGTTACCGGCTGGATTGAAGAGCACGTGGAAGACATCGGAGAAGTTATCACGGAAATTTCCGGGGATATTCCAAATGGAAATGGAATTTCTTCAGATGCGTCCGGTGCGCGTCATATCAATCTTGACGGGGAGATAGAGGACGACGAGGACGAGGAATTATTTGAACGCGCAAGGCAGATCGCGATTGAATCCGGCAGTATTTCCACTTCGCACCTTCAGCGCAGATTAAAATTGGGATACGCGAGAGCCGCTCGAATTGTGGATTTGCTTGAAGAGCGCGGAGTCGTCGGGCCAAAGGACGGTTCGAAGGCGAGGGAAGTATTAATCGCGAGGGAAGATTTCACGCCAAGCCACGAGCCGAAGCCCGAACCAAAACCCGAAGATTTTTACGAGAGTTTTTAGATGAGAATTTCAAACAAAAAGCTTTTGATTGGTTTTGTCGGGGTTTTAGTTTTATTTTACGGCCTCTGGCAGGCGAGAGATTTTTTAAGAGGGCCTCGCGTTTATATCGAAAGCCCAGAGCAAGGGGGAGTTTTTGATAAAAATCCCATGGTAGTCAAAGGGCAAGCTTTCGACATCATAAAATTTACGTTGAATGGCCGAACTATTTTCACTGATGAGAACGGAAATTTCCGCGAGGAAATTCTGCTTGCCAAAGGGGTGAACGATATAGAAATTTACGCGGAGGATAAATTCGGGCACGAAAAAAGGATTTTGCGGACGATATTGTTAAAATAAAAATTATGGGATTGCAAACTTATCGAAAACCTGTAATATAGAAATATGAAAAATCAAGTAAAAACCCTTATAGACCGAATTGAGATAAACCCCCGTATTTTGGTAGGTAAGCCGGTAATAAAAGGAACGCGTATTTCCGTTGAACAAATTATGAGGATGTTAGCTTCCGGAATGAATGAAGGGGAAATTCTTGATCAGTTCGGGCATATTAAAAAAGAAGATATACAAGCAGCAATTTTGTATGCCAGCGAACTGGTGCAGGATTTGCATGCTTATCCCCGCCAATTTATTAACCAAATCAAGATCAGATAGTGAGATTCTTGGTTGATGAGAATATTGGCAGGAGTATTGTTGAATATCTCCGGGTACATAAACACGACGTTAAATGGATTCGCGAAATAAAACCAGGCATGTCTGATAGGGATATTATCGCGTTTGCTTTGAAGGAAAAGAGAATTATCGTTACATATGATCAGGATTTCGGGGAGTTGGTGTTTTTAGAGAAAGAAAAACATCACGGTATTATTTTATTGCGCCTTGACATTGATACAATTTCCCACCATCTGCGAGCACTTAAAAACTTTTTTGAACGGCATAATTCCAAAGAAATAGTTGGAAAGTTTCACAGCATAGATAATAAATATCTATGACTCAAGAAACTAGACAATGCAGGGAAGTAGTATGAAATTGCTTTAAAAGTATGGTAGCATATATATTATTCATAAACAAAAATAACATGGCATTCGAATTTAACACCTTTCCTGAGAATAAGTCGAACGAAAATGTTGAGCAACCAAAAACTGTTGAAGAATATCTTCAGTGGTTGGAAGGCTCTGAGGAACAAAGACTGAAAAAAGAATTGGAGAGGCTGAATAAAGAATATATGTCTTTAGATGAAGCTGCAGTAGAAGATTTTCTTAATAGTAAATGGCTATGGAGCAATACGCCTCCGGAAATGAAGGCAAAAATGAGGCTTGTTGATTCGGATAGGGATGATGTATGCCGCGACCTGAGTGATAATGTGCTTTTGACAAATGAAATACGGCGTAAATCGGGCGGGGCTAAACCAGAAGACCGCGCGAAACTTAATCTAGATAACCCTGAAGAGTTTGTCCACCAATATCATAGTGAGTTGCTGGAAGCAGGAATGCGAGTGAATAAAATGATGGAAGGCATCGGACCCGGTGATAAAATAAGTGTTGAACAGGAATATTTTGGCAGTGAGGAATGTTACGTTAATAACCTTGATGTGCAAAGAGGGCTTTTGTATATTACTTCTGATCCGGTAAAAAAAGATTCAGCTTACGCAGTTTCCGGCATTGATGCGAGATATATAAAAAACGTAAGAAAATTTTAAATATGACAAAAAAATCTGAAGCTATAAACGAAAAAAAGTCCGGGGTTGAGGGCGCCATTCGGGAAATACAGGCGAAATACGGGGAAGGGGCGATTATGAAGCTCGGAGACGCCAGAAAAGTGGACGTGGATGTTATTCCGACGGGGTC
>Ga0209211_10012410_pt1 | contig 10720 bp, 13 predicted proteins | sample RifGroA2_FD_183992 | JGI IMG/M metagenome (GOLD analysis project Ga0209211, IMG submission 183992) | Groundwater microbial communities from Rifle, Colorado, USA - Groundwater A2 (SPAdes) (version 2) | ecosystem: Environmental > Aquatic > Deep subsurface > Groundwater | place: Rifle, Colorado...
CAACCTCGCCGAAGTCGCCTTACTCCTCTTTAACCGAAGCTCAAAGGCAAGAAATCATCAAACAGCTCCAAGCAACTCTCAAACAACTTCTTCAGCAATTGTTGGAGTTGCTGAAGAAACAGGCGGGGATATAGGGGAAAAAATTATTTACGCGCGCGAAAGCCAAAGATTTGCCACTTGGAAATCCGTGATTATAATTATAGACAACTGTTAAATGGAAAAAGAAACGGAAATAAAAATAGAGATAAACAAAAAAGAAAGAAAATTTTTCAATCCGGAAAAGTTGGCCGCTTTCTTTTTTTACGCGCTTGTTTTCTTGATGCCGATTTTCGCGTTGCCCTTGGCCGTCGCCCCGATAGCTTCCGGCAAGGCGATTGTTTTTTATGGCGGTATTTTGTTGACAGCTTTCTTTTTTATTCTGTCCGCTCTTGCCAAAAAAAGCATTAAAATTCCCAAATCAGCTTTGCTTATAAGTTGCGGCGCGATTGTCTTAATTTGGCTGGCTTCCGCTTTGTTTTCCGGAAATGCCAATTTGTCTCTCTTGGGCAAACTATACGACGTGGACACTTTTTCCATGATATTTGCCGTTTCGCTGGCTTTGTTTTTTGGCTCAATTATTTTCCAATCGGAAAAAAGGACCATGGTTTTTTATTTGTTGTTGTTTTGCTCGTCTTTCGTCGTCTTTTTATTTCAGTTTCTCCACCTTATTTTTGGAATCAACATAATCCCTTTCAATATATTTCCGTACAACACTTCCAATTTGATCGGAGGCTGGAACGATTTCTCAATATTTTTCGGATTTGTCGGGCTGCTCTCTTTGGTTTTTCTGGAAACGGCTAACTTCGGCAAAGGCATGAAGGTTTTTCTTTTTGTTATTTTGCTTATGTCTTTCTTGGCGATGATGTCGGCCAATTTCTTCAATAATTGGGTTATTTTCGGAGTTTTTTCTTTGCTGGTGTTCATAATGGCTTTGTTTAAAAGCCGGTTTAGGGAACAAGCGAAAGGCGTGGGAGCCAAAAATTTTCTTCGCGTTTCTCTGTTTGTCTTGGCGGCTGTTATTTTCTTTACGTTGTTTAAAGGAGTAAACGGCAACATCAACGACATTCTGAAAACTTCTTCCACGGAAGTCAGGCCGTCTTGGCTGGCCACGCTGGACATAGCAAAGCAGTCGTTAAAAAATAACGCTGTTTTGGGGACGGGCCCCAATACTTTTTTATACGACTGGCTTAAGTTCAAGCCGGTGGCCGTTAACGGCACGATTTTTTGGAACGCGCGGTTTAGTTCCGGCTTCGGTTACTTGCCTTCAATGGTGGCAACGACGGGTATTTTGGGAATCGTCGCCATAATATTTTTTCTGGCTATTTTCTTGAATTACGGCAGGAAAGCTGTTTTTTATAAAAAAGAAAATACGCTAGCCGTAATTTCTTTTTTAGGCGCGGCTTACCTTTGGACGTTTGTCGTTTTGTACACACCCGGCCTTCTTATTTTTGCGCTGGCCTTCATTATGACCGGCGTTTTTCTGGCTTTGCTGACAAACGCCGGCAAAATTGGCGTTGCTGAAATATCCTTTTCCGGCCCGCTCCGCCAAATATCCAGCGAGGCGAGCAAAACGAAGTCGAGAATGGTTTTTATGTTTATCGGAATAATTTTGCTTGTAGGAACGGTTTCTGCGACCTATTTTTATTCCCGGAAATTTTTAGCACTGAACAATTACAGCCAGTCCCTGGTTTTGTTTGAGAAATCCGGCGATATAGACAAAACCGGCAAAAAATTAATGAAAGCGGCCAAAATGGACAAACAGGATGAATATTATCGGGCATTGTCGGAATTGGGGCTTATTTCTTTGAACAAAATAGTAACAAACAAAGATCTTCCGGCAGATAAAGCGGCGGCGATGTTTCAAGACAGCCTTAGCGCCACAATCGCTTACGCTCGAGAAGCGACCAGACTTAATCCGGCCGACCCTGCCAATTGGATGCAATTGGGACGGGTTTATGAGTCCATCGCGGCGTTTAAGGTTGAAAAAGCGGACGAGGCGGCTCTTAACGCTTATGCGGAAGCGCTTAAAGTTTCGCCTCTTGACCCATCGCCTTTTATCGCGGCGGCTAGAGTGGCTATGCAAACCAAGAAAATCGATGACGCGAGAGGGTATCTCCAATCTGCCTTAAATATCAAGCCCGATTTTGCCGACGCTTTGTTTATGCTGTCGCAGATTGAGGTCCAAGCCGGAAATTTGAAAGAAGCTATTTTAAGAATGGAGCAGACGGCCGCCGTTTCCCCCAATAATTTCGGAATTTTCTTCCAGCTTGGATTATTGCAATATCAAAATAATAATTTCAACGCGGCCAGGACGGCTTTTGAGAGAACCGTCGGCTTAAACAGCGACTACGCCAACGCCCGGTACTTTCTCGGATTGATTTATGACAAGCAAGGCCTGAAAGAAAAAGCTATTGAACAATTTGAGCTTATTCAAAAAACCAATCCGGACAATGGTGAAGTGAATAAAATTTTGTCTAATCTTAAAAACGGCCAAAGCGCTTTGGCCGAAATTGCTCCGCCCGCGCCGGAAGAAAGAGAAAAACCGCCGATATCGGAAAAAGATCAACCCAGTCTGAAAAAATCCAAGAAAAAATAATGGTCAGAAAGATTTTAAACCTTTTTTATCAGGAATACGGCGGTCTGCACAAGGCCGCTTTGATTCTAGCTATTTCGTCCATTATTTCGGCGGCTTTCGGAATTTTAAGAGACAGGCTGCTGGCCGGAAACTTCGGCGCCGGAGAGTCATTGGATATTTATTACGCCGCTTTCAAAATTCCGGATTTTATTTACATAATATCCTTATCCATTATTTCGGTTAACGCGCTTATCCCGTTTTTTTTGGAAAAGGCGGCGATATCAAGTGAACAGGCAAAAAAATTTTTAGACGAAACACTCACATTTTTTTTGTTAACAATTTTTTTCTTGGCGGCCGTGGCTTATTTTCTCATCCCGAATCTTGCCGGTTTGGTGGCGCCCGGGTTTTCTGAAAGTTCAAGAGCGGAGTTTATTTATCTGTCCAGAATTTTGCTGTTATCTCCGATATTTCTTGGACTGTCCAATTTGGTTTCCAGCGTTATCCAGTCGCATAATCGGTTTATTATATACGCGCTTAGTCCGATTTTTTATAATCTCGGCATAATTTTCGGCATAGTTTTTCTTTGGCCGAAGTTCGGCTTGGCGGGAATTGTTTTAGGCGTGGCGATAGGAGCCGTAATGCACTTGGCCGTTCAAATTCCAGCCATCGTCAGACTGGGATTTTTTCCTTGGCCGGCTATGAAAATAAACTTCAAAGAAGCTTGGAAAGTGGCCAAGATGTCTTTTCCGCGCTCTTTGGGTTTGGGTTTAAACCAAATAATTTTGATATTCATCACCGCCGCGGCATCTCTTCTTTCTGCCGGAAGCATCGCTATTTTTAATTTATCTTTCAATTTGCAGTCTGTCCCGCTGGCGGTGATAGGGATGAGCTATAGCGTGGCGGCTTTTCCCACTCTAGCCAAGCTTTTCGTGAACAACAAGAAAAAAGAATTTCTAGAACAAACGACAGTTGCCGTCAGACAGATTATTTTTTGGTCAATCGCCGCATCGGCTTTGATAATAGTATTGAGAGCCCAGATAGTCAGAGTCGTTTTCGGCTCTGGGTATTTCAGTTGGCAAGACACGAGGCTGACCGCCGCCGCCATGGCGATATTCGCCTTTTCCATCACCGCCCAATCCATTATTGTTGTTTTTACCAGAGCCTTTTACGCTTCGGGGAAAACTTGGAAGCCCATAATGATCAATGTCATATCGGCGATATTTATCATTGGAATGACTCCTTTTTTTATCAATCTGATAAAAAATCATTATTTTCTTTCTTCTTTTTTTGAAATCGCTTTAAGGGTTGGAGGTGTCGGCGGCGCGGATGTGCTCGCTTTGCCTTTGGCGTATTCGTTGGGGATGATCGCCAACAGCATTCTGCTTTTTATGCTGTTCCAGAAAGAGTTTGGCGATGTCTGGATTCGCGCCAGAAAAACATTTTTTGAAGTTTTGGGAGCATCTTTGCCGATGGGGGTCGTGGTTTATTTTTCTCTTAATTTATTGGACAATGTCTTTGACATAAACACCTTTGGCGGAATTTTTGCGCAAGGCGTTCTGTCCGCTTTGGCGGGGGGAATTGTTTGGTTTGGAGCGCTCAAGGCGCTGAAAAACAAAGAACTGGAAGAGATAACCGGAACTATTTTCGCCAAATTTTGGAAGACCTCGGTTATCGCTCCGGAGCCGGAAACACTTGATCGGCAATAGGTTGTTTATTTTATTGAATTGCGGAATATAGTGATTATTTACTTAACACTAGCGATTACTTTTGAGAAAATATTCGGCTGATGTTCAGCGAGCTGGGACATAATTTTCCTGTCCAGTTTGATGTTTGCCTTTTTGAAATTATTTATCAGCTTGCTGTAAGATATTCCGTTGGTTCTTGCGGCGGCGTTTATCTTTACTTGCCACAAGGCTCTCATATTTCTCTTTTTCTTTCTTCTGTCGTGGAAGGCGTGCAGACCGGCGTGGAGCAAAGCTTCTCGAGCCATTCTCTCTTTGGATTTTCGGCCATGGCGAAAGCCCTTAACTTGTTTAAGGATGTTTCGCCTTCTCTTCATTGAAATTACTCCTCGTTTTACTCTTGTCATAAATTATTTAATGATTATGAGGCATAAACCGGCCGATATCTTTCCTGTCCATTTGGAACGGCCTAAGATTTTTTTGCCTTAATTGTTTTCTTCTCGGTTGTTTGGCGTTGAAATGGTCAAGGCCGGATTTCCTGCCCAAAATTTTCCCTTTTCTGGTTATTTTGATTCTTTTGGTGAACGATTTGTTTGTTTTGAATCCTTTCATAATTTTATTTCGCGTTTTCTATTATTGCCGCTATGCCTCGAGGGCTTTTCTTGGGCGATTCGGCTATTTTGTATTTTTCGCTGACAAGATGAAGCACTCGGTTCAGTCTTTCGTTTAAAAAATTCTTATCCAAGTATTTTTCCCGCCCTCTTAGGCCCATTTCCACTCTTACCCGATGGCCTTCTTTCAAAAATTCTTCAATTTTCTTGGCTCGCATTTCCAAATCATGAAGCGATGTGCCCAGTCCTATTTGAACTCCTTTTACTCCGGTTTCGTGGGATTTTTTGGCCGCGTCTTTCTGTTTTTTCTGCTGTTGGTAAAGATATTTTCCCAGATCCATTATCTTGGCCACGGGCGGCTGGGCGGTGGGAGATATTTCTATCAAATCCAAATTAACTTCCATCGCCTTGCCAAGCGCTTCCGCTTTGGCCAAAACTCCGAAATTTTCTCCTTTCGGGCCGATTACCCTCAACTCCGGAGCCATTATTTGATTGTTGACCCTTGGCTTTTTAATAAATACCATTCTATATAATTTATAAAACTTTGCAAGTTGGCGCATATTGTGCTACTTTTATTTCAAATTATTTTACCTTTACAACAGAATAAATTAACGAAAGGAGGATTGTAAGATGGGGAAAATAGACGGAGTAGACGGTTATGTCAAAGAGTTGTTGGATGCCAAAGGATACCTTCATTTTTTTAGGGATGTTGCGCATAGGGTGGGCGGAGTCTTAGCAGTGAATTACGCAACTTATAGTCATAATAGCGCTCAAAATAGTGTTTTAATTCCGGTAATGCGGGCCGGGGTTGCTTTTGAAAAAAGTTTTTTAAAAAGGATTTTTCCCGTGCCCAGACTTTACTATATCGCGACAAGGAGAGACCCGATAACGCTTAAGCCGGAAGTTTTATACAAAACCTTTGGTTTAGACGAAAAAGAAACAGATGTGGTTATAATTCTGGAGCCGATGCTGGCTACAGGAGGAACAATGTTGACGGTAATTGATGAGATAAACAAGTCCTTTAGTCCTAAAAAAATATTTGTTATTTCAGCTTTTGTCAGTAAAAAAGCCGAAGAATTATTGAGCGATAAAATTCAAATTGTAGCCTTGTCAAAAGGACACAATTTGAATGATAAAGGATATGTTTTAGTTCCGGATCCTTATAATCAAAAAGAAGTTGTCACTCTAGATTTTGGAGATGAATATTGCGGAACTTATCATTAACAGAAAGGAGGGGAAAATGTATTGTCAGTGGATGATATATAGAGGGTGTAAAAACGCTTGTCCTTATTGCGAAGTGCCGAATACGGCAAGCGATTTAAAAGAAACAAACTTTTTGCCAGTTTTTAAAACTCTCGGTTTACTTGGCGGGAATATTAAAAGACTGGAATTTATCGGCGGGGAAATGCTTGATTATCCATTCATAAATGAAATTGTTTATATCGGGAACAAATCAAACATTGAAAGACTGGTTTTGATTACGAGTGCAATAAACAAAAAAAAGCTTGATGAAGTGGCAAGAATCTCCAATCCGTCAAAGTGGGGATTTTGTTTCACTCTTGATATGCTCCCGCTTGAGACCGCTAAATATCTTAGTGATCCGGATTTGGCGGGAAGCGCCAGAAAGTCCAAAGCTGGCTGGGAAGCTTTTTATCAGTATGAAAAATTTTGGAGGCGGGGCCATGTGACAATTGGCAGACACAACCTTAAAGACCTGCCGAAAATTGCCAAAGTGATAATGGATAATGGCGCTTATTTTAACTGCTGTCCGATTATTTATTCCCGACAAGAAAGAGATTCAGGCCGTTTGCCGTTTATATTCAGGCCGCAAAATTTTCCCAATATTGCATTAAGAATGGAAGATCGGGAGACGGCAAAGCAGGTAGTGGTGGAGTTAAAATCACTTAAGAAAAATTACGGTCCGCTTTTTTTACCGAGCGAGGAGTATTTGGATCTCATAACGCAGTGTTGCAAAGAGTCATACGAAATGTATCCCTGCGGCTGCGGGGATAAAATGCCTTATCTTAGAATCGGAGACAGGATATTTTCTGACGGGACATTCGGTTTAATGGTTTGTTCCGACTTTTACTTACCTAAGTATAGCGTAAAAGATTGGATAGAAAGGAAGGAAGAAGTGGAAAGCGCGTGGGCGAAAAATCCCCTAAAGCAATTTTGCGCAAAACACGAAGGCTGCGCTTGGAGCGTAAGCCTTACGCTTAGCGCTGGCAAGAAATAAAAAGTCCTCCTAGTTTTGTTAAAGCCTGGCTGTTGTTGTGTTAAAACATAATAATGACCAGGCTTTTATTTTTCCACCGCTGTCCAGATGTCCAGGATGCGGGCGAGGGATTCCACCTTGCCCAAAGTGACGAAAGTGGGGATGCCCAAGAGGCAGTTGTCTTTAAGCAGAATAGCCGCGCCGCCGGAATTGCCCTGCTCCACCTTGGCGGAAGTGATGAAATAATTGCCGTCAAAGCCGGAGACGATGCCTTCGGTCGCCGTCAAGTTGTTTTTTGAACCGATACTGGGGTAGCCGAGCACGACGATTTCATCGCCCAAAGACGGCTTTTGCGAACAAAGGGCAGGAAAGTTTGAGGTGAGATTTTTGAAATAATCACTCGGATTGTTGATGTAGATATAACCCAAATCGTAGTCTTTGGCCGAGCTCCTGATGTCGGAAGACGACAATGTTTCGTTGGAGTCAAGCAGTTTGGCCGAGCAGGAATCGGCGCCGTAGCCGTTACTGTCAATAAGAACATGCTTGTTGGTGAGAATGGCGCTGGGCGTGTTATCAAATTTTATGGCGATGCCGGAACCGCTTGATTTTTGATAAAGCCGGCCGGTGTCGGAATATCGGAACTGGCATTCCACGTTGGCTATAAGCGACCGCCAATCCGAGATGATGGAGGAAAGGCTATAAGTCTTGGTTTGGGAAATTTTTCCTCCAAGGCGGAAATTTTGTTTTGAGCCGATTCTTCCTTGGCCACTCTGGCGGACTCAACGGCGGCGCTTTTTATTTCCGCCTGTTTTATCATATCTCCCAAATTTTTCGTTTCCGCTGTTATTGTTTTTTCCAAATCCTTAGTTTTTTTGTCCAATCCTTTTTGGGCGACATTCAATTCTTCCTTTATTTTTTCCAACTCTTTTTGCTGGGCGGACAAAGCATCCACCGCGTATTCTAAAATATTTTCCTGAAGAATTATTTTATCTTTATACTTTTCAATTTTTTTTGCCGCAATATAACCGCCTTCGCCTAAAACCGCCGCCCCAAAAATGGCGGCGATTAAAATCAAAATCGGCATTGGTAAAATTTTCTTGTTTTTCATAAGCTTGATGGGAGTATGATAGCAACAAAGATGTGTGTCGCTTGACTTTGTTGCGGTTATCTGATAGCCTTTAACGGTGCGAACGAAGAGACGTAGTCGAGTTTCTAGTAATATAAAAGTAACAAAAAATAGTCACATGAAGGGAACCATAAAAACGCTCACGGACAGAGGATTTGGATTCATTTCCCGCGAGGGCGAAACAAAGGATCTTTTCTTTCACTCCAAAGAATTGAAAGGAGTGACATTTGACGAATTGAAGGTTGGCGATGTTGTCAGCTTTGAAGTCGCGAATGGAGAAAAGGGTCCGAGTGCTGTGAACGTGTCGCGAGCTTAAGCTTGCCTACCGGCAGGCAGGATTGTCGACAAACAAAAAACCGCCCCGCTTAAAAACGGGACGGTTTTTTGTTTTGGCATATTGTTATCTATTTTTCCTATCGGCCAAATAGATAACAATATTTTGCTTAATTTGGGGCATTTGATATTATGTAAGAACGATAATGCCTAAACTTATTTTTGACATAGAAACCATCGGAGAAAATTTTGACGAGCTTGATTCGGCCACTCAAGAGGTTCTCACCAAATGGATAAAAAAAGATTCCGAAAGCGAAGAAGAGTACATTAAAGCGCTGGAAGAATTGAAAAGCGGGCTAGGTTTTTCGCCGCTTACCGGGCAAATAGTCGCCATTGGTGTTCTGGATTACGACAAAAATCAAGGCGTGGTTTACTTCCAAGCGCCAGGGGAAAATTTCAAAGAATTCCAAGAAGAAAATATAACATTCAAACCCTGTACGGAAAAAGAAATGTTGGAAAATTTCTGGAAAGGATCGGAAAAATACAACGAATTTATCACTTTCAATGGCCGGGGTTTTGATGCGCCGTTTCTGGCGGTTCGTTCGGCTGTTCATAAAATAAAATCTTCCAAAGACTTGATGTCCAACCGTTATTTAAGCAGCCAAAGATTCGGGGCGACCCACATTGACCTTTTTGACCAGCTTACTTTTTACGGCGCCACCAGGCGAAAAGGGGGATTGCACTTGTGGTGCCGGGCGTTTGGCATAACCAGTCCGAAAGCGCAAGGAGTGACAGGGGATGATGTCGCCCAGCTTTTCAAAGAAAAAAAATACAAAGAAATCGCCAAATATAACGTCGGCGATCTAATGGCCACCAAAGAGCTTTACGATTATTGGAAGAATTACATAAAGATCAATTAAATTTATATGCCCGGTTTTGATTTCGTTATCGGATATCTGGATAGTCTTTCTTATTTCGGTATTTTTCTTGTTTTATTTTATTCCCATTCCGGAAGAAGTTTTACTTTTGGGTATTGGTTACTTGGTTGATGTCGGCGATCTTAATATTTACGCGGCCATCGCGGTAAGCGTTGCTGGTATTATGGCGGCGGATAATATGTGGTATTGGCTGGGCCGGAGCCACAGCAGAATCACGGCGAAATTAAGAAACAAGATAGGGGAGGAAAGGGTGGCGGCTTACGAAAAAATGCTTAAAAAACACACCGGCAAATATATTTTTCTGTCCCGATTTATTCCGGGCGCCAGAGCCATCGGCCCGAGCATGGCCGGCTCAATGAATCTGAAACATAAACATTTTTGGCTGTTCAACATTATGGCCGTGTTTATTTACGCGCCAATTTTAATTTTCCTTGGATATTTTTTCAATTATAATTTGGAAGTGGTGATGAACAAAATTATTTCCGCCAGGCATATCGTTTTCATATTATTCATCTCTCTTGTCGGTTTGACGGCGGCATTTATCATTAATAAAAAATTTTTCCGAATGGGTTTTAGAAAATAGAATTCAGCTTTATCGCAAGCTTTTGATGACACCCAAGCTTATCAGGCTCAAAAAAATTATCAGAACAAAACCTAAAACGAACTTTAACGAATGCTTGTTGAACATAGACATAGTTTCATTTTAGCATATATAATCAGCTGGTGGGAATATTCAAACGGTACATTCTGACTATAAACCGAGCGGTGATCAGCCGAAGGCGATAAAGAAGCTGATAGACGGCTTGGAAAAAGGCCATAGACACCAGACGCTTTTGGGCGTAACCGATTCGGGCAAGACTTTCACTGTGGCGTAAAAATCGCCTGGCAGATGAAACATCTACCAGGCGATCATTTTGTATTTTTATGAAGAAATAAACTTCTTCACTTTATTCATTTCTTCATTCATAAGTTCCGCCAGACGTTCCTTGTCCCAATTAACCATTACCTTCAAAGCAAGCTCACGGCTTACATTGCGGACATCGGAATTACCCGACTCCTGGCAATTCACCAGATATTCAAGTTTCCCCGCTATTTCAAGTTCAAGGTTAATAATTTCTTTCAAAGCTAAAACTTCCTCCTGTCGCATTTGAATCCGAACACTTGTAAGATGAAGTTATGAAAAAAATGAAAATAAATTCTCTCATCTTTCAAAAAGCGAACGAAACGAAATCGCGATTTTAAAAAAGAAGAAATATTCCTT
>Ga0209211_10012413_pt1 | contig 10718 bp, 5 predicted proteins | sample RifGroA2_FD_183992 | JGI IMG/M metagenome (GOLD analysis project Ga0209211, IMG submission 183992) | Groundwater microbial communities from Rifle, Colorado, USA - Groundwater A2 (SPAdes) (version 2) | ecosystem: Environmental > Aquatic > Deep subsurface > Groundwater | place: Rifle, Colorado...
TATTCCCTTGGTGGAGGGCATCGAAAACATGCAATTTGATTACGGCATTGATACCACAGGCGACGGCTCTTCTGACGCCTACACCACAACCCCGGTTAATTGGGAGGACGTCATGGCGGTTCGTGTGAACCTGCTGGCGCGCAACAACGATCCTACTGGCGGCTACACCGATAGCAAATCCTACACCCTCGGTGAGTATGGAGCAGTAACACCAGGCGGAGCTTACAAGCGTCACGTTTACAGTCAACTGATTCGCGCCGTCAATCCAAGCGGGCGGAGGGAGTAGCCATGAGCACCAGAAACAGGCAACGCGGCGCAACTCTGGTGGTTGGCTTGGTTATGCTGGTAGTGTTGACCCTGCTGGTCTTGTCGGCCATGCGCTCCAGCAACATTAGCATGCGCATCGTCGGTAACATGCAGATGCAGGAAGAAACAGCGACGGCGGCCGTGCAAGCCACCGAGCAGGTCATCAGCACCAACTTCACCGCCAGCCCTGCTTCACAAGTCATCGCAGTGGATATCAATAACGACGGGACCACGGATTACACGGCCAACGTGCCGGCGCCAATCTGCACGGGCTCCCTGTCGCTTACCAATGTCAACCTTGACCCCACTAACCCCGCCGACAAAGACTGCATCAGCAGCGGCACTGCCCAAAATACCGGGCTGATGGTCTCGGGGGTGGCTGCGGCTACCACAGGACAGTCGTGGTGTTATTTGCAGCAATGGGAAGTTCAGGCGCAAGTGACCGATGACCGCACCGGGGCAGTCGCAAACAGCGTTCAGGGGGTATCCATGCGCGTTCCAGCCGGGACGGCCTGCCCCTGATTATCAACGTTAGCTTGGAGGATCCATCATGAATACGATTCGACTTATCCAGAGCTGCATGTTGGCCGCCTTGCTGGGACATTCCACCCTGGGCAACGCGGAAGACATCGACATTTACAGCGGTCTGGGCTCTTCCGTTAACACGCCGAACGTACTGCTCGTGCTGGACAACGCCGCCAATTTTTCCTCCAGCGCCGCCGGCGCGACCTGTATCATCGACGGCGTTGCTACGGCACTAAGCGGTACAGTGGGCGGCATCGAGCAGTGCGCCTTGTATAACGTGATTAGCGGCTTACCCGTCAATGCAGACGGTAGTGCGCGGATCAATATCGGCGTCATGCTATACAACGACAATGACATCCGCGATGTCAGCGGCAACCTTAAATGTGGCGCACCAAATGCCACGGGGGGTTGCCTGGCGCAACCACTGATTCCCATGGATGCCGCCAACAAACCGGGCATCATGGCATGGATAAAATCCTGGGTTACTACGGGAGGTGCGGTTACCGGTCAGGTCAAGGCATCGGGAGAGGCCACCGCCGCAGCCATGCAGGAAGCATGGGCTTACTACCGTGGCAGCACCGGGCTTTCCGGACGTTCCTATGCGGGCATCCAACCCGACGGCGGCTGCCAGAAGAATTTCGTGATTTTCATTGGGAATTCATTTAGCTCTTCCGGCACTCCTGGCGACACAGAAGCGGTTGCCAATGCCCTCAACAATGCTCCCGGCGTGACCGCTGCGCAGAAGTTGCTGCTCACCAACACCGTCACTTCATCGTGCGGCAGCTATACCTTCCCCACCTCCGCCCATGAAAACAAAGGCTTCTACGCCGACGAATGGGCGCGTTACATGAATCAGGCCGACCTTTACGGCACTCCGGCAGGCGTGCAAGGCATTACTACTTACACCGTCGGCATCCTGGGAGCAAGCTGCCAAGCCGAATATGCGGCAACCCTGAGCAACATGGCGCGCTATGGCGGCGGCAAATATTTCGCCACAACAGACTACAGCAGTCTGGTTGTTGCCATCCTGAAAATCCTCAATGAGGTGCAGGCCGTCAACAGCGTTTTCTCTTCCTCCAGCCTGCCGGTCAGCGTGAATGCCCAAGGCACCTACCTGAATCAGATTTACATGGGCATGTTCCGCCCCGACCCTGGTGCGCTGCCAAGATGGGCGGGAAACCTCAAGCAATATGCGTTCATCTTGGACCCCTCCAGCGGCACCCTGCAATTAGGTGACAGCATCGGCAATCCGGCGCTCGATTCCTCCGGCACCGGCTTCCTTTCACCCAACGCAATTAGTTACTGGTCTTGCGCAAGAACGGACAACCCCTACTACACCGGCACGTTGACTGCGGCACAACAGACGCTATTGACCGCCAACGGTCAAATTTGCGCCACCGATCCCGTAAGCGCCACTGATCCCACCAATGGCGGTTTCTGGATAAATTATTCAAGTATGACAAATTCCGCGGGTAAGGGATTCGACCTGCCGGACGGCGAACTGGTGGAGAAGGGCGGAGCAAGCCAACAACTACGCCTTGCCAATCTGGCCAATAACTATGCAACTTCTCCGGCCACACCGCGCAATCTCTACACCTATTGCCCAAGTGGATCCAGTTGCCAGGCTGCCCTGACGCATGCCGATAATGCCTTCGCCACTTCCAATGCCGCCATCACGGCGGCGATGTTTGGTGGCTCCAGCAGTGTGAACATCTCGACCCTCACCCGCTCCGGCACCACGGTCACGGTCACTACCACCGGCAACCATGGCTTTGCGTCGGGCGATTCCATCACTATCGCCAACGCTATCCCAAGCAATTACAACGGCACCTTTCCCATTACGGTTACGGATGCCACCCATTTCACCTACCCGGTCACCGAGTATCCGCCCACGCCGGCGGCAGGCAGTTATACGGCCAGCCTTCCCGGCCCGTCCAAATCCGTGACTCTCACGCGCAGCGGCAACACCGTGACGGCCACCTCGACCGCGCACGGCTTCACCTTTCCTGCTACCGTGACCATCAGCGGCGCCGACCAGACCGGTTACAACGGCAGCTTCGCGATTTTGGACACCGTTACCGCCAATACATTTCAGTATACCGTCACGGAACAGCCCGCCCTTTCCGCGAGCGGTGGTACGGCCACGGGCGAAAAACAGGCGACTGGCCAATGTCCGGCGCCCTGCATGGTAAACTCTGCGATAGGTACGGTAACCCGCCCTCTGGGCAGCACCACAGTCACCGTCAACACATCAGCAAACCACAGCTTCCTCACTACCGTCGGAAAAGTGATCAACCTGACCGGAGTGGTAGATGGCTCTGGAAATGCCGTGGACGAATACACCGGCAATGTCATCACTACAAGCTGGAACAACCCGACCAACAACAGGAGCTTCACCTTCACCACCACGCTCTCGCCAGCCACGCCGGCCACCGGCACCATCACGGCCAGCACTTCTTCGAGTCCTGTAAGCATTACCCTCACCCGAACCGGCTCTACGGCATTTGCCACTAGCTCAGGCAATCACGGATTTACGACGGGCAATTCGGTCATTATCAGTGGCACACCGGGAGCGAATGAGAGCGCTTATGCCGGCACCTTCACTATAACGGTAACAGACGGCACCCACTTCAACTACCCCGTGACCACTACACCGGCCACACCTGCAACCGGACTGGGTGGCGCGACCATGACTGCCACCCGCGGAGGGGCGACGCCTGACCGTACCAGCCTGATCAACTGGATTCGCGGTGAAGATAACTATGGTGATGAGACCGGCCCCGGTGGCACAGTGACCATCCGCCCATCGCTGCACGGCGACGTATTGCACTCGCGCCCCACCGTGCTCAATTATGGCGGTGGGGTGATAGCCATTACCTCAACTTCTGATTCCGGTGGTACACGTACCGCAACGGCCTCTGCTGCGGACGTCGCCAAGATCGGTGCAATCGGCGTTACGGCGAACATCAAATTTTCCGGTGACTTTACCTGTAGTGCTGTGGTCGCTTCGACCACCACATTTACTTATCCCACTAGCAATTGCGGCGCTGCCGGTGCGCAGACCGTCGCCACTGACTCTGCCAATGTAATCGTTTTTTATGGTGACAATGGCGGTGTTTACCATGCCGTCAACGGCAACCAAACCAATCCGCCTGGTAGTACCATGCCTGTCCCGGGCAGCGAATTGTGGGGGTTCATCCCGAGTGAAATGTTACTCAAGTTTGAGCGGATGCGTACCAATAGCCCGCAGTTGAATCTGCCATCAACACCGCCGGGAATTTTGCCCGCACCTACGAAGAAGGACTATTTTATTGATGGCCCCACCGGCGTCTATCAACTGGTGGATAGCAACGGCACGACGCTGACCGCCCATCTCTATCTTGCCATGCGCCGCGGCGGCAGGCTCATCTATGCGCTGGACGTTACCGATCCGACCGCCCCTCGCGTTCTATGGAAAAAGGATAACACTTCTACTGACATGAGCGAACTCGGTCAGACTTGGTCGCATCCCAAGGTAGCCAAAGTAGATGGGTATTGCGGAGGCGCTACTTGTGATGCTGCCCATCCTCCGACTCCAGTACTGATTTTCGGCGCAGGCTATGACACCGAAGAAGACGTCGAGCCGCCATTGGCGAACCTCAGTGGTCGTGGCATTTTCGTGCTGGATGCCCTCACGGGCGCGCTGGTATGGAAAGCCGGTCCGTCAGCTGGCGCCACTTCCTGCACCGGCACGGCAACCCAGGCTTCCTGCGCGGTTTCAGGAATGAATTGGAGCATTCCCGCAGACATCACACTGGTAGACCGTGACCTTAACGGACTCATAGACAGGCTTTATGCAGCCGACGTGGGCGGCAATATCTGGCGTGTTGACCTCGAACCCGCTGGCAATAGCACCCCTGATTACTGGCGGGTCAACAAACTGGCAGCGTTGGGATGCTGGAGCGGCCCATGCTCCATCCCCTCTACCACCACACCGCGCAAGTTCTTTTACCCGCCCGAGGTGATTACTACTTCAACCTACGACGCCGTAATCGCCGGTACCGGAGACCGCGAGCATCCGCTCTTCGTCGATACCTCGACACAACGGTACAACCGTGTAGTCCTGCTCAAGGATATGTACCCTGGCAATGATGCTACGGGGATGACACCCATCACATTCACCGGAGGAGAGGGCAAAAACCTTTTCGATGCCACCAGTACCTCTTGGGATGGCTCATTGTACGGTTATTACATCACTCTCGGCGCCGGTGAGAAAGTCGTCAATGCGCCACTGGTGACCGCAGGTTATGTCTTCTTTGGCACCAACCAGCCGACTGCGCCGTCAGCGAATTCTTGTACCTCATCTTTGGGAGTGGCAAAGGGATACCGGCTCCAACCATTTGCCGGTCAATATGCTTCTGTTAACTTCAGCGGTGGCGGATTACCCCCTTCGCCCGTATCTGGTGTGGTCAATATCAAACAAGCCGACGGAACATATATACAGACTCCTTTCCTGATTGGCGGCGGCAATCCGGATTGCGTCGGGTCGGATTGCGCCTCGGCACTGGGCGGGCAGAAACCGCCGATTTCGGTCTCGACCAGACGCACCCGGACGTATTGGTACCAGCAAGGCAAATAGGGCGTATTTTTTAGGTGTCCGCATTGGTGAGCAGAAACGCCTTGAACGCCAGCGCCGCGCTGGACAGGCGTTTGTTGCTGCGATGTGCGACGAACCAGTGGCGCATCAGCGGAAAGTTCTCGACATTCACGATGGCGAGACGTTTGGTTTCCAGCTCCAGTTCGATGCTGTGCAGCGACAGAATGCCCAGCCCCATTCCAGCCTGCACGGCCTGTTTGATGGCTTCGTTGGTTTCCATTTCCATGCTGATACGCGGCTGGATGTGATGCTCTGCGAAGATGCGCTCCATCGCGCTACGCGTGCCGGAGCCCTGTTCCCGGGACAGGAAGGTTTCCTGCGCGAGTTGGGCAAACTTGACGCGCTTGAGCCTGGCAAGCGGATGTCCAGGCGCGGCAATCACCACCAGCGGGTTGTCCATGAACGGTTCCGCGCTGATGTCCAGCCCGTCCGGCGGCTGCCCCATGATGGCAAGGTCGGTGCTGTTGTCGGCAAGCTGTTTGAGCACGGCATCGCGGTTGGCGACTTGCAGTATCACGTTGATGTTGGGATGCCGCCGACAGAATTCCGCCAGCAGCCTTGGGGTGAAATAATTGGCGGTATTGACCACCGACAGGGTGAGCTTGCCCCGCCCCAGCCCTTTCATTTCGTCGAACACTGACTCCATCTCGGCGAGCTGCTGCGCAATGTTACGGCTGTAATGAAACAGCTCACGCCCTGCTTCGGTGAGAAAAATCTTCTTGCCCATCTGCTCGAACAGCGGCAGGCCGATATTGCCCTCCAACTGCTTGATCTGCATGGACACTGCCGGTTGCGATAGGTATAGTTCTTCGGCGGCGCGCGAGTAGTTCAGATGGCTGGCCACCTTTTCGAAGACCTGGAGCTGACGCAGGGTGAAATTGAGCATGTTGGAGCTAATTTAAAAGTGCGTTAAAAACGACCATAATTTTTCAAGTGCAGGAGCGGGCCATGCTCGCGAACCTCTTGGTCGCGGGCATGGCCCGCTCCTGCGCAAAAGATGAATATTTGGAATTATAGCAAACCATAAGCATTTCTTATGGTATTGATAAAAATAATTGACTATCGTTTATATATCGATGCACCTATAGTGACAACCGTTGCAAGTCATGATCAATCGTTAACACAGGAGAGCAAGCTATGGATCAATCGAATCGTTACGCGGACCTGAGTCTGAAAGAAGAAGACCTGATCAAGGGCGGCAACCATATTCTGGTCGCTTACACCATGGAGCCAGCCGCGGGCGTCGGTTATCTGGAAGCGGCGGCGCACATCGCGGCGGAATCCTCCACCGGCACCAACGTGGAAGTGAGCACCACCGACGAATTCACCAAGGGCGTGGACGCGCTGGTGTATTTCATCGACGAGGCCAAGGGCATCATGAAGGTCGCGTATCCAAACGATCTGTTCGACCGCAATCTCACCGATGGCCGCGTGATGATCGTATCCTTTCTGACCCTGTGTATCGGCAACAATCAGGGCATGGGCGATATCGCGAACCTGCAAATGCAGGATTTCTACGTGCCGCCGCGCATGTTGCAATTGTTCGACGGCCCGGCCAAGGATATTTCCGACCTGTGGCGCATTCTCGGTCGCCCGGTCAAGGATGGCGGCTACATCTCCGGCACCATTATCAAACCCAAGCTGGGCCTGCGCCCGGAACCGTTTGCCAAGGCGGCCTACCAGTTCTGGCTGGGCGGCGATTTCATCAAGAACGACGAACCGCAAGGCAACCAGGTGTTCTGCCCGATCAAGAAAGTGCTGCCGCTGGTCTATGACTCGCTCAAGCGCGCCCAGGACGAGACTGGCCAGGCCAAGCTGTTTTCGATGAACATCACTGCCGACGACCACTATGAAATGTGCGCCCGTGCAGACTTCGCGCTGGAAACATTCGGCCCGGATGCGGACAAGGTGGCGTTTCTGGTGGATGGCTTCGTCGGCGGTCCCGGCATGATAACGACCGCACGCCGTCAATACCCGAGCCAGTACCTACACTACCACCGGGCCGGCCACGGCATGGTCACTTCGCCGTCCTCGAAGCGCGGCTATACCGCGTTTGTGCTGGCCAAGATGTCTCGCCTGCAGGGCGCTTCCGGCATCCACGTCGGCACCATGGGCTACGGCAAGATGGAAGGCGGCAAGGACGACCGCATCATCGCCTACATGATCGAGCGCGACAGCTGCACCGGCCCGTTCTACCATCAGGAATGGTACGGCATGAAGCCGACCACACCGATCATCTCCGGCGGCATGAACGCATTGCGCCTGCCGGGTTTCTTCGAGAACCTCGGCCACGGCAACGTGATCAACACCGCAGGCGGCGGCTCCTATGGCCACATCGATTCTCCGGCAGCCGGTGCGGTCTCGCTGCGCCAGGCTTACGATTGCTGGAAGGCGGGCGCCGATCCGATCCAGTGGGCGAAAGAGCACAAAGAATTCGCGCGCGCATTCGAATCCTTCCCGAAAGACGCGGACAAACTGTTCCCGGGCTGGCGCGAAAAGCTCGGCGTCCATAAATAGCCTGGCGGTAGCCGAGTGTTAAAAATGCGCCTCCATTTGCTGGGGGCGTTTTTGTTTATTGAAAGCCAACATGACCAATAAAAATCAATACAAAGTAAGCATGGAACCGTTCTATCAGTCACAGGGCGATGAGGTCGCGCTATACGAAGCCGCCTACGCGGCGCGTCTGCCGGTGATGATCAAAGGCCCGACCGGCTGCGGCAAATCACGCTTCGTCGAGTATATGGCGTGGAAGCTGGGCAAGCCGCTGATTACCGTGGCCTGCAACGAAGACATGACCGCCAGCGATCTGGTCGGGCGTTACCTGCTCGACGCCGGCGGCACGCGCTGGCTGGACGGCCCGCTGACCACGGCCGCGCGCATCGGCGCAATCTGCTATCTCGACGAAATCGTCGAGGCGCGCCAGGACACCACGGTGGTGATCCATCCGTTGACCGACCATCGGCGCACGCTGCCGCTGGACAAGAAGGGCGAACTGATCGAGGCGCACCCCGATTTCCAGATGGTGATTTCCTACAACCCCGGCTACCAGAGCCTGCTGAAGGACCTGAAGCAATCCACCAAGCAGCGCTTTACCGCATTCGATTTCGCCTATCCGGCGCCCGATGTCGAGGCGCAGATCCTCAGCAAGGAAACCGGCATCGAGGCCGGGTTGTCCGCGCAACTGGTGAAGATCGGCCAGGCGGCGCGCAACCTCAAAGGGCACGGGCTGGACGAAGGGATTTCCACACGCCTGCTGGTGTATGCGGCGACCCTGATCAAGGGCGGAGTTGAACCGCGCGCCGCGTGCCGCATGGCCCTGGTGCGTCCGATCACCGACGATGCGGACATCCGCGATACGCTGGATCATGCGATTGATGCGGTGTTTGTGTAGGTGCGGATTTATCCGCACTGCACTATTCAGGCGACAATAATCGTGCGAATGAATTCGCACCTACGCAGGCCGTAACCCACACTTTTTGTGCTGAAAATCATGGAAACCGCAACCATCACAGACGAACTGGAAGCCTACTGGAAGCAGCTGGACTGTGGCTTCCCGCGCGTCGAGCCGGTGTTTGCCGAGTGCATGCGCGAGGCGCTGGCGACGCTGTCCAAACAGGGGGTGGATGCCTATATCGAAAACGCGCGCTTCCTCGGCAAGATGGGGCGCGGCGCTGAGCCGATTCTGATTTTTCTGGAGAAATGGCCGGCGGTGGCCAAGGCGCTGGGCGAAGCTGCGCTGCCCGCCGTGATGGAATGCATCCGCAGGATGTGGAAGTCGCCCAACGGCAATTCAATCACGCCGTTCCTGCAATCGTTGCCGGTCACCGCGCGGCGTTTGCAATCACCGCAGCAGTTGCGCGGTTATCTGGACATCGTGCTGGATTTCATGGAGCACACCACCGGCTCGATCCACGGCATACACCAGACTTTTCCCAGCCACGGGCTGCCAGAATTTTTCAAGCAGATTCCGCTGTTGCTCGGCCAGCTTTCCCTGGCGGGGTTGAAGAACTGGGTGGAATACGGAGTGCGTTATTACCGGGATCACCCCGACCGGCAGATCGATTACTTCAGCCTGCAATCGGCGGACAGCCGCGCTGTGTTGCAGCGCGAACGGCACGGCACGCTGCTGGCGGACAACGAGCGCAGGCTGGACATGTATTTGCGCGGGCTGTGGCACGATGAAGGCCGACTGATCCCCTATTCCACCGCGTTCGACGAATTGCGCAAACCGGTTCCCTATTACGACAAGCTCGGCATCCGCCTGCCGGATGTATATGACAACGCCCAAGGAATTACCGGCATGGACCGTTATCGCGCCGTACTGGCGCATATTGCCGGACACCGCCGCTGGACGACGGCCATTTTCGCCGACAATTTTGCCCCGTTCCAGCGCATTGCGGTGGAGTTTCTGGAGGACTCGCGTGTGGAATATCTGGCGATGCGCGAGTATCCCGGCCTGCGCCGCATCTTCACGGCGTTGCATCCCATCCCTGCCGAAGACGCCTGCGATCCCGAGCAGGAATCCGGCGTGCGCCACCGCTTGGCGATGCTGTCGCGCGCGATCCTCGATCCGCAGCACACCTACAAAAATCCGCAGGTCGTCGAGTTCGCGCGACGCTTCCGAGACCTGATGCAGCGCGGCGATTCCAGCACTCAGGAGATCGCCGAACTAGCGGTTTCCTTCGTCGCCAAGACTCGTCGCCACAGCGATCAACTTCCAAAAATCCACTTCAAGGACACGGTGGTGGATTATCGCGACGACAATCGCCAGATGTGGAAATTCATCGAGGAGGGCGACGAGGAGGAAGCGTTCGACGAGCCGCGCAAGATCGAGCCGGGCGAGGAAATCAGCGGTCTGCCGCCGCGCCACTACCACGAATGGGATTACCTGAACCAGAGCTACCGCCCGGACTGGGTCAGTGTCTATGAAGCCCTGCATCCGTCCGGTAATGCGACGGATATCGACAGGCTGCTGGCCAAACACGGCGCGCTGGCCAAGCGCTTGAAGAAGATGCTCGACCTGCTCAAGCCGCAGGAAAAGGTGCGCATCCGCTACCAGGAGGATGGCAGCGAACTCGACCTGGATGTCGCGCTGCGTTCGCTGATCGATTACAAGAGCGGCGCGACGCCCGACCCGCGCATCAACATGAGCCACAGGACCAGCGGACGCAACATCGCGGTGATGCTGCTGCTGGACTTGTCGGAGTCGCTCAACGAAAAGGCGGCAGGCTGCGACCAGACCATATTGGAG
>Ga0209211_10012416_pt1 | contig 10717 bp, 6 predicted proteins | sample RifGroA2_FD_183992 | JGI IMG/M metagenome (GOLD analysis project Ga0209211, IMG submission 183992) | Groundwater microbial communities from Rifle, Colorado, USA - Groundwater A2 (SPAdes) (version 2) | ecosystem: Environmental > Aquatic > Deep subsurface > Groundwater | place: Rifle, Colorado...
AACATTTACATCCTTGCCATTTGCAACATCTTTTGTGAGAAACGCCGCTGTGTGAGTAAGCGTTAGAACGTCTCCAGGAACTCTGTTATCCGAAAGAGCAATAATGCCTGTCGCGTCAAGCGTGCTGTCGTATACTTTAGTCGTGCCATTTGCGGTAACAGCGAGGGTTTTTACCGTAATTACGCCGTCATTCAATACCGGCTGGATGAGCGAATAGTTGCTTGCGCCAAGGCCGTCAAGAGTAAGCCCTAATACGGTGACTTGCTTTCCTGTAGCAACATTTTTGTTGTCGTATGTTGCGGAGTAGCCAGTTGAATCAAGAGAAACAAGTGCTTCTTCGCCGGTAACAACACCATTAAGCGACGCGCCTCCAAAGTTAACCACAGCATCATTTACTTCACCGTTGTATATTTTCTCTACACTAATCGCGCCGGCAACGGTAAGTTCTTTGACTTCAATTACACCAGTTGTATCGTTTACATAAATAACATTGTAATTGAGGCCACTATTTCCGTCGGTGATTACAAGTCCGCTTGCTTCCAGTGTCTTGCTGGTAGCGACATCTTTAGTGAGATAAGATTGAGTCGGCGCTGTGCCTACTGTATCTAATGTCTCAAGCGGGTCAACTACAGGGACCACATCTGACGAAGTTGTCCCGTCATAAACTTTGGTATCCGGCTGTGCGGTAACATTGATTGGTTTTTTGATTATTTCACCCGTTGAAACCGTAGCAAAGGCAACTTCATAGTTGGCCCCACTATTGCCATCATTTACAGAACCGCTTGGTGTAAGCGTTTTGTTATCGCCGAAATGCTTGGTGTCAAATTTTTGGATGAAGTTTGCTGTGTCAACCAAAGCAACGGGCGGTGAATTTGGTGATGTAATTGTCGGTATCGCGGTTGAACCATCGGTTCCATTGTATGTTCTGGTATCAGTTACCGCAGTAACCGTAATCGGGCGAGGATTAACATTGCCAGTCGTAGTGTTTATTGTGCCGATTTCGTAATTGTCTTTGTCAGCGCCGGTGAGCGTAAATCCTGTCGCGGTAACTGTTTTATTAGTTCCGATATGTTTATCCGCAAAAGTTGCTGAACCGCCGGTAACACCAACAACATCCGGCGAAATTACACCATCAAGAGAGCGGCCGGTAATAGCCGCGGTAACGCTGCCATTGTAGGTTTTGTTTGTGTCAGTAGTAAAAGAAACAGTAAGCGGTTTTGCAATAATATCGGCTGTCGCGGTAGTTGGCACGCTGCCAAGAACATAATTGCCTGTATCGGCGCCGCCGGTAATAGAAACTCCAGAAATATCAATGGTCTTGCCAACACCAACATTTTCGTCGGTAAAATTAGCCATATATCCAAGCGTCAGTTCATCTCCACCAACTCTGTCATCCGATAGAGTTACTATCGCGGTAGTATTGCCGTCATACACTTTATTTATGCCGGTTGCGGTTACATTAAGAGTTCTTTTGGTAATCTCAAATGTGCCCGAGGTAAGAGTCAACGAGTAATTAGAGCCGGCGGACAAAGTGCCGAGTGTGTATGCGTATGTATTCATATTTTCTCCCGCAACGCGGCTCAATGCGCCGGTAAATCCATCGGTGCCGATTAAAGGAGTATTCGTGTATGCGAAAGAAACAGGATCAACTTCTCCATATACCTTGGTTTGTCCTGCGGTTGGAGTAACGGTGATTCCAAGCGGAGTGATGTTTGCTTCTCCCGTTGCCGTGCCATTGAAGTTGTAATTAAGAGCGTCCCCACCGGTAATAGTAACGCCGGTAGCTGAAACTGCATTGTTGCCCTCTATTACATTTATATTGTTAAAAGTCGCTGTTCCCTGATTATTTATCGTTACGGTATCACCCGGCTCAAGCCCATTAAGTAGAACACCTGTAATTACAGCCGTATTAGTGCCATCATATGGTTTACCATTAACCGTAACAGTGGCAGTAAGGGGCTTTTGTGTAATGTTAAATGTTCCGCTCACACCGCTAGTAGGTCCAGTTGCTGACGCGGTGAGTCCTTTCAATCCAACTTCATCAACTTTCAAACCGGAAAAAGTCACCATTCCGTTTCCACCGCCGGTTCCGATATTAAGAGAAACTGTGCCGACAAGTGCGCCGCTGCCAGTTGTTAGAGAAAGCGAAACCATCTCGGTTGCTACAAGTCCGTTTGTAGAGTTGTTGTCAAATTGATCTCTCGTTACCACCACTGGCTGAGAAGTCAAGGACGAACCATACACCGCATCACCCGGCTGTGTCGTGAATGCAAGTTTTGTAACAGTTCCGGGCACAGTGGAGAGAGTTCCGAAATTCGTGCTTCCATCAACTCCGAGAATTCCCGCGCCGGAATAAGTCATATTGGCAGTTGAAGGTTCTGTGCCGGTCGGTCTGACTTTAAGACCGCTAAAACCTAAAACACTAGCAGAAGTTGATTGGCTATTCACCACAAAAGAAAAAGACGTTGGGCCGGGAGTAACGCTTGTAGGACCTAGTACGATATTCCCTGAGAACTTAAAAATCGTGATATTTGAAGTTGTGTCGAATTCCCAACCAGAAGGTAGTGTAATAGTATGAGTGCCAGCGACGATATCCCCGGCTACGTTTTCAGTGATAGCAGGACCGCTTAAATCTGAAAATGCGCTAGTTCCTCCTATAGCAGAGGTTGTGTCAATGGAGATGTTAATACCATCACTCGCTGGGGCAACACCTGCTGTCGCCAAAGCCGAATTAGGCGAAAAAAATCCGCTCACAATAAATGCCGCGGTTAAAATAACTAAACCAGATTCTTTAAGAACCTTTGAATACTTTTTCCCTAACAGGGATGTATTCGCATATGAGTTGTTTTTCATATTCATTATCATTTAATTATTATTTAATTTACTTAAAGGCAACGACCATTGCCTCAATTTATTTAGGTGTTTTAGGATATACTATAGAAATGATATATCTGTCAAGTGGTATAACATATTAGAATATTCGTCAAGTTGCTGGCTGAAAGTAAAAAGCTCGCCGCCAGCGATAATCATTTCGGACTACCCATACCCTTTCGGGTATGACCCGCTACAGGTGCTCTGACGACGAGCTTAATATCTCTTACCGAGTTTTTTAGCCATGCCGGTGCCGGAGCTACTGGTTTAGGTCATTTGATATTAAATTGTAATTGCAAGATAACACGCTTCCCGATAATTGAAAAGTTCACATTTTTAAACAAAAAGTGAAAAAATGATGATGGGGATAACTTTTTCTTGACGGCCCCATGTGCAATTGCTAAACTTTAAATAGTAAGAGTACTTTTTAAGAGTTTACGTCGCAAGACCGTAAACCAAATAAAGAACGAAGTATCCAATGCTTGATGCAAAGGTACTGTTTTTTATTTGGTTTGCGGTTTTTTTATTATTATCGACATCAGGCATGTCGGTTTTTTCTTTTTAGAAGAAGCTCCATCGTCATTAACAACCCTATTTTTTCTGGGGTTAAGTCGAGCTTGACGGTGGGACTTAACCTTAGAAAAAATGGGGTTTTATTATTTATTAATTAAAAAATATGGAATTACAACCAAATCAAAGTTTGATAAGTGGAGAAATTGTCATTGATACTCCAATCATAATAGATAACCGAAGTGTAATTGAAAATAAAGATGCGCTGAAAAAATGTCCATACTGCCACACTGGCACCGGAAGAGATTTTTATCGGAATACAGATGAAGAAAGCGGTCAGTCAGAAATAGGCTTTGCGTGTGGATCCTGCAGTAAACAGTGGAGTTTGAGATTTAAAAATCCATTTTTGTTTATTCAAATATGAACTTATGGCCGCACAACATAATAGAACAAGAGCCGGATTGGAAGTTTCTTGATTTTGCTTGGAAACTTAAAAAGGAATGGCAAGAAGAGTTGAGAAAATCGTTGCCGAAAACAGAAACCGGATGGTTTGAGGTATTCCCGGAAGCAAAAAAGATAATTCCGGAAAAAATCAGGGAGTGGGAGCAACGAGCCGAAATTGCACGAACGCTTGTAGGAAAAGCTCTGCAAGTAATCGAAATAAAGTCGAAGGAGAAAAATCGCTGGTTCTGGCGCGAGGTTGTTAAATACACCTTTTCACCGGTAAAAGAACTTGCTGAAGCAAAAAAGCACATCAGGCGCCTTAAATTGGCACTGCCGGGCGAGAAAAAAGCGTCGAAGGTCGCCGCATGGCAGTTATTGCTCGATCGGGCGCGAGAAGCAGATATAGTCCGCGTTGCTGAAGCGCTGGGTCTGCGACTGAAGAAATCCGGCGAGAGATATTTTGCCCTTTGCCCGCAGCACAACGAGCGCACGCCTTCATTCTGCATTTATCCGCCAGCGCGCTATTACTGCTTCGGCTGCCAGATCAACGGAGATCAAATCTCTTTCGTGCAGATGATGGAAAACTGCTCTTTCGTTGACGCGATTCGTAAGCTGCAAACAATTTAGAAATTACCATGAGCGATTTTAACGAAAAAGAAATAAACGATGCACTTCTCGAAAGCAAAGAGAGTGATTTTAAGCGTACCTTTAGGATAAAGGAAAAAAGAGCAAAGGTTTCTTACGATATAGCTGCACACTTAATAAAGAAATACTACGTCAAAACTATCAGCGGCAAAAAGTTACGCGAGGTTTTTGTCTACCGGGAAGGCGTCTATGTGCCGGGCGAGGATATTTTAAGAAAAGAGGTGCAAGAGTTGTTGGAAGAACTTTGCACAACGCACTATAGCAAGGAAATCATCGAAATCGTTAAGAACCGCACCGTCATGGATCGCAAAGAGTTCAGCGTCGACAAAAACCTTACCAACCTCAATAACGGCGTATTGGACATCGGAACCGGTGAGATTGCGCCGCACAATCCGGAACACCTATTTTTCAGCAAGATACCGATCAACTATGATAAGTCCGCCGATTGTCCGAAAATTAAAAGGTTTCTCGCAGGTATTTTCATCCAAGATGAAAATAAAATACAGATAATTCAGGAGTGGTTGGGGTATGCATTATACAGAGAATATTTCATTAAAAAAGCGATTATCTTTGTTGGCGAAGGAAACACTGGAAAAACTACCTTGATAAGCCTATCCACCGCCTTTATCGGCAAGGAAAACATATCAAGCGCGAGTTTGCAGCAGATATGTTCCGATAAGTTTGCTGTTGCACAGCTTTATACTAAACACCTAAACATTTGTGATGAATTGTCATTTAGCAATGTTAAGGATGGGGGGAAATTTAAAATAGTGACTGGCGGAGGCATTATAGCCGGGGAGTATAAGTTTGGTGATCAATTTGTTTTTGAGAATTACGCAAAGCTGACATTCGCCTGCAACAAGATTCCCGATGTTAAAGACGCTAACGATGACGCTTATTTTAGCAGATGGATAGTTATTCAATTTAACAAAGTGTTTACTGACGAGGAGCAAGATAAACAATTAATTCATAAGCTAACAACAGCTGAAGAATTGTCGGGGTTACTTAATTTCGTGCTGGAGGGATTGAAGCGGCTGCTTAAAAAACAAGGGATTAGCTACCATAAAGACCCTGACCAAATAAAATCCGAGATGTTGCGTTCAGGATCGCCGGTAGCAAACTTTGCATACGACTGCCTTGAACGCGAAGATAATGCATGGATCAGTAAAGAAAATATGCATGCAACATTTATTGAATATACACGCTCCAATGACTTTCCTGCTGATCCGATAGAAGAGTTTGGTAGAAAACTGCCGAAATATGCAGATTACCTTTTTAGCAGCAGAAAACAAATGATCAACACTCTAACGGGACAAGACAAACAGTTTACAGGGTGGCGAAACGTACGTTTCAAAATCAAAGAAGGCAGTTTGCAAGATAATAAACTTGATCCACCCATTGCCGAAACATCCTCAGAGGTGAAGTAGCACACCTAAAACCTTAGTAGTATGGGTAGTAGGGATAACCCGATTTCTTAATATAACGATTTAATTCTTTTCTTTCATATAAGTTAAAAGTATCCATACTATCTGTACTACCTTATCGGTATTAATGGTATGGGATAACATACGCGCGCGTTTAGAAGAAGGCACATAAGAGTATCGATGTTTATTGTCAAGCCCCAATAAAAACCATGATTTAAGCCATAAAAAGAAGCCCATAGCTTTGCCGAACGCTCTTGAACGGCAACACTATGGATGAAAAGCCCTCAAGAAAACTTAAAAAGAATCTCCCACCAATAGAACTAACTTATAAGCAAGTTGAGTTTAGTGGGCCTTCCATATCGGCGCTGGATCGGGCTTTTGATATTTTGTTTGACGAAGTATTAAGGAGAAGAGAAGTAAATACTAAAACATATCCACAAAAAGATATTGACAGCTAAGAGCAATTAAGAATATCATTACATTATGAAGTTTTTAACCAAAGACGAAGTAGCAAAATATTTTCGGGTGCACCCCCGAACAGTTGAGAGGTGGCTTAAAGCCGGCCTATTAAAAGGACATAAGCTCGGCAAGGGCAAGACAGCGCTCTGGAGAATACCCGATGAAGAGGTAAAAATTTTATTAAAGAAAAGTAGAAACAAAAAAGGTATATGATAAACGCGCTCTCAAAAGAAATAAAACTAATTGCTATATATGCAAGAGTTTCGACCTCAAACCAAGAAAATGAGGGTACCATTGAAACGCAGCTTGCTGCTGTAAAGGAGTTCGCCAATAAAAATAATTATACGATTGTTCAAGAATATTTAGATAACGGCTGGAGCGGAGATAGTATCGTAAGGCCCGCGCTTGATAAACTACGGATGGATGCGAAGAAAAAAATTTGGGAGGCCGTTTTAATGTATGATCCGGATAGATTGGCTCGCAGATACTCCTATCAAGAATTGGTAATGGATGAATTACGGGAAGCCGGCATTGAAATGATTTTTGTTACAGTCCCCTCTCCGAAAAACAGCGAGGATAAAATCCTACATGGAGTACGGGGATTGTTTGCTGAATATGAAAGAGCAAAAATATCAGAACGTTTCCGGCTTGGCAAAATACGAAAAGTAAATGAGGGGCATGTTTTGACTACTAAAGCGCCTTATGGATATACCTATATTCGCAGAGATAAAGAGAATAAAAAACATGGCTATTATGATATCAACGACAAAGAAGCGGGGGTTGTAAAAATGATTTTTACTTGGATTGCTGATGAGGGCTTAACTATTAGAAAAGTGGTAAGAAAACTTCAGGAATTAGGCATAAAACCGCAAAGAAGCAAGCGAGGCGTTTGGAGCACAAGCACCCTTACCACGCTTTTAAGAAACAAAGCATATATAGGAGAAGCGCACTGGGGCAGTTCGTATTCGGTAGTGCCGGAAAAGCCGTTAAAAATTCAACAATATAAAAAGATAAAGAAAACCAGTCGGAGAATGAAGCCGGAGGAAGACTGGATTGCGTCTAAAATTCCTGTGCCGGTTATTATTGATAGAGAATTATTTTTACAAGCGCGAGAACAGCTTAAAACTAATTTTGCGTTATGTGATAGGAACAAAAAGAATCAATATCTGCTTGCAGGTAAAATAAAATGTGCTTGCGGCAGGACAAGGGGCGGCGAGGGGCCTCAACATGGAAAGCATCTTTATTACCGTTGTAATGACAGAAATTATAGCTTTCCCTTACCCAAAACCTGCCCGGAGAGAGGAATAAACGCCCGGATAACTGATAAACTGGTTTGGGATAAAGTTGTAGGATTAATGAGTTCGCCGGACTTATTACAAAAACAGCTTGATCGTTGGACAAATGCGCACCGAAATAAAACAGTGTCATCAATCGGCGATACTAAAACTATAGAAAAAGAGATTGTAAAATTAAAAGATCAGGAAGAACGCTATATCAAGGCATACGGCAATGCGGTATTTACTATCGAACAACTAAAAGAATACACAACTCCGATAAGAGAGCAGATTGTTTCGCTTGAATCTCAAATGTCCAAAATTAAGCAACAGGAAAATCAGATCAACGAGACGGCCCTGCCTAACAAAAATGATCTAAGGTTATTTGCCGAAGAATCAGTAAAAGCACTTTCTGACTTGAGTTTTGAGTTAAAACGCGCAATAGTTACTAACATTGTAGAAAAGGTTGTAGCCACGCAGCAAAAGTTAGAAGTAAATGGCTATATACCTATAACTCCAAATTATGTCGCATTCAAACCTAACTATCGGTATCGTTGGCCTGCCCAACGTGGGAAAATCTACCCTCTTCAAAGCTCTAACGCGAGAACAAGTAAATATCGCTAATTTTCCTTTTGCCACAATTAATCCCAATGTAGGCGTAGTGAAAGTGCCGGATGAACGCCTTGATAAACTCGCCGAAATGTCAAAATCAAAAAAAATCATTCCGGCCGCCATTGAGTTTGTTGATATTGCCGGTTTGGTTAAAGGCGCCCATGAGGGCGCGGGATTGGGTAATCAATTTTTAGCGCGCATCAGAGAGGTTGACGCCATAGCCGAGGTAGTGCGCGCGTTTGAAGACACTGACATTATCCACGTTGAAGGCAATATCAGTCCCCAGCGTGACATCGAAACTATTCAACTGGAACTGGCTATGGCTGATCTCCAAACCGTTAATAAACATTTATTAAAAAATGAAAAAGATTTAAAAAGCGGCGTAAAAAAAGCGCAAGAAGAAAAAATGGTTTTGGAAAAAATTAAAAATATTCTTGAAGCCGGTGACTTGGCCGCTAAAACCAATTTATCAGATTCCGAACTTAAAATAATAAAGGATTTGCATCTTCTGACTTTAAAACCTTTTATTTTTGTTTTCAATATATCCGCACAAAAGGCCCCGAGGATACAAGTGCGGACAACCAAACTTAATAATGGTTTAGAACTTGATTTAAAATTTGAAGCTGAAATTGCCGATATGAGTGAGGAAGAAGCGAAAGAATTTATGTCCCTACGGGACATCTCCCGTAGGGAGAAAGGCGAATCGCGTTTAGACGACTTAATTAAAGCCGCTTATGAACTTCTGGGGCTCATTACCTATTTTACAACCGGAGAAGATGAAACTCGCGGCTGGACGATTAAAGCCGGATACACCGCTCCCCAAGCCGGCGCCGTCATTCACACCGATTTTGAAGAAAAATTCATTAAAGCCGAAGTTATAAATTGGCAAAAATTATTAGAGTGCGGTTCATGGGCAAAAGCGCGGGAAAAAGGACTCCTGCGCGTTGAAGGCAAAGAATATGTCGCTCAAGATGGCGACGTTATTGAGTTTAAAATATGATTTGACAGTCGCCGCTTTATTATGATAGGTTGTGAGCAATGTCTGAAACTGAAAATAAGAAAGAATATGAGCTGGCTTATCTTTTGGCGCCGGATGTTGCCGAGGAAAAGTTGGATTCGGAAACAGCCGACCTCTTAAAAATAATTTCAGAAAATGGCGGAAAAGCGATTGAATCAAATACTCCTAAAAAAAGATGGCTGGCCTATCCGGTGAAAAAACAGGCGCAAGCGTATTTTGGAGTTATTTATTTTAATATAGATAAAGAAAATCTTAGCATAATTAAAAAAAATCTTTCATTTAATAAAAATGTTTTAAGATTCTTAATAGTAAATAAATCTTTAAAAAAGACGAAACCCGTTATTGCGGCGCCATTAAAAACTGTGGATAAAATGAATCCGGAAACAATTGCACCCAGTTTTGACCAAAAATTAGAAAATATATTAAACAGTTAAAATATAAATATTATGAATTTAAACAAGGCATTTATTTTAGGAAATTTAACTCGCGACCCTGAATTAAGGCAGACTCCGACCGGTCAAAATGTCGCCAATTTTGGCATCGCCACCAATCGCATGTGGACCGACCCCGCGGGAAACAAGCAAACCCAAACAGAATTTCACAATGTGGTCGTTTGGGGGCGCCTCGCGGAAATCGCCAAGGAGTATCTTGCTAAAGGCCGGCTGGTTTTTATTGAGGGCAGAATCAGTACCCGTTCCTGGCAAGATCAGCAGGGGCAGAAAAAATACCGGACAGAAATTGTCGCCGAGAATATGCAGCTTGGGCCAAGATTCCAATCAGCTTCAAATCAAAATCAAGCCGCAACTGCGGCTTCCCGCGAAAACGACCCCGCATCAAATTCTGACCGAGAAACCCTGCCGGAAGTTCAATTAGACGATATGCCTAAAAACGATGAAGAAATAAAAGTGGAAAATATCCCATTTTAAAAATATGAATATCAAAAGCGACAAGGTTTGTTATTTTTGCGCCCAAAATGTAAAAGAAATTGATTATAAAGACGCGGAATTGCTGCGTAATTTTATTTCGGCTCAAGCAAAAATAATGCCTCGGAAAAGAAGCTATCTTTGCGCCAAACACCAGCGCCATTTGGCAACCGCCATAAAACGCGCCCGCTTTTTGGCGCTTCTGCCGTTTACGTCAAGGTAACCGAGCCCGCGGCGGTTGATTTTTTGATTTCTTGGGTCAATTTTTTAACTAAGTCCTGATTTTCTTTAAGATACTGGCGGCTGGCCTCAACACCCTGCCCTAGTTTTTGATTTTGGTAATTTATCCAAGTGCCGGATTTTGACAAGACGTTGTATTTAAGCCCGCAATTTATTATGTCTCCTTCTCTTGAAATTCCTTCGTTATACATAATGTCAAATTCGGCTATTTTAAACGGCGCCGCGACTTTATTTTTTACAACTTTTACCGTTACCCGATTGCCAACAACATCATCGCCTTTTTTAATCTGGGCATTG
>Ga0209211_10012417_pt1 | contig 10717 bp, 9 predicted proteins | sample RifGroA2_FD_183992 | JGI IMG/M metagenome (GOLD analysis project Ga0209211, IMG submission 183992) | Groundwater microbial communities from Rifle, Colorado, USA - Groundwater A2 (SPAdes) (version 2) | ecosystem: Environmental > Aquatic > Deep subsurface > Groundwater | place: Rifle, Colorado...
ATCTCGTTTATCTTGTCCTCGTCAAGCATCTTTCTCATAGTGATGACCCGCTTGAAGACGTCCGAGAAATAAGAGTCGACCCTTTTCGTGTCGATCAGCTGCTCTTTTATCGCCCCCGGCAAATCTTTCGGGTCCGGCGGCAGCTTGTCTATCTTTTTTAGCGCCGCGACAGCCGCTTTGATCATAACTTCATAGTTCTTGTGGACAATCGTCTCTTTTTTCTTCTTCTGGAGCTGCAGGAGAAGCTGCTCCATCCTTGAGACGTATTGCTTCGCTTTTTGTATGAACTCGTCCAGTTGCTGGCCGGAGATGTCCTTGGTTTCCTTGTGCTCCACATTCTTCCTGAATTCTATCACGTTCTGGAGGTCGGTCAGATAATTCTCCTCGAGAAGGCTTGCGTCGACAAGGTGCTCTTTCACGTCGAGCGGCGTGTGCTTCGGCGAGGGCGGGTTCAGGCCCATGTACATGAGCACCGCCTGCGAGCTGTTGAGCATGGAATAATACAAGTCCTCCGCGACCATGTAGAGCTTGGCTGTCTCCACCCTGTTTATCTTCTGCGGCGCCGTCTCCATGAATTTCTCGACAGCTTCGAGAGTGGTCGGTATCTTGCCGAGCTCAAGCAGTTTTCGCACCGGAATGAAGAAACCTGTGTCGTACAATGCCCAGCCGTCGCGCACGATAGTGAAGAGCAGCGGATGGCCGATGCGCGCCATGTCCCAGAATTCGGACAGCATCCAGGCAGGCTGCACGGTCATGTTCTCGGAAATTCGCTTGGCAATATCATAGAGCCTGTCGTCGAACTCGTCCTTCATCTCCGGCGTGAACCTTGCAGTGACGTCGTCTATGACCACAAGCATGTCTATGTCGGATTTCTCATGGAAGTCCTGCCGCGTGAATGAGCCGAATATGACTATGGCCTTGACGATGTCCTTATAGCGTTTGAGAACTTCTTCCTTGAATTTATTGGCGAGAGCCAGCTGCCTCTTGCGGAACGCCTCCTGCTTTGCCTTCAGCTTTGCGTCTGCGGGCGCATGATGCGAATCAGGCTGATGCGCATGCGTCTGGCCGCTTTGCGTCTTTCCGTCCGGCGCGCCAGGAGCAACAGACTTGGCTGTTTTCGGATTTGTCTTCTTTTGCCTTGCCACTATAATCACTGTTTTGCCGTATTCAATACATATGTCATGATGAGAAGCGAAAAAAGCTTCTCATGTACAGCATACTACGTTTGTAGTATGCCATGTATTAAAGCTTTTCTTGGTTGGGCTTTGTTGCAAAAGTCGGCTATCGATATGCGTTTAGCATCGATAGCCTAATGCATCGATGGACATCGACAGATGTCCATCACTTTTGCAACAAAGCCTCTTGGTTGATTTGCTTTTGTATTTGAGCGGGAAGGAGCCTATCGGAACTTCCGCTTCTCCCATTCCTGTGCCTTGCCCTTGTCCAGAGCTGCCTTGCTCAGGAACGTGTGCTTCTCCTCTGGCACGCTCAGAAGTCCTTCTATTGGGTCCCACGCATGTTCTCTCATTGCCACGAGCTGCCTCGACCATACAGCCTCGTTTTGCAGCGATATGCCGTAGAATTCGGGAGGAAGGATTTCCGGCTTGACATCCTTTTCAAGGTACAGCGATATCTGGCGGAGTGCCTGAACGCTGTCCTCGAATACCTCATTGGGCAGCCTGCCCTGTCCCGTTCTGCCCCCGCCCCGTTCGAACATAATATATCCGGTTTTCCAGCCTTTTTTCTTGAGTATGTACAGCCACTTGTATATCTGCTCCTGCGCAATGGAGCCGCGGGCTATCGGGATGTGCGCCGTGCCGCCGTAGGGCACTGCCTGCCCCAGATGAAACAGTAAAATCATCTTGCCAAAGTCATCGGGAAGGACTGGCAATGCCTTGTCTGGATCGATGCCCTGTGAGACCATGTGCTCGAAGTCAATGGTAACCATTACAAAAGGCGAGCCTATTTTCTTTATTGTGTAATAGAAGTGTTCCGGGTCGAACAACCTGTACAGCCCTTCAGCTCCTTCGCCGGATTCCGGGTTCTCAAGCAGCAGGTAGAGCTTGTGCTTCTCGCACCATTCCTTGACGCTCATTCCATTGAGGAAATCGCGGTTTGCCTTGCTATTCTTCAGTGTAAGATGCCCCTCTATGTACTTGGAAGCTACAGCGGCGCAGAAAGCCGTTTCCTCGTCGAAGTAAAGGGTTTCAGGGTCCTTGCCTTTCGCTATGCTGCTCCAGAAAGTGTCCCCGCTTTCCTTCATGCAGTGCGCAACCACGTGATAAGCTCCCCATTCGCCGTCGTCCAGCTGGTACCTTTCAGACTCGTCATCCCTTAATTTCAGCCATTGGTCGAATTCAAATTTGGGCGAACCTGCCTCGTCCCTTGCTTCCTGAAGGAGTTCCTGACTTATTTTTCGCCTGTACTGTTCCGTCAATTCTCTTCTGGTAGCTTCTGTCCGCTGATGCTCTGGAAGTGTTTCAAGATGTCTCCTTACCTCCTGCTCAATAAGAACTGGTAATTCCCTAAGTTTATCCTCCTGTAGTTTTCTGTACGCCTCCCTGAATGTTACGCTCTGCCCCAAAGTACGCGGCATTCGTTTCTTGACCTCGTCCCAAACTTTGGGGTTGTCCTTTACGATATTCTGCAGACCCTTTCCGTCAGGCCCGACGACAGGATAGAAATAACCCTGCGTCCTGTGCTGCGCCTCTGTGAAAGAAATAACCTGCTTGTTTGACAGATGAACGTTGACGTAAAGAAAGCCGACTTCTGCGGCGAACTTGACCGTCTGGCAGAGCCTCCGGTGTGTCTGGTCCCAGATGCGCTTTTCCGCCGAGTCTAGCGCCATGAGCTCGCCAATCTCTCCGTGGAGCCCGACTTCGTCCATTCCGAGCTTGCTCTGGATGCGTCTTATCTGCGCCCTGACGTCCGGCTCTGAGAATTCTGCGACCGTTTCGAGGTCTATCTGCACGAAGCGTATCCCGCCCGTTGCGCCGAGCCCGCCGATCTTCTGCGCCAGCCCGAGCAGCGCCGGGTCCTTTCCGATCCTCCAGAATCCTGTCGATATGCCGACGGTGTACAACGGTTTCTTTGGTTCTTCAGCGATATTATTCACCCTTTATTATTCTGCGAGTGGCAGCGAGCCACCCCTTATAAATGATTCTTTTTCCCCGAAAGATTCAATCTTTCGGGGACTTAGGAAAGCTATGCTTTCCTCAAGTTGATTGAGATTTTTTCTTTTGAAGATGTTGCAAAGCTCTGCTTTGCGACACACATCGAGCTTCGCTCGATGATGAAAAAGCTCAAGCTTTCATTCCCATCTTCATTTTTATGAAGTTGACTATCGGCGCGTACCTCTCGCCCGCTATGCGCGCGAAATATATCTTCGTCAGCCTGTCTGCGAAGTCGCGCTCGTAGGGCCCGTGATTCTTGGCGAACTGGAACGGCATCGGGAATTTGTCAAGGAATTTTGTTACCGGGCTCTCCTCTTTTTGCGCATATTTCGGCACTGTGCCGCGCACAGGCTCATGTATGCCGAGCAGCCTGTTCACGTGCTGCTCCATGAGCTCCTGCTCCGCCTTCAGTTCGAGCAGCTTGCAGAACAAAGCATTTTCGCTCATGCAGAACATGTTGATGTCGAATACCCCGTCCTCCATCTCGTCGCCAGTTGGCATCCTGATGTTGGTCTTCTCGAGTGTTATCTCAAAAAACGAATAGTAAGGCTTCTGGTAAGTGAACCATCTGGAAGCCCCCATTTCTTCCAGCTTGTCCTTCACCCATTTCTCCGTAATCCATGGATATTTGTTTATGAGCCCGAATTTCCTGCTGAATATAAGGTTTTTCATCGTCCAGTCGTCGTCGGGCCTGAGTTTTTTGAACTCGCGCATCTTCGCAGTTTCCTCCGACCCGCCCTTGTACAGCTCCGGGACGAGAAAATCCTTCCAGACATACAGCACTATCTTCGACGAGGAAGTGGCGACCCCGCCGGAAGTGACAAATGACGTCAGCGCCCCGCCCCGGCCGCCCGCGGTCGCCAACCCTTCCTTGATGAGCTTGTGCCTCGCTATGAACGGCTTGAGCCACTCCTTGTACTGTTTCACAGACTCCTTTCTGGCTCTGGTCAGGTCGTTTATTGTGATGTACCTGTTCTTTATTTCCGGTCCAAAGATGTTTTTCCATTCCTGGAAGAGCTTGTTCTTGGTTATGAGTACTACTGCCTCTGCCCGTGAGATGTCCAGTTTGTCCCTCACCTTGCCGGGATCCATGTCGCCGTCGTCCATCCTCATGAAGTCCGTGATGAGCGTGGGCCAGCGACTTACTATGCTGCGCATTGAGATCCCTTCGCCGGTGTGCATGTCAACCTGGTCTATGAACACCGCCTTGAGAGAATGATTGTCCGTCCGCTTCTCCCTCTCCTTTCGCTGTTTTTCATCTTCGTCCTCTTTCAGGCATATCTCATCCATTTCCTCGTCTATGTGCTGGTGCTCCTTTTCCTGCTTCTCTAGCTTCTTGTCTTTTTTCAACTCGTTTGGAGTCCTGTAGCCGAGATAATGCAGGAATTCATGATACCTGCGCCTGTCATGCATGAGCAGCTCCATGTCCGCAACCGACTGGGAGACCGAGACGAGCCCCTGTTTTATCTTCCCTTCCAAATCCTCTTTTTGCTTCTGCGTCAGCTGATAGTATTGCGCGTGGACCGGAGAGACTTCTATCCATTCGTCACGCTTCTGCACCTGATATTCCCACTTCCCAAGCTGGAAAGTGAGGCTGTAATAGATCCCGGAAACGGAGCCGGGCGGCCCCGTGAAATCAAGCTTGACATGAGCCTCGAACGGCCCGGCAGCCAGGACATGGCCGAGCCACAGTCCCTTGGGCCCGCACATCTTGCCCAGCGACTTGTTGAGAATGTCTCCCTTGAGAGGATGCCTGGAGAGGTCGCCAAGTATCCATTCACCCTTTTCCTCTTTTTTTGCTGCCATCTCTTCACTTGTCTCCTTTTTGCCCGGTTCTCTGTCTGACTTATAGTATTTCTATGCCCTTTGCATGACTATAAAGTTTTCTTCGCTGTGGGCGAGAAAATCAGCAATTCAAAGGGCAAGCTGAAGGTGGGCGATAGGTCCATGCTTATACGGGATAGAAGAACAGCAGGTAAGCGCCTATGATAAGGAGCACGAGCCCTATGAAGACGCCGGCATTTGTCATGTTCCTTAGCTGGTAGTCCGGCTCGACGTCGGGAAACCCGATTATGAGGAATACTCCCAAGCCCGCGAGTATAAGCCCGGCGAGCTTCGCGAGCAGGATCCAGAGCGTTACATGGGTCAGTATTACCCACCCGCCGCCGACTATCGAAGCCACCCCAACCAGCAGGACGACGACCAGCTGCTTGTCATCGACCTCCTCGTTGATGGAGAACAAGATGGCGATTATGCCGAACGCGATGAGCACGGCGGCAAGTATTATCTCAAGTACCATGATTTATTATTGACCCTGTTCGATATATATTCTTTAGGTAAGATAACCGGCTCGGCGTTTGCCGGTTTTTCTGATTCTTTCTTTATCACAAAATCAATACAGCAAACCGGCTCTGTAGAAAACCTATGAGAAAATCAGCAGGGAGGGTGTTGTGAAAGCACAACACCCTCTAGTTACTAACCCTATTGTGTGTCCACAATAGGGTTCCTGCTGATTTTCCTTGAGCATTTCTACAGAGCTAAGCGTTCTTACTAAAAATATGCGGCACAACTTGGTTTGCGTATTGTTATAGTGAACCCAGAAAAGATTTCGGACATGAATTCTGGGTTCACATATAGTTCCCAAGGAAATAATATCCAGAATGTTTCCTTGGAGAACTATAACCAATGCATAATATGACCAGATTATTCGCCTGGTTAACAATATATAGTGAATTAAGGAATATTCTTATAAGGTGTACAAAGATGGTATGGGGAAGGACAAAACTTCTGATATGGGATTACATATTCGAGCCCATCAAGGACCTGAGGATCTCGTATGTCGGGCCTAAGCCCGAGCAGTTCTACAAGAAGCTTAACGAGCTTATGAGGACCATATTCAATGTCCCTGACGCGTACGTGCAGGAGAAGAACTACTCGTGGGAGAAGACCAAGGACGGGGACAAGTTCGAGGTCGACTGGGAAGTAAACAAGGTGCTTGACACTTATTCGTACATAGTCTGCGAGATATCGCTGAAAGGCTTCAGCGCGGGCGGCGAGGGGAAGGCAGTGATAAGATTAAAGCCGCGCCTGATAACCGAGTACCCGCAGGACACCATCTGGCAGCAGAACATACTCTACGAGATGGTCCGCCGCTTCTGGCACAACATGTTCTACCAGCACCAGAGGATGGAATACCTGAACCTCGGGAAAGAGCTGCTGACATCCATGGAGTCCAGCGTGAAGCATTTCGGCGAGACGCTGCGGGAAGGGTCGCCAACGTAAAGTCAACTTTATAAATATTTTCATTATACCGTATTAATGTCACAGCACCCCAAAAAACGGATTTCTGTCATTGTAAAACCTACACATGACTGTAACCTGGCATGTACATATTGCTATGTCGACCCTAATGCAGAAATAGGCAGAATGAGCGAACCGACATTGTGGAATATGACTTCCAAAGTTTTGGAAATTCACGACAGTGTAAGATTCATCTGGCATGGCGGCGAGCCCTTATTAATGCCTCTTAGCTTCTATGAAAGAGCCGTTGAATTCCAGCAGAAACATCATGATGGACAGGTTGAAAACGGTTTTCAAACCAATGGCACGCTAGTAACCGATGATGTATTGGATTTTTGTGAAAGGTATGGATTTGACATTGGTTTCAGTCTTGATGGTCCCAGAGAAATGAATGACAGAACGCGACACACCAGAACTGGGGAGAGTGTTTTCGATCGCATATTAGGAGCAATTCACAAGGCAAAACAGAGGAAACTAGGCGGTGGCGCAATAGTTGTTGTAAATAAACTAAACAAGAGTGGACTCGGTGGGATTTATGAATTTGCGAAATCTGAAGGAATAAACTTGAAACTAAACCCGTTAATAAAAGCGGGCAGAACTCTGTCAATGTATGGCGATTTAGGACTTGGACCTCAAGAATATGGAAGTGCCATGATAGATCTTTTTGATGTATGGTTTTATGACAAACCTGCAATAAAATTAGATCCTTTTGATGATATGATTGCAAGCCTTCTAACGAACAAAGCATTTGGTTGTAACTATTCGGAATCGTGTCAGAGCAGTTTTATATCTATAGGACCTCAGGGAGACATATATCCCTGTGGTAGATTTGATGGAAATGGAGAATTCTATCTAGGAAATATTAACACCGATGATTTGACCGAAGTGTTGACATCTGAGAGAAGAGAGTGGTTGAGAAGAAGGATTGAGAGGGTAGAGGAATGCCAGCCATGCGAATACAGACAAATATGCAATTCTGGCTGCATGCACAATGCGTACATGCAGACAGGAAACATTGACACAAGGGATTATTATTGTGCGAGCTACAAAATTTTGTTTTCTCATATCCAGAAAAGAGTTGAAGCTGAATTGGCAAAAGCGGAGGTTAGGCAAGATGTCGTGTGAAAGTCCATTGAGAAAGGTAGGTTCGGGCCTAGTGGGGTATAAAGATAATGTGTTCGATCCCAATAGGATTGAAAATCCTGTATTAGCGAGAGTAATACGAGAACACGTCTATGATGGTCAGAAATTTCTATTTGGCTATGACGACCATTCGGACTACAAAAAATCAGAGCAACATTCAGAATATAACGACGCATATTCCGATCATGTCGACCATACAGATCATCATTCCGACAAAGTCGGTAAGCATACGGACAAATCTGTTAGTGAATGGGGAGGCAGCTACGCGGGCCGGTATGAGGGCCATAAGGATGAAGCACCTCACAAAGATTCGCACACAGATAAAGCCAAGTAGTACAAAATTGCGATAAGAACAGGAAAACTTTTGAGAGAAAAATAGCCCGACTTTCACAGCCGCTTTACCAATTTTTTATAAATACCAATACTGCAGTAATAATGGTATATGGACAAGATAAAGCTCAAGATTATCGACGACCTCATGGCGCCGTCGGACAGGGCAAAGATAAAGTATACAGGCTCGAATCCCGCCGCCATCATGGGAATAGTCCCTGACATGATAAAGAATATAATGAAGATCCCGGGCAAGGACCTGCTCGAGACGGATATAAGGTGGGATGCCACTGACGGGTCTTTCTACGGGGTTTGGATGGGCAAGCGGACGGAGGACCAGTGGTCAAGGACTCATATTCGCGTGATAGCCCAGGGCGTCCAGAACAAGGATGGGACAGGGTGGTTCACGGCTGAGATGAAGGGCACCCTTGACACGAGCTACAGCTTCTCCAATTTCGTCCAGCGGAGCTTCTGGTGGTTCTACAATTACAGCTTCTACTACAAGCAGCGCCGGGGTTATCTGGAGAACGGCAAGGATGACATAATGGACATGAGGGAGTTCCTTCTGAACAAGTTCAAGATAGCCCAGGAAGAGAATTAGACCTGAAAGTATAGAAACGTATAACTCTGTAGAAAACCTATGAGAAAAGTCGCAGGAGCCTTATTGTGTATTCTACAGAGCCAGACATATTATTTATACTGGAAAGACGAAACTATATTCAGGAGTTATTATGTTTGACAGCCTCAGGAGCCGCTTCCGGAAAAAGGACTACGACGACGTGGAGGATATACGCTCGAGCGTGCTCGGTGACTTCCGGATGGCAGAACAGCCGCAGCCGGACTTCCCGAGGCGCACGGAAGCGCCTGCGTGGGACGAGCCATTCCCGAGGGATGAGCCGCCGGGGTTTTCGACGATCGACACAAGGCAGGACCAGCGTTTTCCGCCGCAGCAAAGCGGCAGGGATTACGACATAATGGACCGCCTAAGCCTGATAGAAAGCCAGCTGTCCGCCATACGCAGCCAGACCGAGACGATAAACGAGCGCCTGAAGAACATGGAGCGCTCGCTCGGAAGAAGATACTAAAGCTTGCATAAATTACTAGTTCTTGTGATAATTGGAAAAAGAGGCCTGCGCAGGAATCTTGGGGGAGAAATTACTTTGTACCGTTTTGGCTGGATACCAAGGAGCGTGAACGGGTACGTGCAGAAGGATGAAAATGGGTTTTTCATTTATGCAGGCAAGCGTTTTAGGATAAGAAATGGCCAAAGGATATGCATATATCAAAAGGGCGGCCTTGCAGCAGATTCTACGACGTGGCCCTCTGAATTACTCAAAGACGAAGCTGATTTTTCTTCCGAGGATTTTGCCGACCACGCCTGCCAGAGGCTGGGTCGTTCTGGCGTAGCGTTTTTCCACGCGGACCTTGAATGATTCGCGGCTTCCGTTCTCTTTGTGCGCCTTTTGGCTTGCATAAACCTTGTTTATCCCGAGCACAGGGGCGCCTATCAGCTTCTCTATCATGTGTTTCTCGCTGCCTTCGCTCTTCTCGAGCATTTTGACGGGCTTTCTCAGCATTTCCGAGAGCTTTTTTATATTTCTGCCGCCGGGTCCGATAAACTTTGCGGCATGCCTGCTCTCGACTATAACAAATACCTTGCCGTTATCCTCTTCGCCCTGAAGAAAGTCCACGTTGAAATCCTTCTCCCTGGAAATCTTGTGTATCGCCCTTGAGATATCTATGTCTGTCTTCGTGATCTTGCCGTCTTCCAGTCTTCGGCTGCACCCCGCGCACAGGATGTCACTGCTGAGGCACACCTTGCATATCTTCATACTCAAGGTTTTTGCCTGAACTTTATTAAACCTTTCCATTCTATTGTGTCTTATGCTAATAGGCTTGGTGGGTAAATCGAATACCGGAAAATCAACATTTTTTGCAGCAGCGACGCTCGTGGACGTAGAGATCAGCAACAGGATTTTCACCACGATCGAGCCGAACAAGGGCGTCACGTATGTACGGACGCCATGCCCGTGCGGCGGAAACAAATGTCATCCGCAAAACTCAAAATGCATAGACGGAGTTCGTTTCGTTCCAGTGAAAATGGTGGACGTGGCTGGACTGGTCCCTGGCGCCCATGAGGGCAGGGGGTTGGGCAACAAGTTCCTTTCTGACATAATGGAAGCGGATGCGCTGATACATGTGGTGGATATTTCAGGTGGCACTGACGAGCAGGGCAATCCGGTAGTCGCAGGCAACCGTGACCCGAAGGACGATATAAAATTCCTGGAAGAGGAGATTGACTATTGGATTCTGGGCATATTGAAAAGAAACCTGGCAACCCTCTCGAAAAGGATGGAGGCAACAAGAGAAAAGTTCTCTGTTGTCATCCATAGTCAGCTGGCAGGTCTCGGAATCAAGCTTGCGGACGTCGAGGATGCCATGAACAAGACTGAAATAAATCAGCACTCTGACGATTACGACATCCTGAAATTCATACGTGCGCTGCGTGAGCGCGCAAAGCCGATAATACTTGCGGCCAACAAGATAGACATTCCGGGCAGCGAAAAGAACCTGGAACGGATAAAGGACATGGGGTACGAGCTGTTCCCGTGCTCTGCCGAATTCGAGCTTGCGCTGCGCCGGGCGGCGGAGAAAGGGATCATAGAATACGCGCCGGGCGGCGGAACCTTCAGGATGCTGAAAGAGATGGATGCGAGTCATAGCAAAGCCCTTGAGCATGTCCAATCATTCCTGCAATCCTATGGCTCGAC
>Ga0209211_10012418_pt1 | contig 10717 bp, 9 predicted proteins | sample RifGroA2_FD_183992 | JGI IMG/M metagenome (GOLD analysis project Ga0209211, IMG submission 183992) | Groundwater microbial communities from Rifle, Colorado, USA - Groundwater A2 (SPAdes) (version 2) | ecosystem: Environmental > Aquatic > Deep subsurface > Groundwater | place: Rifle, Colorado...
TGGTTTAAAAAGAACGAATTATATAATTATAAAAATGTGCATGAAGCGCATACGTTTTAAAAATGGCTGATCCGAAAGATAATCCCAAAAGTCCAAAATTGGTTAAAAAAGAAACGGCCGTGGGGCCGGTTTATGTTAATGAACAGCCATCACTAAATAAATTGGTAAATGATGGGGTAAATTTAGATCCCCCGCCAGTGGAAGGGATGAAACTTCTTTCAAATGTCTGGAAAGATTATATCAGGAGCAGAAAAATAGCGCCAGAGGTAGCACTAGATTTTAGGAGGAAAATTGAAATGGAACATAAAAAACCAACTTTAAGAGCAAGACTGTTTCCTACGGTTAAGGATTTGATTGGATATAATAGTAGTATAGATGAAATTACTTTTTTTAGAAGTTGGGCTAGAAATATAATCGTAACTGGGTTATTAGCTTATGGCGGATGCCAGGCTATTGGAAATAATATTGAATATTCTCAGGGAATCAGAACCGGAATGATTAATAAGATTTCTGAGAAAGGCTTGTTTTGGAAAACTTATGAAGGGCAAATGGCTCTCGAAGGCATTGTTAGCGGCAAGAACTCTGTAGGCGCTAATGTTTGGGATTTTAGTTTAGACAGGCAGGCAAGGCAAGGGGAAAATCCTAAAGAACTGGCAGAACAGATTAGAGAATATTTGGAAACCGGGACTAAAGTAAAAGTAACTTACAAAGAGCCATTGGCTACCTGGCCCTGGCGGAGCGGAACTGATTATCTGGTTCAGAAAGTTGAACCAATTAAAGAGAAATAAAGAAATGGCGGCAATAACAATTAAAATAACTGCATCTAATTTAAACTTGGCTTTATTCACTACAATTTTATTGAGGTAAAAGGCAATGACTGAACGAATGGTTGACCGGGTGATGCGGATCACGCAAAAGCCTAAATGTATCAGGAATATTTGCACCAGCGCTCACATTCACCATGGAAAAACCGCTTTTACCGACAACCTCTTAGCCGCTGCCGGTATGATGTCTTCCAAAGCTGCCGGTGATTTAGAAGAGGGAATGGCTACTTGGCAGCATGCTGATGAACAGGAACGGTTAATGACTGTAGATGCCGCCAATGTTTCCATGGTTCACGAATTTAATGGTGAAGAGTATTTAATCAATCTCATTGACACTCCTGGCCACGTAGATTTTGGCGGGAATGTTACCCGAGCCATGCGGGCTATTGATGGCACGGTAGTGTTAATCTGCGCTGTGGAGGGGGTAATGCCGCAGACTGAAACAGTAGTCAGGCAGGCGCTTCGGGAGCGCGTAAAACCGGTTTTATTTATCAATAAAGTTGACCGGCTGGTTAAGGAATTAAAATTTACTCCTGAACAAATCTCCCAGCGTATTTTGGCGTTAGTAACACAATTTAATAATATGGTGGAAAGCATCGCCGAACCAGCTTATAAGCAGATATGGAAAGTTAACGTTCAAGATGGCGGAGTAGCTTTTGGCAGCGCTAGAGAAAACTGGGCTTTGTCTTTTCTCTTCATGCAGAAAAAGAGCATTAAGTTTTCGGATATCCTGAGGATTTACGAAATGGAAGAGCAGGAGCGGAAAGACTGGGTCTGGAAAAATGCTCCCTTGCATGAAGTCATTTTAGATATGGTTATCAGGCATCATCCCGATCCAGCGACGGCTCAGGTTTACCGGATTCCTAAAATGTGGCATGGCGACCCAGAATCGCAGCTAGGGAAAGATTTAGTAGCTTGCAATCCCGAGGGCAAGCTGGCTTTTGTGATCACTAGAATTGTTATTGACCCGCGTTCCGGGAAAGATATTTCTGCCGGCCGATTGTTCAGCGGGACGATCAGAAGCGGTATGGAAGTGTATTTGAATGATGCCAAGCAAAAGCAAAGAATCCAGAATGTTTACATTTATAACGGAATAAAACCAGAGATAATTGAATCTTTGCCGGCCGGGAACGTGCTGGCGATATCTGGAGTGGTAGGCTTTGCCGGCGAAACTGTAACTATGGAACCAGAGCATCCCTTTGAGGAATTAAAGCATATCTTTGAGCCGGTTATCACCAAGGCTATTGAACCAAAAAAGCCCGGCGATCTGCCTAAATTGATTGAAGTTCTGCGTAAAGTTTCTCGTGAAGATCCTTCCATTAAGATAAAAATTAATGAAGAAACCGGGCAGAATTTGATCAGCGGGATGGGCGAGCTGCATCTGGAAATTATTGAAAACAGAATTATTACCGAGAAAGGCGTGGAAGTTAAAACCTCTCCGCCGATAGTAGTTTACCGGGAAGCGATCACGAAACCCAGTCTGGAAGTAGAAGGCAAAACGCCCAACAAACACAACAAATTGTACTTTAAAGTAGCTCCTTTAGATCCAAAAATTGCCGAAGGAATCAAAGCCGGAAGGCTTCCTAACGGAAGAATTAAGCGCAAAGATGAACAAGTAATAAGTTTCCTGCGCGAAGAATGCGATTGGGATGCCAAACGCGCTGGAATGGTTAAGGCTATTTATGAAGGAAATGTCTTCTTGGATGAAACCAGAGGAATAGTTCAAATTCATGAGATCATGGAAATGGTTCTGGACATGTTTGAAGCGGTAATGCAGGAAGGCCCTTTAGCCCGCGAGCCCTGTGTAAATGTCATGGTCAGCTTGACAGACTGCACTCTGCATGAAGATGCCATTCATCGCGGCCCGGCGCAAATGTATCCGGCAGTTCGCGAAGGCATCCGCGGCGCCATGATGCAGGCCGGTCCGGTAATGTTTGAGCCGCTGCAAGTTATGAGGATAGAAATACCTCCCGATTATGTTGGAGCGATATCCAAATTAGTTTCATCCAAGCGCGGACAACTGCTGGACTTAACTCAGGAAGACAGCCTTAATATCATCAAGGCCAGGCTTCCGGTAGCCGAGTTGATTGGCTGGAGTTCTGACCTGCGTTCAGCGACTGAAGGAAGGGGAAACAGCTCTTTAATTGACCAGATGTTTGAGCGGCTGCCTCATGAATTGCAGGAGAAAGTCCGGCAGCAGATAGTTCAAAGGAAAGGATTAAGCGAAGCTTCATTGGGAGCTTAAATACCGCACCGGCATGCGGATCGAGAATTTGTAAAAGATTTTTTGGATTATCATCTTGCTGGTGATGGTGATAGTTCTAACTGGAGCGAATTTTACCGGATGCAAGAATGGTTGCTGCTGATGCGGGCCTAGTTAATTCTGTGGTTGGCGGTAGAATTATAGCTTGCGATACTTGTATAACTGAATTGCTGTGTTGCATAAATAGTCAGTGCACAATAATCACATAGGCTCTTTTTTCAATATACTTCTTTGGAGTATCTAATTTTCCAGATGTTCCAAATTTTGTTACAACTTTTTCGTACACTACTTCCACTTTTTCTTTTAAAATAAAGTCTCCCTCTTTTAATGATGAATCAACAGTATAAACATCAACCAAGTTAACATCTTCAACTCTTCCAGCAAAACCAAGACTTTCTAAGTGACGCTTTCTAACAGTAGCCCTAGTATCTGGGATTATAGATGAAACTTCAATTCTATGAGCCATAAACAATCAGAAAAGTAGCAAAATTATAAATTTGACTATTTTTTAGCAGAATATTAAGAAATTACTCTTTTAAGTCCACATGATAATAGTCTCGCCTTGCTCATGATTTAATTAACAAACTTTTGATGAACTACGGTGCCAACTACATCCCCGGCAAATAAAAAACTCCGCTCACCATCAAAGGTTCGCTACGCATAACAGGCGAAACCGTCTCACAATTACCAAAAGTGTATACTGGCGAGAGCATCGAACTATTAATTTTGAAAAAGAGAACTAGCTTTTTGGCAATTAATTTAGTTTTCCCTAAAAACCAATAAGATTCAAAAATTCTGGACTAGAACCTTTGTATTGCTAATTATCTAAGAACGTCGCGTTGCTGTTAAACGAGGGTGAGGAGCGAAGCGACGAAAGCGCAGCGTCCCCAAGCGACCAAAGGGAGCGCAGAGTTTTCTTTGAGTTACAGTAAATCCTGCGTTAGCAGACTAGAATTTAAGGGGCACTAACATTTACAGTTACCACATTGATTAAGGGCAAAAACTCTTTTAGTTATTTTTATCGTTAAGGGGCTCTCTCGTCAAAACATTTCTGGAAGATAGGTAAATTTGTATTCTTGTGTGTATTGCATGAATTCATAATCTCTAATAATGTCTCCAAACTTTAATCGTAATTCTTGAACATGAGCGTAAAATTCTTCATTTGTTTTAACTTGAAATTCTGCCTCTAAATCTGCTCCGCCTACTAATTCCGTCATATGGACAGTGTTGGGATGTTGATGGATATAATTAACAATACTTTTCTTTTTTTCAGGAGTGAGATTTTGTAAAGTGAGATGAAGTTTAAAGTAGGTGTATCCCAACTTGTGAACGTTCAGAAATGGCTTAAATCCGATGATGATGCCATTCTTAATTAGATTTTTCAGACGATAACGAACCACCATTTCTGTTGTTTTAATGTCTCTGGCTATATCAATAGTTTTCATTCTGGCATTTTTAAGTATCGTTTTGAGAATTTTATAATCGGTTTCGTCTATTATTTCTATCTGATATTGTTTTTGAGGATCAAACCCCATGAGGATTGGTTTAGACGTTTTTTGTTTTTTGTTGAGAAGATAATCTCTGTGATAACTCCATTCTCTTGTAACGATAGAAACGTCATACCTCTCAATAAATGAACTGTATTTTAGTAGGAATTCATTGATTAAATCACGATACTCGTAAACATTCTTTACAAAAATGCCCGTGTTTAAATCCCAGATGCCCTCAACTTTAGAAATCCAACTGGCTTGTTCTTTCAAATAATCAATAATCTCTTTTTCTTTCTCTAATGTTAGATTTTGAAATTTGAAGAAGGTTCTGTACCAATCATAACCTAATTTCATTGAGTTGAGGAGTGTCATAAAGTAATTGATATGGCCGTTTTCAACAAGTTTGTTGATCCTGTACCTAACAGAATCCCGCGTTAAGCCGACTTTTTTGGCAATTTCTGTGTCAGATTGTCTAGCATTGAGGTCAAGCTCATATATTATTTTCCGGTCTTTGAGGTCTAAATTATCAGCCATAACCACATATGTGATATTATTCCTTATATATTTATCGTTTCTGTGTAATATCTGAAAGAAAGTTTCATTAACATATTACACTAATTAGAGGTTGGTGATTCAAATGCTAGACTATAAACCTGAAAAAATTGTACACCTCAATGCAGAGGTAACTAGAGCTTGCAATCTCCGATGCGATTATTGTTTCAATGATTCGGGGGTAATGATGCCCAGTGAATTAAAGCTTGGCGAATGGAAGCAAGCAATAGATGTTACTCGGAAATACGGAGCTGAAAGTGCGTTGTTTACTGGCGGCGAAGTCATGGCAAGGAAAGACTCTCCAGAGATAATCGGCTACGCTTTGGGACAAGGATTACTAACCAGCATCTTGAGTAACGGCCTAAAACTAAATGACCAATATAAAGATATGCTTCAAGAATTAGAGCGAGTTCAGATCAGTCTTGATAGTGCAAGTCCATACTCACATGACGTGAGACGTGGAGAAGGCTCATGGAAGGTTGCTCGGCAAGCAATTGATTATATCCGAGGTCTTGATGTGCCTGTTGAAATTAGCACAACTATTTCAGCAGATAGGCTTGATGAATTAGAAGGATTAGCTGGAATTGCATACTTAACTGGCTCAAGTCTGTTAGTTAGACCAATGCAATCAATAGGACGAGCGCTTGGAACAGCAAAGCAAGATGTAAACTCTGCAATAGCCGAAAAAAAGCAGAGACTTGAAGATAAGTTTGGAGACATCTTTGTTGAAGACTTTGCACGTTACGTTCCTGTCTTAGGAGCAAACCATGATGAAAGAATGCTGCCAGAAGGTTTTGTAACGGTTCTTCCAGATGGAAAAATCAGAGGAACAAGACAAAGCATTTTCGAGTTAGAAAAAGCTGCTTAATTTTTTCTTTTTTATATTATGGAAATCCGAGATAAAGTTGCATTAGTTACCGGCTCTACAAGAGGAATTGGAAGAGCGATTGGAGAGAAACTGTGTAGGTTAGGCTCTGTTGTCTATTTTAATTCTCATAATTCTAGAGATAAAGGCATTAAACTTCAAGCAGAATTTCAACAAGATGGATTAAAGGCGTTTTATGTTGAAGGTGATGTTTCTTCTGAGGAAGAAGTTAGAAACATATTTGAGATTATTAAGAATGAGCAAGGGCGATTAGATATTCTTGTTAATAATGCAGGGATTTATCGCAAAGACGAGCCAGATTATGAGAATTATTCTGAAATTCACAAAGTTAATGGTTACGGATATTTTTTATGTAGTCTTTTAGCTTCGCAAATGATGGAGGCAGGAAAGATTGTTAACATATCTTCAATTTATGGAATAAATCCAGATCAAGACTCAATTTTGGCTAGTGGAGTAAAAGCTGAAGTTGAAGCATATACAAAAGCATTTGCAAAAAAGCTTAAAGGGAGAATTGAAGTTAATTCTGTCGCTCCCGGATATACAGAAACTCCATTATTAAAAGCAAGTTTATCTCAAGATTTTATTGATAATGTTGTTAGTAAAATTCCCATTGGTAGATTGGTTAGACCAGATGAAATTGCAGAAGCAGTTATTTCATTAATACAGAATGACGGAATTACTGGTCAGACTATCGTAGTAGATGGTGGTTATACATTGTAGAGAGAGCCCCGTTTTTAATTTTTTACATCCTAGTTTTTGCCCTCTTAGAAATAAAGAAGTTCACCGGTTAGTGCCCCGTTCTTACTATCTTAACTCAAAGAAAATTTCGTATAACGTATGCGATTTACCGAAGTTGGACGCCCTCGAAAAAATTTCCCTCGTGAAACAGAGCTGGAAATTTTTTCAGAGATGGCGGACAATTTGGACGGAGAAACCTGCAAGGTTTCGTAGTCGGTAAATCGCTGTTAAATACCCCTGAATACTTGTAAGGGTTGAGTTTTAGTGCAACGTTCGGCGAAGCCGAAAAACTCAAAGTAAATTTGGAGTCCGTCAATCAAGCACGAAGTGCCATCAAGACATGGTTTTAAGGGGCTTTGGCGTCCCGTATAAATAGTTATGTATTAGTAGTAACAGATAGAAAGATTTAAATACTAGTTAGCACATTAAATATGTATGGACTATAATATTGACCCTGAAATATTAAAGAAATATCTGGAAGGTATAGACTTTAGTACATTCGAAAAAGGTTTTGGTAATTATGTTTCTGATGCCGAAATGTCATTTCCAGCGAGTCCTGATTTTTCAGTTGGTGGAAAAAATTTAGCTTCCCGTGTAAAAATGGCAAAATCTTTTGATGGATTAAATGTATTAACAACATCAAGAGCAAAAGACATTGAGCAAATAATGGCTTTGTTAATAATGAGGGGTTCTATAAACCCAGATAATCTTGAAGGGGCAGTTGTTGATTTTGGAATGGGAACGGGACCTGGGGCTTATGTTCTAAATCAATATGGTGGAAATGTCACTGGTGTAGATTCTTCAGAAAGTGGTGTTCAAAGAGCGATTGAAGAAGGAATTTTACCAAAAGAAAGAGCATTAGTTCAAGATGGATTTGAATATTTAAGAAGCCTACAACCTGATAGTTTGGATTTAGTTGCGGCATACATGATGCATAGAGGATTTCCTCACGAAAGATTATATCACGAATCCCATAGAGTTATAAAATCAGGTGGTCAATTATTAATCACTGGTGGACTTGTTGAGTTGAAGGACGAACTTCAAAGAACGGTGGGAAGATATGGAAAAGTAGAAGATGTGATAACCGTTCATGAGGATATGACTTTAGGAAATGTTGCTTTTACATACACAAAGCGATAGAGCCAAAGCCCCCTTTCTAGTTTTTAGGACTCCAAATTTATTGTATTTAACGTCGCAACTATCCGAAGTCGCCTTTTTCCTCGAAAATGAGGCAACCCCCATTTTCAGAGCTGAAAAAGGCGATTTGGGTGGAGTGGAAGCTGGCTACGAGTGAGCATTTACTGTTACAGAAGCGATCTAAACATCGACTTTTATCGATTATTACAGCGAGATACACTTCTGTATGCGAACGGAGTGGACAGTTGGAACGGAACCGGATAGTTGCTGTTATATTCCCGACCCTACGAGCGAAGCGGAGTGGGGGAGGCAAGATTTAACTCCCGCAGGAGATTAAATCGCAGAGTTTTTTCTGCGCCGTCAGGCGTTCTTGTTTTAGCGTTTTTCGTATCCCCTCACCACGGTGCTGACGGAGACAAAAATGGGTAGCTTCCTTCGATTGGTTCGGCGAGAAGCGTACCCATTTTTGGCGCAGAGGGCAAGCTTTTTGGCTTTCTTTTGAGTGTATCGAGCCAAAAAGTTGACCGGTCATAAGCACCATTGGTGGGGAGGGGATTATCATAAAAATCATTAAAAAAAGGCGCAGAAAAAATTGAATATAACAGCTTCTTTCCGCAGTAATACTGCTCAATAACAACCCCAATACACCCTAAAACCCTCATTTTAGGCGGAAAGAAGCTGTTTCGAGAATTACTTTCAATGGCGAAAAACATAAAAAGAAAATCGCCACAGAACCTACTCCTGTGGCTTCTCCTGAAAATGCTGCTCTAAGAGCTGGTTGTGCAGTTGCAGGTAATACGTGGCACGGTAGTGCGCGCTATGCAGCATGCGTACCTGAGTCTGTAACGGCGCCCGGCAGTAAAGAATATGCTGGACTTCCCGATAAAAACCCTCTACGATGTCTTCGTAGTTCTGTACTAAATGCTCTTTTTTCATGTTAAATCACCTCTTGATTTTCCCCTAAATTCGGCGAAAGTGAGCTTAGGTGGTTTTCTGCCCAAAGCAAAAACAACCATATGCCTCCTGAGTCCACCCTGGAATCAAGAGGTGCCAGTGAAAAAAGAGGTTTTATAGAACGGAGAAGCACATGGAGAGCCACTGGATAGATTTTTGGAATGGTTTGTCTACTGGCTTTACAGTCTATAACCTCAAAATTTTGCCATTACAGACTTTCTTTCAGTATGCCACTCACCCACTGGACAACCCTACCTAAGATATATAAAAGAGCAGCCATCATAATTATTCAGGTGATAGCAATGTTTGAACCAATGATTGAAGAAATGAAACTGAGAAATTATTCCTCCAAAACGATAAAGCTATACCTGCTCCATAACCAGCATTTCCTGTGTTATTGCCGAAAGAACCCTCAGGCGATAACGGAGAGAGACATCCGCCAATACTTGCTGTATCTCATCGGAAAACAGCTCTCCAGCGCTGCTGTTAACTTGGCTCATAACGCCTTAAATTTCTATTACCTGCAGGTTATGAAGCGGCGGTTTACGATTCCTTTCCAGAAACGGGAGCACCAAATTCTAAGAGAAGCAAGCACAGATGAAATACGCCAAATGCTGGCGGTAACTAAAAATCCTAAACACCACTTACTTATTTCCTTGCTTTATGCAGCCGGAGTACGTGTTTCGGAAGCAGTACGAGTAAAGCTGGAACATCTTAATTTTGAAAAGAAACTGCTTCTGGTCAGGCAGGGAAAAGGAAAGAAAGACCGTTACACTATCTTATCTGAAGTGGTCATACAAGAAATCAAAGACTATCTGGCACAAAGGCCCTATCAAAGCCCTTACCTCTTTGCCTCCCGAGAAAGCCATATCTGTGAAAAAACTGCCGAAGAGATACTCACCCAAGCAAAACATAAAGCAGGGCTATCTAAAAACATCACCCCGCACACTCTGCGAAGGAGTTTTGCTACCCACCATATCAACCAAAATACTCGATTGGAATTCATCCAGTCCATGATGGGGCATAAAGATATCCGAACAACGAGAGGATACCAATACATCACTCCGGCTCATCTGGAATCAGTCCGCAGCCCTCATGATTTTTTATAGAATTGTTGTGGAATACGTTTGTAGAACATTTTTATAGTAGCTCTCTTCCATAGATCATACATGAACATCCGCCGTGTCAAGTTCAGGGACATTGAACAGATTCCTCAGATGCAGGTGCGGCAGAACTTTAAGCAGGATTTCTTCGGCTCCTCACCTGCGCCTTTCATCGGCCGGTATGGGTATCCCAAGGTGAACATCGGCGTGCTTAGTCCCCAGTCGGTGGAGGATACTTCAATCTATGATTCACCCCGAGTGTGGAGTGCGGCTTCTTTCCCTATTGGTAAGATAGCAAGTATGCGGTATGAATTGGTAAATTCGAGAACTCAGGCGCATATTAAGGACAGCCGGATGGCGGAAAAGTTTCGAGAGATCTGTCGGGAAGTGGGCATGGCTTCAAAACCTGTGGAGATGGAGATTAGCCTGGAGAAGCAACCAACTGTTCCTCTTTATCAAGAAAGGGAAATCATTCCCTTTGGCCCGCAGGCAGCAATACGCACAGCACGTATTACCTCTAATCCTAGGATAGATACTCGTGTGGAAAAAGTGGTGAGTGATACAGATCTTAAAGCAGCAGAAGGGATGCTCCAGCTCTACCAAAAAGGATTTGAGGAAAGTTCTTTGAATAAATTGCTCTCTGTAGGCAATCTGGGACTGGCTCGGAATCGGAAATTAGTGCCCACGCGCTGGTCGATTACAGCAACGGATGACACCATTGGGAAACAGTTGATTGCGGAGATTAAAGATTTTCCTCTGGGGGAGTATCG
>Ga0209211_10012420_pt1 | contig 10717 bp, 9 predicted proteins | sample RifGroA2_FD_183992 | JGI IMG/M metagenome (GOLD analysis project Ga0209211, IMG submission 183992) | Groundwater microbial communities from Rifle, Colorado, USA - Groundwater A2 (SPAdes) (version 2) | ecosystem: Environmental > Aquatic > Deep subsurface > Groundwater | place: Rifle, Colorado...
GCTACTACTTTTTCTATTTCGCCTTCATTGGCGCCTTCTCGCCCTATTTCGGGCTCTATCTCCAATCCCTGAATTTTTCTGCCTGGGACATCGGTCTGCTGATGTCGCAGATGCAGTTGATGCGCCTCTTTGGCCCCAATCTGTGGGGCTGGCTGGCTGACCGTTTTGGTCGGCGCATGGCGATCATTCGACTGGCTGCCGGGATTGGTCTGGCCGGATTCACCGCTTTTTTCTGGCTCGACAAATTGCCCGGCATGCTGGTCGCGATGGCGGTCCTGGCCTTTTTCTGGAGTGCTGCGCTGCCGTTGGTCGAGACGTTGACTTTCGATCATCTGCGTGAAGAGCGCGGCCGCTATAGCCGTATCCGCCTGTGGGGTTCAATCGGCTTCATCGTCGCCGTGATGGGGACCGGGGCGCTGCTCGACATGGCGCCACCGGTCGGCGTGCTCTGGGTGTGCTGGGCGATTCTGGCCGGCATTCTGTTTTACGCGCTGACCCTGCCGGAAGCGCCGCCGGTCCTGCATGAGAGCAACGCTCAGCCGATTGGCGAAATTCTGCGCCAGCCGAAAGTCATTGCGCTGATGACGGCCTGTTTCGCGATGTCGGCGGCGCATGGCGCCTTCTACGTTTTTTACTCGATCCATCTCGATGCCCACGGCTATTCGAAGACCGAAGTCGGCTTGCTCTGGTCGCTCGGCGTGGTCGCGGAAATCGTCGTTTTCATGTTCATGGCGCGGCTGTCGCGGTGGTTATCGCTACGCGCCATCCTGCTCGCCTGTTTTGGCGCAGCAGTTGTTCGCTTCCTGCTCATGGGCTGGGGCGTCGAGTCGGCGGCCATCATGATTGTCGTCCAGCTACTCCACGGCCTGACGTTCGGCGCCTACCACGCGGCTTCCATCGCGGCAGTGAATCAGTGGTTTCCCGGTCGGGCGCAGGGCCGGGGACAGGCGCTGTATTCAAGTCTGTCGTTCGGCGCTGGCGGCTTGCTCGGCGCGCTGATCAGCGGCCGGACCTGGGATTCGCTGGGCTCTGGCTGGACCTTTACGCTCGGTGCCGTGTTCGCGCTGGTCGGCTTGGTGCTGGTCTGGGGCTGGGTCGGTGCGAATGCTACGGTCAACCGGGAAAACAGGGCAAAAACGAAAGATCCTGTGCAATAATTCAAGGCTTTACAGCCCACATTACGCACCATGTCGAAGACCCTTTACGACAAGCTTTGGGAGAACCATGTCGTCCATCAGGAAGCTGATGGCACGGCCCTTCTCTATATCGATCGTCACCTCGTGCATGAAGTCACCAGCCCGCAGGCTTTCGAAGGCCTCAAGCTGGCCGGCCGCAAGCCTTGGCGCATCTCGTCCATCGTCGCGACGGCCGACCACAATACGCCGACCGATCACTGGGATGAAGGCATCAAGGATCCCGTGTCGCGTCAACAAGTGCAAACGCTGGATGACAACATCCGCGAAGTCGGTGCGCTGGCCTATTTTCCGTTCAAGGATGCGCGGCAGGGCATCGTGCACGTCGTTGGTCCGGAAAACGGCGCCACGCTGCCCGGCATGACGGTTGTTTGCGGCGACTCGCACACTTCGACGCATGGTGCTTTCGCCTGTCTGGCCCACGGTATCGGCACCTCTGAAGTCGAGCACGTGCTGGCTACCCAATGCCTGCTGCAGAAGAAGTCGAAGACCATGCTGATCGCCGTCGACGGCAAGCTCGGCAAGGGCGTCACCGCCAAGGATGTGGCGCTGGCCATCATCGGCACCATCGGCACGGCCGGCGGCAACGGCTACGCCATCGAATTCGGCGGCAGCGCTATTCGCGGCCTGAGCATGGAAGGTCGCATGACCCTGTGCAATATGGCCATCGAAGGCGGTGCGCGCATGGGCTTTGTCGCGGTCGACGACAAAACCATCGATTATTTGAAAGGTCGCCCGTTCTCGCCGAAGGGGGATATCTGGGAAAAAGCGGTCGCCTATTGGCGCACGCTGCATTCCGACGCTGGCGCACAGTTTGATCGCATTGTCACGCTGAAGGCCGAGGATATTCGTCCGCAAGTGACCTGGGGTACTTCGCCCGAAATGGTCGTCGCCATCGACGCCGTCGTTCCTGATCCGGCCAAGCAGACCGACCCGGTCAAGCGCGAAGGCATGGAACGCGCCCTGCAATACATGGGTCTAAATCCTAATACGCCGATCCAGGATATCGCCATCGACAAGGTGTTCATTGGCTCCTGCACCAACTCGCGCATTGAAGACCTGCGCGAGGCGGCATCCGTGCTCAAGGGGCGTCATGTCGCGGCGACCGTCAAGCTGGCGCTGGCTGTGCCGGGTTCCGGTCTGGTCAAGCGTCAGGCTGAAGCGGAAGGGCTGGACAAGGTTTTCATCGCGGCTGGTTTCGAGTGGCGCGAACCGGGTTGTTCGATGTGTCTGGCGATGAATGCCGACCGTCTGGAGCCGGGCGAACGTTGTGCCTCGACCTCCAACCGCAATTTCGAAGGCCGTCAGGGTCCGGGCGGACGCACCCATCTGGTCAGCCCGGCCATGGCCGCTGCTGCAGCAATTGCCGGCCGCTTTGCCGACGTGCGAGACGTTCTGTAAGAAGGAGCGACGATCATGAAGAATTGGCTTGTCTTGTTTGCTGTGCTTTGTCTGGGCGCCTGCAATACTGCGCAGGGCGTCAAGAAGGATGTCGCCATCGGCGCTGAAAAGACCGGTGAGGCTTTGCAGAAGGGCGGCGAAGCTGTCGAGAGCGCCCTGCACAAGAGTGGCGAGGCGGTTGGCGGTGCACTCAAGAAGGGTGGCGACGCCGTGCAGAAAGTGGTGGAGTAATGGATAAATTTGTTCGTCTGGAAGGTTTGGTGGCGCCCCTCGACCGCAATAACGTCGATACCGATGCGATCATCCCCAAGCAGTTTCTCAAGTCCATCAAGCGTTCAGGCTTCGGGCCGAATGCCTTTGATGAATGGCGCTACATGGATGTCGGTCAACCGGGGCAGGATGCCTCCGGGCGGCCGAAGAATCCTAATTTCGTGCTGAACCAGCCACGTTATCAAGGTGCGCAGGTGCTTTTGACTCGTGCCAATTTTGGCTGTGGCAGTTCGCGTGAACATGCGCCGTGGGCCCTGCTCGATTTTGGCTTCAAGGCCATCATCGCCGAATCGTTTGCCGATATTTTCTTCAACAACTGCTACAAGAATGGCATCGTGCCCATCGTCTTGCCGGCGGCTGAAGTTGAAGCCTTGTTCAAGCAGGTCGAAGCGACGCCAGGATACAAGCTGGTTGTCGACCTGCAGGCGCAAGCTGTCATTCGCCCCGATGGCTATGCCATTCCATTCCAGATCGATGCCTTCCGCAAGGAATGTCTGATCAACGGTTGGGACGACATTGGCTTGACCTTGCGTCACGCCGAGAAAATTCGCGAATTTGAAGAGAAGCGTCGTATCAACCAGCCTTGGCTGTTTGCGTAATAAGGAAAAACCATGAAGATTTGTGTTCTGCCGGGTGACGGCATTGGTCCGGAAATCGTTGCTGAAGCCGTGCGTGTGCTCACGTCACTTGATCTCAAGCTGGAACTCGAAGAAGGCCTGATCGGTGGCGGTGCCGTTGACGCGACGGGAACGCCGTATCCTGAAGCAACCAAGAAGCTGACAGCAGAGGCCGATGCCATCCTGCTCGGCGCCGTTGGTGGTCCGAAATGGGACGTGCTCGCTCGCGAGTTGCGCCCGGAGCGTGGCCTGCTAGGTATTCGCAAGGATCTCGGACTGTTCGCCAATCTGCGCCCGGCGATTCTCTACCCCGAACTGGCCAATGCCTCGACGCTGAAACCGGAGGTGGTTTCCGGTCTGGATATCCTGATCGTTCGCGAGCTGACCGGTGATATTTATTTCGGCCAACCGCGCGGCATTCGCGAAGAAAACGGTGAGCGTGTCGGCTTCAATACCATGGTCTACAGCGAGTCGGAAATTCGCCGCATCGGCCATGTCGCCTTCCAGGCTGCGCAGAAACGCAACAAGAAGCTGTGCTCGGTCGACAAGATGAATGTGCTGGAAACAACCCAGCTTTGGCGCGATGTGATGATCGAGATCGCGCATGATTACCCGGACGTCGAACTCAGCCACATGCTGGTCGATAACGCCGCCATGCAACTGGTCAAGGCGCCGAAGCAGTTTGACGTGATGGTCACCGGCAACATGTTCGGCGACATTCTGTCCGATGAGGCTTCCATGCTGACCGGTTCCATCGGCATGCTGCCGTCGGCCTCGCTCGATGCCAATAACAAGGGGATGTACGAGCCGTCACATGGTTCGGCGCCCGACATCGCCGGCAAGGGCGTGGCTAATCCGCTGGCTACCATCCTCTCGGTGGCGATGTTGCTGCGTTACACATTTGGCCTCGAAGAGCAGGCACTGCGCGTCGAAAATGCGGTCAAAAAGGTTTTGGCCCAAGGCTATCGGACCGGCGATATTTACGAACGCGGCGCTAACAAGGTTGGCACGAAGGAAATGGGCGACGCCGTGCTGGCGGCGCTGTAATAAAGATTTTTCACGGAGAGTGATGAGATGAAGAAGGTTGGTCTGGTTGGTTGGCGCGGTATGGTCGGTTCGGTCCTCATGCAGCGCATGGTGGAAGAGGGCGATTTCGCCCATATCGATCCGGTGTATTTCTCGACCTCGGCGGCAGGTGGCAAGGCCCCGGCTTTCGGTGGCAAGGAAGCCTCGCTGCCGTTGCAGGATGCATCCAATATCGAAGCCCTGAAGGCCTGCGAAATCATCATCACTTGCCAGGGCGGCGATTACACCAAGGAAGTCTTCGGCAAGCTGCGCGCTACCGGCTGGAATGGTCACTGGATTGATGCCGCGTCTTCACTGCGGATGGCTGACGACGCGGTGATCATCCTCGACCCGGTCAACATGAATGTGATCAAGGACTCGCTGGCCAAGGGCAGCAAGAACTGGATCGGTGGCAACTGCACGGTTTCGCTGATGCTCATGGGTCTTGGCGGCCTGTTCCAGAACGACCTGATCGAATGGGCAACGTCCATGACCTATCAGGCCGCTTCCGGTGCCGGCGCACAGAACATGCGCGAACTGATTGCCCAGATGGGCGCCATCCATTCTTCGGTGGCTGACCTGTTGGCTGATCCGGCTTCTGCCATTCTCGACATCGACCGCAAGGTCGCCGAGACCATTCGCTCGGATGCCTTCCCGAAGAAAAATTTCCGCAACACACCGCTGGCTGGTTCCCTGATCCCGTGGATCGATGTGCCTTACGAGAACGGCCAGTCCAAGGAAGAGTGGAAGGGCGGCGCTGAATGCAACAAGATTCTCGGCAAGCCGGCTTTCCGCTCGGCGGGTTCGATCCCCATCGACGGTCTGTGTGTGCGCATCGGCGCCATGCGTTGCCACAGTCAGGCGCTGACCATCAAGCTCAAGAAGGACGTGCCGCTCGACGAAATCAGCGACATGCTGGCCAAGGCCAATCCCTGGGCCAAGGTTGTGCCGAACGATCGTGAGATATCGGAGCGCGAGCTGACCCCGGCGGCAGTAACCGGTACCCTGACCGTCCCGGTCGGCCGTCTGCACAAGATGGCGATGGGCCCCGAATACCTGGCTGCCTTTACCTGCGGCGACCAGTTGCTGTGGGGCGCCGCCGAGCCGCTGCGTCGCATGCTGCGGATTCTGCTCGACGCCTGATCGGTACCATCCTTTTGACAAAAAAGCCGGGGTCAAAGCCCCGGCTTTTTATTTGTTGGGGATATGCAAAAAGGGCAGGTTTGAGAAGCGGGTTTAGCTTGCATTGCTAAGTACATGATGTTAATTTGAAAGTCCCAAATTTGACGCTCAGGGTTTTGCCGTGAACGGAACTGTACAAACCAGGTTCAAGAAACGCGCAGCTGCGCTCGCCGTTGCTTCTTGTCTTTCAATTTCGCCGTGGATTGCAGAGGCCGCTGGCCTGGGTAAACTCACGGTGTTGTCGGGTATTGGGCAGCCCCTGCGGGCCGAGCTGGATATCGGTGCGACAAAGGACGAACTCGGGGGGATGACTGCTCGTCTCGCTCCGCAGGATGTCTTCAAGCAGGCAGGCGTCGATTTCGCCTCCGTCTTGCTGGATCTCCGGTTCTCCGTTGAGAAGCGACCAAACGGACAGTCTGTCGTCAAGGTGAGTTCGGTCAAGCCGATCAATGAACCGTTCCTGGATTTTCTGGTTGAGCTGAACTGGCCGGCCGGGCGTTTGGTGCGTGAATATACGTTCCTGCTTGATCCTCCCGAAATGCTTGCATCGCAGTCGTCGCGCCCGGTAGCGGATGCACGGATTGTCGAGACGGTTCGCGGTGGTGGAAGCGCTGGAGAGGTTAAACCGGCGCCAGTCAAGGCCGCTTCTCGTCCGGCGGCGACTCCGAAGGTGGCTGCCGAGCCGAAAGCAAAGCCGGAGAGCGCAGGAACGCGTGTCGTCAAGCAGGGTGAGACACTGCGCAAGATCGCAGCCGAGAACAAGTACGACGGTGTTTCCCTGGAGCAGATGCTGGTTGGCTTGTTCCAAGGCAATCCGGACGCTTTCATCGCCCAGAATGTTAATCGCCTCAAGGCTGGCGCAATCCTGAATATTCCCGAGCAGTCGGCGGTTGAGTCGATTTCTCCAGCTGAAGCGAAAAAAATCTATGTCGCACAAGCTCGCGACTGGAATGACTATCGGCAAAAACTGGCCGCATCGACAGCCAGGATGCCTGCTGCAGATGGTGCTGCAAGTCAGACCAGCGCCGGCAAGATCACGGCCAAGGTAGAGGAAAAAGCGGTGCCGGCCGAGCAGGGCAAGGATCAGGTCAAGGTGGCGCGTACCGACCCAGCAGCCAAGGGCGCTGCTGCTGCCAAGGCAGCCGAGGTGGCAGATCAGCTCGCCAAGGACAAGGCGCTGAAGGATGCGCAGGATCGCCTGCTGTCGTTGGAAAAGAATGTCAATGAATTGCAGAAGCTTCTGGAGATGAAGAACCAGAAGCTGGCTGAGTTGCAGCAAGCGCCGGCCAAAAAGGATGAGCCGAAGGTGGCTGAAGTAGCAAAGCCGGTTGAGCCACCCAAGCCTGTCGAGGTGGCCAAACCGGTTGAGCCGAAGCCTGTTGAAGCCCCCAAAGTTGTTGAGCCGCCAAAGGCGCCCGAGCCTGTTGCGGCGGTTGAGCCAGCAAAACCGGTCGAGCCGCCAAAAGCCGTTGAGCCCGAAGCCTGTTGAAGCCCCCAAAGTTGTTGAGCCGCCAAAGGCGCCCGAGCCTGTTGCGGCGGTTGAGCCAGCAAAACCGGTCGAGCCGCCAAAAGCCGTTGAGCCACCGAAGCCAGAAGTGCCAAAGGTCGAAGCTCCCGAGGCTCCGACGGAGCCGAGCTTTGTCGATTCCATTCTTGAGGATCCGGTGCCTTTGGCTGGTCTCGGCGGAATTCTCGCACTGCTGGGCGGTTACTTCGTGTTTAGCCGCCGGCGTGCCAAGAATTCGTCCATCGAAACGACCGCACTTCCGATGCCATCGAGCCTTGGGCCCAACTCTGTATTCCGCATGACGGGTGGCCAGAGTATTGATACTGGCAATATTCCGCCGCTGACCGGCGATTTTAGTCAGACCGGTCCCGGCACCATCGATACCGACGAGGTAGATCCGGTTGCCGAGGCGGATGTGTACATGGCCTATGGCCGCGATACCCAGGCCGAAGAAATTCTTCTCGAGGCGTTGCAGAAGGATCCGCAGCGGACGGCCATTCATGCCAAGTTGCTTGAGATATACGCGAATCGTCATAGCGTGAAGCAGTTTGAAACGCTGGCCGGTGAGTTGTATGCGCAGACGGCTGGTGTTGGTCCGGATTGGGCGAAAGTTGCTGTACTTGGCTTGGGCCTTGATCCGAACAACCCGTTGTATTCCGCATCGCATGCTCAGTCGGTACCGGAAGAGTCTGATGTGCCCGAAGCGCTGACCGCCGATGCGCTGGTTGATATTCCTGTAGAGGTTCCGGCGGCAGTGCCGGAGGCTGTGGTGAGTTTGCCCGAGCCGGATCAGGAGCCGGAAGTCGAAGTCGTTCCATCGGCTCTAGATCTTTCCGACGGATTCGAGCTGGATACGCTGGTTCTGCCGAAGGAATCCGAGTCACAGGCCGAGGGGGAAGCTGCTGCCGAGACCATGGACCTCGGGGCGGATGCAATGACCCTTGACTTCGATCTTGGCGCCGAGACCATCGCTCCCGATATGACCAGCCAGTCAGATATTGGCGTCGATGTCGAGCCTTATACCGATACGGTGGTTTCTGTCGATCATTCCGATGCGCTCGATTTCGACCTGGGCGGTGACGTAGTGCCAGCTATCGTCGAGATGGAGTCTGCCCCTTCTGAGGAGGACAGTGCAGGTCTGAATCTTGATTTCAGCGTTGCTGAGCAAGCCTTGATAGAAGAACCAGCAGCCTCGTCGCCTGATTTTTCACCAGACGGTACTCTGGTGATGCCGTCGGCAGTTGCCGAGATGGCTGAGGATATGGATGTTGGTCTCGGCACCTGGGTCGGTGGAGAAGAGTTGCCAGACGAGCTCCGTGAAGAAGCCTTGCCAGCCGAAGAGCCGCCGGTGATCCAGTTTGGCCAGGATGAGGATATGAGCAAGACCGTGGTCAACCAGATGGTCAATACGGATACGCTGATTGATTCCAATATCCTGAGTTTTGGTGTCGATGATGACAATGCCAAGTTGTCCGACACCGTGGTTAACACGGGCATTGTTGATAGCGACTCGCTGGAGTTTGATGTCAAGCTGACTGATTCGATGTTCCTTGGCCAGCCGATGGGAACTCAGGAGTTCGACATCGGGTCGATCAATCTTGACCTTTCCGAACCACCGGAGGCTGCGCCAGCGGCGCCGGCCGAAGTGAGTGCCGAGCCGGCAGGCATGCCCACGCTTGACGCGCCGTCGGCTGACGAGGAAGTTTCGGAAGCTGCGCCGGTGCACAACGAGCATTGGGAAGAGGTCAATACCAAGCTCGATCTGGCCAAGGCTTACGAAGAAATGGGCGACTTGGAAGGGGCGCGCGAACTGCTTCAGGAGGTCGTCGGCGAAGGTTCAGTCGATCTGGTTGAGCAGGCTCGCACGATACTCGGCCGTATTGGCGGGTAGAATTCAGGCTTGTGATCGGCACATGGCCCCGCAAGGGGCCATGTGCATTTCGGGAGCCCGGTTTTGCATCCTTCTTGCGCATTGATCATCTGGCTGGCAGCGGTTATCGGCGTTCAGTTCGTCGGCTATGCCACCATGCTCCTGCTCGTCGCCGCGGCCTTGCTGCTGACGCCAGGTCTGGCGGGTCGCTGGTCGGCTTACGTCTGGCGGGCTCGCTGGTTGTTGCTGACCCTCTGGTTGATTCTGGCCTACAACACGCCGGGTGAAGCAATACACGACATGGCCTGGGCGCCAACCTTTGAAGGCATGGCCGAAGCCGATCTGCAGGCCGCCCGTCTGGTGACGATGCTGGCCTGTCTGGCCTGGTTGTTCCTGCGCCTCGGGCACGATGGAATGATCGCCGGTCTGTGGGGATTGCTGCAGCCGGTTCGTGCCCTCGGTTTCAGCGTCGAGCGTGTTGTCGTTCGTCTTTCGTTGGTGCTCGAAAATCTTCAGGAGCCGCCGGAAAAAGGCGCCTGGAAGCAGATGTTGGCGGCTCAGCCGCTGGTTGCCTCGAGGCAGGAGGTGCTGCATCTGAGCCTGGTGCCGTGGCTGTTGCGCGATACCATGCTGGTGGCGCTGTCCGGCCTCGGATTAATGGGAGCGGCATTGTTGTGAGAATTGCGCTGGGTGTCGAATACTGCGGTACGGCCTTTCATGGCTGGCAAAGCCAGGCCGGGGGAGGCACGGTGCAGGACGCGCTTGAGTCCGCGCTGCGTGAAATCGCCGGAATGCCGGTCGGCGTGATGTGTGCCGGGCGAACCGACGCCGGCGTGCATGCGAGCCATCAGGTCGTCCATTTTGAAACTTTGGTTGACCGTCCGTTGACCGCCTGGGTGCGCGGCGTCAATTCGAATTTGCCGGAAGGCGTTGCCGTGCGTTGGGCGCAGCCGGTGAATGACGAGTTTCATGCACGCTTTAGTGCTCGTGGCCGGCGTTACCGTTACCTGCTGCTCAACCGACCGCAGAGGCCGGGTTTGTGGGTGGGGCGGGTCGGCTGGTTTCATGGAACGCTCGAACTGGCAGCGATGCAGGATGCCTGCGGTCGACTGCTCGGCGAGCACGATTTTTCGGCCTTTCGTGCCGCGGGATGTCAGGCCAAGTCACCGGTCAAGATGCTGTCGCGGGCTGAGGTGCGGCAGTGCGGCAACATGTTTGTTTTCGATTTCGAGGCCAGTGCCTTCCTGCATCACATGGTGCGCAATCTGGTCGGTACGCTGGTCTATATCGGCAAGGGAACGCAGTCGCCAGACTGGATCGGTGAACTGCTGCAGATGCAGGATCGAACGCTGGCGGCACCGACCTTCTCGCCGGATGGCCTGTATTTCCGTGGCCCGATCTACGAGCCACATTGGGGGTTGCCCGATCCGGACGACGATTTTCTCGATGGACTGTTGAAATAATCCTTTCCGGCCGGATTTTCATTCAAGCAGCGATTTCAATTTTGGCCGTTTTTTCCGGTTGACCGTAGGAACCAACAATTCATGAAAACACGGATCAAAATCTGTGGCCTGACTCGGGAAGAAGATGTCGACGCGGCCGTTGCCGCCGG
>Ga0209211_10012422_pt1 | contig 10716 bp, 6 predicted proteins | sample RifGroA2_FD_183992 | JGI IMG/M metagenome (GOLD analysis project Ga0209211, IMG submission 183992) | Groundwater microbial communities from Rifle, Colorado, USA - Groundwater A2 (SPAdes) (version 2) | ecosystem: Environmental > Aquatic > Deep subsurface > Groundwater | place: Rifle, Colorado...
ATGGTGGCCTCCTTTGGGCATTATACTATTTTTTAGGCGTATGACCGCCTAAAGTTAATTAACCCTGTTGTTTGAGGTCACTGTTGCTGAAAAAACGGGGGTTTCGAGTGGGTAAATTAAGCCGTTTTTAGTCATCTTTGATAAAAGACGTCAGGACTTTAAGGCGAAGGTATTCGTCGCTTCTTATGCCGTAAGCCCTGCGTTGAATAACACGGATCTTATGACAAATAATATTGTCTTTTTCTTAAAAGTGAACTTTCAGAAAAAGGACTCATTGTATTAACAGTTTAAACCCTTTTGGGCGTTGCGGGGCTCGCTGGCACTCACCCCACAAACGGCTTCACCTGTCTACCGAAAGACTGGCCGCTTAAACTTTTCCACAAATGCGACGATATAACCCTTTCAGAAGGATATCTTGCCTAACCCTAATCTTTGCTTTCCTGTGTACCCAGTTTGTTCTCGCGGCTCAGTCATCCCCCGCTGTTCTGGTTCGAAATAAAAATCATTTCGAACCAGAACAAAGCGCGGGGGATAAATTCCCAAGTCTCGATAGCGGGGAATTTACCGACGCGAACACCCCGGCGGGAATCACGACCTACGATTACGACCTCAACGGGAATCTGACCAAGATCACCGACGCCCACAATAACCCGACAGCTTACGCCTATGACCTTTTTGACCGGCTGGATGTCACGCAGTATGCCAATTTATCTTCGAGCGATTTCGATTACGACAAGAATTCGAACCTAACCCGCCACACAACACCCGGCGGCAAACCGATCGATTACGACTACGACGCATTGAACCGTCTGACCGCTAAACGCTATCCGCTAACCGCTTCACTGGATACGAACTACACCTATGACCTGGGCGGCCGCCTGACCGACGCGGACAACGTGGCCAGTCAGATTCATCACGACCACGACGCCTTAAGCCGCGTGACAACAACAGCCCAACACCTGTCACCCAACACCTATAACCTGAGCTATCAATATGACAGTACCGGCAACCGCACGCAACTCGTTTATCCGTCGGCCAAAACCCTCGACTACACCTACGACGCCAACGACCGGTTAACCGGCATAACACATAACACATTAAACTTTTTGCAATACCAATACGACCCGCTCGACCGGCGGACGACCAAATCTTACCTCTCTACCTCTTTACCTCTTAGCTCTTACAGCTACGACATCGGTAATCAGTTAAGCTCGGTCACCAACACCCTCGTCAACGGCACTCCGGTCAGCCAGTACGCTTATCCCGTGTACGACAACGTCGGCAACCGCAAACAGCTTGACCGAACTCTACAAACCCAACCAACTCAATCAACCCAATACAACTACAACAATATCTACGAACTGACCAGTGTCACCGGCGACCAAACGCATTCTTATGATTACGACAATGTTGCCAACAGAGAAGTGGCGGATGGAGTGTCATATGCTGCGAACAATTTGAATCAATACACAGCGGTTGGATCAACCACCTATCTTTATGACGGCAACGGAAACCTCATCAGCGATGGAGCAAACACCTACGCCTACGATGAACTAAACCGTCTTCTGACATTCTCCAACGGAATAACCAATGCCAGCTATACCTATGATGCCTTTGATCGAAGGGTAAGCAAGACGGTCAATGGAACGACGACGTATTTTATTTACGATGATTCGTCCGTGATTGCGGAATATGACGGCGCAGGTGGATTAAATACCGAATATGTTCTTGGCGATCAGGTCGATGAGATTCTGACAATGGAGCGAGGGGGCAATACGTATTATTACCATTACGATGGTTTAGGATCCGTGTCAGAAACAACAGACGCAACGGGAACAGTTGTAGAAAATTATACGTACGACGCTTACGGCAATCCGTCTGTGGTTAATTCGACAATCGGCAATCGTTACCGATTCACGGGTCAAGAATTCGACGAGGAGTCTGGACTGCATCACTACAATCGCAGGGCTTATGATAGCCAGATCGGCCGGTTCTTGCAGAGAGACCCGATAGGCAATTTTGATAGCGAAAATTTGTATCAATATACGCTAAATAACCCCATCAACTTTGTAGACCCTTCGGGTGAGATTATTGATACCCTAGCTGATATTGGTTTTATTGGCTATGATTTATATCGTCTGGTTAGTGATAGTTCTAAGGGTTGTAACGATAATTTGAAAGGCAATTTGGTAGCGCTTGGCGGAGACGTTGCCGGGGCATTTATTCCAGGGTTAACTGGAATTGGTTTGGCTATTAGAGAAGTGAAGATAGGAGAGAAAATTGCGATAAAAGCTACCAATTCAAAGCTTCAGAATGTTGTTAAACAACTTTTTAAGCCTGCTGATAAAATGCCCGGAGGCACAGCAGGAGCTATAAGAAATGAATTGAAAACTGGTCTGCCAGTTCAAGGAAAATTTCATGCGATAAAGGGGCAGCAGAATGTGAACGCTTTGAATAAAATAATAAAGAATGAAGACTTATCAGCCAAAGATAGAATAATTGCAGAATCGCTTCTCAAAGATTTGCAGAATGCCTTGAAAGGGAAATAATGGGAAATATTAATTGGGAAAATATAAACGAAAAATTGATAGAAAACGTCCCAGAATTAAAAAAAAAATATGAAGAAGAGGTGAAGTGGTGGGGTAGTGATAAGCCAGGAGCACATAATATTTACGGCGCAGTATTGTGCCCTTATTTTGAGGAGTTATTACTTTCTGAGGCGATAGGCCAAAATGAAGAGATTTTAATTCGTATTTTTAAATTTATGGAGGAATTGGCTAATAATGAGGATGTTAAAATACAAGAAGTAGTATATGCGACGGTATTAGAATATTTAATGGATAATAAGCCATTAATTTTGAAGGCAAAAGAATATATGGGAGATACAACATTAAAATTTCTTCGAGAACTTTACAATTTTTGGGGATAGAAACGTAACAAGAAAACCACAAGAAAACAGTGAGATTTTGGAATACAATCGAATTCCGGCCCCAAAAATTTCCTCCCTTAAATGAGCTATTTTAAGAAACTAAAACTAATCTGCCGTATCACCTGCATAATAATAGTCTTCCCTTATGTTACGTCAGCTAATGTCTGGTTTGATCAAAATTCTTGTTTTCAAGGAGATTCTGTTTACCTGCATAAGGGTGAATTCCGCTATGAGTGTACCGACTTTTTTACCCCGGGGAGAGGGTTGAATGTTGAGATCAAACTCATATATCAAAGCGGGAGCGATTATAACGGTCCTTACGGTTATGGCTGGACGATCAATTATCATCAGCGGCTTGAAACACTTGAAAATGGGAATGTTACTATTAGGGGAGGTGATGGACGTAAAACCAAATACACTTTGACCGGAACCGTGTACGCGCCGCCGGCGGGCCGGTTCGAAACGTTGGTCAAGAATCCGGATGATTCCTGGACGCTCACCCAGGCGCAAGGAGAGCAATATCAGTTTGACGCTGACGGCAAGCTCGTTGCCATCAAAGACCGCAATAATAACACGATCACCCTTGTTTATGATACCGGCCAACAGCCCTATTACGGCAAAAGTAAATTCGCCCAGGACCCCTTGAACAGTGTGGTCATCGGCAGTGATTACCGGCTGGTCCAGATCGTTGATACCGGCGGACGGACGATCGATCTGACTTACAACGCCGCCGGCCTGCTGGACAAGATCATCGACGGAAGCAAGGAGGCGGCCTTCACCTATGACCCGGCCACCAACGATCTTTTGAGCGTCACCAAACCAGCCACGCCGCAGTTCCCCTCCGGGGTGGCCAAATCCTTCGAATACGAAAACCACAACGTCAAACGGATCAAGGACGCTAGAAATCAGTATTTTGTCGAGAATTTTTATGACGCGCTGGGCCGCGTCGAGCGGCAAAACCTGGGCGGAAGCGACATCACCTTTGATTACAGCGTTGTGGACCAGGTCATTGAAACCGACCGCAAGGGCTTCCAGAATGTCTACACCTTTAACGCGGCGGGCAATATGGTCAGGAAAGAAGAAAAGACCAACGGGCTACGCCTGACCGACCCCGCGTCTTTTGTAACGACGTATGTCTACAATGCCGACAGCCTCAAGACCTCGGAGACCTTCCCCCGAGGCAACGGCGCCAAATACGTTTATGATTCCGCCAATCCAAATCCTCGTTCCCGCGGCAACCTGTTGCAACTCCGCCGCAAAACCGACATGGCCGCCGCGGATAATACCATCAATGATATTGTCACGGTCATGACGTATGAGCCGCTGTTTAACCAGATCAACACGATCATTGATCCAAAAGGCAACGCCACCGCCTACACGTACGATCATGAATTAAACGTGGGCCACCCAAAGCATGGCACAAAAGGCGATCTGATCTTTATCGACCAGCCCGCGGTGGCCGCGGGCACGCCGGTAACGGAATTGGCCTACAACAGCTTCGGGCAGGTGACGGAATCGATCGATCCCAACGGCAATGTCACGCAGTACGCGTATGATCCTGTGACCGGTTATCTGACCGATATTTACCAGGACCCCGCCAGCATCAACGCGCATACGCATTTCACGTACGACTCCTTTGGCAGCCTGGACGTTGTGACTGATGCCAATAATCACGCGACCGACTATGATTATGACGCGCTGGGCTGGCTCAATCGGGTAACGAATCCGTTGGGATTTGTCACCAGGCACACCTATGATGCCAACGGCAATATCATCAAGACCGAGAGGCAGGCCGATACGCTGGCCACGGCGTGGCAGACGACGGAATTCAGCTATGACATCCTTAACAAGTTAAAGACCGTCAAGGACCCGCTCAACCGCGTCACAACGTACAACTATGACAATAACGAGAATCTCGCTTCGGTGGTGGATGCCGAGAACAATACGACCGGCTACGTTTATGACGAACGGGACCTGTTGTTCACCGTGACTGATGCCAATACACCTGCTGGAGTGACAACGTATGATTACGACCTCAACGGCAATCTGGCCAAGATCACGGACGCCAACGGGAATCCTACCGCCTACACGTACGACCTTTTCGACCAGCTGGATACAACACAGTACGCCAACTTATCTTCGAGTAACTTCGATTACGACAAGAATTCCAATTTAACGCGCCACACAACGCCTTCGGGCAAGCCGATCGAATACGCGTATGACGCCTTAAATCGACTAACGGCCAAGAATTTCTCCCTGACACCTGGCTTGAATACAACATACGCGTATGACGTTGGTGGCCAGCTGACTGATGCAAATAATAGCGCAAGTAATATGCACTTTAACTATGATGCGTTAAATCGGATAGACGGCACTACTCAAACCCTAAACGCAACACCCTACACCCTGGATTATTCTTACCAAAATAACGGCAATTTATCACAAATGATCTATCCGTCGGCAAAGGTTATTGACTACACACACGATCCCAATGACAGGTTAGATCTGGTGAAAGAAGGTGGTGCAACGCTCGTTGATTATGACTACGATCTCCTTGATCGACGGACGTTCAAAACCATAGCAACGAGTCCCCAGCAACAGGCAACGTACCAATTCGACATAGCGAATCAACTGGCAAGCCTGACAAATACGATCCTGCCCGGCACAAATATTTCAACACATGCTTATCCTGTCTATGATGCTGCAGGTAATCGCAAACAATATGACCGCACCTTCCAGACCAATCCGCTTGAAACGATTAATTACGGATACAACGATATCTACGAGTTAACGTCTGTTACAGGTGCTCAGACAAACTCCTACGATTACGACCTGGCTGGAAACCGCGAAATGGCCAATGGTCTCACCTATGTGTCGAACAATTTAAATCAATACAGCAATGTGGGCGGCACAGCATATAGTTATGATAATAATGGCAACTTAATATCGGATGGCACAAATGCGTACACCTACGATGAATTAAACCACCTTTTGGTATTCTCCAATGGAATAACCAATGCAAGCTACCAGTATGACGCATTTGATCGAAGGGTAAGCAAGACGGTCAATGGAACAGCGACGTATTTTATTTACGATGGCGATGAAGTGATCGCGGAATACAATTCATCAGGCGGCCTGGAAGCGGAATACGTCTATGGCGATCAACTCGATGAAGTTTTGACGATGGGCAGGGGAGGGAATTCGTACTTTTATTTTTACGACGGATTGGGGTCGGTCTCCGAGATCACGGACACTATAGGAGCAGTTGTTGAAAATTATACCTACGATGCTTATGGCAATCCATCTGTTGTGAATTCGACAATCAATAATCGTTACAGATTTACAGGGCGAGAATTTGATGAGGAATCTGGATTATATCACTACAATCGTAGAACTTATTCAAGTGAATTAGGTCGTTTCGCACAGAGAGACCCGATGGATTATGAGGGTGGAATGAACCCTTATGAATACGCTTACAATAGTCCTGCGAACTTTGTCGACCCAGACGGTGAATTGCCTATTCTTGTTTTAATACCATTGGCATACGCGGCCTTTGAAGTAGGTCTGTCGGCATTGGATGCTTATTCAACGGGAAGTACTTTGCTTGACCCATGTGTTAGTGGCGGTGAAAAACTTACCTCTGCTGGTTTATTCCTTGTTGGAGCATTAGCACCAGGTGGCGGCTATTCAACTGGAGCTAAAGTTACTAAATCCTCTCTTAAAAGGGTCAAAAGACTTATTACAAATTTATCTAAACCAGACAAAAACCCTGGTTTATCTCAAGAAAAATTTAATCAACTGAAGAAAATTGTTGAAAAAACTGGTGGGAAAGTTAGAGTTGATTTGAAGGGCGTAAAAGGGACGGGGGTTAATCCGCATGCGCAGGTTGAGGGATTGGGTCCCCGTATTAAAAGTAGACATATTTGGTTACAAAAAGGGGTGCAGTAAGAATGAGGACGAACAATGTGAATGCCGATAGGCTGTTTAAATTTATGAGTTTATTCGGTATAAATCGATTTAAAATTCTTACTTTAGATTCTAAAACCATAAAAGCTCAAGTTGGATGGCCAGATGATGGGACGGAAAATTACGATGAGAATGAAGAGGTTCAGGATATTTTATGGCACATACAAGATGATGAGTCAATAGAAGATGCTTTAACGTTGGGGAAGTTTCTTCTTGATAACAAACTAATAGCAAATGACAAGATTGTTGTTGATTATGAAATTCTTCAAAGCAAGATTAATTGGGACAGTAGGAAATTTGATACTGCGCTGCAGACATTGCTTTCCATAAAAGTCAGCATGTTGGATGATGACAAAGAAACTGATAGTTTTTTTATTCATTTCTAATTTTAAGGTCCTTTTCAAAGGTGATTAAATTCCGAAACCATACCGCATTTTTAACCGCATTATTTCTTTTTTGTACACTCTCTCCACAAATTCTTTTTGCGTTTCCAGAAAAAACAAATCAGCGTAGCACCGTAGACCAATTTACAAACTGTGGCAACGGCGTCAAATATACCTATGATACCGCCAACTCAAATCCGCGTTCGCGGGGCAACCTCTTGCAGGTCCGCCGTAAAACCGGTATGGCGGCCGCGGATAATACCACCAATGATATTGTCACGGTCATGACGTATGAGCCGCTGTTTAACCAGATCAATACGGTCACGGGCCCCAAAGGCAACGCCACCGCCTACACGTACGATCATGAATTAAACGTGGGCCACCCCAAATACGGCACAAAAGGCGACTTGATCTTTATCGACCAGCCCGCGGTGGCCGCGGGCACGCCTACAACGGAATTTGCCTACAACAACTTCGGGCAGGTCACGGAATCCATTGATCCCAACGGCAACGCGACACAGTACGCCTATGATCCTATTACCGGCTATCTCACTGATATTTACCAGGACCCCGCCAGCATCAACGCGCATACGCATTTCACGTACGACTCCTTTGGCAGCCTGGACGTTGTGACCGACGCCAATAATCACGCGACCGACTATGATTACGACGCGCTGGGCTGGCTCAACAAGGTCACGAACCCGTTGGGGTTTGCCACCAAACACACCTATGACGCTAACGGCAATATCATCAAGACCGAGCGGCAAGCGGATGAATTGACCACGGCGTGGCAGGCGACCGAATTCAGCTACGACATTTTAAATAAACTTAAAACCGTGAGCGATCCGCTCAACCGCGTGACGACCTATAACTATGACAACAACGAAAACCTCGCCTCGGTCGTTGACGCTGAACTCAATACGACAAGTTATGTTTACGATGAGCGCGATTTACTTTTTGCTGTGACTGACGCGAATACGCCGGCCGGTGTGACTACGTATGATTATGACCTCAACAGCAATCTGGCGAAGATAACGGACGCGAACGGCAATCCCACGGCATATACGTATGACCTTTTCGACCGGCTGGATGTCACACGTTATGCCAACCTTTCCGAGAGCAATTTCGATTACGACAAGAATTCCAATCTGACCCGGCACACAACCCCTTCCGGCAAACCGATTGAGTACTCTTATGACGCCTTAAATCGACTAACAACTAAAACCTATCCCCTGACACCTGCTTTGAATACAACCTACGCCTACGACCTCGTCGGCCGGCTGACCGATGCGGACAACACCGCCGCGGACACCCACTTTACCCACGACGCGCTCAACCGGGTCACCAATGCCACGAACACCTTAAACCTGGCACCTTACACCTTAAGCTATGCTTATGACAGTGCAGACAACCGCACGCAACTTACTTATCCGTCCGGCAAAGTCATCGATTATGTTTATGATACCAACGACCGCTTAACCGGCATAACACAGAACACATTAAACTTCTTACAATACCAATACGATCCCCTGGATCGCCGGACACAGAGATCGCACCTCTCTACCTCTTTACCTCTTACCTCTTACAGTTACGACATCGCGAATCAACTTGCTTCGGTCACCAACACGCTGAGCGACGGCACGCCGATCAGCCAGTACAGTTATCCTATTTATGACAACGTCGGTAACCGCAAACAGCTTGACCGAACTTTGGGCACTAATCCCACGGAAACGATCAATTACGCGTATAACGCTATTTACGAATTGACAAATGTCACCGGCGCGCAGACCAACAGCTATGATTACGACAACGTCGGTAACCGCAATACAGCTGATGGCGTTATCTATACAGCCAACGATCTTAATCAGTACACCAGCGTCGGCGGCACAACACATCTCTACGACACCAACGGCAATCTAACCAACGATGGCAATAATACGTATGGCTATGACGAACAAAACCGTTTGTCTTCAGTCGTTGGTCTTCAGTCTTCAGTCTATGCCTATGACGCATTCAATCGAAGGGTAAGCAAGACGGTCAATGGAACGACGACGTATTTTATTTACGATGATTCGTCCGTGATTGCGGAATATGACGGCACAGGTGGATTAGATGCCGAATATGTCCTTGGCGATCAAGTTGATGAGATTTTAACGATGGGACGAGGGGGCAATACGTATTTTTATTTTTACGACGGGTTGGGGTCGGCCTCCGAGATCACAGATGCCACAGGAACCATTGCAGAGAATTACACTTATGACGCATACGGGAATCCGTCAGTAATTAATTCGGTGATCGCTAATCGTTACCGATTTACGGGCCAGGAATTCGATGAGGAGTCTGGACTCTATCATTACAATCGCAGGACTTATGATAGCCAGATAGGCCGCTTCTTACAGCGTGACCCTATCGGCTATGAAGACGGCATGAATCTTTTTGAATATGCTCACAATAGCCCGACCAATTTTGTAGACCCAGATGGTGAGTTTGCGTTTCTAGCGCTTATCCCAATTGCTTATGCCGCATTTGAGATCGGCCTTTCTGCGTTAGATGCTTATTCAACGGGAAGCACATTACTTGATCCCTGCATAAGCGGCAAAGAAAAAGCATTGTCTGCTGGTTTCTTTATCGTAGGAGCCCTAGCTCCGGGGGGAGGATATTCGACGGCTAGCAAGACTTTAGGCGAAGGTTTGAGGAATGTCAGGACAATCAAAACAGGACGCCTGAAGGGATTTTCCAGAGGAAATACTGTTTTAAAGGGTGGGGATCAAGCAGCAAGAGATGTCTTTAAGAAATTAACAGGCAGACAGCCTAAGTCTTCATTTGAGCGGGTAGTTCTTCCTAATAACACAGAAGTTGTATTTCGTGCTACAAGCAAATCTGGCCCTCCTAAGGTTGAGATCGTTGATCCAACCCAGAAATTCTTAGAGAAAATATCTTTCAAGGAGTAATACTTTGCCAAAAACATTAAAGGATTTAGTATTAGAAATTTTAGAAGATTGGAAAAGCGGGAAAATTAATGAGATTATTGCCCAAGAAAAGGCAGAGAAATTATACGAAGAATTTATGCATTATGAAAACCTCTCGTACAATAATCCTGAGGCTATCGCCTACGAAGTTCTCTGTCAGTTAGAAATTTTAAATCATCAATTGATTATCAAAGAGGATATCCCTTTTATTGTTGATTTTCTAAACACTAAACAAGGGGAGGAGAAAAAGGCTTGGGAGAGTTGGCAGAATTACTGGGATGAAATAGATGTTGATGACCGTTTGGATAAATTACGGGACAACAGTTTTTATGATAAAGAAAAATAGGCTCTTCCGGGTTTCGGAATCTTTCAGCGAGTTTGACCTCATGCCGGCTGCATGATTACTTCTGAAGCCGCTGGAAGCAGCGAAGAACAACCTGCTTTCCAAGCAGTGTAGCGCAGCATCCGA
>Ga0209211_10012423_pt1 | contig 10715 bp, 10 predicted proteins | sample RifGroA2_FD_183992 | JGI IMG/M metagenome (GOLD analysis project Ga0209211, IMG submission 183992) | Groundwater microbial communities from Rifle, Colorado, USA - Groundwater A2 (SPAdes) (version 2) | ecosystem: Environmental > Aquatic > Deep subsurface > Groundwater | place: Rifle, Colorado...
AAAAAAAATTTTAAAACATGCTAATTTGATGAATTTTTCAAAATTAGTGATAAAATTTTGGCTAAAATAAAACAATTATTTATACAACAAAGCTAATAAAAAGTGTCAACTATGTTCGTGAACTTGAACAGTCCCGTTAAATTGCGTATGATCCGTTTTTTTTGTAGGTCTTGACATTTTATCTAAATTCTGGTATAATTTTTAAAATGTTCTTTTGTTTCAAGTTAGAAAAAAAGGAGAAAAACATGTTGATCCTTATGGTGGATGATGATGCTCTGTACTTTGATTGGATGAAAGATTGGGTTCCGGCCAAGTTTAAGGGCGCAGAATTTAGATTTGTTCTTGATGGTGAGCAGATGAAAGCAATGCTCAAAGACGTAATGCCCGATGTCATTCTTATGGATGCGAAGTTTGGCAAGGTTGTGGCTGGTCCTGATCTTGTGAGAGGTTTGCGTGCGAATGGGTTTATCAAACCCATTATCATGATTTCGAGTGATGCTGGTTGGAATAAAGATGGTATTGAAGCCGGGGCAAATGGTGTAATTGACAAAATTTACATCAGGCACAAACTTGCCTCAGTCCTTCAAAGGCTAGGTGTGGTTGATCTGCCTCTTTCTCCCGGGAAAAAGGTTCGAGTTAAGGATGAGAATGGTGGTAAGCGCGGCAAATCCGAGTATTCTGGCCAAGTCGGCGAGTATGTCGAAGAAATAAGCGATTTTGTGGCCCGTTGTCGCACCGGAGATTACGATCGTCGCCATCGTGTTAAATTTAATGGCGGCGGAGAGGATGATTTTCTCGAGACAGAACTTGAACCAGTAGAATGAATCGTCAAGGCCAGCCCTTCGTGGAGCTGGTCTTTTTTTATTGTAAAAATTTTTCTTCTAAAAATTTAATTATTTTTTTCTGTCCAACACCATGCAGTAATGTTTTTTTGTCATTTTTTATGTTGTTTGTAAATTTGGGGATGTTTTTTATAAAATACGCAAGTTTTGGCTTTGATAGATGTGGATGAGAAATACCAAATTTATTTTTATTTATAATTAGCGCATTCATATGTTGTTCGTAGGGTGAAACGGGAATTGCATAAACCGGAATTCCTAAATACATTGCTTCAGATAAAAGCATGTGCCCAGCAGTAGAAACAATACCATTGCATGTTTTTAATATTTCATTGAATTTTTGGTCGCCGTGTTGGTAAAATGAAACCGTAGAGGATGAGAATTTTTTTGTGAGCTTGCTGTCGAGCTGTGGAAGAAAGATGTAGAAGTTTGAATTTTTCTGTGATGTACATATATAAGCGATATTTTTTATGGTTTGTACAAAATCACGCGCTGCGGAAATATAGACTAGAATAGAAGTTTGATTGGTTGGTCTTCGGTGCATTTTAGTAATGGTGTCTTTTAGAATTGGCGGAAAAATATAGACAACATCCCCGTCTTTTTTCTTTGGAACTTGAAAAAAAGAACAAGCGATTTGGGCATTGGCGCGGGGAAAGAACATGTGTAAACGGACAACCTCATCCTGATAAGAAAATCCTTTTAATGTTCTTGGAAAATCACCGCATAAGTATTTGCTTTGTTGGTCAATTGTTACAAGCGGCGCGTTCCAAGCATAAGCGTATTGGGCGCTTGTTGGTTCGTAATCAGTAATTACAAGATCAGGCCGGCCAAATTTTTTTGAAGCCTGATCAAGCGCGGTACAATTTATCTTTAGAAAATCTTTGTTTTGATTTATGGGTGCTTCGAGTGTAGCTTTGAAATCAAGGCCATTTTTATTTCCTACAAAGAATGGCACAGCCACACGAATAAAACTCACTGCTTTATTATTTTTGAAATAAGATTTAAGAATTTCATAACTTTTATCATAGGCAAAGATCAAAACTTCTCCTTTTTTTGAAAAGTGTTCAATTATTGGTATTTGCCGATGACTGTGGCCGTTGCCAATACCGCTTACACCGAAAAGAATTTTTGTTTTTTTCATAATTTTGTTATTTCTTGTGTGATAAACGGCAAAGATCCGGTTATTTGATAGACGGGAATTTTTGCTAAAGCCAAGTTTAATTTTGAAGCGAGTTTTTCAGATGATCCTTTAGGCGGAGTTCCGATAAACACCCTATTGCTTATAATTGTATCTGCATTAACCACATCAAGGAAATAAGGATAAAGAGTGTGGGTTGAGCTAGGTATGTTTATTTTTTTATTTTCTTTTACCCCGTCGTTTAGACGAACGATGACAATGGTTTTTATTTTGACTTGTGGTTTTGTTTCAAAATGTTTTTTATCCAGAAAAAGAGCACTCCGTCCACAATAGTTAGTTAGTTTTATTTTTTGTTTAGTATTCTCAGTTTTAGTAGTAATTGTTGAAGTACCGGCTATAGCTAAGATTGATTTTTTATTAAATTTTATTACAGTTTTATTGCCAGAAAATAAATAAAATCCATGTTTTTCTAAAAGCTTTAAAAGAATGGTTGTTTTGCCATGTCCAGAGTGCCCGACAATTAAGATGTAATTGTTTTTTCCAACACAAGCCGCGTGGATGGGGTAGAGCTCTTTTTTTAAAAATTGGATTCGGCAGACGCTGTAAAGTAAATGCCAAAAATCTAAAGGAATTTTTCCACCCCATTTATCATAAATTTTTATTTTACCGTTTTTGCAGGAGAAAAGTTTTTTATTTGATTCGGTGTGGCCGATTGTTATATCCGTCTTTTTTGATTTTGTGTTTTTTGTATTTAATCCAGGCACATAAGCCCGCGCCAATAAAAGATCTTTTTCATCAAAACACAAATCAGAGGTACTTGTTAAACAAACTTTTAATTTGGGTAGTATTTGAAAGTAGAGGTTTTTCATAGTATTTTTTATTTGGAATTTCAATTACGGTCTTGTTTAATTTATGGGCCAGTTTTTTATTTAAGAATTTTTTATTTTTTTTGGTATCAATATTTTTGTCTTTAACTAAATTTATTCCGATTCCAAGTTTTTGGATTTGTTTTGCGACAAGCGGTTGATCGCCAAAGAAAGGAATTGCGATCATTGGTACTTTTTGCAATATTGCTTCGTGGAAACTATTACTGCCTCCATGGGTAACAAATAAGTCGGCTTTGGATAATTCTTTGACCTGGTTTGATTTTTTGATCACGCGCCAATTGGGCGGATATTTATTAAGTATTTTTTTTCCTTGTGAAACAAAAACAACATTAAAATTATTATTATTCCACAGCCTGGCAATTTCAGAAATGAATTCAGTTAATTTTTTTCTAGTTTCTTTTTGTTGATTCCAGAGATTGTTCATTACAACAGTTCCTAGAGAAAAATAAATTGTTGGTTTTTTATTTTTTATTTTGGTTGGTTTGATGTTTTCACCTCGCGGATTGCCCAAGAATATATATTTAGCTTTTTTTCGATTTTTTCTAAAATTATTTGGAGTAATATTTGGATAAGACCAGATTAAGTTTAATTCACCAGGCAGATGTAATCCGTCTGAGATTATTTCAATTTCATTTTTATCAATTTTAATATTTAATTTTTTCTCAATCTTTTTTATAAATTTTTGATTAGTTTTTGCGGAGAGTTTTGATTTTAAGTATTTTTGGTTTTCAGATGGTCCGATGAGAGCTGGGATTGAACTCCAGTAGGGGATATTTAAAATTTTTCCGGCAAAATAGCCCTCAATTGAGAAAAAGTCATAAATAATCAAGTCTGGCTCGAATTTTTTTGTAATAGATAAAACGTCGTCTAATAATTCGTAAACTCTTTTAAAAGTCCATAAGCAAGGATCAGTTTCTTTGAGATTTGATTTCGCAAGTATAGTTGTAAGATTTTTTAGATTACCTAAATCTGGTTGGATATTTTTCCAACCAGTAATAACTAGTTTAAAATTATATTTTGATTTGTTTTTTAAAATTAATTCTTTCAAAATATACAGGTGTCCACCAAAGGGAGGTGAAAAAATTAATATTTTTTTCTTTTTAGGCATACTCGATTAGTTGTTTATATTGTATCATATTTACGTAATTTGTTGGGAATAAGGAGATTTAAAAGCCCGGAGTGTTTCTCCGGGCTTAGTGTCAACCGTTATCTTCCAGGCGAGAAACTCGTCGCTTGACTTCCGGAGAAAGCTCAGGAAGCGACAGTCGGCAACCGCAACAAGGGCACTGTACGTGGTAAAAGCACTTGTTGTGGCCGTAATCAACATAACGCCGAGTTACTCTCACATCAAGAATAGTGACTTTAAGTTCGGCTTTACACCGCTCGCAGGTCATTTCATGAATAAGATCACACTTCCAATCTTTCCAGAACTCATGTTTCGGATTTTTGAGGACTTTCATGTTTAGGCCTCCTTTCGAAGCGCTTCAATCGCCTGCCAATGATCAAACCCGATTTCGTTTTTTTCTAGCGTGGTGATTTCCCGAACATGGATTTTCTTGGCATCGCTTCCGGCACAGCAAGTATCCAAGATGGAAAAGTCTGGGAAGTCGATTGTGAAGGCTTCGGAAGTTCCAAAGCCTGGTCGTGGATCAGCGTTGCCCTTAATCGTCACTAAGTGACGGAGGTCTTCTGGACTCACATTGAGACCGATTTCTTCGCAAGCTTCGCGCGCGCAAGCATGCGCATCACTTTCGTCAGTTGGATCAACTTTTCCACCGGGCAAACAAAGCTTGTTTTCAAACGGCGGCTTGGTGCGTTCAATGAGAACGATCCAGCGCTTGGCGAGAGTAACCACAATGTCGACGGTTGGAATGTTTTTCATTTTCTTTTTTTCCTTTATCTCGAATTCTCGAGAATTCGAGAATGGTTTTTAGGGGTTGGGGCGTGGGAAGTACCACGCCCCATGGAACTAGTCACCACCGCAGTCTGGGCAATAAGTGCAACGCACACCGCCCAGGTCTGTGTAAGAGCGACCATGAGGATGCTTGCAGTAGGCACGCATGTGATGCAGACGAGTCCGAAGTAGTTCGATTTCAAGTTTGTGTTTGTGAATCTTTTCGAGAATCCGTTCACGTTCAGCTCGCATAGCTTCGCCAGTCATTTTGTTTTTTCTTTCTAGAAAGTTTATTCGCAATCCGGGCAGGAAAATTCCGCCTCACCCATGCAGTAGAGCGTTCGACCACGTGGGTGCTTACAGCGTCGGCGCAGATCGTGCAGACGAGTCCGTAAGAGTTCGATTTCAAGTTCATGTTCATGGATTTTTTCAAAGATTCGGTCACGTTCGGCACGCACAGCAATGCTTGTCATTTTGTTTCTCCTTTTTTTGTCAAAGATCTTTCGGTAAGCGGGGGAGCTACCCCAACCCCCACTATCATTCTGCCACACCCTTGAGATTTTAAACATCAATTTTCGTAGAAAAGTTGACAAAAATTTACTTTTTTGCTATAATAAGCATATAAATAAAATATATTTATTACGAAAAAAGTAGTAAATAATTAGGCTGGTTACATTTTTTCGCGTACGCGAAAAAATGTAACTAAAATATATGGCTTTATTTCGTTTGAATAAATTGGAAATTAAAGAGATAGGGGAAGTGCTTAACCGTTTTGGGTTAAATAAAAATGAGTGCGAGGTTTATCTCGCGCTTCTTGGTTTGGGTAAAGTAACGATTACTCCGCTCGCTCGAAGAACCGGAATTCCGGTAACCACAATTCAATCGGTTTTAAAACGATTGACAGATCGAGGGTTGCTTGAGGTAACGGTTCGTCGCTCGAGACATGTTTATGAAGCGCTTGACCCTTTGGTTTTACGCTGTATTTTGGAACGTGATATGGAACAGGTTGCCAATATCATCCCCCTGCTTAAGAAAATGTATTTTGAAGATGAGATTTCTCCCAAAATTCGGATTTTTACCAAGGATCGCATCAATGATATTTTTCGCGAATCTTTGGAATGTAAAAGTAAATTAGTTTATGAAATTGTTTCGGCTAAAGAATTTCAAGAAGTAATTGGTGAGCGTTTGCATTACACTAAGTTACGTTTGAAAAATAATGTTAAATTAAAAAGTTTGCGTGTAGAAAGTAATGAAATAAAAAAATATTCCCGAGAATCTCATGTTCGGGAATTACGCGAAGCAAAATTTTTGCCAAAGGATTTAAATTTTCGTTGTAATATTACTTTTTGGGACAATACGGTTGCTTTTGTTTTGCCAAAAGAAGAAGGATTGGCTTGGACAGTTGAGAGCAGGGCATTGGTTGAAACTTTTTGTCAGATTTTTGATTTATTGTGGAGTGTAAGTCGGAGGATGGAAGTTAAAGACGCCTCGCAAAATCACGCAAAATAGTAAGCAAAATAACGCTAAATGGGATAACAAAAAAGACGTGATATAATATCGCGTCTTTTTGTGTATCTTTGCGTTTAGCTTTTGCGTATTTTCGCGAGAATTTTACACCTCAATAATAACCGGCAGTACCATTGGTCGGCGGCGGGTTTTTGAGAATAAGAATTGGCCGATTTCGTGCCGGATTTTTGTTTTGATTAATTCTTCAAACGCCGGAACTTTTGGATTTTGTTCTTTTAATATTTTTTTAACTTTAGTGCGTGCTTGTTCAATCAATTCACGGGATTCTTTCATGTAAACAAATCCGCGGGAGATGATATCCGGCGAACCGATCAATGAACCATCGCGTTGTTCTAAAGTAATAATTACCACAAACATTCCCTCGTCAGCCATTTGTCGGCGTTCGCGCAAAACAGTGTGCGACACATCGCCCACGCCAAGTCCGTCAACCATAATATGTTCGGTTGGAACATAATCCTTAGTTAAATGTCCGCCACGATGGTCGAATTCCATGACTTGTCCATTGTCAGCTATAAAAACATTTTGTTCCGGAATTCCAACAGAAATTGCCAAGTCTTTATGAGCTTCAAGCATGAAGCGGTTTCCATGCACTGGAATAAAATATTTTGGTTGAGTTAAGCGAATCATAAGTTTTAAGTCTTCTTGCTTGGCATGTCCGCCAGAGTGTACGTCCATGTTGGCATAGTGTACAATTTTTGCACCTTGTCGCACCAATGAATCTTTAAGATGTTGGACAGTTCGCTCATTTCCCGGAATTACCGATGAAGAGAAAATAATTGTGTCGTCTTTTTCAACAGAAAGATAGCGGTGCTCGCGGTTTGCAATACGCATTAAAACCGCATTGCTTTCGCCTTGCGCACCGGTGCAAATTACCATTACTTTTTCCGGTGGCAGGCGTTTTAAATCTTTATCTTCAATTAAGGTTCCGGGTTTTATTTTCATGTAACCCAAATTTCGCGCGATTTCAACATTGTTGTTCATACTGCGGCCTTCAAGAAGAACATGGCGTCCGGTTTTTTCTGCGGAATTGATAAGTTGTTGAATACGGGTAAGCAGTGATGAGAAAGTACCGACAATCAAACGGCCTTTGGCATTTTGAATAATTCTTTCTAATTCTTCACCAACGATTTTTTCTGAAATTTGGTGGCCTGGGGAAGTGGCATCAGTTGAATCTGAAAACAATGCCAGAATTTTACTTGATCCAAACATAGCGATCCTTCTTAGGTCAGCCGGTTCGTCGTTTTCCGGTGAGTAGTCGAATTTAAAGTCGCCGGTAAAAATAAGTGTGCCGTATGGAGTATGGATCGCCGCGCCAAAAGCATCAGAAATATTGTGATTAATGTGAAATGGTTCAAAAGCAAAATTTCTTCCCATTTGTATTTTTTTATCACTTTTTACAAGTTGAATATTTAGAATTCCGCCGTCTTTAAATTCTTCTTGCCGTTTTTTGAGTATTCCGGCAGTAAGCGGAGCAGTGTAGACCGGGGGATTGCCGAGTTTTCCAAGTAAATGTGGAACTCCGCCAATGTGGTCGTAGTGACCATGGCTGATGATAATTCCGCGAATGTTTTTTTCTTTGCCGCGAAGTGAGCTGATGTCATTGATAATGTAGTCAATACCCGGCATGTTTTCTTCCGGGAACATCAAACCAAGATCAATGATTATAATATCATTGCCACATTCGAGCACAGTGCAGTTGCGGCCAACTTCTTCGAGTCCGCCAAGCGCGTAAACGCGAAGCTGTTTGCCGATTTTTGGCGGTTCCGGGCGTTTATCCGCAAATTGTTGTGGGATGCGTCCGCCGCCGCGTTCTTGTTGGGAAGAATGCGGTTTTCCGTCACGGTGCGGTGGTCCGCTGTGTTTCTGACCTCGGTTTGGTTTTTGAGGCTGTGCTTGTTTGGCCGGTTGTTTTGGTTTCTGAGGTTGAACATTGGACTGATTACGAGTCTGATTTTGTGTGTGATGATGAATTTTTCTTGATTTAAAGTTTAGCGTTGGCATAAGTTTAGGTTAGATTAAAGATTTAAGATTAAAGATTAAAGTAGAGAAAAGAGAAAACAGAAAATAGAAAAGAGTGCGTTGAAGATTTTTAATTAGGACTAAAGAATAAATAATTAAGACACATAAATTTTTACGGTACTATGGTATAGGGCATTATACCGGTAATATTTAAAACAAAAAATAATTTTTTATTTTCCACACATTGTTTTCTTTTTCTTTCTGCCCCTCTGCCGACTCTTTTCTGATTTCTCTTTTCTCTTTTCTGCCAGTAATTTGGGCGAGGAGGGATTTGAACCCTCACGTCCTTGCGGACACATGGCCCTGAACCATGCGTGTCTGCCGTTTCACCACTCGCCCCTGAATTTTTTACTATATTGTTATACACTGCGACCAGTGATCATTCTAAAACTCCCCGTGTCCCATCCTGAGGGAGCGTAAGCGACTGAAGGATCTCTCGAGTTTGTGGCGGGGTGCAAAAGACCCCGCCCTACGTACAAATCGTCGCAAACGTGAGATTCTTTGTCGTTGCTTGGATTCCTCCTTAGAATGACAGTAAATTTGAGTTTTGTGAGTGGTCTTAGGACTGGTATTGACAAAAATTTATATTCATGCAAAGATGTTGTGAAAGGAGGCGAGCATGGGAAATATTTCGAATATTCATCATGAGGTGATTTTTAAATTAGGATATTCCGAACATACTTCTTGGTCATGTAGTGTTTTGGTTCTTTATGATGAAAATTTTACCGGCGATGAAAACGTCAGGGATGTTCGGGTGGTTTGGAGCGTTACATTACGTGGCAAGCTTACGTTAACAGAGGCAAGAAAGGCGATTAAAAAAGCGCTCTCCATTCCCCTCGAGCACCTCGGTGTTACCGCTCGAATTTCTGATGGATCGGGAATTGACGGGTACGGCGTCAATGTTTTGTTTTTTGTCTCCCGCAAACAACTTGAACTTTGGAATGAGCCGGATTTTCGAAGCGCAATTTCTTGTTTTGCAGATGAGTTGAATAAGATTCTGGCTTCAGACGGATTTGGTCTTTTAGAACCTGTAAATTTAGGATTGCCAAACAGATTGGATCTAGACACGAAGGATGGCCATGCAATAGAATTAGATTTTAGTGAGTATAACGAAAGGGATAGAAAATATTTTGATTCACTGGAGAAAGAATTCAGTAGAAAGTTGGATGATGATGGATCGCTTGATCTCGACGACATTGACATCCCTAAACTCGACGACCCTGATGATCTCTAAACTGCATCCCAATTTCTAAAATTGGGATGTTTTTATTTTTAGATTTAAAATTTAAGGTTAAAGATTAAAGAGTGGGGAGTAGATAAAAGATTTAAGATTTAAGATTAAAGTGGGGGGAATTCAGATTTAAGATTTAAGATGTATTTTATATGAAACTTTAATCTTAAATTTTCCATCTTTAATCTTGAATCTTTAACCTTTAATCTTTTGTGTTAGATGTTAAATTTCGCTTATGGCGGGGTACAAGACCCCGCCCTACCGGATACCAGAAATTGGATGTTTAGAAAATAGAAATTGGAAATGAATGCGAACAGACTTAAAACTAATTTCCAGTTTCTATTTTCTATTACTTTCCAAGGAGTGAGTGCAATCCAAAGCTTGCTTTGGATTGCCGAGCGACGCCGGAAAGAAAGGAATACCCCTTGCGTTTCCTTACTAATTTCTAATCTCTAAACAGCTAATTTCTCTCGTGGCGTGGTACAAGACCCCGCCCTACTTTAATCTTTAATCTTTCATCTTTAATCTTGTTTTTCAGATATTATTTTAAAGCTGGCATGGTTTTTGTATACCAAGAAGCAATGTCAATAAATCTATCTGCCGGAGTCGCAAGATTGGTAATGTTTATGCCGCGGATTGAATTGTCAACCGCGTAAACATAAGTTGGTTGTAATAAAAATATTGCCGGCAGATCTTTGGCCAGTATTTTTTGGAATTCTTCGTAACGAGCGGCGCGATCCTCCGGTTTTTGAAGTGTGCGCGCTTCTTCAATCAAAGCATCAACTTTTCGATTTGCGTATTGCGCCAAATTCACTCCGGTTTCCGTAGCTTGTGATGAATGCCAAAAAGGATATGGATCCGGGTCTGCACTCATAAGTAATCCGAATAAAAGCGTGTCATACGAACGTTTGCTAATTACATCTTGCACTGCTTGTCCGGGATTTACAGTTGTAATTTCTGTTTTCACTCCAATTTCTTTCCAAGCATCGCGAATCAATTCCGCGGTACGTACATATTCTGGAATGTTAACTGTAGTGATGTTAACTGTAAGTTCAGTTCCTTTTATGTATCTTTTATCCTTGCTACTGGTTGGCGAGAAGGTTCTTACTGTTGCGTTTTCTTGTAATCTCCAACCTTCATTATCAAGGGTTGCTCGCGCCTGATCTATTCCTTCTTCATA
>Ga0209211_10012424_pt1 | contig 10713 bp, 6 predicted proteins | sample RifGroA2_FD_183992 | JGI IMG/M metagenome (GOLD analysis project Ga0209211, IMG submission 183992) | Groundwater microbial communities from Rifle, Colorado, USA - Groundwater A2 (SPAdes) (version 2) | ecosystem: Environmental > Aquatic > Deep subsurface > Groundwater | place: Rifle, Colorado...
CTTTTTGAAAGGTGACATCACTACCCCAACCAAAGTTCCGAACTTTTTAAAAGAGAATGATGCCACCTTTTTGAAAGGTGGCATCACTGTGAGCGAACAATTTCGAAGGTTTTTTACTGGATATTCTATGGCAATCAACAAACAACAAAACCGACACGGAAGTTTGTTTGAAAAACCTTTCAAGCGTATTGAGGTAAATTCAATACAATATCTGCAAAACATTGTCTTTTACATTCATGCAAATCCTCAACTGCATGGCTTTACAAATGATTATATCAATTATACATGGAGCAGTTATAAACGAATTTTGATTGATAAACCAAGTAAATTATTTAAAAAAGAAGTTTTAGAATGGTTTGTGGATAAAGAAAATTACATAAATTATCATTCGCAAAAAATTGATATTGAAATAATTAAAAATTTAATAATAGAATAATCACAATAGACCTGACAGGTTTTATCTTAGAAAGTGATGCCACCTTTTAAAAAGGTGGCATCACTAATGAAAAAATAACAATATGATAAAAAGAACCTTATATTTTGGAAATCCGGCTTATTTGAATCTTCACAATTCGCAATTAATTGTAAGATTACCCGAAGTCGAAAAAAATCAATCATTATCTGAAAATTTTAAAAATGAAGCTGCTGCAAGCATTCCGGTAGAAGATATTGGAATTGTAATTCTTGACCATTATCAAGTTACTATTACTCAGGGGCTTTTAGAGGCGTTACTTGAAAATAATGCTGTTGTAGTAACATGTAATAGTAAACACCATCCAACAGGTTTATTAATGTCGCTTAGTGGCAATACAATACAATCGGAGCGATTTGCAAGTCAGTTAGAAGCCAGTGAACCACTTAAAAAGCAACTTTGGGCTCAAACCATAAGTCAGAAAATTAAAAATCAATCGGTAGTTCTCGAAATTAATAAAGTTGATAATAGTTACTTAATTCCACTTTATAAAAATATAAAAAGTGGCGATAGCGATAATTGTGAAGCTACAGCAGCATCTTATTACTGGAAACATATTTTTTCAAGCCAAACTCTGCCAGAATTTGAAACTCTGGCAGGGTTTAAAAGAGAAAGAGAAGGAACATCTCCAAACAATTTTTTAAATTATGGATATGCAATATTACGAGCAACAATGGCAAGAAGTATAGTTGGTGCAGGTTTGCTTCCAACTTTAGGCATTCATCATCACAATCGCTATAATGCTTATTGTCTGGCAGATGACCTTATGGAACCATACCGCCCTTATGTTGATTTAGTTGTATGTGAAATTTTAAAAACACATAAGCTAAACGACGATATACCGAAAGAAATTAAGATTGAATTATTAAAAATTCCTGCAATTGATGTACAACTTGACGGCGAAAAAAGTCCGCTAATGATTGCAACTCAACGCACTGCAGTAAGCCTTGTGAAATGCTTTGAAGGTGATTATCGAAAAATTCTATATCCGGATTTGGGATTTAGGATTTAGGATTTAGGATTTCCGAACACTGAGGTTCTCGAAGTGTAGAAATTCAGGATTTAGGATTTGGAAATCTAGAAAGTTCGTTATTAAAAATATTTTATAAACTTCAACCTGTTATGACAACTTTTGACCGCCTTAATGCTTATAGAGTTATGTGGACACTAGTAATGTATGACCTACCAACCGAAACTAAAAAAGAGCGAAAAGCTGCTGCACGGTTTCGAAAAGATTTACTGCAAGATGGATTCAGCATGTTTCAGTTTAGTATGTATGTGCGGCATAGTGCAAGTTCAGAAAATGCAGATGTGCATAAAAAAAGAGTAAAGAGAAATCTGCCCGAATTTGGTAAAATTGGAATTTTACAAATTACTGATAAACAATTCGGACAAATGGAAATTTTTTATGGACAAAAGCTCGAAAAAATGCAAGATATACCACAACAATTGGAATTATTCTGATAAAAAGATGCCATCTTTTTAAAAGATGGCATCTTTAAATTTAGAAATAAAAAAATCCGGAGTTTAAGCCAGATTTTAGATGATAAAATCTTTAAAACCATTGATACAGCAAGGCTTTTAGCCCTATCGGTTGTTTATCAATACGTCAAAGATACAATTTGAAAGCAAATCACAACAGGACTTGCAGATTTCCAAGATGTTGCAGAGTTGTTTATCAATACGTCAAAGATACAATTTGAAAGCAAATCACAACATGCAATAGGCATAAAAGATAATACTGGAGGTTGTTTATCAATACGTCAAAGATACAATTTGAAAGCAAATCACAACAGCTGGGTCTAAGGATATAAAATTATAACAGTTGTTTATCAATACGTCAAAGATACAATTTGAAAGCAAATCACAACAGTACGAAAGTCTAAATTATATTCAAACAAGTTGTTTATCAATACGTCAAAGATACAATTTGAAAGCAAATCACAACAATGTCTTCTCCAGTTCCGAAAATTTCAAAGTTGTTTATCAATACGTCAAAGATACAATTTGAAAGCAAATCACAACACTCTTATATCAACTGCAACATTAATTCAGGTTGTTTATCAATACGTCAAAGATACAATTTGAAAGCAAATCACAACAATATGAGCTTTGACATACATGGGACCTGGGTTGTTTATCAATACGTCAAAGATACAATTTGAAAGCAAATCACAACAGTACGATCGTTGTATCAAGGAGAAGCGACGTTGTTTATCAATACGTCAAAGATACAATTTGAAAGCAAATCACAACGAACGTCTGTTACTAAAGTTTGGGAAATGGGTTGTTTATCAATACGTCAAAGATACAATTTGAAAGCAAATCACAACCTCTGTTTACTTTACTTGGACACAAATGGAGTTGTTTATCAATACGTCAAAGATACAATTTGAAAGCAAATCACAACATGTAGTCGAATCAGTAATTTATGAAGATGGTTGTTTATCAATACGTCAAAGATACAATTTGAAAGCAAATCACAACAGTCAGGGGCTTTAAATAACTTATCCCGTCGTTGTTTATCAATACGTCAAAGATACAATTTGAAAGCAAATCACAACTACATGTCCTGAATAATCAACAAAGCAATGGTTGTTTATCAATACGTCAAAGATACAATTTGAAAGCAAATCACAACACCTGTGTCGTTTTTGAAATTTGAAAAGGTGTTGTTTATCAATACGTCAAAGATACAATTTGAAAGCAAATCACAACAGAACTATTTAAACTAAAATCCGCACCATTGTTGTTTATCAATACGTCAAAGATACAATTTGAAAGCAAATCACAACAACAAAGATATAAAATAATATTCAAATAAAGTTGTTTATCAATACGTCAAAGATACAATTTGAAAGCAAATCACAACCAACCAAGCTTTATTTTCACATTATTACCGGTTGTTTATCAATACGTCAAAGATACAATTTGAAAGCAAATCACAACAAGTTTAATCTAATTAACTTTGTAACAATGGTTGTTTATCAATACGTCAAAGATACAATTTGAAAGCAAATCACAACTCCAAAATGAAAATAGAGAACTGAAAAGTGTTGTTTATCAATACGTCAAAGATACAATTTGAAAGCAAATCACAACACTCTAACCTTTACAATATCTTATAATAAGGTTGTTTATCAATACGTCAAAGATACAATTTGAAAGCAAATCACAACCTGTGTTTGTTGGTGCGACTTCACGTTTTAGTTGTTTATCAATACGTCAAAGATACAATTTGAAAGCAAATCACAACAATAAGATTTACAGCAATGATTACCGGTTTGTTGTTTATCAATACGTCAAAGATACAATTTGAAAGCAAATCACAACCCTTCATTGACCCTACCTTTGCAATATTAGGTTGTTTATCAATACGTCAAAGATACAATTTGAAAGCAAATCACAACACTATGTAATAATGAGATAATAATAATATAGTTGTTTATCAATACGTCAAAGATACAATTTGAAAGCAAATCACAACAGGCTCTAATGTCGCCAAATATTTCTCGCAGTTGTTTATCAATACGTCAAAGATACAATTTGAAAGCAAATCACAACCCGAATTTCCCGATGGCAAAGAATATATTAGTTGTTTATCAATACGTCAAAGATACAATTTGAAAGCAAATCACAACTCTTCAACAGCGGTTTCAAATTCTTCACCGGTTGTTTATCAATACGTCAAAGATACAATTTGAAAGCAAATCACAACACTTTAAAATTCGTATATTCCTCTTTTGTAGTTGTTTATCAATACGTCAAAGATACAATTTGAAAGCAAATCACAACGAGTTGTTGAAAGTAGTTATTTTGGAATAGGTTGTTTATCAATACGTCAAAGATACAATTTGAAAGCAAATCACAACACCATCAATACCCTCTCTGTATATCGTAAAGTTGTTTATCAATACGTCAAAGATACAATTTGAAAGCAAATCACAACATTTGAAGATTTGATATGTAATTTACCATTGTTGTTTATCAATACGTCAAAGATACAATTTGAAAGCAAATCACAACAACAAAGGCGATTTTTCTAACGTTACACCAGTTGTTTATCAATACGTCAAAGATACAATTTGAAAGCAAATTACAACGCATCTTAAAATAACCAAACATCATAAATTCAAAAATCCTGAATCGAAGAAAAAATGGAAAACTCAGAAATCCTAAATTCCAAAATCCTAAATCAAAATTGTTCAATAGATTTTTTAATTATTGCTATAGCATCATGAATTTGAGCTTCAGTAATAATTAATGGCGGAGCAAATCTGATAATATGTCCATGAGTTGGTTTTGCTAACAATCCATTATCTTTCATTGCAACGCAAACATCCCATGCAGTCTTTCCGTTTTTAGGTCTGATAACAATTGCATTTAACAATCCTTTACCACGAACTAACTCAATCATTTCTGAATTTATTTTAGTTAATTCGTTACGGAATATTGTTCCCATTTTTTCAGCATTTTCAGCCAATTTTTCATCTCTAACAACTTCTAAAGATGCGATAGCTATTTTACAAGCTAAAGGATTTCCGCCAAATGTAGAACCATGTTCGCCGGGTTTAATACAAAGCATAATATCGTCGTCGGCTAAAACAGCAGAAACCGGATAAAATCCACCAGACATTGCTTTTCCTAAAATTAAAACATCTGGTCTTACGCCTTCGTGTTCGCAAGCAATTAATTTTCCGGTACGAGCTATTCCTGTTTGTACTTCATCAGCTATAAATAATACATTTTTAGCTTTACATAAATTATATGCTTTTTTCAAATAACCTTCATCAGGTACAAAAACACCAGCTTCACCCTGAATTGGTTCTACCAGAAAACCAGCAACATTCGGGTCTTTTAAAGCATTTTCTAAAGCCGTTAAATCATTATAAGGAATTCTTATAAATCCGGGTGTAAACGGACCAAAACCACCATAAGATTCAGGGTCGTTCGACATCGAAATAACAGTAATTGTACGTCCATGAAAATTTCCTTCACAAACAATTATTTTTGCTTCATTTTCTGGAATCCCTTTTTTTGTGTAACCCCATTTACGGCAAAGTTTTAATGCTGTTTCATCACCTTCGGCTCCTGAGTTCATAGGTAATACTTTATCGTAACCAAAATAATTGGTAACAAACTCTTCGTATTCTCCAAGAACATCATTATAAAATGCTCGCGAAGTTAACGTTAACTTCTGAGCTTGCTCAACAAGTGCTTTTGTTATTTTTGGATGACAATGACCTTGATTTACTGCCGAATATGCAGATAAAAAATCAAAATACCTTTTCCCGTCAGTGTCGTATAAAAAAACACCTTCGCCTTTTTCAAGAACTACTGGAAGTGGATGATAATTGTGAGCACCATACTTTGCTTCTCTTTCCATATAGTCGTGTTGAGTCATTTTAGCTATAATTTCTGCCATAATAATGTTTTTAAATTTTCTACAATCATATAATTTCTTTAACAACTTTCCAAACATTTAAAACTTAATTTTAAATAATATCAATAAGAAAACATCAAGAAACAAAAAACAAATGTCAAATAAATTCCAATTCTCAAAATTTCAATTTTCAAAACCGTTTGAATATTAGGTAATTGTGATTTGTGATTTATTTGATTTTTGAAGATTGAAATTTGTTATTTCTAAAAACACTCCGTTTTTTTTGAAACACTAAATAATATTTATTAATTTCTATAAAATTCATTTACAAACGAATATATAATAATAAACTAATAAAGAAGTTATTTAACATATTTTTATGATTGAACTTGATTTAAATAATAATAAAAATTTCATAATTTTGAATGTTATTTATATAAATTCTAAACATGGATTATAAAGTATTAAAATTTGATTGTCAGGAAAGTATAGGCATTATAACACTAAACAGACCTGATGCAATGAACGCATTAAATTCTACATTTTTCGCCGAAATGAGTTCAATGTTAGATGATATAGCAAACGATAATAGTGTAAAAATAGTTATTATTACAGGCGAAGGAAAGGCTTTTGCTGCCGGTGCAGATATTGCTGAAATGTCAAAAATGAGCGAAGAACAGGGATTCGATTTTTCACAAGTTGGGCAAAATGTTTTTAATAAAATTGAAAACTTTAAACTTCCTGTAATTGCTGCTGTTAATGGTTTTGCACTAGGCGGAGGTTGTGAGTTAACAATGTCGTGCGACATGCGAATTGCAAGTACAAAAGCAAAATTTGGTCAACCTGAAGTAAATCTAGGTTTAATTCCAGGATATTCAGGAACTCAACGACTTGCAAGACTTTGTGGTGCAGGGAATGCTTTATATTTAATTTGTTCGGCAGAAATGATTGATTCAAACGAAGCATTACGAATTGGACTTGTTCAAAGGGTTTATGAACCAGAAATTTTAATGGAAAAAGTTAAAGAATTAGCAAAAAATATAATTTCAAAAGGTAATATTGCAGTTCAAACTTCAAAAAAAGTAATTAGACAAGGTTTGGCAAATAATTTTGAATGTGGTTCTAATTTAGAATCAGAGTGTTTTGGAAAATTATTCGGAACAAAAGAAACTACGGAAGGAATGAATGCTTTTTTGGAAAAAAGAAAACCGAATTGGTAATAAGCTCAAAGTACAAAGGTAAAAGATTAAAGCTAAATGGTAAAAGAATGAGATTGCTTCGTTCCTCGCAATGACGACAAACAACAAACGACAAACAACATAAATTAACTTAAAATTTAAATATAATGGATTATTCAGAAAGATTGCAAAATGTATCAGTTTTAGGTGCAGCAGGCAAAATGGGTAGCGGAATATTGCTACTTACAGCATTAGAAATGGCAGATATAAGTCTGAAACCTGAAAATAAAGGTAAATTATTTACTTTAAATGCGATAGATGTTTCGCAAGAAGCATTATCGGGGTTATTAAAATATACAAAAGGGCAAGTTTTAAAAGCTGCCGAAAAAAAGATTGTTCAACTTCGTAAAGTTTATGCCGATAGAGCCGATTTAATCGAAAACATTGACATTATAAACGAATATATTATGGACGTTTTAAAAATTATTGTTCCATCAACCTATATTGAAGCAAGTTATAAATCAACTTTGATTTTTGAAGCGATTAAAGAAGACCCTGATTTAAAAGTTAAAATTTTTAAACAAATTAATGAAAACAATACTTTCAAACCTTGGTTTTTCACAAACACATCTTCAATTCCAATTTCCAAAATTGATAAAACTGCAAATCTTGATGGTAGAATATTAGGAGTACATTTTTACAATCCTCCTGCCGTTCAAAAATTAGTAGAAGTAATTAAAGGCGAAAGTACTCAAACCGAATTGGAAATATTTGCAATTCAGTATGCTAAAAGTTTAAGAAAAGTCGTAGTTCCTTCAAACGATTTTGCTGGATTTATTGGAAACGGACATTTTATGAGAGATGCAATTTATGGAATTAAAGAGTCCGAAAAATTATCTTCCGAAATGCCATTATACGAAGCAATTTATATGTTAAACAAAGTAACTCAAGATTACTTAGTTCGACCAATGGGAATTTTTCAATTGATTGATTACGTAGGCGTTGAAGTTTGTCAATATATAATGAGTGTTATGAATCCTTATTTAACTAACGAAGATTTACATAGCGATTTATTAGATAAAATGGTTAATGCCAAAATATTAGGTGGTCAAAATCATGATGGTTCTCAAAAAGATGGTTTCTTGAAATACGAAAAAGGAAAACCAGTTGCAATTTATGATATTAACAAAAATGAATATATTGCAATTGAACAATTCAAAGCAAAATGTGATGAAAAAATGGGAGCATTAAATCCATCTGTGAAACCTTGGAAAGCTGTTGTGGGAAATGCCGATAAAAATGCAATTTTATCAAAGCATTTTGGAGAATTGAAAACTTTAAATACAACTGGTGCAAAACTAGCTGTTAATTATGGAGTTCGCTCGTGTGAAATAGGGAAAAAACTTGTAGCAGACCATGTTGCAATGTCAGATAATGATGTAAATACAGTAATGCTTACCGGTTTCTTCCATGCTTATGGTCCAATAAATAATTATTTTAATAACTAAAATTACCGAAATCATGAAAAAGATGAGAAAAAAAGTATATATGACTGCCGGTTTTAATACGGTAGCACTTGGAAGTGGACGTAAAGAATTTAATCCAAAAATTCCTCGTCCGGGATTAGAACATTATATTAAAGAAGCAGGGCAAGGAACTTTACAACAAATAGGCGGAGCTAAAAATGTTGACGAAGGTATTATTGCAAACTTTATGGCAGCCCGTTTCAATAATCAAGGAAACTTAGCAGGTTTTCTACCATATATTGATGAGGGTTTAAAATATAAACCGGCTACACGTGTTGAAGGAGCTTGTGGTTCAGGCGCTTTAAGTTTAACAACCGGAATTAAATCAATATTAGCTGAAACTTCAGATGTTGTACTTGCAATGGGAGTTGAAGTGCAGAATACCGTAAAAGCTATTTATTGTGCCGATATCCTTGCCGGAGCTGGTCATTACAAAGACAGAAAAGAAGGACACGCATATTATTTTCCAGGGAAATTCAGCGACAGAGCCGGTTCTTATTTCGAAAAATGGGGACGAGAAACAGCTCGTAAAGCTATGGCAAAATGGTTTATAAATGCTATCGAAAATGCACGACTTTGCCCTACTGCACAGGAATATCAAAATACATCTCCAAATCTTGAAGTATTAGCATTAACAGAACCTAACGGACGCTCATTTGTTGATAATTTGAATGTTTTTGATTGCTCAAAAGTTTCTGATGGAGCTTCTGCAATTGCTATAATGTCGGAAGAAGGCTTACAACGTTGCGGAATTTCTAAAAAAGACGCTGTTGAAATAGCAGGTTTTGGACAAGCCGAAGATGATATTACTAAAAAGCCCGAAGAACCAACACGTTTATTAACTACTGAAGTTGCAATTAAAAAAGCTTTAGAAATGGCTGGTATTACAAAAGAACAACTTGGAACTGTTGAATGCCACGATTGTTTTTCGATTGCCGGAATTATGGCTACAGAAGCTATTGGTTTTGCCGAATTTGGCAAAGGACCTGAATTTGTACTTGCAGGAAATACCTCAAGAACAGGAAAAGTTCCTTTCAACACAACCGGTGGACTTATTGGTTGGGGACATCCAACAGGAGCAACCGGAGTTCATCAAGCTGTAACAATTTGGGAACAATTAACCGGAAAAGCCGAAAAAAATCAAATTCAGATTCACGCCGACAGACCTTATGGTTTATCAATAAATATGGGTGGCGACGATAAAACTGTTGTTGCTGTGGTTTATAAAAAATGTGAATAAATATTTTTAAAAGCTATTCATAAAAGAATAGCTTTTTTTATTTTATTACAGTTGGTTTTAAAAATCATTATTTACTTTGTAGTCAAAATTAATATTTAGTGTTAGTAAGAAAACGCCAAAAAACAAAAAACAAATGTCAAATAAATTCCAAGTCTCAAAATTTCAATTCTCAAAACCGTTTGAATATTAGGTAATTGTGATTTGTGATTTATTTGATTTTTGAAGATTGAAATTTGCGGTGCATTGAGTTTTATCGAAATGTTATTTCTAAAAACACATCGTTTTCTTAGAGACACTATAAATAACATCAAACAACAAACTAACTTAAAATACAAACACATGAAAGCATACGTTTTTCCAGGTCAAGGAGCTCAATTTGTAGGAATGGGCAAAGATTTATACGAAAGTTCTGAATTAGCAAAACAAATGTTCGAAAAAGCAAATGAAATATTAGGTTTCAGAATCACCGACTTAATGTTTAACGGAACCGAAGAAGATTTAAAACAAACAAAAGTTACACAACCTGCAATATTTCTTCACTCAGTTGTTTTAGCAGCTACTTTAGGCGATAATTTCAAACCCGAAATGGTTGCAGGACATTCGCTTGGCGAATTTTCAGCATTAGTTGCTAATAAAACATTATCGTTTGAAGATGCTCTTGTATTAGTTTCAAAAAGAGCCTTAGCAATGCAAAAAGCCTGTGAAGCTGAACCATCAACAATGGCTGCAATTCTTGGTTTAGACGACAATATTGTAGAAAAAGCTTGTAGCGAAATTAACGAAATCGTAGTTCCTGCAAACTATAATATGCCGGGACAATTAGTTATTTCAGGTTCAATTAAAGGAATTGATGCAGCTATTGCCAAATTAACTGAACTTGGGGCTAAACGAGCCTTAAAGCTTGTTGTTGGCGG
>Ga0209211_10012425_pt1 | contig 10713 bp, 9 predicted proteins | sample RifGroA2_FD_183992 | JGI IMG/M metagenome (GOLD analysis project Ga0209211, IMG submission 183992) | Groundwater microbial communities from Rifle, Colorado, USA - Groundwater A2 (SPAdes) (version 2) | ecosystem: Environmental > Aquatic > Deep subsurface > Groundwater | place: Rifle, Colorado...
TTCAAGTTCTTTTTCATTAAATTTTAAATCGCGAGCTGGCTTGCCATTATTAAAATTTTCTTTTATTTTTTCTAAAATCGCTTTTGTTTTCTCTGCTTCTATACTGCCTGATCTAACTTCTTTTTCTACTGAATACAGACGTTTTTCAACAGTTGCTAAATCAGCAAAAATAAGCTCCAAATTAATTGTTTCTTTATCACGCGCTTCGTCAACTGATCCGTCAATATGAGAAATGTTTTCATCTTTAAAACTACGCACTAAATGAAGTATCGCGTCCACTTCCCTAATATGCGATAAAAATTTATTTCCTAATCCAGCTCCTTGATGCGCGCCCTTTACTAATCCAGCAATATCAACAAATTCAATAGCTGTTGGAATTATTTTCTCGGAATTAGAAAACAAGGCTAATTTTTGAAGCCTGTTATCAGGCACTTTAACGCAACCAATATTTGGGTTAATAGTGCAAAAAGGATAGTTAGCTATATCTACCTCTACTTTGGTTAATAATTTAAATAAAGTTGACTTGCCTACATTAGGCAATCCTACAATACCTATCTTCATAATAAATTTAAATTAAAAATTTTCAATTTAAAATGATAAACCAAAAATACAAATTAAAAACTATTATATAATCTTTTATGGAATTCTGTTTTTGATTTTTACATTTTGAATTACAATCGCCCCGATGTGGGGCATCGAGGCGATTTTGTAAAATGTGAATAAAACAAGAGAAAAATTAACGAACAGACTCTTTTAATCCTTTTCCAGCTTTAAATCTTGGAACGGTCATAGCTGGTATTTGCATACTTGCGCCAGTTTGAGGATTTCGTCCTGTTCGAGCTTGTCTTTTTGATACTAAAAATGTGCCAAAGCCAGTAACATTAACCTTGCCTTTGCTTTTTAGAGTTTTAGCAATAGCTTGAAAAGTGCCGTCTAATACTCTTTTAGCAACAGCTTTGCTAACATCGGCGCTTCCGGCTACTGCTTCTACTAATTCCATTTTATTCATTTATAATTCACCTCCTTTAATAAGACTTTGTTGTGTTAAAAATTTTTTAACACAACATTAGTCGCGCTTAAATCCTTTATAGCTCCAAAGGAACAAAAAAGGACAAGCGTATTTTAAAATAAATAATCACTTAGCATACTCTATTATTCGATTTTCACGAATAACTATAACTTTAATATCGCCAGGGTATTGCAGTTTTTTTTCAATTTTTCGAGCTATATCGTGAGCTAATTTTTTGGTATTTATGTCAGATACTTCTTTTGGATTAACAAATACTCGCAATTCTCTTCCGGCTTGTATAGCGTATGATTTTTCAACTCCTTTTTCATCATTAGCTATTTCCTCTAATTCTCCTAATCTCTGCAAATATTCTTCTAAGGATGTTTTTCTTGCTCCAACTCTAGAAGCAGATATAGCGTCCGATGCTTCCACAATAAGAGCTTCAACTGTTTCAGCTGGATATTCTCCGTGATGGGATTCCATTGCCTGAATAACTTCTCTTGGGACTTCATATTTGTCTAATATTCTACGGCCTATCTCAACATGGGTTCCCTGAACTTCTCTATCAACTGCTTTTCCAATATCGTGCAATAATCCTCCTCGTTTAGCTACACCAATATTTGCTCTTAATTCAGTTGCTATAATTTCAGCGATTTGGGCGGTTTCCATAGAATGTTCTAAAACATTTTGCCCATAACTTGTTCTGAATTTCAAACGTCCAATAATTTTAACTAAATCAGGAGATAATCCCACAATACCCAATTTATAAACAGCGTCTTTTCCAGCTTTAATTATATCTTCTGATACGGATACGCGCGCTTTTTCAATTTCTTCTTCAATTCGCGCAGGCTGAATTCTTCCATCCTTAATCAATCGCTCCATAGCAACTCTTGCTATTTCGCGTCTAATAGGATTAAAAGAAGAAAGTATTATTATTCCCGGAGTCTCGTCTACAATTATTTCCACCCCTGAAGCTCGTTCAAACGCTCTAATATTGCGCCCTTCTTTGCCAATAATTTTACCCTTTAAATCGTCAGAAGGAAGATCAAATGTGTATGATGTAATTTCAGAACTGTGCGTTGAAGCGAGTCTTTGCATAGCTAAACTCATCATAGTTTTAGCTTTTTCTTCCATTTCAAACTCGCCTTGTTCTTCTAACGCTTTTATTTTGCCGTATATTTCATTTTGATATTCCTTTTCAATTTCTTTAAGCAAAATATCTTTAGCTTTTTCTTTAGATAATTTGCTTATCTTTTCTAAAAGTTCTATTTGTGCGTCCTTATTTTTCTTTAAATCTTCTTTTGCTTTATCAATTTGACTTAACTCCTCTTTTATACTTTTCTCTTTTTCTCGCAAACCCTGCTCTGTTTTTACTAATTCCTCCTCTTTATTGCTTAAACGTTCTTCAAAACGTTTTAATTGAAGCCTTAAATCCTTTTCTTCATCTCTTACTTTATCAAGAGATTTAACAGCATCTTGCCTTGCAATTAAAATAATCTCTTGCGCTTTTTGATTAGCTTTGGCTTCAAGCTTTTCCGCTCTTTGTTCAATAGAATTTGATTTGCGCAAACTCAAAAAATAACGCGTTCCATATCCAACTAAAATACCAAGTATTAGCCCAACAATAAGCCTTATATCAAATGATTCCATAAGATTTTTGTTAAGTTAACCTTTATTAAAGCCATTTTATCAAAACAAATACTTCAAGTCAATAGCATAAAGCCAATTATCAGTTTTTAATTTGAAGTTTTTATTTAATTTTCAATGATTTAATTTTAAAAAAATAAACTCTAAATACTTATAATCCAATCTTTTACGCTTTTTGTCGCTCCTTTAATAGCTTCTTTATCAATGTTTTTTAATTTATCTATAATATTATAATTAGTTAAATAATCATTTACATTTTCTGGTTTTTGTTCTGACATAACGCCAATACGCAAACGTGCAAAATCCTTACTTTTTAAACAATCAATAATAGATTGCACTCCCTTATGCCCTGCTGAAGAACGATTATGGTCAAGTTTTTCTATTCCATAAGGAAAATCAAGTTCATCGTGAATAATTAAAATATTTTCTATTTTAATTCTATATTCCGCAATAATATATGAAACTACTTTTCCGGAATTATTCATAAAATTCATTGGCTTTAAATATATAATTCCTTTTTCTTCATCCTTAACAATTTCTCCTCCAAACTTTTTTAATATAAGAAACTTAGTTCCTAATAGTAAATTATCAACAACTCTAAAACCAATATTATGAGGCGTATTTTCATATTCCTTGCCTTTATTTCCCAAACCTACAATTAATTTTATTTCCTTCATAAGTGTATTATATATTTATTAAATAAGATCAGTTTGTAAATGATAAAAAGGCGGATTTTTCTTATACCGCTCTATAGTCATACGAATTATTTCTTCTAGAAAATCTCCGTAATTCATTCCTGCTAATTTTGATAGTCGCGGAAAAGCGTCATTTTTATTTATTGATGGATTGGGATTAAGTTCAATCACAAAAGGATTATTATTCTGATCAGTCTTAATTTCTACTCGTCCATAATCATGACAATCTAAAATATTGTAAGTGTCTAAAGCAATTTCAGTTAAAAGTGATTTAAGTTTTAGACTAATTCCTTTTGCAGGTTCTTGAACAATAATCTTTTTATACGCTTCATTAGAATTCCATTTTGAATCAAAAGCGTAAATATGCCAATAGCCTTCTGGCATTTTATCAAAAATAGAACGAGAAAGAGGTAATACACGAAGATCATCATAATCGCTTCCTAAAATAGCCACATCATATTCATCTCCATTAATATATTCTTCAATTAAAGCTGGTCGTTTATATTCCAAAATCACTTTTTCGAGCTGCGTTTCTAATTCTTTTTTATTTATTACTACAGAATTATTTGTAATGCCCGTTGAATTATCAGTATTTGCTGGTTTAACAATTAACGGATATTTAAGATCTTGACGAATGTCGTCATTCATTGTATATGCATAATCCCATTTTGCTGTTGGAATATTGTGATAATTTAAAAGTTTTTTAACTCTAATCTTATCAATGCAAAGCCCAAGAGTAAAAGGGTTTGAACCAGTGTAAGGAATTTGCAATACATCAAAAATAGATGCGGCGTGAGGCTCAAGCAAACTTGAATCATTGATTCTTTCGCAAACATTAAAAACAAGATCAATATTGCTGTTTATAAGATCATTGATCGCTTTTCGCACATTATTAAAGTCTATAAATGTGACGCGATATCCTAATTCTTGTAAAATACCTTGAATATTTCTACCAACAGCATTTAGTTCATTCAGAATCTCCATATTTTGTTCATCTGATTGATATCCATTGCAAGCAATTCCTATATGCAAATTTCTCTGCTCTTTAATGGACATTTGCCGAATTTTTTCTATTTTGGCTTTTTTGCGAACAGAAGTACTTTTTTTTAGCGAAGAAAAAGAAATATCGCTTTTTCTATATGTTTTTCCAATAGAAGAAGTATATTGAAAACGCGCCACATCGTATTTTATGTATTTCAAAGCATTTTCCATATTATCTTGCGCGTCTAAAAAATTATCTCCCGATGTCATTAACCATCCGAAATATTCATATCCTTCTGGCGGTACAAGAATTGAATCTCCGACTTTTTTAAAAAATTGATATTCTTCTACATAGTCTAATTTTTCAATTTTTTTATCCACATCAATTTTCACAATAATGCCAGAATGTTCCGGTGTAAACGTTTTTGCAATTAAGTGTTTTTTAGGATTATTACTTGATTTAATTCTAGGAATATAATTTCCTATAGAAATTCTAATTGACATTTCAATAAGATCGGTTTTCCAAGCTTTTTTAACGCTAAAATAAATCTCATCTCCTCCCATTCGCAAATTTACTTCAATAGGCACTGGTCCTTTATTAGTAGATTTGGCTTCCATATGCACACATCCATTTTGTACTCCCATTTTTTCAATAATTACATCTGCCATTTCAAGCAAAGATTCTTGATCTTTTTGCGGAAGTTGGGAAGGCGTAATCCTATCAGATTCAATAAAAAATGGTTCTCTTGTTTTTGTGTTGTCAGATATAACGCAAAATTTTAATCTACCGTTTTGAACTAACATATCTATGTCCACTTCATCTCCATCAATATATTCTTCAACTAAAATATCTAACCCGTCAGTAAGGGAAGACTCAATATTTTCAGAAATGGATTTTTGAATATAATCAAAACTGTTTTTAAGTTCTTCTTCGTTTTCAACTTTCATAACATACACGCTGCTTGAACCGAAAACAGGTTTGATAACTAAGGGAAATTTGAGATTTTTAATAATATTTTTAATATCTTGTTCAGATCGTATATAAGAATATTTAGGATATGGCAAACCGTTTTTAAAGCAAAATTCTCGAAATAGAAATTTATTTCTAGCTTTTTTTGCAACTGATAAAGGAATTCCTATAAATTTAAATCTATCGCAAATTCGCGAGCAAAGTAATACATCGTCTTCCCAAAAAGTAATAGCTCCGTTAATTTTAATTTTAGAATGCGTAACAATAAAGTTATGAATCGCTTGAATAGCTTCAGTGTGATTTGAATTATCAGCTAAAATCCAATGATCAACATATGGTTTTACCCAAGTTTCCACTTTTTTATTAAGAACAATTGTTGTAAAACCGAGTTTCTTGATTTTTTGTAAAATAAAACGTTTTTTTTGCGATCCAATATTAATAATAAGAATAACTGTATTATTAAAAATATTTGAATTTTTGCTTGTTTTTTCTATACAAGGAGAATCGTCATTTTTACTTGCGATTTGATTGCTTTTCATAATTACAAAATTCTAAGTTCGCGCTTAATATTCGTCTATCATTATTTTAAAAACCTTTTTTAAAATAATAACAAAACTGAATTAAAAACACAATATTGCGAATTTAATAAGTTATATTTCCATTTTCACATCTTCTGGTATTTCATCTAAAAAAATTGAAGGTGGGTTTGCTTGCGTTCTGCCAAATAAAGTGCGTCTGAAAGCGTAAGTAATATAGAGTAGTTTTTCAGCCCGAGTTATAGCCACATAACAAAGCCTTCGCTCTTCTTCTAAATCTTCTTCATTTTCCAAGCTCTTATAAAATGGGAAAATGCCATATTCAAAACCAGTAATAAATACAACTGGAAATTCTAATCCTTTTGCGGAATGCACTGTCATTAAAGTTATTGCTTCGCTATTATTAACTGCTTCATCTCCGCTTGTAAAAAGACTGATCTTTTGCAAAAATTCATCTAATACATGAGATGCGGTTTTATCGCCAAAATCCTCTGTTAATCTTCTCAATTCCTGTAAATTATACAAACGATCTTCGCTATTTACTTCTGTTTTTAAATATTTTTTATATTCAATAACGTCAACTAAAAAATCAAAAAACTCTGGCAATCTTAATTTTTTTGATTCTTTTTTAAAGTTTCTAAACAAATTTAAAAATTTCTCTAAACTTGCTATGGCGCGCTTATTTTTACTTAATCTTTCCAATGCTTCTTTAGGAATAATTAAACGCTCCATTATTTCTTTTTGATAATGTATTATTTTTTTAAATGTGTTAGAAGATAAACCGCGCGCTGGAATATTAAAAATACGCTGAAATGAAACTTTATCAGCAGGATTATGTATAAGTCGCAAATAAGCTAAAATATCTTTTACTTCTTTGCGCTCGTAAAATTTTATTAAGCCAACAGTGCGATAATTAACGCTATAAGAAATAAGCGCTTCTTCAAAAGGACGCGATTGAACATTTATTCTAAAAAATATAACTATGTTATTTAAGCTTATTCCCTCTTTTCCTTTAAGACGCTTTATTTCCTCTATAACTATTTTCGCCTCGTGTTTTTCATCAATAGCTTTTTTAATTAAAACACGACCCCCTTGTTCTTTGTTAGTAAACAAATTTTTATCAGTTCGCACTTTATTTTGACTAATTACAGCTTGAGCCGCAGCTAATATATTTTTAGTGGAACGGTAATTTTCTTCTAATTTAATTATTTTCGCGTCTGGCCAATCGCGTTCAAAATTTAGAATATTCCTAAAATCAGCCTGTCTAAAACTATAAATTGATTGGAAATCATCGCCTACAACGCAAATATTTCTATATTTTCCAGCGAGTAATTTTACTAACTCATATTGCGATGGATTAGTGTCTTGGTACTCGTCCACTAAAATATATTTAAATTTTTCCTGATATTTTTCTAATATTTTAGGGTTATTTCTAAACATTAAAACAGCTTTAAATATAAGATCGTCAAAATCAAGCGCTGATGCTTTATTTAAATCGTCTTCATATTGTAAATAAATTTGAGCTATAATCTGCTCATAATGATTTTGCGTTTTAGATAAAAATAAATTTGCTGAAATAAGTTCGCTTTTTGCTTTTGAAATTTGCTCTATAACTTGACTAGGCGTTATATCGCCTAAAACTCCTAGATTTTTAATAATACTTTTAACAAGCGATATTTGATCTCCCCTATCATATATGGTAAAACTTGGTAAAAGATTAATGTTATTTGCTTCAATACGTAAAATTTTAGCGCAAATAGCGTGAAAGGTGCCTATATTTAGCTTGTGATTTGTGTATTGCAGTTTATTACTTAATAGAGGGTTTATGCGAAATTTCATCTCTTGCGCAGCCTTATTAGTAAAAGTAACTGCTAAAATATTATAAGATGCGATTCCTTGTTCAATTAAAAAAGCAACCCTATGCGTTAGGGCTCTTGTTTTACCGCTTCCTGCTCCTGCTAAAATAAGCACAGGACCATTAATAGTTTCAACTGCTTGTTTTTGATTTTGATTTAAACTCATAGAATCTCTTGATTTATCTGCCCTGTATGTATAAATTAAATTTTCACATTTGACAGCGCTAATATTTAAATAGCAATCTTTACTGTCCTTTATAAAATTATTATTTCATCATCTCTCTATAACTCTTCCGATTAACCTCTCCACAAAAGATAATTTTCTTTGCCTTACATCATCAAGCTCGTTTATAGCTCTTCTTGTATTGTTTAAAAGCTCTTGATTGTGTTTTTCCAAATCAAAATTTTTATGTTTTAAAATATCAATTTCCGAACGCATGCTATTTGCTTTTTCCTCTAATAAAAGAACTTGTTTTTCATTAGCGTTCAACTGTCCTAATCTAAACATAGCTTGCTCATAACGAGATAATAGCTCTTGCGCTATAGCGCTATCTTTATTGCTTTTGATATCTTGCATTGTTTTATTTTGTTTTTTTTCATTAGATTTAACAATCTTTGGCCCTAAGCCATGAAGTTCGCGATTTAGAGCTTCTACTTCTTCTGGCTTTAAACGGACTTCTTTTCCATTTTCAGTATGAATATAAATTTTAGACAATTTTTTAGCTACTATATAGCGATGTACACTACGGGAAGCTTTATTTAAAACTTTAGAAGCCCCTTGTATACTCATTGAATAAGGTGATTTTTCTAATCTTTCCATATAAATTCATTATACTATTTTTTTAATTTTGATACAACAGCCTCTTGCTTTTTTTGCTATTATAGTTATAATACTTAGGTACATAATGTAAATTTATAAAATATTAAACTATGAATGACAAAAACAAAAAAAATGAAACTGAGGAAAATTCTACACAAAAAACAGAAATAAAAGAAAAAACCGAGGTTAATTTCAATGATAAATTTAAAGGCATTAGATCAGGCGATCAAATTTCCCTTAAATATAGGATTAAAGAAACTTTATTAGAGCAGTCTCGATTTAAAGCTAAAACAAAAACTCAAACTAAAGAGCGCTTGCAGTTAGTTGAAGGGCTTGTTATAGCGCGCAAGCACGGCTCTGGAATAAATGGCACTATTACTATACGTACTCAAATTGAAGGAGTGGGAACTGAAAGAATATTTCAAGTGTGTTCTCCTTTAATTTCTAATGTTATTAAAAAAGCAAGTTATAAAGTGAGAAAATCTAAACTTTATTATCTTCGAGATCTTTCTGGCAGGTCTGCGAAATTAAAACGACTTTAATTAAATGCTTATTTTTAGTGTAATCACTAAAAACAAAGTTCTCAACAAGTTCTTATTGAACAAAGTGAAATTAGAATTTGTTAGAGGTTTTTATATAATTAAAAGCGCGGGTGATGGAACTGGCAGACATGCAAGCTTGAGGGGCTTGTGCCTATTTTAGGCGTAAGGGTTCAAATCCCTTTCCGCGCACCAGTAGTAACTTGTTCGGAATTGGTGGTTTTTGCTTTTGGCATTCGCCAAAATTTTTAATCAATCAGAACAGGAAAGTGCTTTCGGCTCGTTATTTTTCGATACGCTTTTCTTTGGCGGAATAATTTTTGTAATCATGTTTGCTTATTGGTTTATTAGATACGGCCGAAAGCACGCTTAAAAATATGGACAATCAACACATAATTAAAATCGGTGCGACATTCCTTAAAACTTATCTAGCAAAAATTGAGGAAATGACCGGGAAAGGCGCAATTAACTCACAAGAAGCTATTGTCGCAAAAATTTTTGGGCAAAATGCTTTCAATACTTGGTCTACGCTATTCTCTGACGAGAGATCGCCATTTTATGGTGCCGAATTGCCTCCGGTTAAGGAGGATAATTTTGATGGGATGATAAAAGCATTCTCTTATTTCGTAGTTGTTGAATTGGAAGAGGTTTTTGATATATCTCACCATCCATTTCAAGATAAGTTGGTAAAGGATACAATGTCGCGAATTATAGCTGATGTTCAAAAAAAGCGAATTGCTGAAATTGTGAGTGTTGCGATTGGAGGCGAAGATATAGGTGAATATTTAGATCAGTGCGAAAAAATTATTACTGAAAATCGTCTCAATGCTAAAAATTTGCAAGAAGGGCTTATAGAAAAATATTTTTTCGGAATACGAATAATGTTTGATGACGCAGAGGGCAACATCGTCTGGAAAAATACTCGTCCTACTATAAGAAAAGATGTTTGGGAATTAGCGGTTGATATTAATGGGAAAAATACTACCAGCTTTATTGAGGTAGAAAATATGCGAAGTAAAAATGCAACGAATAATCTTACTTCGGAAGAAAAGCAAAATCTTGAAAATTGGACTTCACAAATGGAAACTGGCGAAATGGCTCAAGTTCAAGATCTAATCGATAATTGCAATATTACTTTCCAATTTGCCAAAACCCACAGCGTTTATCTGAAAGATTGGGAGAAAACAAAAGAAAGAATGGAAAGTAATTTGAAAAACGGTATTTTGCCTCCCGGCGTAAGTGCTAACTTGCACCGCGCAATTATAGATGCAACCGATGAAGTTATTCAGAGAAAGTTAAAAAGAGTAAGAGACGCTTTTGAGAAAAAATTCGGTGAGTCAATTTATAATTATCTTGGTCCAGACGGAAAAACAAAAAAGCTGTTTGGGATATTTGGCTAACAGATGTAAACTAACCAAAGTATTATGAAAAACTGCCAAAAATGTAATTCAGAAAATATAAAGAAAACGGGTCCATTTGCGAGGAAAATTCAAGACGGAAAAGAACCAGAGAAACAATCCGAGCAAATGGTAAACTATTCTTGTCTAGATTGTGGTAATGTCATGTCGGTGAAATTTAATGAGGACAAAGAATAGTTTATCAAATTAGGCGGCGAATTTTTGAAATCCGAAAACCCCCAGTCCGAAACCCGCCCGCATTC
>Ga0209211_10012427_pt1 | contig 10713 bp, 6 predicted proteins | sample RifGroA2_FD_183992 | JGI IMG/M metagenome (GOLD analysis project Ga0209211, IMG submission 183992) | Groundwater microbial communities from Rifle, Colorado, USA - Groundwater A2 (SPAdes) (version 2) | ecosystem: Environmental > Aquatic > Deep subsurface > Groundwater | place: Rifle, Colorado...
CGTAAAACGAACCGCAGACACCACCGATCAGGGAAAGATAGCGCGCACCGGATGCGTAAGAAATTTGCGACATGGCCGGGATCGGCGAGAAACCGAAAATACGATCCGGGCCCCATTTTTTGATGGTGTAAATATTGGCGGCGGCGATGATTTCGTTGACTTCTTCCCATTTGGTGCGCACAAAACCGCCGAGACCGCGCACGTGAACGTATTGTTTGCGCTTGTTCGGGTCGGCCTGAATTGCGGCCCATGCTTCCACCGGATCTTTGCCGCTCTTGCGCTCGGCGCGGTACAAATCGAGCAGGCGACCACGGATCAGCGGGTGCTTGATCCGGTGTGGGCTGTACAGGTACCAGGAGTAGGAAGCTCCGCGCTGGCAACCGCGCGGTTCATGGTTGGGCAAGTCCTCGCGAGTGCGCGGATAGTCGGTTTGCTGCACCTCATAAGATACCAGGCCGTTCTTGACAAAAATTTTCCACGAACAGCCACCGGTACAGTTCACACCGTGCGTGGAACGCACGATTTTGTCGTGTTGCCAGCGGGTTCGATAAGCTTGTTCCCATTGGCGATCCTCATTGGTAACAATGCCGTGGCCGTTGGAAAAATTCTCCTTGTCCTTGCTGCCTACAAAATACGTCAATCGATCGAGAAAATGACTCATGTTTTTTCTGCTCCTGTGTAATAAATTTTACAAACCTCCCGGTACAGGGTTTTTTGTTCTCAATCCCGTAACCAGCCACCATTTCATGGATTGGGTAATACCGCCCAGTCCGCACTACAATTACGCCCTTTACGGGTTCTTAATCTCAGAGCCGCTACGCAAATAAAACCACCAGTTCAAAACAAGGCAGATTGCGTAGAACACTGAAAATCCATACATTGCGTTTTCCGGCGTACCGGACTTGATCTGCGCGCCTATCACCACCGGGGCGATGAACGCGCCATAAGCGGCTACGGCAGAAGTCCAGCCGAGTACCGGGCCAGCCTGTGCACGGTCAAAAATCACGCCAACGGTGCGAAAGGTGGAGCCGTTACCCAACCCCGTAGCTGCGAACAATAGCACAAACAATATCATAAAAACCATGAAATATTCTTCCGGTGTTGCCGACTTGTAAGCCAGCAACATTACATAGCCCACCGTAGCGGAGGCCACGACCATCACCGCCGAGATAATCTGGGTAACGATGGAACCGCCGACCTTGTCGGAAATCCAGCCGCCCACCGGGCGGATCAGTGCGCCGATAAACGGGCCGATCCATGCATAAGTCAGCGCGGAAGGGGCGTTGGGGTTTTTCAGGGTGTGCGTCATCAAACCGGTTGCAGGGTCAATCACATGCTGCACCCCGAAAATCACCGTGATGGACAGCGGCAAGGCCATCGAGAAGCCGATGAACGAGCCGAAGGTCACGACATAGAGCGCGGACATCGACCAAGTGTGCTTATTGCTGAAGATGGCGAACTGCTTGTTGATGCCCACCTTCATCTCGCCGAACGCCGCGAGTTTCATCACGAATAACACGGCGATCATAATCAGCGGCAATGCTACCCACATGTTAAGCAGGCCAAGGCCGGTCGGAGCCGGAAGGTACAAATAGAGACCCAGGGCGCCAACCAGACAGGTCAATCCCCACAGGTACAGAATCTTGGCGAAAGCCGCCAGTGTGCCACCGTAGTTTGGCGACAACGGCAACAGGTTATTCATGCCAAAAAAACCGAGAAAGGCCAGCGGAATCAGCGCCAGCAGCCAAGCAAAGCCGGCGTTCTGAATGAAGGTGGGAGTACCTGCGGTGATCTTGCCGAAGATCCAGCCGGAGTCTTTGATCAGTGTCATTGGCTCACCTGCCATCGCACCGAAAACTCCTGCGGTCATCACCAGCGGGATCAGAATCTGCATGGTGGTCACACCGAAATTACCCAGTCCCGCATTAAGGCCCAAGGCAGTGCCTTGCAGACGCTTCGGATAGAATCCGCTGATGTTGGACATTGAGCAGGCAAAATTGCCGCCACCAATACCGGACAGAAATGCCAGCAACTGAAACGCCCACAACGGTGTGGTTTTGTCCTGCAATGCGATGCCCGCCCCGATGGCTGGGATCATCAGCAATGCGGTAGTCAGAAAGACTGTGTTGCGCCCGCCACTGAGGCGAATGAAAAACGATGCCGGAATACGCATGGTCGCGCCCATCAGCCCGGAGATCGCCGTTAGTGTGAACATTTCTGCGGAAGTAAAGGGAAACCCGAGATTGATCATTTGCACCGTGATGATGCCCCACATCAGCCAGACAGCAAAACCGCACAGCAGGCTCGGTATCGAAATCCATAGATTGCGGTTGGCAATTTTCTTGCCTTTCGATTCCCAAAAGGCATTGTCCTCAACATCCCAATCCGCAATATCGGCGGAGCTGTAGTTGAGGCTGAATGCGCCTGCGGAGCTTTGGTTGGCTGTACCTGCGGTACCCAGCGAACCCCGCTGTTCTTTTTTGCTTATCACGATTTACGATTGACCCGCTGGTTAATCTTAACTGCCAAAGTTATCTTGGTTTTTCCCACACGAACATCGCGGTAGATTCCCCAACGCGAACCGTGCAACCCCATACCCATCCTGACAAACAAACCTTTGCATCATTACCACTTCTTTCAGGAAGTTTTGGGTAAGCTGCCCTGCGAGAATAGGCTGACACAGGGGTTGTGCCCATTCTTCTAAAGTACACGCCAAACGAGGAAAAAGAACTAGTTCTTTTGGGTAGTGTTGCGTCAGGTATTTTTCTTAACCAATTGCCTTCCAAAATGCATACATCTTACGCATGTCGGCCAAACTGTGACCATTCTCAGAATACTCACAGAATCCGCTACTTTTGCCTGTTTGTCATAAAGATTGGGGGGAGCTGGTTTTCATTTGGGCAATAACGAATAGATGCCGTAACCCACAATCAGGATACCTGCGACCAGATTCACTGGCCTGGTGCTATCGGTAGGTTGCGGTATAACCAAGGCATCTATACGCATTGACTCAATGAACTTGATACGAACAAAGGTAAGCAAAATTAGCACGAGTCCGTAGATTATTCCCACTACAGTGACAACAGTATTTATATTTTGCATAGTAAAATTCACTTGAGCAATGAGCTCGTCAAGGGTAATGCGATTAGAGAAAACACCTTTAATCCACCTTATTCCAGTTATCTTTCAAAACAGCAAAACCATATGTAGGGTGCATTTCATGCACCATTGCCACTGGCGCATAAAATGCACCCTACGATATTGATTTTGCAAAGACAATATGGACTCAGGAAGTGGCTTAAAAATAACTACTCCCAAAAAAAGAGGGAAGGCCGTGGCCTTCCCTCATGCAGACTACTTCATTATGCGTGACTTAAGTCTATGGTCTTCATCTCCTGCTTCTCTTTTTCAGAGAGCTTATCCCACCAAGTACCACCAGAATTGCCGTAGTCAAACCGCTCTGCGCCCTTGCGGGTGTAGTAGTGCCAGTTAAGCCACCAGGAATAGGCATAGAAAATCGCGACACCGATAAAGAACGTCGAGGCGCTGCCGGTCTTGGTAATGGACATGCCGATGAGCGAGGTCCAGATGAATGGGCCGAATGCCGCCCAAGCCCCCGTCCAGCCCAGCATCTGCGCGCCCTTGGCAGGCGAGTAAGCAAATACGATCGGGTACTGGCGGAAGGTCGCCGCGTTGTTCGTCCCTGTCATCAGGAAAATCCACAGCATGATGTAGAGGAACCCCGGAAACTGTTCGACGCCAGTGGGTGTCAGGAACCCGCCGAATACCAGCGCCAGACAACCGCCGATTTGCCCCAGCGTACACCAGTGCATACCCTTACTGCCGCCGATCTTATCGAACAGGCCGCCCGAGATCGCACGCACCAAACCGCCGATGAGCGGACCCATGTAGGCGTAGGCCAACGGATCCGGCGCGCCGTCGAAACCGCCATAGATGACTTTGATCATCATCGGGAAGGCGGCCGCATAACCGGCGAACGAACCGAACGAGCAGATGTAGGTGATGGTGCAATTCCACGTATGGGTACGCGCCCGGTTCTTCTTGCTCAGGATTTCAAACTGCCCCTTGAAACCTCTCGCAGGAACCGTAACGCTTCGCAGGAATATCGCACAGAGAATGAAGGCGACGACAAGGAACGGAACCCACACGAATGCGGCGTTCTGCAAGTAGATTTCCTTCTTGACCACCTTCTTGACCACGATATCCGTAATCAGGCCCGCGTCGTTCTTCTTGATGTCAATCACCATGTTCTTGGTGGTTTCCGTCTCGGTGATCGTCACATTCTTGATTACATCGCCGTCTCTGGTGATCACCGTGGCAGCCGCAAGGTCAGGCCGCTTGGCGACCACATCCGTAACGATGCCGCTGGCGTTTTTGGTAACCGCGATATCCTTGAGAACATCAACCTTGGTAAAGGGTTGCGGGCCGCCGACTACCGCTCCGAGCGCCGCAAAACCGATGATCCATGGCACCACAAACTGAACGATACTCACTCCGAAATTGCCCAGACCCGCCTGGATACCCATGGCAAGTCCCTGTAGCCTCTTCGGAAAAAAGATACTCGTGGAAGGCATAAAAGAGGAAAAATCACCGCCGCCCATACCGCAGAGGAAGCCGATCACCAGGAATGTCTGAAAGGAGGTGGTGGGATCCTGAATCGCGAAACCCAGCCAGAACATCGGCAGCAGCTTGATGATGGTCGAGATGCTCACCACCGGACGGGTTCCCAGCACCGGGATAAAATTGGAATGGATCAGGCGCAAGATGCCGGACGAGAATCCCGGTATCGCCGCGATCCAGAAGTACTCCATGGTGGTGAACTTGAAACCGATGGCGGGCATCCGCACCACCACCGCGCTCATGACAAACCAGGTAGCGAACGAAAATATCAGCGAAAACGTCGTTAGCCAGCATGTGCGCCACGCAACTCCGCTACCGGTTTCTTTCCAGAACTGCGGATCTTCCGGCTCCCATCTTGGTAATCTTGCCATAATATAAACTCTCCCTTTATCTACAGTTTTACATCTAAAGTTTTACATCCAAACTCAAAAGTACATCCTGCTCATTATATGAATCACAAAATTGAATCCTTAATACCCAACCACATCAATGCCCGCCTGCCATCATTTCCTTGTCAACAGAAGAAAGGTGATATTCCTTAGCGAACGCTCCAGCCGGTTCCTTCATAAAGAACAGGCAGAAAACAAATACCGCAGCAGCCGTTCCGCCGAGCATCAGGAAAAACTCGCTGTCAGTCATGGTTACATACAAAGAAGTAAATACGACGGCTCCCACATTACCATAAGCTCCCGCATATCCCGCCACATTCCCGGTGATGCGCCTCTTCACAAACGGCACCAATGCAAAGGTTGTGCCGCATCCGCCGGTGACAAACATGGCGCAAATTATCGTAACCACAACCGCCATGGCCAAAGGCCATTGAGAGGTCATCATGCCCATCAATCCGAAACCGACAGCGACACCTGCAAGGTAGATCAAATGTGCAAGTTTCCGGGTGGGCGTACGGTCAGAAACATAACCGCCCAGTGCTCTGGAGAAAAAGTTCATCATCGCAAACACCGAGCCGAACAGGCCGGCCATCACTGGAGTCATTTCAAATGTTTTCTGAAAAAACATCGGCAGCATCGAAATGACTGCAAGCTCGGCACCGAAGGTAACCACGTAAGACGCATTGAGAGTGCCTATCTGCGTGAACCGGTATTTATCATCTTCAGGTACGCCTTTTTTGAGGATCGGCACATTGACCTTGATGAGCCCGAAGATTTGGTATGCCACCATGACTACTATCACCACATACAACATGAGCGATATATCAGCAGTGATATAGCCCTTCTTCGTTACCATCCTAACCAGCAATGAAAGCACACCCCAGATAGGGATGGTCCAGAGAATCGCAAGAACCAGATCACCCCAGGTGGAAACTTCGATAGCTTGAGCTTTTCTGGCTATCGGCCTGACAAAACCCTTGGGGCCGTCGCTAATGGCAAACCAGTAGTACACGCCATACAGGAACATTATGATGCCGCTGGTTGCTACCGCCCATCTCCAGCTATCAAAAATAGTCAGCGCCAGAATCGGCATGGTGATTGCAGCCAGTGATGACCCCCAGTTGCCGAGACCCGCCTCGACGCCTTGAGAAAAGCCCGCGTCCCTTGGTTTGAACCAGAGGGAGGTCATGGCAATACCCACGACAAAGCCTGTGCCAACAGAACTCAGGATCAGCCTTGCAATCAGCATTTCCGTATAGGTTGTGGCAAGAGCGAACCCGATACACGGGAAGGCCATCGCCCACATCACGATACAAAATGTTTTCCGTGGCCCCAACCTGTCACACATCATGCCAACAACAACACGCATGGGAACAGTCAGCGCGACATTACAGATGGCCAACACCTTGAGCTGATCCAAGGTAAGGCCGGTATCCTTCATAATTGTCGACACAAGCGGTGCCATATTGAACCAGACGTAGAATGTAATGAAAAATGCAATCCACGTCTTGTGCAAGGCTGCAATCTCGGCTCTGCCAAAGGCGAGCAAGTCTCCCCAGCCCATTGTTTTTTCGTCTGTTCTTCCTGATCCGGACATTTCCAAACCTCCAATAATTTAGGTGAAGCACCGCAAAGAAACTTACGCGCCCTTTTAATGCATAATCAATACGGGACGATCAGTTACATGATGAATCACATAGTCGCTGACGCTGGCAGTGATATTGCCGAATCTCATTCCTCCTTGAGGAGGGCGGCTTGCAATTACTACGATATCCGGACTCTTTTTCCTGACCGCCTCCACCAGCATCTTGCGCGGGTCACCGACCGCCAGAACCGCATCCACATCAAGACCCTGCTTGACCACCCAATCTGCCGTCTTTTTCAAGCTCGCTTCCCTTTCCGCGCGCAAGTCCTCAAATGTCGCTTCATCGTAGCTGCTGGCATCAGCCGGTTCTTCGGCGACTATTACTAGGATTATCTCCGGCCTCTCGCACTTAAACATTGCAATGGATTTCTCCAATGCGGACTGGGCAATTTCTGAACCATCATGACACATGAGCATTTTCATTTTCACCACTCCACTCAAGAAAATCTGTGTAGCCTACGTTGTCAGGATATGCCTGCAAAGACAATGTGCCTATTCTTCCGAAGTACAAGCCAACCGAAGAAAAAGAACTAGTTCCTTTGGATAGGGATAGAGTTGTGCCGGTAAAACGTCGACCCCGCATGGAGCGTGAGAGGAACGGGAAAAAGAGAGGGGCGCTGACTAAATAAGGCCGTGCTCTACCGCATATACGGCAGCCTGCACACGTTTGGCAATGTTGAGCTTGCGGAGAATACCTTGCACATGAATTTTGATGGTGGATTCCGACAGGTTAAGTACCCGTGCGATTTCCTTGTTGCTGGAGCCATGGGCAAGCATGACAATGATTTCCCGTTCGCGCGGCGAGAGTTTGCCCGAATTAATATCCGCTGCGGCAACACTTTCCTTGGGCGGGGCACGCAGGGAATCCGCCAGCTTATGCGCTATTTGCGGGGACATCACGGATTCGCCACGTGCCGCCCGCTGGATAGACTCCAGCAAGAATTCGGTATCGATATTTTTCAGCAGATAGCCGCGTGCCCCGGCGCGCAATGTTTCCAGCAAGTCTTCGGCGTCTTCCGAAACAGTGAGCATGACAACCTGCGTTTCCGGCACATCTTCAGTCAATACGCGCAAGGCTTCCAGCCCGCTGGTGCCGGGCATGTGCAGATCGAGCAGCACCACGTCCGGCTTGAGTTGTTTGGCGCGCTTGATACCTTCCAGCCCGTCGCCGGCCTCGCCTACCACCTCGAACCCCTCATGCCGCTGCAATGCCAGCCTGATGCCGCTACGGAACAGCGTGTGGTCGTCAATAATCAATATTCGTATCAATTTTATACTCCAGAACTTCTCTTGTGCGACAGGACAAGATGAACCCGTGTACCCTGTCCCACTTCAGATTCCAAAACAAAATCAGCACCAATACGATGCGCCCGTTCGCGCATGATGCTTAGTCCCACATGAGTGTCGCCGGCATCGTGCGCGGCATCGAAACCGATGCCGTTGTCGCTGATATGGAGCGTGCATTCTCCGTCACAGGTGAGCTTAACGTCAACATGGCTTGCCTTGGCATGCTTGCGCACGTTGGAAAGCGATTCATGCACAATATGCATTGCCTGCAGCACATGTTCCGGCGGCAAATCAGGTACTGTTCCCTGACTGAAAAAAGCAACGCTAATACCTGTTTGCCCCTCGAACTTCTCCAACGCGCTACGCATGGCAGTTTCCAAATCTGCATTGCCGACGCGAGTACGAAAATGCACCAACAATTCGCGCACATCGTCATAGCTTTCCTGCACCCCTTCCCTGATTTGCTCCAAGCCCTGCAAGGCAGTGGTTATCTGCCCCTGTTGCAGATCCTTGTGCAGCAATTGTATCTGGATATTCAAGAAGGCGAGCGACTGGGCAATGCTGTCGTGCAATTCCTGCGCCAGCAAATTACGTTCCTCCGATACCGCCATTTCTTTTTCACGCGCAACAAGCCGCTGGTTTTCAATGGCGATGCCGAGATGTTGCCCCACCGACTCCAGCAGCCGGATTTCCGACTGCGGCAGGATGCGCGGCGTTTCGAAAAACAGGTTAAGCATGCCCATCACCCGCTGTTTGGAGCGGATCGGAACAGCCACCATCGCCTCGAATCCATCCCGTTTGCACGCATGAAATATCGGGCGTGTCAGTGGATTGGAGAAGTTAGAGCTGACCGCAATGCCATCGCGCGCCACCGCACCACACAAGCAGTCGCCGACGGCAAGGCAAGTTTCCTCATCAAGAAATGATTTTGAAACCCCGCGCGACGCGACGATTTGCAGTTGCATCCCCTTGGGATCGACCAGACGCACCACGCCATCGCGGGCATCCATCAGATTGGACAGCTTATCCAGCACGATGCCGCACAGCGGTTCCGTTGCAGTCGAAGAATTAAGAAATGCAGCCACGTCGTAAAGTGCCGCAAGCTCGCGGTTCTTGATCTCGACACTATGTGATTTATCTTCCACCCGCTGCTCCAGCGTAGCGTAGAGATCCTGCAGCTTGTCGGCCATCTGGTTGAATCCCTCGGCCAATTCGCCAAACTCATCCCGCTTGGCAACCTGCAAGCGAACGTCGAAATCCGCTTTGCCCATGCGCTGGATACCCTCCCGCAGGCGGTTGACGGGGCGCACCACCATCAACGAAAACAGGTTCATCAGCAATATGGTGCCGACAAAAGCCAAGCTCACCAGCCCGATCTGGAAAGACCGCAACAGTAAGGTTGCATGGGCGTTCCTGTGCTCTATCATCGCCACCAGCTCGTTCACGTTATCGACAAAATTCTCAACGACAACCCGGTACTCCATCAACATCGCTTCCTGTTTTGCTTGATGCGTGGCATCGAGTATGCGCCTGATACGAGGTTTGACGTCGGTCTGCCAAGTTTTGTGTAATTTGGCCATTTGGGCGCGAACTTTATCGTCCTTGGGCAACGAAAGCGGTCGTTGCGGGTCGCCACGGTCAAGATCAGACAGGACTTTCTCGAATTGCGCGGTCTTCGCTTCGATGTCACGGCGTAACTCAACGGAAGGATGCTGCACCTGCTGGGCCAGCAGGAAAGCGATATGGAACGAGCGCATGCGTTCGCTGCCGGCATCGTTAATCGCAGCGGCACCGCCTTCCAGCCGCCATGACACATACAACGTCGAACTGATGGCGACAAGGGCAATGAGAAAATAAAACAACAGCAGACCGGTTATTTTTTCCTGAAGCTTTAAGACGACCATATGGATGTTTTGCTAGCTTGCATAAAGCAGAACGCCGCTTCCGGACAAGGAAGCTTCGACCGCATGGCAAATTGCTATCTTGCGCGACAACTGATGAACTACCCGAATTGAAACAACATTTATCACTTACAGGCAACCTTTCCGAAATATTAAAAACACTTAAAAAACCACATTTGCGAACATCGGCTACAAGACTTACCACTCTTATTTCAATTCCAGATCAATAGAACAATATCGTAGGGCGGGTTCTACCCGCCGATATAGATGTCGGGCAGAGCCCGACCTACTGATTATTTTCCTATTGAATGGAATTATTCCACATTCCCTCATGCGCCCATTATGCTGCATCTTGCAACTGTGCTGCAAACCAGTTCAGACCGCACCATCGATGGGTTGGACAACAGAATATTGTGAATGACACAAATGGCTGCACGTTGCGGCTTGCATTTGCCCGTACCAGCCCAAACGCGGGAGTTATGAAACCTGCCGAAACAGGCATCAAGTGTATCTCCGGCATATTCCAGAGCATCAGAAATATGCAACATTGATACACATTGATTATTTGGAGGCGCGACCCAGAGTCGAACTGGGCTCATCGGATTTGCAATCCGGTGCATAACCGCTTTGCTATCGCGCCGTGCCACAGAACACCGGCTTTAAATGATTAAGGGAAAGCGAGGATGCTTTCCCTTGAATGTGGAGCGGGAGAAGAGTCTCGAACTCTCGACCTCAACCTTGGCAAGGTTGCGCTCTACCAACTGAGCTACTCCCGCGAAACGAGTTGCGCATTATAGGGATATTCAAATTTCTGTCAATAATTTTACCAGGCAATTTTACCAGGCAACCT
>Ga0209211_10012429_pt1 | contig 10711 bp, 9 predicted proteins | sample RifGroA2_FD_183992 | JGI IMG/M metagenome (GOLD analysis project Ga0209211, IMG submission 183992) | Groundwater microbial communities from Rifle, Colorado, USA - Groundwater A2 (SPAdes) (version 2) | ecosystem: Environmental > Aquatic > Deep subsurface > Groundwater | place: Rifle, Colorado...
GAATAGCAAATACGGTGCCATTTTAAGACTGATGATATCGCATAGTTCAATAACCACATATTTTTCATATTGAAACTATTCCCATATCTAATTATTTCAAATAGTTAGAACTTCTTAACATTCTGTTCCTGCATAAATATCATTGGATTGGTAATGATATCTATATCTCTTTATGACTCGATGGCTTTTCAATCTTTTAAAAACCAATTTCTCTTTTTTAAAATATACCGATACTAAATATTCCTTGAATCTTTGCACCTTTAATTATTCCTTACCTTCCCTTCTTCCGTGGTAGTTTACTCCTTGCCGAAGACAGTATTGTCCACAGCTCGTCCAGGTTATGAAATGCCAGCTTACCTTGTAAACCAACCTGCTCCACAACCCCTACTAACCTACGTGGGTTATCATTATCCCACCTGTAAATACGGACTATATAGTTATCTATAGAAAATGAATCCATTTTATTAGTCATTTATGCTCGAATATGGCTTCTAAGTATGGAATTCCATCTGCTGTTACGCGAACAACCCCCTTCAAGGAAATAGGTTCGTCTTTCGGCGTCATAGGTTGGAGGCTGCCGGGAAGTGTTCCATGCACGTAAATACACCCCGTACCGTCTTCTACCATCCAATCACTCCTGGATTTTGGTGGACTACTTCTACAACTCCCCTTCCATCCTTTAAAGACTCCATCCAATCGAACATTTTTACCGGAAAAATCTAACGGTTTATCCTGGATCGCTTTCACTGTAATTATCTCCTGAGAAACATTCTTTGACATAGGCATTGCCTCACACACTATAGTGAACCATACGAAGGGGATTAAAAAAGAAATAAGTATGACCTGTCTCAGTCTTTTTATGATTCACCTCTCTAAATTCGTAAGGTCAGGTTTAACTTTCTTAAGATGGATCCTGAAATTAATGGTCCTTCCTCCTGAGTTAATGCTGATGTAGTCATGCTGACTCAGAGATGTCCGGGTGACCTGACCAGGGTACCACCAGTTGGAGTAATTATTAAGATCATCGAGGGTCTGGATGTCGGAGAAATCCCCTGTATACGGAAGGCTCATGTCAACCAGCACAGGCTGGTCTGCGAATTGTACCCAATCGTTTATCCCATTTGATGGATCAATGTACCAGAGGGTGATGTTTGCATAGTCTTCAGTGCCATCTTCGACATAGTTTATAATTACATCATAATTTCCCCCCTCTACATAATCGTTCGCTATATAGTACTCCTCTGAGTAACCTGTTTCATAGGAATCACTGGAGAAATATCCATTAGGTGTTGTCTGTCCCATCCATGCAGCATAGAGTGTATCCTCGCATGGTTTATCCGGAGGTGCGCATGGTTCCCAAACATACATATCCACATCAGCATCTGTATCCCACTCAGCGTAGAAGGCAAATCCTCCAGTCTTTAAAACTTCATCAGAGATATTTTCAGTCATCTTAACTACAGCATTATACCAGGTGCCTGTACCGGTATTATTTGATGCAAGGTCTTTGTATTGCTGAAGTTCATTAACGCTTTCGTCTGCAGATACCTGATTCCTTACGGGAACATAGATTGCCAGCCCATATGAGTCCTTTACCTTATCGCTAAGGCTCTTATTTGCTACAACAGTATTTGCCACTGCTGTCTTAACCTCTGCAGCAGCAGTTTTTGTAGATCCAGATGGGAGATTCTTCTCGATGTACGATGCGAAATCATAGAGGTCATGGTTAGCTGGATATGCGTACTTTTGAGTGTTATTCTGTGCCCCTAACACTACAGATGATACTGTTCCGAATTCAGATAAGATACTGTCTGCGAGTTGAACTACCTTTGAATGGAGGTTATCAATCTGAGACATATCCACCGCAGACTTGGTTATTCCCTCTTCTCGAGTTTCAGGAGAATTATAATAGTCGTAGTACTTATCCACAATAGTAGCTGCAAGACTTTTAGCAGACATTGCAGGATTAGTATTTAACGCACCGAGAATTGTATCATAGGGGTCACCAGCCCCTGGCTCAGTCTCTTCCGAGAATGTCATGTAGTCTGTAAGTCCTCTGAATTCATATGCAACTTCATACATTGCCATGAGACAAGCATCAAAATTAATAACATCAAGCTTGAGTCCGGCATCCCGCACAGCCCCGGCAAGCTGTGGAAGTGTCATAAAACTATTACTTGTTTGATCTTCTACTGCTCCCTTAATATTTATCTTATCCAACCTTGACTCCTTCCAACCTGCCCCATGGTCCCATATAACAAGTGCATAGTGGTCTGCGGGGTAGTTGCTCTTTGCCCAGATGATAAATTCTTTGAGGGTGTCCGGCAATGCCATGTTAAGATTACCAACCGGTGTCCCTTTACCAAGATTGACACTATTTGGATCATTGTCATTCTGTACAAGGAAGCGAAGTGTCTGCCCGTCATATTGGGGATAACCGAGCTGGTTGAAATCTGTGTAGTTATGGCTATACTCGGCCTGAAGGACTATGTTGATATTTTCATCTGAGCCGACTGTTTCCATTTCATTCAAGTCTATAATCCCGGAAGTGGAGAGATTGTTATCAGCTCCCATATACACCATATACGTCCATTTCCTTTTAGATGTAGAGGTAGTACCGTTAACGTCATTACTTGAATCTGAACTGCTATCATCATTAACATTTGTATCAGTACTGTTAGTGTTATCCTCCTTTTTAGGATTTTTGTTATTGCTGCTAGTACCGCATCCTGAAAGCCCGATGAGAATAATAAATAAAATAAAATAAAAGAATACAGAAATTTTAGGAAATTGACCTCTCAATGTACTAACCTCCTCGTAATTCTATGTTATATTTATAGATGTGGACAATATAGATATCTATTGAAAATGAATCCATTTTGATCATATTTGCACAGAGTCTAACATGCAAAAAGTTACAGATAGGTTACAGATTTATTATAATTTTAAATTATTTTATATTTATCCCCTCTTTTACTTATGAAGCTCCTATATTTCAGAGTCTGTCCTGAATCTTTTCAAGAAGTTCTTTAGCACAATCTTCCGGGGTATACCCCTCTACGGTTAATGCAGTCTCATGTGATGTAATTGTCCATTTATCATTTGCGGTACCCTGACCCCAGCTTCCATCCGCCCTGCATGTAACAGCGGCCCAGGGGGAGCCTGGCTTGATCGAGACATGGACTGCAAAACCACGAACATCGGCATATATTTCCCCATTTTCTTTGTCAGTCCCAATTATAGAACCAGCCTCAGATAATACCCGCTCTGCGACCACCATAATCGCCTCGGATTTACTTCCCATCATCAATCCCTTTGTTGTATAAACAGTCTTACCCATTCCGGCTACACAGCCATACATTAGGATACCGAGCAGTAAAACTACTGCAGATATCCATAAACCCCTTCGTTCATACATACATGACATCTTGTTCAATTTAATCACCTCCTATGTAATCATCCTCTGTTTAAAAAGTTTCCTATAGTTAACACTAAGCATCCTTAATATCTCTCCTCCACAACCATCGTCTTCTTATAGAACTTATTATAAAAAGTAATGCAGATCCATAGATGAATAACTGAATCCAACCAGGTGTATTTACTGTCAGCCATGCCCATAGGACTACCGGGCCAAGCATCAACCGTACCACCCATTTAGCCCATCCCCTCTTCTGTATCCACTCTGCTGCATAGGGTGAAACTCTGTAATATGTCATTACAAATTTGCGTCCCAAAGCTGTCCGCAACATGATCTCGTCCCTGAATAGCCTGAGAACCTGAACATGCGGATGAAGGGAAGAACCATATGCTGCAGTGGCAATAAAACAGCCGCCACTTGCACTTCCTGTAGAACCAGTATTAGATGCCTTCTTATTAAAAGATGCGCTAAAATCCTGAGCATTAACATCTGCTCCTGATACTATGAGAGAATAATTAGAAGGAGTAAAAGTGTAATCTGTTAAACTGGGCGTAATTGTGTAACTCCCATTACTCAGACCAGAAAAACTATAATTACCATCAGAGGCTGTATTGGCAATTACAGAGGAGGAACCGCTCAGGGTTATAGTAACGCCACCCAGTCCTGTGCCATTTTCCGTCACCTTCCCAAGGATAGAATAAATTGGACTTACATCTTTCACAGTAATGGGAACAGTCTCACTGCTGCTTAATTCGCCATCACTTACACCAAAGGTTACACTATAAAGGCCAGCTTGAGTATAATTGGGTGTCCAGGAGAAGGCACGTGTCGCTGAATCAAAGGCAGCCCCTTGAGGTAAGGCTAACGCAGAGAAAGTAACAGATGAGCCGTCGGGATCACTCCCATTGATAGTAAAGGAAAGTGTAGATCCTTCATTGACTGACTTTGCACCAATCGAGTCGAGTGTCGGCGCCTTATTATTACGCTTAGCTGAGAAATCCTGACCTGCTGCATCCGCGCCTGCTATGGTTACTGAACGATTAGCAGGTGTAAATGTGTATCCATTCAGACTTGGCGTTATAGTATAGCCCCCATCACTGAGACTACTGAAGCTATAACTACCATCAGAGGCAGTAGTTGTCGTTGCAGAAGATGCCCCGCTAAGGGTAATAGTCACACTGCCTAATCCAAGGCTATTTTCCGTAACCTTGCCAAGGATGGAATGAGACTGTCCCACAACAACATAGTTAACAACTATAGAAACTGTTTCACTGGCGCTCAAATCGCTGTCACTTATCATAAATGTTACATTGTAGGAACCAGACTGGGTATTGGTAGGCGTCCATGAGAATATCCGTGTTGTCGCATCAAACGATGACCCTTGAGGTAATCCAGTAGCACTATAAGTAAGCGTGTCACCATCCGGATCATTCCCAGTAACCCCTCTGTGAAGTTCAAGTTAGCCCCTTCATTTATGCTTTTAGAACCAATAGTGTCTAAAACTGGTTTTCGGTTTGTATTAGTAACAGTAATTGTAATTGTCTCTTCTGAAAAGAGGCTTCCGTCACTTGCAGTAAATTTTACGCTATAATTACCAGAGTCTGTAAATCCTGGTGTTCCTGAAAATAAACCTGTAGCATTATTGAAGCTTGCCCATGACGGCACCCCTGTTGCAGATAGTGTAATAGTGTTACCATCAAGGTCTGTAGCAGTTACTGTAAATTGCAGATTATTACCCTCGGCTACAGTTTTATTACCAATGGGATTAAGTATAGGAGGTTGATTGACCGGATTATCACGCTTAGCTGAGAAATCCTGGCCTGCTGCATCCGCGCCTGCTACGGTAACTGAACGATTAGCAGGTGTAAATGTGTATCCATTCAGACTTGGTGTTATAGTGTAGCCCCCATCACTGATACTACTGAAGCTGTAAACGCCATCAGAGGCAGTCGTTGTGTTTAAAGATGAAGAACCGCTCAGCGCGATAGCAACATTGGCAAGACCTGTCCCGTTTTCAGTTACTTTGCCAATTATAGAATAAGTAGGTGGTACTGGAACTGGCTTTGAATCTGTAGCATACTTGAGGTCACCGAGGGTGTTATCACGATAACTGATATGCACATTGTCTTTTGAATCAATGGCTATGGAGGTGTCTAACCCCACGTCACCTATAGTGTCAACAAAACTTGTCTCCCATGAACCTGATACATTTGTGGCATATTTTAGGGCCCTTCCTGGTGCTGACGTTGGCCACCAGTACATTGAGTATGTCCTTTTTGTATCATCTTTATAACTGATATGTACCTTATCTTTAGAATCAACAGCTATGGAGGTATAAGTACCCACAGTTCCATAATTATCAATGGTAGATGCAACCCATTCTCCACTGGCATTAGTGGCATATTTGAGGGTGCTATTGGTCTCATCATAATAGCTGATATGTGCCTTGTTATTTGAGTTGAGTATTATAGAGTTATTAATCCCTACCGCGCCTGTGCTATCGACAGTATTAGTAACCCATGAACCTGAGGAGTTTGTGGTATATTTAAGGCTTCCATCAGAATAACTTATATGTACTTTATCATTGGAATCTATTGCTATGTCTGTATTAAATCCCCATCCTGATGAAAGGCTGTCAATCTGGGTAATAACCCATGACCCAGAGGAATTTGTGGCGTATAGAAGGTATGGGTTGATACCAATATAAACAGTATAACTGATATGCACATTGCCCTTTGAATCTATGGCAATCGATGTATCAACTATATTTTGACTGTCAATAAAATATGTAGCCCATGATCCTGAAGCATTTGTAGCATATTTGAGGGCTTTGTTATTGGATGAGTCATAATAATAATAGCTGATATGTACATTTCCAACTGAATCGAGGGCTATAGAGGACTCACTTCCTACATTCCCCTCACTGTCAACAGTAGATGTACTCCATTCTCCTGATACATTTGTGACATATTTTAGGTTGTTGTAAAACCATTCGTGGTAACTTATGTGTACCTTATCCTTTGAATCAAGGGCTATAGAAGAGTCCATCCCTGCCCATCCTTCTCTGTCAATAGTATAAGAAATCCATGAACCAGATACATTTGTAATATATTTGAAGTCTCTGGTTGTTTCATTGTTAATTGTGGTATTTACATAGTAGCTGATATATACATTGTTCTGTGAATCAAGGACGATGGAGGTATGAGAAAATGATCCACCAAATTTTGATATTTCCCAAGAACCCGAGGCATTAGTGGCATATAGAAGGGCATTGTCCCCGTAAGTATACCCAATATAGCTTATTTGGGCCTTGTTGTTAGAATCAATGGCTATGGAAGTGTTTGATCCTACATCCTCGGTGGGATCAACAGTAGTTATATCCCATGAACCTGATGCATTTGTAGCATATTTGAGGTTCTTTTTATCCCCCCCTTGATAACTGATATGGACCTTCTTGTTTGAATCAACTGCTATAGCTGAATAACCCATTACTTTATTGTCAATAGTAGATATAACCCATTGGCCCGTTTCGTCAGTGGCATATTTAAGGTGAAGGTTATTTAAATCATTAGAATCCAGGTAGCTAATGTGTACCTTATTATTTGAATCAACGGCTATAGATGGATATGAACCCACATCCCCAGCGTTATCCACAATAGATATAACCCATGAGCCGGATGCATTCGTTGCATATCTTAGGTCTTTGTCACCATAATAGCCAATGTGCACACTATTATTTGAATCGAGGGCAATGGAAGTGCCGTATCCAACAAATTGCTTATTATCAATCACATATGTAGCCCATGTTCCTGTAGCATTAGTGGCGTATTTGAGGATTCTGAAAGTGGAATCATAATAGCTGATATGTACCTTGTTGTTTGAATCAATGGCTATGGAGGCAAATTCCCCTACACCTGGATAATTATCCAGGGTCTCATGTTGCCATTTCACCCCATCAAAATAGGCATAATAAAGATGATCACCCCCGTATGCTGCATGGAGACGGTTATCTTTATCGATTGCAATTGAACGGGGATAAACCTGAGTAAAAAATTTAGGTGCATCAGCCTTCTCAATAGTCCATACCTGGGCATTCCCAATTGTCGAAAACAGTATATGTAATAACACGATTATTATTAGAACAGTGTGTTTTATAAAAGCTTTTTTCATCTATATCTTTTCTCTGATTTTTTTAACTTAAATCATGTTGATTTTATTAGATGCTGAAATAAATTCACCATGACAATTTAGGTGTTTTCCTAATTTATTAAGAAATCACCAAAGTCTGTATATAGATAACATACAAAAAGTTACAGATAGGTTACAGAAATTAAATATTTTAATAAAAATCCTAAGTAAAATTATTTTTATTGCCTGGAGATCCTCTGATATATGTCTTCAATTTGCGGAGAGGGGGGATTCCTAAAACAGAAGAGAAGACCTTTTTTACACAGTATATAGAACATTTATATGATTCAGTTTCGGAAAGAAAGTTTACCTGTTCGCTACAAAGGATTTTTATTTGCTGGTGACAGATGTCAAAATATGTTAAAATACCCTTAAAAAATGGGTGGAAATGTTTTCAAAAGAAAAGGAATCAATCATTAGGGCAACAAACAGATTAAAGGATGTTCTGGGTATCAACCTTGCACTGTAATTGCCTTTGGTTCGAGGGTTAGAGGCGACTTTAGCGGGGAATCTGATTTTGATATTCTTGTGGTCGTAAAAGAGAGATATTCTGCTATCATAAATATAGTAAATGATATCTTTGGAGAGGAAGAAGAAAAAACAGGCAACCCTTACGGTAATTCTATGACATATCTTATGTATGAACGATTGAGTAAAGAGGAATGGGAAACTGTATGGCCTTCATCGGGCTATCAAGCGGAAGGCAGATCGGCAGTGAGATGTGCAGAGGAATTTGGAACAGACATCACCCTGCTGATTGAAAATCTGCGACGATCCCCTACTGAACGTCTCCTGAGGGCACAAAAGGCAGCGGCATCCCTTTTCGCTCTCAGACAGGAAATGATTCGAACTATCGAATGTCGCCAGAATATTGCGGCTAAATGAACAATCACCCCGACAGTCGCCCACCAGACTTTGAGGGTATAATTCGACACTTTTGTTCCGAAGGGGTGGAATTTATCATCATTGGAGGGCTGGCAGCGACCCTGCACGGATCTGCATACATTACAACCGATGTGGACTTCTGTTATAACCGTTCTCACCAAAATCTGGGTCGTCTTGCTCGCGCCTTAAGTGAAATTCATGCTACTTTACGGGGAGCTCCGCCGGACTTACCATTCCGTCCTGATGCATCTACATTAAAAGCCGGTCTTAACTTCACTTTTGTGACTGACCTTGGTGATATTGACATGTTTGGTGAGGTCAGCGGGTTGGGACCATTTTCAGATGTGGTAAAGGAGACGGAGGAAGTGTCCCTCTTTGGTTTCCCCGTACGTGTCCTTACTCTTGATGGACTGATTCATGCTAAACGTGCTGCTGGACGCCGAAAGGACCTCACCATCGTTCCCGAACTCGAAGCACTTCGTGAGCTCCGGGAAGATAAAGATAAAAAACAGGAATAAATTAGTGCATAATTAAGCGCAGATAACTTTGCTTATAACCATGAAAAGACATCTGTTAAAGAAAGTTTATTTTAACAACGCGGATGACAGGAATCTTGAAAGCTTTACCCTGAGATTTTTATCAAGCGGCCTATTGTGGATTTATATAGCCTTAAATCCTGAAAAAAAATGGAGTCATGTATATACAGAACTTGCAAAAAAAGATAAATCTTTATTTATCAAGGAATACAACAAGGCATTGTTTTTCACCAGGACATATAAAGAGCTGACAAGGCTTTTTTTAGGCAAGGAAATTGTTCTTAAAAATCTTTTTTTATCCCCCTCTGCTGAAACATCTGCTGAGGCTCTTCTGAGATTCAACCGTTTAGATGATTTAAGATGGAAAGAGGCATTGGAATTAATATGTTAAAAACTGTTATCCTTGATATTGACAGGACTGTGTAAATTTAATTGACAAGAAAATACTATATTGATATGTTACCTTATAAAATGAACGTTTACAGCTTAAATACCCTGATTCTGAAAATCTGGATATTCCGTGTTGATAGAACATAGTCCGCATTTATTGATTAAAATTGAAATATTAAAATCCCATGGAATTAATGTATCAAAAGAACTTGTTGAAGATGCTATTAGGAATCCTGATAGATATAGATGCAGGTTATAAAAATAGATTAATTGCTCAAAAAGGCTTTGACGAAACTCATGTTCTTAGAGTCGTTTATGAATCAGTAGAAAAAAAATTTGTTGTTATAACCGTTTATCCTGGGAGGAGATCCAGGTATGAGAAAAATTAAATATAGCAAAGATGTTGATATACTTCTCATTGAGCTTTCAGATAAACAGATAGATTACGCTGAAGAAGAAGGGCAGATGATCATTCATTTCTCTAAAGATGGTACACCTGTTCTCCTTGAAATACTTGATGCTAAAGACTTTATACTCAATTCTCTTTCCAGTGTAGTAAAAGAAAAAGAAGTTGCAATTCCCTAAAAGAAATATTACTTGATTTCTATATCATTGCGTTTCATGCCCGACTTTTATGAGTTCATCATTCTATGATAGATATCTTCTATTTGTGGAGAGGGGGGGATTCCCAAAACAGATGAGAAGACTTTTTTGCAGCGTTGATATGTTTTAATGGCCTCTGCCTTATACCCCATATTTATGTAACAGGTTATAAGGTGCTGGTAAAATACCTCTGCAAGGTCATCCACTTCAAGACCTTTCTGGAAATAATAAATGGTCTTTTCAAATTGCCCTGCCATTTCATAATAAGAACCTATATTACCAATAATTCTGAATAATTTATTCTTGAGACGTTCCCGTATCGATGTTGTCCATGCATTATCAGCATCTCCCTCCAGGAAGTGTCCCTGGTACATACTTAGGGCCTTATCTAACATTTGAATCATATCTTCTGTATACCCGCTGCGTGACTCCTTTTCGATCTTCCCGAGTATCCTTTCAAATGCCCATGCATCAACATAACAGTATGATGGGTTTAATGTTAGTCTGCCATCTTTTAAAAGTATCAGTTTTTCATAACCTAATAATTGACGAAGCCGGTGAAGTGTCGTGGCAAAGTTCTGATGTGCTGTATCACCGTCTGAATCAGGCCAGAGTACATCAGTTAGATCTTCTTCGCTGACATCTCTGCCTCCCAGGGAAATCAGGGCCTTCAGGAGTTCTATGGGTTTTT
>Ga0209211_10012431_pt1 | contig 10711 bp, 13 predicted proteins | sample RifGroA2_FD_183992 | JGI IMG/M metagenome (GOLD analysis project Ga0209211, IMG submission 183992) | Groundwater microbial communities from Rifle, Colorado, USA - Groundwater A2 (SPAdes) (version 2) | ecosystem: Environmental > Aquatic > Deep subsurface > Groundwater | place: Rifle, Colorado...
CAAACAATCCCGATATTCAGCAACGCGACAATACCACCCGGCGACTGCGCGACGCGAAACAGCCAACCATGCCCTCCACCATCGCGCTGGAAAAAGCCACCAACCCGTTCCTGCGTTGCACCCAACCGGAACTTATCCACACCCTGCAACAGCAAGGCCTGACAGACACCAGCGAACTCAGCGTGTTTACTGCCTTGCGCGAATGGAAAAACCACTTTTAGATTGCGATGGATACCGTTCTGGTTTATCCTGCGCGCCCTTTCGGAGAGGTGGATGAGCGGTTTAAGTCGCACGCCTGGAAAGCGTGTTTAGGATAATATCCTAACGGGGGTTCGAATCCCCCCCTCTCCGCCAGAATTTTCATAAAAACCTGTATAGCTCAATGCATTACGGGTTATATTTTTATAAATCCTCCTCTGAAATTATTGATTGTCGGGCATCATTATCTGTGGATAAGTTTCAATATTCGCTGCAAGTGTCCCCGTTTTGTCCCCGAATGTCCCGCCGCATCCCGGCATAACTGTCCCCGTTTTGTCTCTGAATTGACGTAAGCAATCCCGACTCCCAATTTTTTAAGCCTAACGATATGGGCGATTCAGCCTGATAGGTTGCTTTGTACCGCATTTAGGTGGATACGTGGCTAATTGAGTTCCAGCTCGTGGCCTATCTGCCGGCACGATTAGGCAAATTCACTTTGCGTAGCTCGGATTTTTTGGGGCGACCTACCCGTCTTGGTAGAGGGTCAGCTTGAAGTGTTGGAGTCGATGATGCTACGGGAATAGATGATTTGGGTCGTCGCTGGTCAATGAATTCAGCAATATCAGAGATACAGACATACCGGCGGCCGCCGATCTCAATAGTTGGGAGCAGCTCTTTTCCTTCGGCTCTAAGGTTTCTTAGAGTCTTTACCGAGATTCCTCCAACGATCTCACCGGCCTGTTTTTCTGGCACCACTACCATTCCTCCGGCAGCAGCGCGAACTACGTCAAAGGTATTCATCTCTATGAAGCCTACGATTCACATCCATCAATCCCAAAGCTCGCTTTAAATACGGAATGAGCTTGCGTCTTGAAAATGGCCTATCAAAGATATAGGCCATTCAGGAATCATAGGGACACCACGAGATTATTCGGAATTGAAATGTGCACTCTGAGGGCGCATTTCAGCCTCGCATTCTTTTTGCGTGGCGTTACGATGAACTACCATGATTACGAAAAAAACATCTGATGCACGACACTGAATACCAAGATAGCCTCGCCCTCCTGACTAGTCGCCACAGCGGATTACTGCTCCCTCTCGCTGCTGCGGCACAGGAAATCGGTATCAATCCCAGAACGGCTCACAACCAAATCAGCAAAGGTGTCTTCCCGATACCAACCATTCTTCGAGACCGCCGTCGGTACGTTCATATCAACGAACTTGCCAGCTACCTTGACGGCCTTTGCCAGCAAGCCGACGGGGCCAGTTCCTTATCCAGAAACGTGCCCCATCAAAGGGGATGACGGCATGCAACATCACCATCGATGATTGGGCGCATGGTTCCATATTTCCATATACTGATGACAAACAAGCGGAGGAACCATGAACAATCTCGCCACGTGTCCGTTCTGCGGTAGTCAACACACCAAATCTCATGAAGTGGACATCAACGGATGGATGGTGGAATGTATGAGGTGCCGTGCGACGGGGCCTATTGGTCGAACAGAGGCATTGTCTGCTGCAGCCTGGAATAGGCGCTTTATGGAATCGCAATCCGCTTCAACAACATCAGCCTGACGCACGCCCTGCTTCAACGCTTTATATCACTTGCCCGCTGCAAGGATAACGCGCTCACGCAATTCCTTGCCCGTTTTGAAATGCGGCATATATTTGGCCGGTACTTTCACTTTTTCGCCGGTCTTGGGATTCCGCCCCAAATGTGGAGGCCGATAATTCAGGCCAAAACTTCCGAAGCCGCGAATCTCGATACGCCCTCCGTGCGACAACGTATCTGACATGGAATCCAGAATCACTTTAACGGCAAGATCGGCATCCCTGACGAGCAGTTGCGGATGCAGTTCAGCCAGGCGATTGATGAGATCGGATCGGTTCATGCCTCATCCCTCAATGTAAAATCGCCGGTGGCACATCGTCTTCCTTCCTGGGCAGCAGGTGCATAAATCGGCCACCAGCTTCCGTGAAATAGCGGAATTCGACTGTTCCAATTGTCCGTTTTTTCCTGGAAATTCCCTTGGGTTTGATCTGGGGTTGTGAGACCCACATGCCACGCCTCGTTTCCAGCGAAAACACGCACACATCTACCGCATAGGGCGATGCGCCGATGCTTCCGAACTTGTCGAGGATCGCATCCATTTGGCGAACTTTGTCTGGCCGAAGCGCCCATGCTTCCATGATCGTGAACACAAAATCAGCATCCAATGCCAACGCCGCCGACTGGATGTGCCGCGCTGACTGGTTTTTATCCTCGCCGCTGCCCGTTTGAATCATCACCGGCATGAATTGTCTGGTGATCAGGTTGCCGACGAACGCCATTGGCTGAAGCTTCTCGCCAGCCTCCAGAGAATCCCGCGCTTTGTCGATCAGTAAACTGATGATGTTCATGTAGGCTTGCGGTGGGGTGCTGATGGGTGCCTCTTTCATTTTTCCTCAATATTTTTTCCACCGGTCATGCAAACCCGCTCTTCGCCGCACGTCAGGAAAGCTTGGCCAACCGCCCCGCTACCGACGGATCAAATTCCCGCTTGGTCAGTAGTTCAGCGACTGTAGATTGCCGGGACTTGAGCGCATCGGCGACAAACCCTCTGCGCTCTTCGATGACGGGAAGCACTTTCTCCCGCAGGAAATCCCGTTCGGCCGACAGCAGCCTTTCATCACCGATCACCCTGGAAATCGCTTCCGGCAAGTCCGCGCTCATGCGCGACAAGACACCTCGAACGAGCCTTGGCGCCACACCGGCCTCATATGCCATTGCATCCCAGTGCGGCCCTTCCACCCACCCAGGCTTGTTTTCTCCGGCAATGCTCATGGACATGGTTTGTCTGGGCAGGTACGCCTCCACGCAGAGCATGTCGTAGAACGGCGCCACCGTAGCTTTGTGGCCGCGCATCAGGAAGGCGATATTTTTTGCGTGGGCGTCCAGATTGCCGATCAGATAGTTGAAGGCAATCCACTGGACAACGGCGTTGGCGGCCACGATAGGACGATCCATGAAGCCGCCTTGCAGCACCCCAAACAGGTGATGCAAACCCAAGCCACCTTCACTCTCATATTTCTTCGACGGCGCGACCCCCATCGCCTGGCACAGGTCTATCTGGTGAATCCGCCTGAACGACTTCCCGGTTCCCTTTTCCATCGGCTCGCGATCAAACCGCTCGATGACGTAAAGCGGCTCGGGGAGATGCATCAAACTAACCGCAGGTACTGGAACCTTCAGTTCATGCGCCAAGCGCATGCAAAAAAATTCGTTGGCCGGGCAATGCGGGAAATCCGCGCCGGCATTTTCCGGCTTGACGATATGGGTTGACGGCGCCGAACCTTCCGGCAGGAACATCGCGCCATTCGCGTCAATATGCAGCCCGAGTTTTTCCTGGGCGCCCGCCAGTGACATGCGGACTTCGTCCCACGACGCCATCAGGGGAAGGTTGCGCGCTCTGGATGCCTTGATCTTTTCCTGTAGCGCCTCTTGTGAAAGTGGCACCAGAATTTCCTTGGTCGCTGCCGCGAGTCCTTCCGGGATCAGCGACAGCGCCCCGGCTGTGTCCTGCCCATGTCTGACCAGAAGCGCCCAAGTATCGCGAGGATCTATCCTGTCCCGAGTGGCGATCAGATCCCGCAGTCGGCCTTCGGGCAACAGATTCTCGAAGAACCACTCGACCGGCTTGTCGTTCGCGGTATCTTCATACTTTTTGGTGGCAATAGGAAAGTTGGGCGAAAGTGAATAATCCTTCCACTCGGTCGAGTAGGTGAATTTCCACTGCCCTTTCTTGACTTCCAGGGTTCCAACCGGAATCCCATTGGCCGAGACGATCAAAACACTCATGCCGTTTCACCCGGCAGCCTCAGCCTGACATCAATGCCAAAGCGGTTACAGACGGACAAGACTTTCCCGATCTGGGCGGTAGCTTTCCCTTGCTCCAGACCGTTGAGAAATGGCAGGCTGACATTGCATAGCGCTGCGGCATCGCGTTGGGTCAGTCCGGACTCCTTGCGAACGGCACGAAGTATTTTTCCCAACTCGGCGGCAGAGGAGATAGCAATCTCTCTATGTGCCATAACGCCCCCATAAAGATAAACGAGCGTTGAATTTTGCCTCGCATTGACCCAAAATGCAAGACAAACTAAACGCTCGTTGATTATTTTAGCCGGTATGCCCTGTGAGGGTTCCCGTGGCTACTTACTTCTTCTTGGCTTTACCCTTGCTGGCGACTGCCTGCTTGAAGGTGGCACCGGCAGAAAACTTGGGCACCGTCGTCGCTGCGATCTTGAGTTTCTCACCGGTTCTCGGGTTCTTGCCTTCGCGAGCCGCGCGCGCTGCCGGCTTGAATGTGCCAAAGCCAATCAGTGCTACCGAATCTCCCTTGGCAACAGCCGTTACAATCTCGTTAATCAAAACATCCAAGGCACGGCCAGCGGCCGCCTTGGACAAATCAGCTTTGGTAGCCAGCGCTTCAATCAGATCGGATTTGTTCATTGAGTTACTCCCTTATTGGTTGTTTATGAAAGATGAATCTTATCTCATTTTTGAATGGGTTGATTGCGCGAAAGCGCTCGTGATGCCGCGTCGAGGTCAATCCCTTCGGTCGGCGGCTGCCCATTTCGGCATAAGTTGATTTCGTAGCGAACTGCAAACGGAATCAATTTTCCATCCTGGGTCGGCACCGCGTCCTGCATCAAGGTCGCTTGCAGGCGAGCACACCCCGCTTCGGCAAATTTCTTCACCGTCCTGACCTGAACCATCACGGGCGCAGAGGAACGTGTCTGTGCCTTGAAAAATTCGGCCATTGACCCACTCAATTCTCCGTCGGACTGGCCATTGGGTGCATCAATCGCCGCGATCAGATGCTGTTTCAAATCAGCCGCAAGAATATCCTTGCTCGCGAGAAGCGCGAAAAAGCAGAGAGCCATCGTGAGTGTTTTCGTAGGTCGGTTCATTGGTTGTAGTAGCTATTGACGCGTTGCTGGACGGTGCTTTGGACGTTCTGCCCGAAAGACGAAGCACTTGGTACATTCACACTGGCGGTGATTTCCTGGACGAATTCGCGCATGTCGATACGAGAAAAATCGAGTTGCTCAAACTCCGCCGTGGTGAATCCAGAGCAATCCGGCCCCTCGGCACTGCCCCATCCTTTGCCCACCTGCCCCCTGCCCTGTTCATTGATGATCCGGGCCAGGCGAGAGTTGAAGCAGCAATACGATTCTGTCTGCTCGATACAGGTTTTAATAATTGGCACACGCGCAGAGCAGAATGACCCAACATGAACGCATAGGTTGGCATCCCTGTGCATCGCCAGAAGCTGCTCGGATTGTTCGCACGATAAAAGCTCCGAAATCAATTGAATTGCCACTGCTGCCGCCAGAGAATAGGGATCAAAATACAAATTGAAGCTACCCAGCGATCCGAGCGAATAGACGGGGCCGCCGAGCAGGCCGCTAGTCACCGTTCCCGTGGAAAACGTCATTCCATAAAAGCTGAACGACGGCTGAAAATCTGTAGGTGTAAAAAGCACCTCCGACGAAATCATTGCCTGGGCACCGGCTTCGATATAGCCGGAATACTGGGGGTACATGAAGTCGAACATGTATTTACTGCCCGCATTGATCGCCATCTGACCACCGGCAAAAGCACCCTGGATGGCCGTCGATATCAGCACATTGTTACTCCTGGCCACACCGCCACCGCCCTTCTTGCAGCAGTTCACCAAGCCAAAGAGCTTCTTGCGACACTGTTCCCCCACGCCTGTGAACAGTCGTTGATCCGCACCATAAACGCCTGCCTCGCGCGCCGCCTCCATTGATGCCATCGCTTTCCCGAAATTCTGATCGGCAGGGTTGCTGGTATCGAAGCACCCGGTTCCACCTTGGCAAAATGATCGCTGATCGCATACCGTGCGCTGGCTCTGTGATGCCGGGGACGTCTGACATGAATACGTCCTTTCGCTCATGTCACACGCCCCGGAATCCAGCTGATCAATACATTGAGATGAGACCTGCGTACAACCCCGATCAATCAACTCCTGGCAGTCGTTGGTCAGCGTCGTGCCAGCACAGGTGTAATCCTCAGAGCGAGCCCAGCAGGAATCCCCCGAGCTTTGTGCACCGGCCGGCAGTGGGGATACGGTAGTCAAGCAGACCTGTAGGCCGTTGATCGTTTTGCATGGTGTGCTATCGGTGCAGGTCGTCGCGGCATGGACGCAATTGGTGCTTTGCGCGAATGAGCTGCACTGGCTGGTATCCAGTGTGTTCGACGTGATGGTGTAGGACGTATTGAGCTCAACCACCGTCGGGGTGCTCGTCGAGGCCGTGACGTTGGTGCATTGATACTGTCGGGTGTATTGGTTGCATGACCCGTCGAATGCCGTGCTGTCGCATGTCGAACTGACCAATGCACACCCTTGTGTGGCTTTGATGGCGGCACAATAGTCGATGTGATCCTCGGCAATACAGGAATAGTCATCCTGATATTGCCAGCATGTCGCCGTGGAGTTGAGCCCGCCCGCTGGTGGTGTGACACCGGCCAGGCACACCGTCGCCCCGCTGGAGTCGACCTTGCATGGCGTCGAGTCGATACAAGTATGCGCCGCCAGACGGCATAGGGAATTTTGGTCATAGCTGCTGCACTGGCTGGTGTTCATGGTGTCCGTTGCCAGCGTATAGGTGTTATCGAGGCTAACTGTATTGGTGGGGGTTCCCTGACTGGAGCCGCATCGAAATGTCTTCGTGTAAGTATTGCAGGTGCCGTTGAAGGCGGTATCGCTGCAAGTTGAACTGGTCTGCGCGCAACCAGCCGCCGTCAGAGCCGAACAGTAATCAATCGAATCGGGCTTGATGCAGGTATAGGTATCCTGATACTCCCAACAACCGCCGGCGTCTGCCAACGTCACGACAACACCAGAGATTGTCTTGCTTGCGGTGTTATCAACGCAGGTCGAGCTTTCCAGACGACAATCGCCGGCGACAGCTTGGCCCACGAATGTCATGAGTAGCAGCGCTGCAAACGTCAGTGCCTTCATTACTGAGCCCGCTGTTGCAAAGTGGCACACTCATTGGATACCCAACTGCTGACGGTTTTCGACATCGGTAGTTGGAGTGGCGCCCCGGTTCCAGTTCCCCCGGAGGAATTGCACCCGGAACTGACGTTGCGCATCGACGGCGTGCAGGTCGTCGAGCTACAACTCACGCTGAAATACACATAGAGATTGCAGCCGAACCCGAGGTTACTGACATAGTGGTCGGTAACCGACTGCCCAGGAGCCACCGGAACCGGAAACTGGCCGTAGCTCCCATCCCATGGGTATCCAATCCAGTTATAGTCGTAGCGATTGACACCGTCATAGGACCGGTAAGGCTCCACCACATACGACAGACCATCGTTTCCGCAGAAGATGTTCATGGCCATGTACGGGTCTACGCACCAGCTGCAATCCATGAACGCTGCCCGGCCCAGCCAAGCGCCGGGCGTGCATTGCCCAAATCCGACTGTGGCCGACACCCCACGCCGGCAACTCAACGTTTCGTATCCCTGCACCGTCTGGTTACATTGATAGTTGTAGCTGGTATTCACCGCGATCTGCTGGCCGATGTAGCAGGTGGCATCACTGAGCGTTTGCATCTGCTCGACACATTGGTACAGATGATGTTGATCGACGGCGATCAGGCGGGCGGTCGAACAGAAATTGCTGGTCACGGGCCGGTACTCGGTACAAACCTCTGTCGAAAAAGTGGCTGGCGTGGTCTCCGTCACCACACGGCATTGCTCCGTACTCGACCCGATATTGACGCCAGTGACCTGCAAGGTTGGGTTGCTGGCGATGGAATTGGCATGACTGATCAGCGGATCGGTGGCACGGTCAATCGAGAAGGCTGGCCTCACGCTCGGGTTGCGTGCCACAAAGTTCACCGCATCGCACTCCTGCCGCCGATAGGCGTCGGCATCCGGCGCCTGGCTAGCGCAGTCCGTAACCTTGGTGACACCGGGTCCAGATAGCTGCCCCTGCCCTCCTTGGAACAACTGGGTTTGCGTGGCACTCTGCCCATACCCTGGCACCATGGACGCGGCATTCCCGCTACCGATGCCCTGAAAGGTGCCACTGATCGAGCCTGATCCAAGCGCACTGCCCTCGGTGAATGCCATACCTGAGTCATAGCCCTGCGCTACCGCATTGGTAGCGGTCGCCATGAAAACCATGCACCAGACAAAAAGGCACCTCACGGACGAGAACCAGCCAATCTTGCGGAATAGCGTCTTGCCGCTTCTGCCCAGGTCGGTGCCTGGCGTTCAATGAGATCGAGGGCGTAGTCCTGACCAACGTCGCCATCAACCTTGATATAGCTTGCCGGAGCAGCGCATCCGTCCTCGCCGATCTTGGTCGCTTGCCCGGACCGGGCGATTACCAGTGCCGGTACTTGAGCCACCTTGAACTGTTTGAAGGCTGGGGGATGGATGATGGCCGTGACATTTCTCTTCCCGACCAGTGCGGCCAACTCCTCCCCCATTCGGCTCAGGGAGTTGCCTTTGAGACCTCGAAGCACGAGGACGGCACCCGACTTTTCCGACTGGGCGACGATTCGCTCAAGCGCTTCCTTCGGCATCGAGAACGAGACGAAGACCATCAGCTCGGGAATGTCAGATGGCATTGCTGCCGTGGGCGGAGACGTACGACGATAGGACTCTGCGATCTGGGAGATGTCCGGGCTCTTGGCTACTGGCTTCGGTAATGCGTCAGTTTTTGGCACCGACAACGGATTCGCTACTCTGGCCGGCTCCATTCCCTTAAGAGCTTCTTCCATGCGTTGCCGCGCCAGGCGCATGTCGCCATCGCTTGGCAGCACAGCCTGCGCCCATGTAGCGCTCGGCACGGAACACGCAATTGAAGCCACGATGAGTACGCCGCACCGATATCGATTCATGGTTTCAAAACGCTCCCTGACAGCAGTTGCGCTTCCGGAAAACCATGTAGGCGAAGTCCTCGCCTTCAAAAGGATATTCCTTGCTTGCTCCCCATAGAACCGTTGATCGCCCCAGAGGCTGGCAGCATTTGCCAGCGATCTGCGCCGTCTGCGGGATCGGGTACAGCATCTGGTACTTGTAGCCGGTCTTGTCCATGATCGGCTGCGGGTAATAGCCACAGAGCCCATCCTCGCCGGATGCCGCCCACATCAGCCCCTCACGATGCATCTTCGCAATCAGGCGGGTCATCTCCAGACTGGATGCCTGGACACCGCCAATATGTGCCTGCACGTTTCCGTTAAGTGGATAGAGGCTTCCTTGGCATCCCGCACACCAGAACAACATGTTCAGTGGAAACCCTGCTGTTGCCGCAACGCAATCCGCGGCACAGGCAGCACGGGCCGGCAGATTGCCGAACAGAGCGACATCGGGATTAAAAATGAACGTCAGCTCATCGTCGTGCCACATTGGATCGAGCTCGGTGAGGTAGGCCACATCGAAGGAACTCTGCTCCAGACAGGCATTGTCGAAGATGGCTTCCAACCAGAAGATGATCGGATCGACATACCAATGCACCTGATAGAAGGACGAGGTCGAGGTGCTGTCCTGGCTGAAGCGCGAACCTCTCGGCGCATCAAACCCGGGATTCAGCTCAACGCCGCCGAGACTGGTCATGCAAAACGGACGACGCACGACATCCACGCGACGAACCGGTTCCCAGAAGCTGACCTTGAACCCCACCCGCAATTGCGATGGGCACATGCAAACAGGGGAACCGCCGGGGTTGGGTGTGTCTTCCTGCCCCATGGATACCAGGTCAAGGCCGCCAAACCTGATCGGGAGCATGCAACTCCAGCAGATATCCGTGATCGGGTTCGCAAACCGGCCGGTACAGGTCGCGCTTGCGAGCACCGGTGGCGAGCTCCCCATGGCGATTGCCAGCACGAGAATGAAAACAAACTCACGGAATGACTTCATCGACCTTTAACCTCTTCCCGTCCTGAGTCACAACTGCTGGCACCTGATGAATGCTCAGGCGGCGAACCAGCGCTCCACCCTGGTCGTAGAAAACCCGGCGCTTCCAGTCACGCATCAGATTCAATGGCTCACCAGCGACCATAATGGGCTTTGCCGCACCTTTGAGCTTTCGCAATGTCCGTTGCGCAAAAGTGACTTGCCGACGATCCCGTCCATCAAAGAAAATGAGTTCGTCTCTAAGGGAAGCATGATCCAGCGGATTCACCTTCAGTCCGCGCGCGAACAAGATCGCGCCGTCTTCACCCCGGATGTCGTGATCCAGAATCATCGTTGGGTCGTAGTAGAAAGTGCGCTTGACTGCTGTCGCCTTGAGGCCGGGAACAGGTTTGGGCTTTTCGACTACACCTATGACTCGATCTCGGTATTCGTCTTGCTTCTTGGCCAGTTCGCCGCTTTTCTCCATCTGATAGAGGCGCGACTGGATGACTTCCAGCAGGTCGGGTTCAGCAATGTCGTAGGTTGGCCCAACGATGCCAATCTCGTCAGCCTGGGCGATAGGCAACAGGC
>Ga0209211_10012435_pt1 | contig 10709 bp, 12 predicted proteins | sample RifGroA2_FD_183992 | JGI IMG/M metagenome (GOLD analysis project Ga0209211, IMG submission 183992) | Groundwater microbial communities from Rifle, Colorado, USA - Groundwater A2 (SPAdes) (version 2) | ecosystem: Environmental > Aquatic > Deep subsurface > Groundwater | place: Rifle, Colorado...
GATTGAGGTAGCCGTAGATGTAAATCTTCAGAAGACTGGCAGGATGGTAAGCGGGCCGACCGGTGGCTGCCGGTTCAACGCCTTCAAACCCCAGCTTACCCAGGTCCAGTTCATCGACAAACACATCAACGACCCGCACCGGGTTGGTATCCGAAACATAGTCGTCAAGCTGTTCAGGGAGGAGTGTGCTCTGGGTTCGGCATTCACCTTGAATGAATCGCTTCATCGCAGCCCCAAATTCACTATATGCGTATATCATATCATGAACCGGGAATGAGAGTCAAGGTTTTCACACGGTCTGGGCCATCAACCGACGTAGCGGCAGGGTCGTCGAGCCAGTCTTGACTGGCCGGAGTGCCTTCAACACCCGCCATTCGCGGTAGCCGCCAATCAGGAACAACAAAATTGCTCACAAGCCTTGCATGAAGGACACTTATGTCCTATTCTCCATCCCATGAAAACAAAGCAGTTCCTGAAATTTCTGAAGGCCTGCGGCGCGGAAATCATCAAGAATCGAGGTAACGGCGGACATTATCTGGTCAAATTGAATGGCCGACAGACGACGGTGCCGATGCATGGCGATACTGATTTTGCCCCGGAGTTTCTGGATGATATTTGCAAGCAGCTCAATACCCGTCTGAGGAGTATCAAGAAATGAACATGTCTTACCCTGTCACCCTGAAAAGCTATCAAGGCGGGCAAGTCGGCGTGTTTTTCGCCGATGTCCCGGAAGCGATCACGGCCGGAACGAACGAGGCCGAGGCGCTGGATCGCGCTCAAGATGCGCTGACGGTGGCGCTCTCCAGCTATCTTGACGATGGGAGGGCGTTGCCTGTGCCGAGCAAGGCCAAGCGCGGCCAGCCAATGATCGTATTGCCGCCGCGTATCGCGATCAAGCTGGCAATTCATGAGGCAATGTGTGAGCAGGAAGTAACACAGGCGCAGTTAGGTGAACTGCTCGGCATCGATGGGCGTCAGGTGCGGCGCATTCTCGACCTTGACCACGAATCCAAGCTCTCTCAGCTTGAGGCTGCACTGGCGGCACTGGGGTTGCGGGCGTCTGTGAGCGTAACGAAGGTTCCGCCGATCGCCACCAGCATGGCTGCCTGAAAGCCTGACGGGAAAAAGGGTCCCTGGCTGGCTCTTCGGGCGTTGAGTCAGCGGGATGGGAGCGGCGAGCAGGCTTAACCCGAGTAACCGCAGCGGGGTTGCACAGCAGCCAGTGAATATGCGAAATCCCTGCGTCGGCATTGGGCACACAGCGGTCCGCGCGGACCGCTCGTTTCCAATTCATCGCTCAGTCACCGGGGCAGGGGCCGCGATCTTCCTTCGGGCCATGACCCCACGAATTGCTTGTTCCCAAACTCCCGCCGACCCTTCGTTTTGTAACGCAGCGTAACAACGGCTGCTCGCGCAACCGGGCGATGCAAATCTGGCGCGGATGGCAACGCGGCGCTTGCAGGATTGCGGTCAAATGCAGGCATCGACAGACAGGGAGCAGGACATGAGCAAGATTTTCGGTTTCGGCGAGACGGTGCCCGGCTACGAGGTGCCGGTGTTGAACGAGCGCGAGGTGCGGGCCGCCGCCGGCATCCTCCTGGTTTTCGCCATGATGACATTTGCCAACGCGTGGTTCATGGGCAACTTCCGCCCGACCCAGATTTTCGTGATCGCCTTCCTGATCGACTTCACGATCCGCCTGTTCATCAACCCGAAGTATTCGCCGAGCATGATCCTAGGCCGCTTCGCGGTGAGCAAGCAGGTGCCGGAATGGACCGGCGCGCCGCAGAAGCGCTTCGCCTGGGCCATCGGCTGGGTGCTGGCGGTGACCATGCTCTGGCTGATCGTGATCAACAACGTGATCGGGCCGATCAACATGCTGGTCTGCGCCACCTGCCTGACGCTGATGTTCTTCGAGAGCGCCTTCGGCATTTGCATCGGCTGCAAGATTTATAACGCCTTTTCCCGCCAGCGGGCGCAACATTGCGCGGGCGGTGTCTGTGAAGTCTTCACGCCCCATGCCAGCCAGAAAGTCGGCGCCGGCGGCACGGCGATCGTGGTGGCCTTCCTCGCCCTGATCGGCGTCGTCGGCCAGCAGGGCTTTCCCGCCACGGATGCGGTTGCGGCGGTCGCCCCGACTGCCGCCGCATCGGGTGGCGACGATCGCTGCACGCCGCCTGCCTTTGCGGTGGCCATGGGCCACGCCGAGAAGTGGAAGCTGCACAACAACTGCAAGTGAGGGAACATTGAAATGAGCCTCGTCACCGCAACAAGCCTGACCAAGACCTACCGCGTCGGCGACATCGACGTGCCGGCGATCAAGGGCATCGATTTCGCCATCGAGGCGTCGTCCTTCGTCGCCTTCGTCGGCCCTTCGGGCAGCGGCAAGAGCACGCTGCTCAACATGGTCGGCTGCCTCGACCATCCGAGTTCGGGCACGCTCAAGGTGCTCGACACCGACATCGCGACGCTGGATCGTCGCGCCGCCGCGCAGTTTCGCGGCGAGCACATCGGTTTCGTCTTCCAGGACTTCAACCTGATTCCCGTGCTGACCGTGTTCGAGAACGTCGAATACCCGCTGCGCATGGTGCAGGAATGGCCGGCGGCGAAACGCCGCGAACGGGTGCTGCGCATGCTCGACGCCGTCGGCATGGCGGACCAGGCTGACAAGCGGCCCGACCAGATCTCCGGCGGCCAGAAGCAGCGCGTCGCCGTGGCGCGTGCGCTGGTGAGCCAGCCCAAGCTGGTGCTGGCCGACGAGCCGACCGCCAACCTCGACCACGACACGGCCTACCGCGTGCTCGAACTGATGAAAAAAATGCGCGACGAATTCAAGACCACCTTCGTCTTTTCCACCCACGACCCGAAGATCATGGGCGAGGCGGAAACGACTTTCACCCTCGAAGACGGGCGCTTGCAGAACGGAGGCAGCCATGTTTGACGTCATCGCCATCGCCAGTCGCAACCTGCTGCGCTATCGCCGGCGCACCCTGCTGACGCTCTTGCTGATCATCATCGGCATGGTCGCGGTGCTGCTGTTCATCGCCGTTGCCGGCTCCTTCAAATCCATGATGGTCGGCCAGATCACCGACTCGATACTTGGCCACTCGCAGGTGCATCGCAAGGGCTATGTGGCCTCCATCGACAGCCTGCCGCTCAACCTCAACATGAAGCCGCAGATGGTCGCCAAGGTGGAAGAAGCGCTGAAGGCCAACCCGGCGGTCGAGACCTGGTCGCCGCGCGTCAAGTTCGGCGGCATGTACAGCAACTTCGCCGAGACCACCAGCATCCGCGTGAATGGCATCGACCCGGCGCGCGAGGCGGCGACGGTGCCCATGCTTCAAGGCCGCATGGTCGAGGGCCCGAAGGACGGCGCCCTGGTCGAAAAGGGCCAGATCGTGATTCCGCTGCTGCTGTCGCGCGGAATGAAGACCAAGGTCGGCGACACCGTGGTCGTCGTCGCGACCAATCGCGACGGTTCGGTGAACGGCAAGACCTTCGTCGTGCGCGGCATAACCGAAAGCATCTCCGGCCCCGGCGGACGCGACGGCTACATCCACATCGACGACGCCCGCGAACTGTTGCGCATGACCGAGGCCGAAGTCAGCGAGATCGCCGTGCGGCTCAAGGACTTTTCGCGGCTGGACAAGGTCAGCAGCCAACTCAGGACCGGGCTCGAAAGCCTGACCAACAAGGAAGGCAAGCCGGTGCTGGAAGTGCATACCTGGGATCAGCTCTCACCCTTCGCCACGCTGGCGCGCATGATCGACATGCTGACGCTGTTCATCAAGATCATGCTGGTCTCCATCGTGCTGGTCGCGGTGATGAACGTGATGATCATGGCGGTGTTCGAGCGCATCCGCGAAATCGGCACCATCGCCGCCATCGGCACGCCGCCCTCGCGCATCCTTTCGCTGTTCCTCGCCGAGGGCCTGATGCTCGGCCTCGTCGGCACCGTGGTGGGTACGGTACTGAGCCTCGCCGCGATTTTCGGCATCAATCTCTGGAGTCCGACCTTCGCCTTCGGCCAGCAGCAGAATCTGGTGATGGCGCCGACCATCGCCACCGGCGACGTACTGACCATCGCCGTACTGGTCGTTATCGTCGCCATCGTCGCCAGCCTGCAACCCGCCTGGAAAGCTTCGCGCATGGACCCCATCAGCGCGCTGCGCCACGTCTGAACCTGGAGCCATCATGAAGAAACTTGCTGCACTGCTGATCTGCCTTCTCGCATTTCCGGCGCTTGCGCTAGACGGCGCCGCGATCCTGAAAAAGGTCGACCGCAACCTCGAACCCGAGTCCTACGAGATGCTACGTAAACTCATCAACGTCGAGCCCGACGGCAAGAAGAAGGAGTTCGTGCTGTATTCGGTGAAGAAGGGCCGCGACAAGATCGTCGCGCTCTTCCTCGCGCCGCAGAGCGACAAGGGTCGCGCCACGCTGCGCCTGGGCGACAACATGTGGCTCTACATTCCCGAGGTCGGCAAGCCGATGCGCATCACCAGCCTGCAATCGGTGACCGGCGGCGTGTTCAACAACGCCGATATCCTGCGCATCGACTACACCGAGGAATATGCCGTCGAAGCCGCGGTCGAGGAGAAGGACCAGTACCTGCTGACGCTCAAGGCCAAGACCAACGAAGTCGCCTATGACAAGCTCAAGATGTGGGTGGACAAGAAGGCCATGCTGCCAGTCACGATCGAGTGTTATGCCGCCAGCGGCTTGCTGATCAAGACACTGCGCTTCAAGGACACCAAGGACTTCGGCGGCGGCATCAAACGCCCGGCGACGCTGGAGACCGACAGCCCGCTGTACAAGGACTACAAGTCGGTGATGCTTTATTCGACGATCAGGAAGCGGGACTTCAAGGATGAGGTGTTCTCGCTCAACTACCTGCCGCGCGTCGAGGATTTGCGCAAGTGAATCAAACGCTGGTGCTGCTGGCCTGCCTGCTGGCCGGCGCTGCCCAAGCGGAGGAGTTCAAGTTCGACGCTGCCGAGTTCGAAAAGAAACCTTTCGAGTTCGGCGGCTACCTCGAACTCAAGACGGATCGTTCCTGGCTCAACCGCGACGGCTCCTTCTATACCCTGAACGGCCTTGCCCGCGACACGCTCCAGCGCAACACTGCCACGCTCAAGCTCAACGCCAAGTACACGCAGGGTATTGCCACCTTCAATCTGCGCGCCAATGCCGACGCGCGACGCGACGAACTGAACAGCGAAGACACGATGCGCTTCGACGAGGCTTACGCTTCGTTCAAGCCGGACCCCGGCTTCACGCTAGACATCGGCAAGATCGCGGCGAAATGGGGCAAAGGCTACGCCTGGAATCCGGTCGGCTTCATCGAGCGCATGAAGGACCCCAACGACGTCGAACTGGCGCGCGAGGGCTACACCATGCTCGCCGCCGACTTCATCCGCAACTTTGACGGCGACCTGAAAACGGTGGCTTTCACGCCGGTGCTGCTGCCGGTCGGCACCCAGACCAACCAGGATTTCGGCCAGCCGAACCGCCTCAACGCCGCCGCCAAGCTCTACCTGCTCTACTACGACACCGACATCGACTTCACCTGGCTCGGCGGCGGCAGCCGCACGCCGCGCTTCGGCATCGACTTCTCGCGCAACATCTCCAGCGCGCTGGAAATCCACGGCGAATGGGCGCGCCTGCGCGACGTCGAGACGCGGCGCATCGACGCCGCCGGCAACGTCACCACCGAGGTCCGCGACGCCACGAGTTATCTGCTGGGCGCCCGCTACCTGACCGAAAACGACACGACCTGGATCGCCGAGTATTACCGCAACGGAACCGGCTACACGGAAAGCCAACTCACCGATTTCCATCGCCTGGTCGACAGCGGCAACCCTGCGCTGCTGGCCAAGGCGCGGCAGATCAGCCCGTCCTACGGCCGCGCCAACGCCGGCGAGCGCTACCTCTATGTGCGGGCGAGCCAGAAGGAACCTTTCGACATCGTCTATTTCACGCCCTCGGCGACCGTGATCGCCAATCTCGACGACCGCAGCTATTCATTCACGCCGGAACTGCTCTACACCGGCGTCACCAACCTCGACTTGCGCCTGCGCGCGACCTGGCTCAAGGGCGGCGCCGGCAGCGAGTTCGGCGAGAAGCAGAACGAACGCAAGCTGGAGCTGATGGCGCGCTTTTATTTCTGATCGCCGTGCCACCAGCGCCGACTCTTGTTGCCGGGACGCGTGCTCGGGACTCCCTCTGTGGCACAATGCCTTACGGAGATGGCATGCCTCCCGGTGGGCGCGGCGCTCGCCAAACCGCCCGGCGCATTTGGTGAAACAAGGGCTGATGATGCCTACGCTTGGCCCGGACGGGTCGCGTAGGCATTTTTTGCGAACCTGTCCAGGAACACGACAAGGACAGGTTCATGTGGAAACCCATACTCGCCATTTCGCTCGGTTCAGCGCTCGGTGCCCTGTTGCGCTGGGGCCTGGGCACCAGGCTCAACAGCCTGTTCCCGGACATTCCGCCCGGCACGCTGACCGCCAACCTGATCGGCGGCTACATCGTCGGCCTGGCCGTCGCCTGGTTCGCGCAGGCGCCCGACATCGCCCCAGAATGGCGATTGCTGATCATCACCGGCTTCTGCGGCGGGCTCACCACTTTTTCCACTTTCTCGGCCGAAGTGGTTACGCTGTTGCAGCAGGGACGGTTGACTTGGGCGATGAGCGCCATCGCGATCCATGTCGGCGGCTCGCTGCTGATGACCCTGGCCGGGCTGGCGTCCTGGCAACTGCTGAAACCTGCCTGAGGAGAAATTCATGAACGGCTACCAGATTACCTTCTTCACCCAGCAGGACAAGCGCCACCATGGCAAACCGCTGGCCGACTGGCTGGTGCATCTGGCCCAGGAGATGGGCCTGCGCGGCGCCACGCTGATAGCGGGCAGCGAAGGTTTCGGCCATCACGGCCGCATCCATTCCGCCCACTTCTTCGAACTTGCCGACCAGCCGCTCGAAGTGCTGATGGCGGTCACGGAAGAAGAATTTCAGCGCCTGTTCGAGCGGCTCAAGGCGGAAGGCGTGCATCTGTTCTACGTCAAGACGCCGGTCGAGTTCGGCATTCTCGGCGAATAAGCGGCGAAACCAACTCATGACCGAAATCTGGACCCAGGCCGCCCTCTGGCTGGGGCTGGCGCTGCTGGCATCGCTGCTGTCGATCTGGCTGCGAATCGCCACGGCGCTGTCCGAGATCGTCGTTGGCACCATTGCCCAGTTGCTGATCGGCGCTGCATTGGGCAGCGCGCTGCTGGCCGGCGATGCAAGCTGGATAAAGTTTCTCGCCGGTGCCGGCGCGATCCTGCTGACCTTCCTCGCCGGCGCCGAGCTTGATCCAGCGGTGTTCAAGAAGCAATGGAAGCAGGCCACGGCCATCGGCCTCGTCAGTTTCGCCGGTCCCTTTCTGGGCTGCACCGCCATCGCGCGCTGGGCGTTGGGCTGGTCGCCGGAGGCAAGCTGGCTGGCCGGCATCGCCATGTCCACCACCTCGGTAGCCGTGGTCTATGCGGTGATGCTGGAGTTCGGCCTCAATGTCACGAACTACGGCAAGGTGGTGCTGGCCGCCTGCTTCATCACCGATCTGGCAACCGTCGTCGCGCTCGGCCTCATCTTCGCGCCCTTCACCGTCAGGACGCTGATCTTCCTCGGTGTCGGCACGCTTGCCTTCTTCGTTCTGCCCTGGCTCGTGCCGCGATTCTTCAAGCGTTACGGCGGCCGGCCCTCTGAACTGGAGGCCAAGTTCCTGATGTTCATCCTGTTCGGCATGGGGGCGCTGGCTACCTGGGCCGACAGCGAGGCGGTGCTGCCGGCCTATCTGCTTGGCATGGTACTGGCCGGCACCGTGGGCAAGGATCACGCGCTGATCCGCCGCTTGCGCACGCTGACCTTCGGCTTTCTTACGCCCTTCTACTTCATCCGCGCCGGGTCGCTGGTATCGCTGCCGGCGCTGGTTGCCGCGCCGGCGGCGTTTTTCGTGCTGTTGATCGGGAAAATGGTCACCAAGGTGGCGGGCGTTTATCCGGTCACCCGCGCCTACGGCTCGCCGAAGCAGGAGGGGATGTACACAACCTTGCTGATGTCCACCGGCCTGACCTTCGGCACCATCTCGGCCCTGTTCGGCCTGAGCCACCAGATCGTCGACCAGGCGCAGTATTCGGCGCTGGTTGCCGCCGTCATCGGCAGCGCCGTGGTGCCGACGCTGATTGCCAACGCCTTTTTCCTGCCGCGCCACCTCTTGCTTGAAGGAGAGAAATCATGAAACGCATCCTGATTGCCTGCGACGGCTCGCCATCCTCGGCCAAGGCTTTTTCGCTGGGGATGGACTTGAGCACCAAATATGGCGCGGAGCTCATGGTGCTGGCCGTCGCGCGTCCTCCGGATTTCGGCACGGAAGTCGAGACCGAAGCCGTCATTGAGAACTCAAGGAAACATTGCCATGACATCTTGCGGCCGCTGCATGCGGTGGTCGAGGCATCAGGAATTCCGACGCGCTTCGTCGTCGCCACCGGACATCCGGGAGGACAGATCGTCCGCCATGCCGAAGACTGGAAGGCCGAGTTGATCGTCGTCGGCCATCGCGGCCATACCTTCCTCGATCGCCTGCTCATCGGGTCGGTGGCCGGATATGTGATCAATCACGCATCCTGCGCGGTGCTGGTGGCGCGCTGAACCAAGTCATTCAAACATCGGAGATCCTCATGACACCGCACATCAACGCCATCACCGCCCTTGAAATCCTCGACTCGCGCGGCTTTCCAACTGTCCGCGTCAATGTCGTGCTCGACGACGGCAGCATCGGCACCGCCTCGATCCCATCCGGCGCCTCGACCGGCGAGAACGAGGCCACCGAACTGCGCGACGGCGATCCGGCGCGTTATGGCGGCAAGGGCGTGCTCCAGGCGGTGGAAAACGTGGAGGACGAAATCGCCGACGCCCTGGAAGGCTTCGATGCGCGCGAGCAAGCCGCCATCGACGAGGCAATGATCGAACTCGACGGCACCGAGAATAAATCGCGGCTCGGCGCCAACGCCATCCTCGGCGTTTCGCAAGCCGTGGCGCGCGCGGCGGCACAGTCCTGCGGCCTGCCGCTCTACGCCTACCTCGGTGGCGTCGGCGCGCGCCACCTGCCGGTGCCGATGATGAACGTGCTCAACGGCGGCAAGCATGCCGATTCGAGCCTCGACTTCCAGGAATTCATGATCTTTCCCGTCGGCGCGCCGAGCTTCGCCGAGGCTTTGCGCTACGGCGCCGAAACCTTCCAGGCGTTGAAGAAGATTCTCCACGGCAAGCGCTACGCTACCTCGGTCGGCGACGAAGGCGGCTTCGCGCCGCAACTGAAAGGCGGCAACGACGAAGCCTGCGAGCTGATCGTGGCGGCCATCGAGAAGGCCGGTTACAAGCCCGGCGAAGACATTGCCATCGCGCTCGATCCGGCCGCGAGTTCCTTCTATGAAAATGGCAAGTACCGGCTGACGCGCAGCGGCCAGGGCGAGAAGAGTGCCGCCGAGATGGTGGCGCTGTTCAAAGCCTGGGTGGAGAAATATCCCATCGTCTCGATCGAGGACGGCCATGCCGAGAACGACTGGGACGGCTTCAAGGCCATGACGACGGAATTGGGTGATCGTATCCAGATCGTCGGCGACGACCTGGTGGTGACCAATCCGAAATACATCGCGCGCGCCATCGAGGAGAAAGCCTGCAACGCGGCGCTGATCAAGCTCAACCAGATCGGCACGGTGAGCGAGACGATCGACGCCATCCACCTCTGCCGCAAGGCGGGTTGGGGCTTCGTCATTTCGCATCGTTCGGGCGAGACCGAGGATGCCTTCATGGCCGACTTCGCCGTGGCCATGGGCGGCGGCCAGATCAAGACCGGTTCGGTGTGCCGCAGCGAGCGTATCGCCAAGTACAACCGGTTGCTGGAGATCGAAGCGGAACTGGGCGCGGCGGCACGCTTCGGCGCCTGATTTTCCGGCGCAACCGCCGTCCCGCCAGCGCCGACTTTCATGACTGCGCCGAATACGTCCGCTGCCCCGACACCGCGCATGCCGCGCGCCATCTGGGCGCTCGGCTTCGTCAGCCTGCTGATGGACGTTTCGTCCGAACTCATCCACAGCCTGCTGCCGGTGTTCATGTTCACGGCGCTCGGCATCTCTGCCTTCAGCATCGGCCTGATCGAAGGCGCGGCGGAAGCGACCGCGCTGATCGTCAAGGTCTTCTCCGGCGTGCTGTCCGACTGGTGGGGCAAACGCAAGCCGCTGGCGGTGCTCGGCTATGGTCTCGGCGCGCTGTCGAAGCCGCTGTTCGCGATTGCCGGCGGCGCCGGGTTGATCGTCACCGCGCGGCTGATGGATCGCGCCGGCAAGGGCATCCGCGGCGCGCCGCGCGATGCGCTGGTGGCCGACATTACGCCGCCGCAAATGCGCGGTGCGGCCTTCGGCCTGCGCCAGTCGCTCGACACCGTCGGCGCCTTTCTCGGCCCGCTCATGGCGATGGGACTGATGCTGCTATGGGCGAACGACTTTCGCGCGGTGTTCTGGGTGGCGGTGATTCCGGCCTTTCTCGCCGTGGCGCTGCTGATCTTCGGCGTTCAGGAGCCCGAGCGGAAAGCCGAGGGCGCGCGCGTCAATCCGATCCGCCGCGAGAATCTGCGCCGCCTTCCCGTGGCCTATTGGTGGGTGGTGG
>Ga0209211_10012436_pt1 | contig 10708 bp, 6 predicted proteins | sample RifGroA2_FD_183992 | JGI IMG/M metagenome (GOLD analysis project Ga0209211, IMG submission 183992) | Groundwater microbial communities from Rifle, Colorado, USA - Groundwater A2 (SPAdes) (version 2) | ecosystem: Environmental > Aquatic > Deep subsurface > Groundwater | place: Rifle, Colorado...
TGAGATTTCTGGGCAAGCGACATTCCGTTAAAGTTCCCGAACGCAGCATCATTTGATTGGAAACAGTTTTATGTTGATGTGCCGGTACAAGATGGAGCAGTAGCATTGTCAGTAAGATTACATCCACTAGGAAGATTTCAAGGTACAGTTTATATGGACCAACTAGAGATAACGAAAAATGGAGTTACTGATATTAGTAATAGTGCGGAGACCCCAACAAGTTACAGTTTATCTCAAAACTATCCGAATCCTTTTAATCCGAGTACAATTATCAGTTACTCACTACCAACGAACTCACTCGTTAGGTTAGTAATTTATGATTTGCTTGGACGAGAAGTTAAAACTTTGATCAACAGTGAAAAGAATTCCGGAACATACCAAGTTCAGTGGAATGGAGATAACAATTTCGGATCAAAAGTTGCGAGCGGAACATATATTTACATGATCAGAAGCGGTGACTTCAATCAAGCAAGAAAATTAATTCTCTTGAAATAAATCATGCTAACAAGGGCATCTGTAAGGGTGCCCTTTTATTTTAGAAATTTAATTAATAGATTTTTTTAAGTAATAATAGGTGGATGTAGTGTTCACTTTTACTAATTATAATAAAGTTTTCGTTTCTTTACTTGGTCTCTTAATTCTTCTGTCGAGTGCATTTGTTTATGCCGGCACCACGGGAAAGATCGCAGGTAAAGTGATAGATAAAACAACTCGTGAGGCATTAATAGGGGCAAATATTTTAGTTGTCGGTACTTCGACGGGAGCTTCTTCAGACTTAGATGGGAATTATTTCATTCTTAATCTTCCTCCCGGAGAATATCAATTAAAAGCTTCGATGGTTGGTTATGCTTCATTTGTTGTTCAGAAGGTGAGGGTATCAGTAGATCAGACAACAAAAATTGATTTTGAATTAAATCCCGAATCAATGGAATTAGCCGATGTAATTGTAACAGCCGAAAAACATTTAGTCAGAAAAGATCTCACTTCAACAGAACAAACCATTAGTAGCGAAAATATTTCCATGCTTCCTCTTGAAGATGTTTCTGCCGTTGTAAATTTACAAGCAGGAGTAGTTGATGGGCATTTTAGAGGCGGCAGAGGTAATGAAGTAAAATATTTGATTGACGGCGTTCCCGTAAATGATGTTTACTCCGGTCAATCATCAATATCTGCAGAGGTAAATAGTATTGAAGAAATTCAAGTTCTCACCGGAACATTCAATGCAGAATATGGAGAAGCGCTTTCGGGCGTTGTAAATCAAGTTACAAAAATTGCGCGCGATAAGCTGGACGGCAATTTTTCTTTCTATACCGGTGATTATATAAGTACGCATAAAAATGTTTTCACCAATATAGATCATATTAGTCCTACCAATGTTTACAATATCCAAGGAAATCTCAGCGGTCCAGTTCCGGGTTTAGAAAATTTATTAAAATTTTTTATTTCCGGTCGTTATAATTATGATGAAGGTTCGATCTATGGGCAACGAGTTTTTAATCCATCAGATTCTTCCAACTTTTCCGCCAATGACTCCAAAGACTGGTACATTGGAGCAACAGGTGACAGCACATATGTCCCCATGAATTTTAGTCGGAAGTTATCTTTACAAGGTAAACTCGCTATCAACGTCGGCGGTGGAAAAGGAATTGTACTTTCCGGACTTTATCAAGATAACCAATACCGGGATTATGATCATGTTTATAGACTTAATCCTGATGGTGACTATAAAAAATTTCAAAAGAGTTATTTAGGTATAGCAAGTTATACGTTATTGTTGAGCAACTCGGCGTTTATAGACTTTTCCGCTTCTTATCTTAGATCTGAGTTTAAACAATACGTTTACGAAAATCCATTTGAAACCACAACAACTTACAACGATGCAGGAGAGATTGTTTATAACGGATATAGTTATATAAATCCCGACAGAAAAAAAGATGTGAGCGGAAACGCGTTTCTTACCGGTGGTACACAAAACTGGCATTTTAATCATACAACATCAAGTTATACCGGGAAGTCGGATTTTACCTGGCAGGTTGATAATATCAACCAGATTAAAACAGGAATTGATTTTACTTATCATGATCTTAAGTACAAAGATTTTCAAATCATTGTAGACGCTTCATCAAATTTTAAGCCCGTGATGCCAGCTGATACAGCATTTAGTTATAACGCCTATCAAGCTAATCCTTTTCAGTTTGCATATTATATTCAAGATAAAGTGGAGTTCGATTATTTAATAGTTAATGTTGGTCTTAGGTTTGACTATTTTGAACCGGACGGCAAATATTTAAAAGATCCAAATAGAATTAATCTTTTGGATGATCTTTCTCCTTCGAAATTTCCCGATTCATTTTTTGTAAAAGCAAAATCGAAATATCAGTTCAGTCCGCGCATCGGACTCTCTTATCCGATAACCGATAGAGGCGCAATACATATTTCCTATGGACACTTTTTCCAGATTCCCCCGTTCGAAAATTTGTACCGCAATCCTAATTTCAGAATTGGATTAGGCTCTGACTTTCCGGAGAATATCGGCAACACTATCGGGAACGCAGACCTTGAACCGCAGCAAACCACCATGTATGAAATAGGGTTGCAGCAAGCGTTAACTGATGAATTCGGAATTACCCTTACCGGTTATTATAAGGACATACGAAATTTATTAGCGTCGGAAATATATATCAAAAATAATTTTAAGAAATTCAGTAAGCTGATCAATAAAGATTATGGTTCCGTAAAAGGTGTAACATTATCTTTTGAAAAAAGATTCGTAAACGGTATTGGCGCAACTTTAGATTATACTTTTCAAATTGCAAAAGGGAGCGCTTCGGATCCTAACGCCGCGTTTAATAACGCACAATCTAATCCGCCCATCGAACAGAACAAACAGCTCGTTCCGTTAGACTGGGACAGAACACATTCACTTAACTTTACTTTAACACTTGGTGAGCCGGGAGATTATATAGCTAGTTTTGTTGGAAGATTAGGATCAGGCTTGCCTTACACACCATCTCTACAAAATCAGAGAACCGGGTTAGAGAACAGCGACAACAGACCCGCTTTTTATGATGTCGATTTTTATATAACGAAGTATTTAGAATTAGCCGGACAAAAATTTTCAGTCTATATGAAGATATTTAATCTCTTCGACACACTCAATGAGGTGAACGTTTTTGGCGATACCGGTAGAGCCGGAGACACTTTAGAACTTACAAGAAATCAGACGGAACCGAGAGGCGTAAATTCAATTAAAGATTTTTTTACCAGACCCGACTTTTATTCAACTCCCAGACAAATTGTAATTGGAGCTGATTTTTCATTTTAGGTTGACTTTTTATTGGAGAAAAAATGTTGATAACAAAAAATAGGTTCAGTTTTATAATTCTACTTTTTGCAGTAGTTGTTGTTGCCGCTAATCTGTCTCTTGGACAGAGGATTGTTGATAAGAACAAAGGAGATCACAATCAAACCAGGAAAGGATTCATGGATGGAAACCTTGCCGCGACTGTTTATTATAACTTCGGCGAAATTGCCGATTGGGAAAATGAAGCAAGCAGAAGCGGCGTTTGGCCTAAAGGAACAAACCACACTTATGTTGATGGCGTCGCAATCATTGTTCAAGCAGAAGCAACTGATCCCTCTGGCAAACTGATTCATCCGTTGGAATCAAACTACTATGAATTTACTCGAATGAATAGTGCACAGACAATAACCTATGGTTGGGCTCCTCTGCCCGGCTATTCAGCCACTTATGGCAATACGCCTGCCAGAAGTGATATCCCTTCTACTTGGCCTACTAAATGGCCGGACAGACCTGCTGATTGGGAAGGGAAGTGGAACGGATTTTTCGGTAAAGGAATTTTTAACGCCGATGTTGAAACGTTTTTTGTTTTTGATGACAATGAAGATAGAGAATATATCTTAAAGAATAATTTTATTCCCGATGCCGATGATCCGACAAGAGGCGGATTGGGCATGCAGGTTAGAGCGCGTGGTTTTCAATGGTCGCAAGTGCTGGCTGAAGACGTGATCTTTTGGTATTACGAAATCACGAATATGGGAACCTATGATTATCAAAAAACTTTATTCGCGCAATATGTGGATTGGGGAATTGGCGGACATGATAATTCCTCAAACAACGCAGGCGATTATAATGAATTGTTGGATATGTCTTATGCTTGGTCTGTTGTTCCCTTCGGCAGCCCCGGGAATTGGAGTCCGGTTGGGATGGCGGGTTATGCTTTTCTTGAAAGTCCGGGAGTCCCGGATGATTTGAGAGATAACGATGCGGATGGTCTAACCAATGAGAAACGCGATAACAACGCGGCAGTCTTTATTAGAGATCCCAATCAAGATCCGTATTTAAAAAATGTTTTTCAGGATACTACAAAGTTTTTTCAGTTTTATGGCTATTCGTGGAGTGAGCATTGGGATGCGGATGAAAATGGCAACTGGAAATCGTTTACCGATATAAATGATAACGGTGTCTGGGACTCGGGAGAACCTCTGAAAAACGACGTCGGCGCCGATGGCATAGGTCCTTTCGATTCAGGTTATACGGAAGCGGATGGAGACGGCACACAGGGGAACGGGAAACCCGATCAAGGTGAACCCAATTTCGGCATCCTTGATAAAGATGAATCTGATCAATTGGGACTAACCGGTTTTAAGATTTATGCGGTACATACTTACGAACTTGATAATGATGAAGAAAACTGGACTGTGCTTGCCGGACTTCCTGAACCACATGGTCAATCAATGATCGGCGTTAATCTCGCGAATTATTTTTCAAGTTACCTTTTCAGCATGAACGGAAGAAACACATACTCTTCTTCTACGGGAAGACTTGAAGAAGAAGGAGAGACGGAAAGGTTTTCAATGTCTATGATCTTCGGAATTAATCAGGACGATCTATTCAGAAGAAAAAAGACAGTGCAGCAAATCTATAACGCGAATTATCGTTTTGCTAAACCGCCTGAAAAACCAATTCTAACTGCTGTTCCCGGAGATCATAAGGTTACGCTTTATTGGGATGATAGAGCTGAGAAGACATTCGACGAATTTTATCAGCGAATAAATTTTGAAGGATACAGAATCTACAGATCGACAGAACCGAATTTTCTCGAAAATAAAGTTATTACAGATGCTTACGGCAAATCAATTTTCCGGAATCCAATTGCCCAGTTCGATTTGATCGATGGCGTGAAAGGGCTTCATCCGATAAATGTGAACGGCGCAATGTTCAATCTTGGAACCGATTCGGGATTAAAACATTCGTTCACGGATTCTACCGTGCAGAACGGACAAACTTACTACTATGCGGTTGCAGCGTACGATAGAGGATACGAAACCACCACAATCGAAGGAAATTTTGAAGGTATACCTCCATCTGAAACGACAACAATTCTGAAGAAAGATATTAACGGGAATATTACAACTGATATTAATACCGCCGTTATCACTCCAAGAGCTCCTGCTGCAGGGTATCTTGCACCGGGTGTTGAAACGTTTCAGGGAACCGGACCGGGAACGGGAAACATTTCGATCTCGTCTATCTCGATACTAAATCCCGATTCAATTAAAAACTTTAATACTTATAGATTAGAATTTTATGATGACGTTCCTTTTCATAATTCTGCACATCCGGAGTACTCTCTTATTAATGTTTTACGGGGGGATACTTTAGTAACAAAGCAGAAAATAAATGGAGTTGATGAGCAAACTCCGGTTCTTGACGGTTTTACAATCGATATTAAAAGTGATACAGCGGTAGTAGTTGATTTTGATACGACTAAAACCAAATGGGTTAAGGGAAACAGCAACTATCTTGTGCAGGTTGGTTTTGATTCGAGATACCAATCTGCTTACATTGGAAAAAAAATAGATTACCCTGCCGACTTTGAAATAAAACTTATGGAGCCCGGTCAAGGCGACTTATCATTTCCTGCTGATGTTTTCAGCCAGCCTATACAATCGAATATTGTTGTGAATAATCTTACTGAAGGGATCGAACATTTTCAATTTATTTTCAGAGACTTATATAAAGATAAGATCTTTAACGACAGCGATGCAATCTTTATAGTATTCGGAGATTCTCTTGGGAAAAAAGCCACCAATCAAATAAACCGACATGTAAGCTGGTCAATCACGTTAATCAAAGACACCACAATCGCGGAGGATAAACAGAGACCTCCTCAATACGGTGACATTTTTAGAGTTGTGAATAAAAAGCCATTCAGAAATGGGGAGTTTTATGAGTTCACCTTAAAGGGACAGGGATTTGACAAGACCAAAGCTCAAGCGGATATGAACGACATTGCAGTAGTCCCCAATCCTTATGTTGGTGCTGCATCCTGGGAGCCATTTTCAACTGAAGTTGGACGGGGTGAAAGACGAATATTTTTTATTCATCTTCCGAACCAATGTACAATTAGTATTTACACGCTAAGCGGAAAGCTGGTAAATACGATCGTACATTCAAGTACGATTGCCGACGGGCAGGAAGGTTGGAATCTTGTTTCTAAGGATGGAATGGACATCGCTTATGGAGTATATGTCTTTCAAATAGAAGCTCCCGGTGTCGGTCAAAAAATCGGAAAGTTCGCGGTGATAAAATGATGAAATCAATAAAATATAAATTCTTGCATGAGAATGTTATGAATAAAAAATCTTACATAAATATATTTTTAGTTGTTATGATTTTCTTCTCCGCAAATCAATTACTCTATTCACAAAATGTATCTAAGGTGGGAACAACCGCCGCTTCTTTTCTGGAAATAGGTGCCGGAGCTTCGGCAAACTCAATGGGTGGCGCTTTTGTCAGTATTGCAAATGATGCTTCGGCTCTCTATTGGAATGTTAGCGGAGTAGCTAATCTTACGCAGTATGAAGTAATCTTGGTGCACACAGACTGGATCGCGGATACAAAATTTGATTATGCGGGTTTGGTAATTCCTTTAGGAGATTTCGGAAATTTTGGTTTAAGTCTTACTTCTCTTTCAATGGGAGATATGAAAGTCAGAACAGTTGAACAACCGGAAGGAACGGGGGAAAATTTCAGCGCCTCCGATATTTCAATTGCATTATCCTTTGCAAGAAAATTAACGGACAGATTCTCGATCGGAATTACGGCAAAATATATTAAACAATCTATCTGGCACATGAGTTCTTCAGCATTCGCAGTTGATGCCGGCACTATTTTCAAAACTGATCTTCTGGGAGGTATAACTATCGGCGCGGTAATGACAAATTTCGGAACACCGATGCGTTTAGAGGGAAGAGACTCGCGATATTTTATTCGCGTTGACGATACTAAACAAGGTTCAAACGACAGAATTCCTACCGATGTTGAAATGGATTTATGGGATTTACCCCTTTATTTTCAGATTGGCGTTTCCACTCCGGCCTTTCAATATGAAGATTATAAACTTACGGTTGCCGCTGATGCTCTTGTGCCAAGTAATGATTACCAAAGTTTAAATGTCGGTTCGGAGTTTTCTTTTATGGAAATGTTTTCAATAAGAGGAGGATATAATTCACTTTTTCTTAAAGATGCTGAGGGTGGATTTTCAATTGGCGCCGGTGTAAATTCCAAAATGCTTTTAAGCTCGGCAATTGTAAGATTCGACTATGCTTTTAGAGATTTTGGTAAGTTAAAAAATGTTCACAGTTTTTCTGTCGGGATAAAATTCTAGTAGTTAAATTTGTACAAATGTCAATCATCGTTTAAATAAGAATTTGAAGATAATCTTACTCATACTGCTGTCTTTCAGTTTAAGCAAAAGCTATTCACAAAATATATTTTTTGACGGGAATGAAAATTCAAAAATCAAAAATAAAATTGTTGCTCAAGTTGGATCAATTAAAATTACCGCGGAAGAGTTTATCTATAGTTATGAGTATGGACCCGCTTTCACTAAAAGAAAAGAGAATTCGAAACTGACGCATCTTAATTACATGATCAATGAAAAGTTGCTCGCTCTGGAAGGTTATAATAAAAGCCTTCTAAAAAATGAAGAAAACAAAGCGCTCCATCGTGATATCGAATCTGATTTAGCGGCTGAGGAGATGTTCAGGAAAGATATTTTATCTAAAGTTGAAATAAAGGATGCCGAGATTAATAAGATCATCGAAAAGAAACAAAGTCAATATGAACTCAGATGGTTATATGCTGAGAATTCAACGAAGCTGGAAACTTATTTGAAGCAGTTAAAAAACGGAATTTCATTTGACTCTCTTTTCAATTCCCAATTAAGTGATTCTGTTTTGATCGATGACAGGCGGCTTTCGAGTAGTCTTTACAATATCTATATGAAAAATCCACAGTTTGCTCAAATAGTAGATACACTGAAAGCCGGAAAAATTTCCGCTCCAATTCACACTGATGACGGATGGTACATAATTAAGATCGATAATATTGTTAAAAGCATGGTCACCGGTGAAGCAGAATATAACAAACTGAAAACCGAAGCGGTTGAAGCGATTACCAAAAGCAAAATGGATATTTTGTCGGATCAATACGTGAATGAATTATTTGATGTTGAAAATCCAATTATAAAACGCGATGTGTTTAATGTGCTTCGATCATATCTCGGTAAATTTCTTCTTGCACCCGAAAAATATTCCGAATGGAAATTGGATAACAAATTGGAAATAGCATTAACCAATCTCGGATTGAAAAGGGGGGCTAAGTACACCGGTTTAACGTTGGTTGTTTGCAATAACCACAAAATTTCTCTGGATGAATTTATCATCTGGTTTAGGAACCGGGAACAGTATGTTAAATTCTCCAAAAATGATTTGACCGGATTTTCAAAATCTTTAGAAGATTTGGTTTGGGTTATGGTAAGAGATAAGTTGTTGACAGATGAAGCTAATAAAAAAGGTTACAACAATTCCCAATGGGTAATAAGGCAATCAAGCTGGTGGCAAGACAAAATTTCATACAGCGCGTATAGAAACGAATTAGTGAATTCCATCGCTCTAAATTCTGAAGAGCAGCGTTTGGTAAGTGAGAAGAAAAAAACTCAATCTGAAATTATGAGTGACGAACTCTCAAAAAAAATATTGCACAAAGTTCTTGAGTTGAGGCAAAAATATAAAGTTGTGATTAATGAAAAGATTCTTGCCAAGATAAAAGTATCAACCGAAAACGATAAAAAAGCGATCGAACTGTTCATCGCTAAAAGAGGAAATCTGATTCCCAGACCGGCATTTCCCTCAATCGATAATGATTGGGTAAATTGGGAATAGAAAATAATGAAAAGACTTTTTATAAATATTGCTCTGCTGATTTTGATTTGGCTTCCGCTGCAATCGTGTAATTCGGGCAGTGAGAGTTCCGATACGAAGTTGATCTATTGGTGTTCCAACAATAGTTATGAAATTCAATTTGCAAAAGTTAAGACTGAAAATTGGAATAAAAATAACCCGAATGTTTCAGTCAAATATCAACCTGTTCCTGAAGGGCGATCAAGTGAAGAAATTATTCTCGCTGCGGTGGTTGGCAAAACTACTCCTGATATCTATTCCAACATGTGGCAGGGTGATGTTGAAGCTTATGCGCAAGCAAAAGTATTGGTAGCACTGGATACACTTAAAGGGTTTATGGATTTTTTAAATGAAAGATGCGACAGTGAAGTGATTGAGGAAATTAGGTCACTCGATGGTCATATCTATCAAATCCCGTGGAAGATCAATCCGATCATGTTAATCTACAATGAAAAGATGATGGCGGATTTGGGTTCATCTACACCGCCTCAAACGTACTCTGATTTTTTTAGATTCTCCGCAAAATTTCAAAAAGATGTTAACGGTGATGGTTACGTAGATCGGTGGTTCGGATATTCCGAAGTGCTTGTAACCTGGTGGCAAAGATTTTTTGATTTCTATCCATTGTACCTTGCAGCTTCCGGTGGAGCGCCGTTAGTAAAAGGGGACAAAGCTGTTTTCAATAATGAACATGGTGTTGCAGTATTTAAATTTCTTCGAATGCTCTACAAGAAAAATTATTTCTCAAAGGAACAACTCTCAGCAAGACAGGATGTTTTTCTTTCGGAGATAATTGCGACAAGGTTTACCGGTCCGTGGGAAATTGCACACGCGGATAAGTTTAAACCAAAAGGATTTGAATATAACTTCAGTTCTATGCCCGTGCCGGATGATCATAAAGGACCAAAATATACGTATGGCGATCCTAAAAATATTGTGATATTCAAAACTTGTAAAAAACCTCAGGTCGCATGGGAATATGTGAAAACACTGATTGATCGCGATGGCGATCTCAAACTTCTTGAATTAACTAATCAACTTCCGAGAAGAAAAAATATTAATATTGATCCATACTTCGGGAATTATTTTACCAAAAATCCGAAGATGAAAATATTTGCGGATCAATCGAAGTATGTTAGAGGAACAGATGCTTCGCCGGTGCTCAAAGAAGTTTTCGATTTGATTTCACAAGAGTATGAAGCGTGCGTTATTTATGGAATGAAAACACCGGAACAAGCTGTAAAAGATGCTTCGGATGCAGTTAATCTATTGTTTTTAAAATGATTACCAGAAAAAAAATATTACCCTACTTACTTGTTTCTCCGTACATCGTACATTTTTTACTTTTTGTTGCATTCCCGGTTGTTTTTTCAATTGTACTTACGTTTCATAAATGGAATATCATTTCGCCGATGGAATACACCGGCTTGAATAATTA
>Ga0209211_10012437_pt1 | contig 10708 bp, 11 predicted proteins | sample RifGroA2_FD_183992 | JGI IMG/M metagenome (GOLD analysis project Ga0209211, IMG submission 183992) | Groundwater microbial communities from Rifle, Colorado, USA - Groundwater A2 (SPAdes) (version 2) | ecosystem: Environmental > Aquatic > Deep subsurface > Groundwater | place: Rifle, Colorado...
GATGTGCCTTTTCCTTCTTTACCACCACCGAGCGAATCCCAAACAGTAATTTTATCAATTTTAATGTTTTTAATTGCTTCGACCTGATGTTTAACCAGTTCGGGTAATTTATCGGCAATCATCAGCATTACAGCATCTTTAGAATTATTTTTGGCTGCTTTAACAATCATTTCAAATCCATCGGCTTGTTTGCTTAAAATCTGATAAATACCTTTTGCTTCGGCTTCCATTTTTAAGAAAATTGCATCGGCATCACCTTTTGCTAAACGGCGTATTTGCTCGGCTTTAGCTTCTGCATCAATTTCTACCCTCTGTTTTTCAACTTCTGCCGGAATTACAATATTTGCTAATTGAGTTGCTTTATCTCTTGCAGCTCTTATTAATTCCGCATTTTTTTCAGCTACATAAGCTTCTTCAAGGGCATTTGCTTCTTTAACTTTTTCGGCAGCAATCGCTTTACGATTTGCTTCAGCTTCTTTTTCACGTCTGTCGGCATTTGAGTTTGCAATTGTTACTTTTGCCATATTTTCACCTGCTACAGCAGTTGCATTAGCTTCAGCAACCTGAACGCGTTGGTCTTGCATTGCATTAGCTTCGCCAATTTCTCCATCACGATTTTTCTCGGCAACAGTTTTCTTAGCATCGTTAATTGCTTTTGCAGCAGCTTCTTTTCCTAACGCTTCAATATAACCCGATTCGTCTTTAATATCGGTAACGTTTACATTTATCAGTTTCAAACCAATTTTTTTAAGTTCTGCTTCAACATTTGACGAAACATTTGCAAGAAATTTATCACGATTGCTGTTAATTTCTTCAATATCCATTGTTGCAACAACAAGCCTTAACTGCCCAAATATTATATCTTTAGCAAGGTCGTGAATTTGTTGTTGATTTTGTCCTAAAAGTCGTTCTGCTGCATTTTCCATAATTCCCGGCTCTGTAGAAATACCAACTGTAAATCTGGAAGGTACATCGACCCTAATGTTCTGCTTACTAAGTGCATTTGTTAAGTTAACCTCAATTGAAATAGGAGTTAACGACATATATTCATAAGCCTGAATTATGGGCCAAATAAATGCTGCACCACCATGAATACATTTTGCCGAAAGTCCACCGGCACGAGTTCCTTTGCCAACTTTTCCATACACCACCAAAATTCTATCTGACGGACATCTTTTGTATCTTCTGAAAAGTGAAAAAATCAGAATAAATACAAATAAAATTACCGCTACTACTGCTAAAACAAAATACTGTTCCATAATTTATGATTTAAGATTTAATAATTTCAAAATTCATTATATAAAGTGCTCATGTGTTCATGTTCTTAGGTGTTAGAGTGCTTCTGCAAACGGTTTAACTATTTAATAATTTAACAAACAATCTCTTCTAATTTCTATCTTCTTTTACCACATAGACACACTTCGACAAAACTCAGTGCATCGCATAGACACACTTCGACAAAGCTCAGTGCATCGCATAGGTTTCACATAGTTAATAAATCATTCTTCTCCTTTAACATTTTAAATTTGATGTTTTACACTTCGATAAACTCTGTGCATCGCATTTTACATTTCTTTTAAACCTCTTCTAACCTCTATTTTCTAATTTCTATCTTCTAACGTCTATTTTCTTACCAATAAAATATTACTTTCGATAACATCAACAACTGTAATTAAGCTTCCACGTTGAATTTCGTTTTCATCGTCGGTTACTGCATCAAATTCTCTTACAGCACCTTGTACATTAATATTAACTTTTCCTTTTCCAGTTCTTTTTGGAGGGATAAATAAGTAAACTTCGCCTTGTTTGTTAATTGAATTTTTAATATTCAACGTTCCGCTTACAGAAAGTTTGCTCATAAAATAATAAATAGAAGCCATAATAACCATCATTAAAATACCACTTATAAATGATACAACAATCGTTACCGGATTAGAAAAACCTGCATTTATACATGCTATTCCAATCCACGAAAAAATAGTAAAAAATCCAATTAGGTTTTTTAATGTAATAAACTGCAAACCAATACCTGAATCTCCACCCACATCAATATCTGTATGACCACTCATTTCGACACCATCATCAACATCTCCACCAATAAAAGTCATTAACAGTTGGAAAATAAATATTATCGAAAAAGGGATAGCAATAATCCAGTATATTTTTTCAATAATAGTAAGTACAGCCCACCATTCAGAAAAATTTGAAAACATAGTTATGTTAATTTAGTTGTTTTCCAAATATATAATTATTTTTTTAAAGTTTATATAAATATGCTTTTAAATTGTTTTATTTTGAAAACTCAAGTCTTTGTTTTAATTTAGTGTAAAATTTTAAAGCTATGAAAACTATAATTGCAATCGTTTTTTTGGGAATTATTTCTTTAACTACTACTGCTCAGGAAAAGCAAAAAGTCGAAAAACCTGAATATAATAAATTGTATAAGCACTCTTTGGGAGCTGGGGCTGGTTTTACTACAGGGTTAGGTATTTCTTACCGATATTTTCCTAAAAAATTAGGTTTTCAATTAAATGTAGCCCCTCATTATCAAGATTATGGAAAAGAAGCATTTATAAGTGCAGGGTTAACGTTTCTTTACAATCTTTCTGAAAGTAAATATAGTGCCGTATATGCGTATTTTGGAAATCATTTATTACACACTAGCGAAGTTAAAAAACAGGGAGATTCTTTTTACAATAGTGCAACTGGTTATTACGAATATACTTATACAGATCATACAGTAGTGAAGGATGTTATAAATTCTGGAATTGGTTTTGGATTTGAATTTAATACTCAAAAGCGAGTAACTTTAAATCTTATGGGTGGATATGCACAATATAATTCTTTTGAAAGATTATTTTTTACTATTGAAGCAGCTTTGTATTACAGGTTTAATTAATGTATAATATGATTTTTTTAACCTTAAAATTAAAAATTATATTTAACAAGTTATTTTATTTAATATCACTCTACTAATTTATTATAAAAATATATTATGAAAAAAATTTTAATTTTCGTTTTTTTTGGAATTTTATCTCTAACTATTACAGCTCAGGAACAACAGAAAGTGGAGAAAATTATACATTTAAAAAAATATAAACATTCTATAGGAATTGGTGCTGGAGCAACTACAGGGCTTGGAATTTCGTATAGATATTTTCCAAAAAAACTTGGCTTTCAGTTCAATTTTGTTCCATTTTATGAAGATTATGGAAGCGAATCTTTTGTAAGTACAGGTTTAACTTTACTTTACAATTTGAAAGAAACTGAACAAAGTGCATTTTATGCTTATTTTGGAAATCATTATTTACATAATACTTATGGAAATAATGTAAATCTGTTCAATAATAATTCTCGTTATTATGATTATGATAAACCAAATTTACAATACGATTTTTATAATTCAGGCATTGGCATGGGCTTAGAATTTAGTACTAAAAAGCAAGTAACTTTAAATATTATGTTAGGTTATGCACAATACAATACATTTGAAAGATTATTTTTTACAGCTGAGGCAGCGTTATATTATAGGTTTAATTAATCTTATTCAAATAAATTCTTAAAATGATAATTGATACAATAATTTCCGAATTAAATAATTCCAAAATATTATTAGAAAAATTTCTCAACGATTCTGAAAATTTCAGAAAAATTGAAAATGCCGGAAATTTAATAGCTGATGCAATAAACAACGGTAATAAAATAATTTCTTGTGGAAACGGCGGTTCAATGAGCGATGCAATGCACTTTGCCGAAGAAATGACAGGAAATTTTCGCAAAAAACGCCGTCCACTTCCTGCAATTGCAATTTCCGACCCATCTTTTATAACTTGTGTGGCAAACGATTATGGGTTTTCACAAATTTTTTCACGTTGGATTGAAGCATTTGGTAATAAAGGCGATATTTTATTGGCAATCAGCACAAGCGGAAACTCCGAAAATATCATAAAAGCTTCTGAAACAGCTATTTCGAAAGGAATGTTTGTTGTTTCATTAACCGGAAAAGATGGTGGAAAATTAGCAGATTTAAGTACTGTCGAAATTCGAGCTCCTTTTTACGAATTTTCTGATAGAACTCAGGAAATTCACATCAAAATTATACATTCACTTATTCAGTATGTTGAACTGAAACTTAATCTTTAATCATGCTTGTTAAAACGTTTGGTTCGGCAGTTTATGGTATTGATGCCATTACAATTACAATAGAAGTAAATGTAACAGGTGGGGTAGGAATTTTTCTTGTTGGATTGCCCGACAATGCTGTAAAAGAAAGCCTTCAAAGAATTGAATCGGCACTTAAAACCAACGATTTAAAAATGCCATATAAAAAAACTATTATAAATATGGCTCCAGCCGATATTCGTAAAGAAGGCTCGGCTTACGATTTACCTTTAGCTATTGGAATGTTAGCAGCATCTGAACAAATGAATTTCGACATACTACACGAATATGTAGTTATGGGTGAATTATCGCTTGATGGTTCAATTCAGCCAATGAAAGGAGCTTTGCCAATAGCTATTCAAGCCAGAAAAGAAAAATATAAAGGACTTATTTTACCAGTTCAAAATGCTCGTGAAGCTGCTGTTGTAAATGATTTAGATGTTTATGGAGTTGAAAACATAAAACAAGTAATTGATTTTTTTAACGGAATTAGTAAACTCGAAAAAACAATTGTAAATACACGTGACGAATTTTTTGAAACTGTAAATCATTATCAAACAGACTTTTCAGACGTAAAAGGTCAGGAAAATGTTAAACGAGCTTTAGAAATTGCTGCTGCCGGAGGTCATAATATAATAATGATTGGTGCTCCGGGTGCAGGAAAAACTATGCTTGCCAAAAGAATTCCAACCATTCTTCCACCACTTTCACTATTTGAAGCACTCGAAACTACAAAAATTCATTCAGTTGCTGGAAAACTTGATAAAACAAGTGCTTTAATGACAACTCGTCCATTTCGTTCGCCACATCACACAATAAGCGATGTAGCACTTGTGGGAGGAGGTGCATTTCCTCAACCCGGCGAAATTTCGCTTTCACACAATGGAGTTTTGTTTTTAGACGAATTACCTGAGTTTAAAAGAACTGTGCTAGAAGTAATGCGTCAGCCACTTGAAGATAGAATAGTTACTATTTCCAGAGCAAAGTTTACAGTCGAATATCCTGCAAGTTTTATGCTGGTGGCATCTATGAATCCTTGTCCATGTGGATTTTACAATCATCCCGAGAAAGATTGCGTTTGTTCGCCCGGAGTTGTTCAAAAATATCTGAGTAAAATATCTGGTCCACTTTTAGATAGAATTGATATTCACCTCGAAGTTATTCCGGTATCATTTGAAAAACTAACAGATAATAGACCTTCTGAAACAAGTGAATCTATCAGAAACCGAGTAATTGAAGCAAGAAAAATTCAGGAAGAAAGATTTAAAGAAATTGTGGGAGTTTATAGTAATGCTCAAATGTCGTCGAAAATGATTAGAGAGTTCTGCGGTATTGATAAAGCCGGTGAATTATTATTGAAAAATGCGATTCTGAAACTTGGATTATCTGCACGTGCATATGATAGAATTTTAAAAGTATCACGTACAATTGCCGACCTTGAAAACAGCAAAGAAATAAAGCCTCATTTTCTTGCCGAAGCTATTCAATATAGAAGTTTGGATAGAGAAGGATGGGCTGGTTAGAAATTTCAGAACTCACGAAGAGAAAAATTGATTATTGACAGTTAATCTTCTAAAAAAATTTCAAAATTCCTTATTTTTTCTTTCCAAGCTACCGGTATTTCAATTGAAATTTTCTTAAAAAAATCGTAACAAACAATTACAGATTTGTTTATAGCGTTTAGTTCCATATTCTGATTATAAATAGCTTGTTCCATTTCAAAACTTTTTGTTCCAACCTGGTTAGTTCTTGAATAAACTATAATACTATCGTGCAAATAAATGGGTTTTAAATAATCAACAGTTGTTTTAACCAATACAACTCCAAAGTTTTTCCAGTCGATTATATTTTCAAAAACTAAATCAAAATATTTTAAACGACCAACTCCAAAATAATTAATATACTCTGTATTATTAACATGTCCCATTAAGTCTAAATCGTTGAATCGAATCTGAACAGGAACTGAATGTTTGAATAACTCAAGTGATATTTGTTTTTCAATTTTTTGCATCTAAAACTTCGTAAATTGAATTTTTACTTTTGAACTCAGGAACTATTGTTTTCATTTTTTTTACAATCTCTACGCAATCGGGCGATTTTGTTAATTCCATAAGTTCTGATACCGAAATATTAACTTCAGAATGCTTATATTCAGCAACTTTAGCAATCATAATTTTCTTATTATGAGTCGGAAGATTATTTTCGCCAATGTGTAATAACTCTTCGTAAAGCTTTTCTCCGGGTCTTAATCCTGTAAATTCAATTTTAATGTCGGTTCCGAGCGTTAAGCCTGAAAGTTTAATCATTTTTTTGGCTAAATCAACAATTTTTACCGGTCGTCCCATATCGAAAATATAAACCTCACCACCTTTTCCCATTGCTCCGGCTTCAAGCACCAACTGACATGCTTCGGGAATTGTCATAAAAAAGCGAGTAATTTCGGGATGAGTAATTGTAACTGGTCCACCCGCATCAATTTGTTTTTTAAATCGCGGAATTACCGAACCATTTGAGCCTAATACATTTCCAAAGCGTGTTGTAATATAAGCTGTTTCAGATTCTTTATTTAACGATTGTATGTATATTTCGGCAATTCGTTTCGATGCTCCCATAATATTTGTAGGATTTACAGCTTTATCGGTAGAAATCATTACAAACTTTGTTACCTTATATTTATTTGCTAAATCGGCTACGATTTTTGTTCCGCAAACGTTTGTTTTAATGGCTTCTGAAGGATTGTTTTCCATCATTGGAACATGTTTATAAGCTGCTGCATGAAAAATAATTGAGGGTTTGAATTTGCTGATTATTTCTTCAACTCTTGACTTGTCGGTAACATTGCCAATTATTGCTTCATAGTTTTTAAAATTTAATTGCTCTAACATTTCTAGCTCTAAATCGTAAAGTTCAGACTCGGCTTTATCAAACAATAAAATTGATTTTGGTTTAAATCTGGTTAACTGACGTACAATTTCGCTTCCGATAGAACCGGCTGCACCGGTAACTAAAATAGTAGAATTTAAAATGATATTACCGATTTCCTTAACGTCTAATCTAATTGGACTTCGTTCGAGCAAATCTTCAATTTTTACAGTTTTAATTTGATTTAAACTAAGTTCGCCATTAATCCATTTTTCGATAGGAGGCACATCCATAACTGTAACATTGTGATTTAAACACATTTCAATAACATCTTTTTTGCGATTTTTTCCAAGATGTTTTTTTGATATTATTAATTTTGAAACGGAGTATTTATTAAATAAATATTCGAGCTTATCGACATGAAAAATTGAAGTTCCTTCCAGCTTTTTTCCTCTGTTTCGGTTTGTATTATCAATCAGTGCAATAATTTTATATTTAAACTCAAGGTCTCTTTCGAGAGTTCGCTTTGTTGCAATTGCAGTATCGCCTGTTCCGTATATAATTATGTTGTTTTTTTCTTTATTTGCGGTATTTAATTCGTAATAAATAAATTTCACAAACATTCGGAATGCAATTAATGCAAATACCGAGTTAATAAAATCAATAATTATTATCGAATATGGTATTAAAAAAGTTTGATTAATAAAGTAGTAAGAAACTACATTGTATATTGCAAAAAGTACTGAACCTGAAAGTATTGTAATAAAAATCCGTTCGGCATCTTCTGTACTGGTAAATCGAACAATACCTCTATATGTTTTCCCAATTATAAAAGTAAAAATACGAACAAAAACAACCGTTGGAATTACAACTTTTAATGAAGATAAATCGGGTTCGGGAACAGAAAAGTTAAACCTGAGCAAATAAGCCAGAATAATACTAAAAAATACAATAATTGTATCAATTAATAGTATTACCCACGAAGGAGTATTTTTTCTTAAAATATTAATTTCGTTCATTGAAAATTAATAAGATGACGTTTAAGATTTTATAGTTGTTCGTTTCGATGTTTATTATGTTTCATAGCGAAAATAATTCTTTAATGCTATTTGAAATAACTCTTGCGGATATATTTATTCCATCAAAATATGTATCACCCTCAAACTCTTCTGCTACCCAAATAAATTTTTCTTTTCCATTCATTTCTACTTTCATTGGAATTAAATGAACTCCTGTTGAGTAAATTTTGGGTTCAAATTCTGTAATTTGCTTCCCTATAAGTATTTGTTCAATCTTTAAACACATAAGATTAAAATATTTCGGTAAAAATTATGCAAAACTTTTAAAATGTAGTAATTCATCTTTTGTAAAATCATCTTCATCAAAACGAAGTAGCTTTTCATATTTGTCAGCAAATATTCTCGGCATACATTCTACACCATCATAAAAATTTTGTCCCTCAAAACCTGTAGCAACCCAAGCCCAAGTTTCTTTTTCATTTAAAATAATTTTAATAGGACTTAAATAAACTCCATCACTAAAAATGACATCTTTATCTATAAGATTGTCATTGGGGTTTCTCATTAAATTATTTTTTGGTTTCTTGAAATTATTTTTCATAGTACTATTTTTTGTAAAAATTTCTCTTGAACTTTTGTAAAATTCTTTACACTTTCAAAAAATCATCAAACTCTTCATAGTTTTTAAAAACATAATCTTGTTTATTTCATTAATATAAATTTGTGCAGTGTACTGTATTTATAAACCTCCTAAAACCCTCATAATACATAGCCTTTGTTAGCATTATAATCATATTTTGAGTAATAATTTATATTAAAATTCAAATACCATTTTCGTCTGTGTCAGATAAGGAATCAATCTGTTTTCGGCAAGCGAAATATATTCTGGGTTTGTGTCATAACCAATATAGTTTCTTTCAGATTTAATTGCTGAAACCGCAGTTGTTCCACTACCCATAAAGGGGTCAAGGATAATGTCATTTTTGAATGAATACAATTGAATTAATCGAAAAGGAAGTTCTTCAGGAAATGGTGCAGGATGTCCAATACGTCTTGCACTTTCTGCATTCATTGTCCAAATGGATTTTGTCCATTCCATAAATTGCTCTTTTTTGATAGTATTTTCTTTTTCGATTTTTTCTCTCTTATAGTCACCTTTTGAAAACACTAAAATATATTCATGAATATCTCTAAGAATAGGATTTGCAGCACTTTGCCAACTTCCCCACGCTGTGGAAGGGCTTGCGCTTGCTGCTTTATTCCAAATAATTTCACCTCTCATATTAAAACCAATGGCAAGCATCATTTTTGAAATGTAATCAGACAATGGTATATATGGTTTTCGTCCAAGATTAGCAACGTTAATACAAGCACGACCTCCATTAATTAGAACTCTATATGTTTCTTTAAAAGCATTTTCTAACAATTTCAGATATTCACTCAATGAAAGATCATCGTCATATTCTTTTGTTACATTGTAAGGAGGAGAAGTAATCATTAAATGAATAGAATTATTTGGTAACTCTTTCATATTTTCTGCTGAACCAAAAATAAATTTATTTAAGAGTTCACTAGGCAGCTTATTTTCTGATTTATCTGCTACATCCTTACTTTCCAGATTTGAATACATTTTTGAATTGTAAAACTTGGAACTATCGTGATTGATTCTTCCACTAGTTCCAAAAGAACTGGTAGTTGTTCCATTCTTTTTTACTATTGTTGTTCCCATAATTCAATCCATCTTTTAAAAGGTTTAAAGTCAACTATTTCTTTCTTCCAATTAATAGGAATTGATAGTGTGTTTTTATGTTGAAGCAATTCTTGAATCGCTTTACAACTCATTTCAACACCCCTTGGATTTGTTCCGGGCTTTGGAAGCTTTATGTATGATTCTCTTCCAATATTTTCTATCACTTCAAATTGTGTTTCTTTTGGAATGTAATAAAAACCGCCACCGTTAGCCCAATTAATTTGCACAAAAATCATATCGCATGACGGCAAATATTTTTCACTAAACTCCTTCGATTTTTCAGCATCAACAGTCCAAATAAGTTTTACACCACTTGGATTTTTTCCTGTTATTGTTTTTATTGAAATAGGATTATTAAAAACTTCAACATCAACTTCAGATTCTGTAATCGGAATTTCAGTTTTAACATTTATTTCGCCAAATTTATATAAAGCGACAATAATTTTTTCTCTAACAGAACCTACTTCCATACCAATTTTTCCAGCTCTCGAACTTTCCAACTCTGCAATGTGGAATAATTTTGGAAGTTTGTCTTGAATTTTTTTAACCATTTCTTTATCATCAAATATCTCTTTAATTCTTTGATTCATTTTGACAAACTTTATAATATATTGTTTCGGTATTTTTATTGATTCAAAGATAACATTTTTATTACTTTTCTATTAGAAACTTACTATAGCCTTAAAAAGAGTGAAAAAACAAGATTATAGAAATAGAATGTATTTTTATCTATTACGGTTTTAAATTTTGTGTCGTTTTTGTTGCCCATTTTTTAAAGTTCGAATTTCTGTATTTTAAAAATGAATCGTTCCAAAGTAAAATATAAAGCTAAAAGCCATAAACTGAGGGCAATACTTCCTTGTTCTTTAAACATTTTGCCTTTTACAATAAAGCATCAATTTTCGATGCAATTACG
>Ga0209211_10012441_pt1 | contig 10707 bp, 9 predicted proteins | sample RifGroA2_FD_183992 | JGI IMG/M metagenome (GOLD analysis project Ga0209211, IMG submission 183992) | Groundwater microbial communities from Rifle, Colorado, USA - Groundwater A2 (SPAdes) (version 2) | ecosystem: Environmental > Aquatic > Deep subsurface > Groundwater | place: Rifle, Colorado...
ACGTTCGATGCTTTGGGCTTGCTCAGCAATCTCCCTCGCTCTTGGAGCAGAGCGCCGGGGGCGGATCGAAAGATCGATGCACCAGACGTGGAGGTTCAAGCGTGTCAACGGTACAGCGTACCCGGACACTATTGCATCGAGCTTGAGAGACGCCTCCGGCGCGGAGGTCGCTCGGCTCGCAGAGAGTTCCAACGACTCGGAGTCAATCTTCCGCTCCAGGGACGGCGAGGCCCCGGAGATAAAGAGGGCGGTGGTGGCTCCGAGGGGGCGAGGCTGAAGAGCGCAGACGAGCCCTTCGGGATTGCAAATCTCAAATGGCAAATTTCAGATCTGCAATTTGAGATCTGAGATTCCGAGCGGAGTGAGGACGGTCCATCGGCTGCGCTCGGAAGAGTCGCCCCTGAGGAGCCCACTCGAACAGTTGAGCGGCTGGCAAAATCGAAACTGTGAGCTATAATGGTTGGTAGTGGAAAAATGTTGTCACGGGTCTTGATAGGTCTGGGTCTAGCGCTTGCGGTGTTACCGGTGGTCATGATCTTGTCCGGAGCGGTTTCGCTGGGAAGGGATTATCGCATTGCCAATCGGGACAGCGCGGGAATTGCCCCGGACCCGGCAGAAACCCCCGAAGCAGTGGTCCAGGTTTATGCCGCGCGGGCGCTAAACTGGCGTGGTATCTTCGGGGTGCACACATGGATTGCCACCAAGCCGGAAAACGCGCCGCACTTCACCGTGCATCAAGTCATCGGCTGGCGGGTATTTCGCGATCTCCCTGCGGTGTTCTCCGAAACGGCCATCCCGGACCGAAACTGGTTCGGCAATCGTCCGGAGATTATAGCCGAGCTACGCGGGAAAGAAGCGACCGAGGCGATCGCCAAGATCGCGGAGGCGGTCGAGACTTACCCTTATGTGGATGAGTACCGGCTCTGGCCCGGCCCTAACAGCAATACCTTTACGGCATATGTCGCGCGCAAGGTACCGGAGCTGAAGCTGGACCTTCCCGTGACCGCCATCGGCAAGGACTATCCCGTCAACGGCACTCTCTTCGAGCGCACGCCGAGCGGCACGGGGTATCAGATTTCCCTTTACGGAGTCCTGGGGATTCTGCTTTCCCGCCAGGAAGGGCTGGAGTTGAACCTGATCGGTCTGAGCTTCGGAATCGATTTCGCCAGGCCAGCCTTGAAACTCCCCTTCATCGGCCGTCTGGGCTTCGGCTAGAAATAGCTGCGTTAGCGAAGCATTCGAGAAGGAACCGGAGCAGGCGCGGGTTGGCAAAATTATGCCTTCGCTTTATGCTGTAAGACAATTTTTTTATGGACGACATTCGCTTTGTAGATACGACGGTGCGCGACGGGCAGCAGAGCCTGTGGGCCTTCGGCATGAGAACCGGAATGATGGTCCCCATCGCACCGAATCTGGAAAGGGCCGGGTTCGACGCCATAGAGCTCGGCACCCCTGTCGAACTCGTGAAGTGTGTGCGCGAGCTGCGCGAGGATCCGTGGGAGCGGGTGCGACTGCTGGCGCGAAAGATCACCAAGACCCCGCTCAGGGCGGTCCACGGCACGCGCAGCGGCTTCGAGATCTTTCCTTTTTCAGTGCATCAACTCTATGACGAATGCATGGCGAAAAACGGAGTGACGCAGGTCCGGATATCGGATTGCTGGAACGATCCGTCCGAATGGCAGTGGCGGGTGAAGCAGGCACGGGCGGCGGGGCTAAAGCCGATAATCAACCTTATATATTCGGTCTCTCCCAGACACACCGATGAATACTTTGCAGCAAGGACGCGCGCAGCGACCAAGCTCGATATCTTCCGCATCATCCTCAAAGATCCGGGCGGCCTGCTGACGCCCGAGCGCACCCAGAGCCTGGTCCCTGTGGTCCTGCAAAACGCTAACGGCATTCCGGTGGAGCTTCATACCCACTGCACCACAGGGTTGGGTTCGCTCTGCTGCCTGGAGGCGATCAAAGGCGGCATCAGGATCATCAACACCGCCATCCCGCCGCTCGCCGACAGCTCCTCCAACCCTTCTCTCTTCAATGTCGCCCGCAACGCGCGCGCCCTCGGCTACACTACAATCATCGACGAGGCCCCGCTAAAGCCTGTGACGGACCATTTCCTTTTCATCGCGAAGAGGGAGGGCTTTCCGATCGGCGTCCCGGTCGAGTACGATTATTCCCAATATGTTCATCAAGTCCCGGGTGGGATGATCTCGAACCTCCAGCACCAGCTCCGCAGGGTGGGGATGGAAGACAAACTCGATGCGACGTTGGAAGAGGCCGCCCGCGTCCGCGCCGAATTCGGCTATCCGATCATGGTAACTCCCCTCTCTCAGTTTGTCGGCAGCCAGGCGGCGATCAATGTGATCCTGGGGGAGCGCTACAAGGAAGTCACCGATCAGGTCATCCAGTACGCCATGGGCATCTGGGGCAAGGAAGGTGCCGCCTCGATGGATGCGAATATCAAGGATAAGATCCTCGACCGCCCGCGCGGGAGAGAACTCTCCAAATGGAAGCACCCCGACGCCTCGCTCAAAGAGCTGCGCCGGAAGCTCGGCGGGCCCGGCGTCACCGATGATGAAATCCTGCTGCGCTTTTTTACGGGAAAAGAAGAGGTCGCGGCGATGCGCGCTGCGGGGCGGCCGAAGGAATACCTGAGCGCGCGACACCCTCTGGTTACCCTGATCGGCGAGCTCGCCAAGCGGAGCGATTGCCGGCAAATCCACATCGACAAGAGGGGCTTCTCCATCCGTCTCGAGAAAAGAGCAACGGCGTAAACAAAAAATCATTTGCATGTTGAACCGGGATTCCAAGATCGGAAGAGCTAAGGGGCCTGAGCGATTCCTAATTTCGGCGGCTGGGTTTTTTTTCCTTTGCGCCATAGCGGCGGCTTTGGCAGAGCCCCTTGCCGCTCAGGAGCCCGAATACCTTAAGGGCCAGCTTCTGGTGGCAGCGCCGGAAATGGCCGACCCCCATTTTGCCGACACCATCGTCTATATGATCGAGCACAACGAAAATGGCGCTATGGGCCTGGTTATCAACCGGCCGCTGGCAAAGGGGCCGATCGCGGACCTCCTGAAAGGTCTCGGAGCAGAGGGCGAGGAGGCCAAGGGGGAGATCATCATCCATTACCGCGGTCCGGTCGAGTCCGGTAAGGCCTTTGTCCTCCACAGCGGCGATTATGCCGACAAGGGGACGAGCGTTGTGGGCGGCGGTCTGGCAGTCACGACTGATGTCGAGATTGTGCGCGCCATCGGTCAGGGAAAGGGTCCGCGCAATAGCATCTTCGCCCTGGGCTATTCCGGCTGGGGTCCGGGTCAGCTTGAGGCGGAGCTCAAGGCCGGCGGCTGGTTCTCGATCCCCGCCGACGAGAGGCTGATATTTGACGGCGACCCGGCAACCAAGTGGGATCGTGCGCTGGCCAGAAGAAAGGTGAAAACCTAGGATACTGTTTAGAATTCATAACCCGGCCTATCAACCTCTGATCCTCATGCGATCAACCGTTCCATCTTCCCCTGGGACGGCAATTTTTATTGGTGGCGGCGCCTTCAGTCGACGGCAAGATCCAGCAGACAAGAGAACCGAGGACGAGAGAGCCAATGCCACTAAAGATATATGGGGCATCGGGTCCCAAATGTTCGAGGAGCCAGCCGGCTCCCGCATTCGAGGCGATCCCTCCGATTCCCACTCCGACCATGGAGAGAAGCGCCTGGCCCGTGGAGCGAAGCCGCTCCGGCACGACCGTGTCGAGATAGAGCGGCGCGCCAAGAACGAGACCGGCAACCATCACGCCGTGAAGCATCTGTATGAGGTAGATGACATAGAGGTCGTTGACAAAACCACTCAATGTCCAGCGCAGTCCTCCTGCCAGCACACCTAGCGCCAGCAGGCCTCGGGCCCCGAAACGATTAAGACCCGCGCCCGACGAGATGACAAGAGGGATTTCTACGGCAAGCATGAGAACCCACATGCGACGAATCGTGTCCAGATCTCCGCCGCGGGAACGGACGTAGACTGGGAAGAGCCACATTGGACCTTGGGCCAGAAAGTAGGCCAGGAGCGCGAAAATGAGAAAACGAACGACGGCCCGGTTTCTAAAAAGGATCCGCCATTCCCCGCGGGAAGCCCTAAGGGCCGCGATTCCTTCCCGCGGGAGGGCAAGAGCCGTCAGTCCTGCCACGAAAACAAGCCCCGCGGATACGATGAACATCACCTCGAGCCCCGGCTCTGAGGGCCCGCCAACAACCCTGATCATTCCATGTGCTTTTTGAAAATGTTGGAGGATCCATGGAAAGCCCATAACGAGGGAGAGAAAGCCCAATGTTCCCCACACCCGCACAAGACCGAAGCCGTAAGGGCCGACCCCGCGGAGGAACGCCAGGGTTACAGAGACGGTGACTGAAAGAATCGCCGTAGTAAAAGCAGCAAGGACTACGGTCGCAAGTAGAATCGCGGAAAAGCCGCGCGCGGCCCCGAGCGCCAGATAGCCAAGCGATCCGCCTAAAGAGAGGAAGGCAAGAATGCGGCTTCGGGCCCCGGTCCTATCCGCCACCTGGCCCCAGAAAGGCTCAGCGATTATCCCCACAAAGGGGAGCATCGATAGGACTAGACCCACCTGGGTTCCCGTAAGCTCTGCGTTCTCCCGCAGGTACAGGCTGTAATAAGGAAAAAAGATCCCGCTAGCACCCATGTAAATGAACCAGAACAGGACAAGAGGCACCGCGCGCCACATGGGAGAGATCATAGCCTGCATCCATTCTCTTTTCGATGACCGAAACTTGAGCTGTCTTCGATTGGAAAGAAAAATGGCTTTGGGCGGCGAGGGTTCGGGAGGAATAGACGCACGGGATCAAACGGGCAATGTCATGACGCCAGGGTATTGAGGCCTGGCGCTACCTATATTAGAAGGGTGGTTAAAGAGGGGCCAAAGTGGACGGTGATAAAGGCATCTTACTGCCTATAAACAGGATTGCAGAGAAGCTTAACCTGCCGGATGGCGATCTCGAATTTTACGGCCGCTACACGGCTAAGATCAGGCTCGGCCGGCTTCCCGGCCTCAACGCTCCCACCCGAGGGAAGCTCATCCTTGTCACTGCCATCACGCCGACGAGTCACGGCGAGGGCAAGACCGTTGTCTCCATCGGCCTTGCCCAGGCCATCGAAAAACTTGGCAAGAGGTCTATTGTGACTTTGCGAGAACCCTCCCTCGGCCCGGTTTTCGGCGTGAAAGGGGGAGCCAGCGGGGGCGGGAGATCGCAGGTTGTACCGGGCGAAAAAATCAACCTCCACTTCAACGGCGACAACCACGCCGTGGCCGCCGCCCACAATCTGCTCGCGGCCATGATCGACTCTCACCTGCACCATGGAAACGAACTCAAGATCGACGTCGATAATATCTTTTGGCCGCGCACGCTCGACATGAACGACCGGGCGCTGCGCCACGTGATCGTAGGCCTGGGGGGAAAGGCAAACGGAGTGCCCCGGGAGACCGGCTTCGTCATCACCGCGGCCTCGGAGATCATGGCGGTCCTGGCATTAGCTAACGCGCGCGAGGACTGCGGCCGAAGGCTGAGCGACATTACCATCGGCTTCAATCTCGACGGTCAAATTGTTCGCGCGGGGGATCTCAACGCTACGGGGGCGATGATGGTTTTGCTCAACGAAGCGATCATGCCCAACCTGGTGCAGACCACCGAACAGACTCCGGCCCTTATCCATGCCGGGCCCTTTGCCAATATCGCGCACGGTACCAGCAGCGTCATCGCCCAGAAAATGGCCCTGGAACTCGCCGAGTATGTGGTCAACGAGACCGGCTTCGGCGCGGACCTGGGCGCCGAGAAGTTTATGGACATCGTGATGCCCGCCTCCGGCTTGAAACCCTCTGCAGCCGTCCTTGTTGCAACGGTGCGGGGGATCAAGGCCCAGGCCCGGATTCAAGAGAGAGGCCCGGAAGCGCTCAAGAGCGGCCTGGAAAATCTCGCTAAGCACGTCGAAAATTTGAAAAAGTTTCTCCTCCCGACAGTGGTGGCGATCAATCGCTTCGCGGAAGACAGCGAAGAAGAGATCCGCACCATCATGGGCTTCTCAGCCGGCCTGGGCGTGGAATCCTCGGTCGCAGAGGTCTTCGACAAGGGCGGCGCCGGCGGCCTGGAACTCGCCGCCAAAGTCATGGCCGCCGCCGAGAAGGCGAACCTGCAAGCCGTCAAATCGCTTTATCCGGCCGGCCTGGGGATCAAAGAAAAAATCGAGCTTGTCGCCGGGGAGATCTACGGGGCGGATTCAGTCTATTTTGAATCGGGCGCGCGAAAAAAACTGGAAAAATTTTCCGCTCTCGGTTTCTCCTCGCTTCCCGTCTGCATGGCGAAAACGCAATCTTCCCTCTCGGACAACCCGAAATTGCCCGGCGCGCCGAAAAATTGGACCCTCACCGTGACCGATGCCAACCTGGCCAGCGGCGCCGGGTTCATCGTAGTCGTGGCGGGAAACATGATGCTCATGCCCGGTCTGTCAAAGACGCCACAGGCCGCGAGGATGAACGTGGACAGGAACGGTAGAATTACCGGCTTGAGCTAAAGACAGAAAAAGAAACGGAGGACACCATGGCTGAACCTCTCACCCTGGAAGTTTTTTCGGACTATGTCTGACCCTGGTGCTATCTCAGTACCGGGCGTATTGAGAAACTCAGAAACAATTACGGTCTGGAGGTTCGCTTCACCCACTTTCCGCTTCATCCCGACACCCCCGAGGAAGGGAAAAGCCGCAGCGCCGCTCCCGCCAGGGACATGCGCATGAAAACCCTGATGGAGGAGGAGGGGCTGCCCTACAACAGCGAGCGGAATATGACCTATAACAGCCGCCTGGCGCAGGAGCTGGCGAAATGGGCCGAAAGCAAAGGCAAGGGTTACGAAATCCACGATCTGATTTTCCGCGCCTACTTGGTCGAGGCGAAAAATATCGCCAAGCCCGAGGTCCTGGTCGGGATCGCCAAGAGCGTCGGCCTCCCTGCCGACGAGGCGGTGGAGGCGCTCGTCAGCGGGAGCTACAAGGAGACCGTGGATGCGGACTGGAAGAGATGCGCCAAGCTCGGAGTTAACGCGGTGCCCACGTTCGTGGTGGGCCGCTATATGCTGGTCGGCGCTCATCCCTACGAGGAGCTGGAAAAATTGGTCTTGAAAGCCTCGTAAAGGTTAGACCATCTTTCCAGGGAACCCCCTATCCCTTCGCTCCAGTGCCTCCTCGTCGGGAAGCTTCGTTCGGGGACCTGCCTCTCGCGCCGAAAGCAATGGGGGCCGCTCGGGAGGCTGCTTCGTCCGCCCAAAGCAATGGGTCAGTGGGTTCTTTGGACCGTTCACGTTCGATGCTTTGGGCTTGCTCAGCAATCTCCCTCGCTCTTGGAGCAGAGCGCCGGGGGCGGATCGAAAGATCGATGCACCAGACGTGGAGGTTCAAGCGTGTCAACGGTACAGCGTACCCGGACTCTATTGCATCGAGCTTGAGAGACGCTCCGGCGCGGAGGTCGCTCGGCTCGCAGAGAGTTCCAACGACTCGGATTCAATCTTCGCTCAGGGACAGGGAGGTTCCCCGCGACGGAACAGATCTGATGACCTCTCTCTGTGACGAAGGGGGTGAGGATGACGGCCGCAGACGTAGGGACGTGGAAACAGCGGCCTGTCTAATGTTGATACGACGGCGTAGATGGGTTATTTATTTCCATTGTGAACGTAACGGAGAGAACCGGCAGGCATGGCTAGCTCAGAAGTGCTCTCATTCGAACGGACCGGAGACGCGACGGTAGTCCTCCGCCTCTCCGGCTCATGGAGTCTCCAAGGCGGCCTTCCCTCTGTTGCCGAGGTTGAAGGCTACGTGGTCTCCGCGCCCCGGCCCATGGGGATCTCTTTCGACACCCGGAGGTTGACAATCTGGGACAGCAGCCTTCTCACTTTCCTCTCCAAGGTCGCAGAGCTCTGCCAACAGCAGCGAATAACTATGGATCGCTCCGGCCTGCCTTCAGGCGTCCGCCGGCTCCTCGATCTCGCGGAGGCGGTGCCGGAAAGAAAAGGCGCGCGCAAGGAGACGGCCGCGCCGTTGCTGCTCGAACGCGTCGGCAACACCACCATCGCCACGGCCGGCTCCGCCGTGGAGATGCTGGCCTTTTTGGGCGAAATGACAGTCGCCTTCGCACGGCTCCTGCGCATGAAGGCGCGCTACCGGGCTTCGGACCTGTTTCTCCTGATCCAGGAGTGCGGCGCGCAGGCCCTGCCGATCATCACGCTGATCAGCTTCCTGGTGGGCGTCATTCTCGCCTTCGTCGGAGCGGTCCAGCTCAAGCAGTTTGGCGGCCAGATCTACGTCGCCGATCTGGTCGGCATCGCCATGATGCGTGAGATGGGCGCGATGATGACAGCCATCATCATGGCGGGCCGCACCGGCGCCGCCTTCGCGGCCAGGCTCGGAACCATGAAGGTCACCCAGGAGATCGACGCGTTCACCGCCGCGGGCTTCTCGGCGCTGGAATTTCTCGTGCTTCCCCGGGTCGTCGCTCTGGCGCTGATGATGCCTCTGCTTTGCCTATATTCCGATTTTATCGGGCTGTTGGGCGGCGCCGCCATCGGCGTCGGAATGCTGGACCTCTCCTGGACCACCTACTTTCAGGAGACCACCCGCGCCATCACCCTCACCGATACTTTCGGGGGCGTCTTCAAGAGCTCGGTTTACGGCGTCCTGATCGCCCTCTCCGGCTGCCTCAGAGGGCTGCAGTGCGGCAACAGCTCTTCCGCCGTGGGCGACGCGGCCACCTCGGCGGTCGTCTCCGGCATCGTCGCGATCATCGTCGCCTGCGGCATCTTTTCAGTCGCCTTTTACATCCTGGGGATCTGAGGAAATGGAGAAAGCAGACAACGGCAACAGGATCGCAGCTCATATCACCGTGCGCGACCTCACCATGGCCTACGGCAGCTTCGTCGTGATGCGCGACTTGAACTTCACCATCAATCGCGGCGACGTCTTCATCGTCATGGGGGGGAGCGGCTGTGGAAAAAGCACTCTGCTCCGCCACGTGATCGGCCTCGAGGAGCCGGCCCAGGGAGAGATTTTCTACGGCGAGCAAAACCTCACCAGGGCGGATCCCGCGCGGAGACATGAGATCCTCCGGCGGGTGGGAGTCCTGTTTCAGAGCGGGGCGCTGTGGAGCTCGATGACGCTGGCGGAAAACATCAGTCTGCTGCTGGAAGAGTATACGGATCTCGGTCCTGCGGAGATCCGCGAGGTGGCCTCGCTGAAGCTCGCCCTAGTAGGCCTCAAGGGCTTCGAGGACTATTACCCATCGGAGATCAGCGGCGGCATGCAGAAGCGGGCCGGGCTGGCCAGGGCCATGGCCCTGGACCCCGAGGTGCTTTTCTTCGATGAGCCTTCAGCCGGACTCGACCCGATCAGCTCGCATCTGCTCGACGAGCTGATCCTCGAGCTGCGCGACAGCCTCGGCGCAACTGTGGTTATCGTGACGCACGAGGTGGGGAGCATTCTCACGATCGGCAACAACAGCGTGTTTCTCGACGTGGACAGCAACACCATGATCGCCGGCGGCCATCCCAAGGAGCTGCTCGCCCACTCGACGAATCCGAAGGTGCGCCGCTTCCTGACCCGCGGAAAAGAGGAGAGACGATGAATAGGAAATTCAGCCCGACCTTGATCGGCGCCTTTGTCGCCGGCGCTCTTGTTTTGGTCGTCATCGCGGTGCTCGTCCTCGGCTCCGGACGGCTGTTCCTCCACTCGACGGATTTCATCCTCTACTTCGACAGCTCGGTCAACGGTCTGCGGATCGGCGCGCCGGTGAAATTCAAAGGAGTGGAAATCGGCTCGGTTAAGAACATCATGCTGCAGTTGGAGCCGGACATGAAGGTCAAGCGCATCCCGGTGATCATTCGAATCGTCGCGGAAAAGATCACGAAGAGGGGCGGCGCGGGAGACGCCCTCAGCGACCCGGAGACGGAGCAGGCGTTGATTGTCCAGGGACTGCGCGGCCAGCTCCAGATGGAAAGCCTGCTCACCGGCCTGCTCTACGTCGGCCTCGATTTCTTCCCCAGGACCCGCGCCAACTTTGTGCAGCCACGGGACGACTCCTACCCCTATTCGGAAATCCCCACCATCCCGTCCATCTTCGAACAGACGCAGGACGCGGCCAGCCGGATCATCAACAAGCTCGAGAATATCGACTTTGACGGACTGGTCCGCTCTGTGGGGCAGGCCTCCAACGCGATCCAAACCATGGTCAACTCTCCGGCATTGAAATCATCACTTCAGTCCCTGCAAAAAACCATGCCCAAACTCGAAGAGGCGATCGTGAGCATTCGCAACGTTGCGACGACCATCGACCAAAACGTCCAAGGTCTGTCCCGCGATCTGCAGCAGACCTCAAGCGAAACCCGGGCTACCCTGAAGCAGGCGGGCGAAACGATGAAGGAAGCTGCCGAGACCTTAGCCAACGTACGAGGCTTGATCGATACGGATTCCCCGACCTTTTACGAGTTGACAAGAAGTCTGCGAGAGGTTTCCGCGGCCGCCCGTTCTCTGCGGCAATTGGCCAATTACCTCGAAAGAAACCCCAGGGCTCTCATCTTCGGAAAGCCGGAATCGCAGGAGGATTGATGCGGCGCTTCATAGCTCTTCCATTACTTTTTACGCTGACGTGCCTGTCGCTTGCCGGCTGCGGCT
>Ga0209211_10012443_pt1 | contig 10706 bp, 12 predicted proteins | sample RifGroA2_FD_183992 | JGI IMG/M metagenome (GOLD analysis project Ga0209211, IMG submission 183992) | Groundwater microbial communities from Rifle, Colorado, USA - Groundwater A2 (SPAdes) (version 2) | ecosystem: Environmental > Aquatic > Deep subsurface > Groundwater | place: Rifle, Colorado...
TCGCCGCCGATGAGATAGAGGCGGGAAAGTCCATGACGCCGGCGGATCTCGTCGAGACTTGCGCGGATATCGTCCATTCCCTGCCTCCTTACATATTGATATGCTGCTATATGTAATTATTGTAATTAATACGCTGACGCACGTCAATGGCTTCTCAGGCGTTTATTCTCGAGCCCTGGCGCACATCGTCTACGACCAGAAAAATCACCTGCTTCGTGAGTTTTCCGGACATCAGTTCATCCAGTCAGCTCGCCATGCGTGGGGCCTCCCTGCAAGCTATCGCCGCGATCCTGGGCCACTCATCAACGCGGATGGCCGAACGCTATTCTCATTTGAGTCCGGCTCACGTTTCTGCTACACTGGCTCTCTTGCCGTCCTTGTCCAAGAAAGTACTGGGCAATCGAGCGGGCAAGGATGCCCCGGTGGTGGCAAAACGGGGCGTTTAGTGGCATAAAATTGCCATACTGCCTTTTTGGCAGCGTAAGAAAATAGGCGAAAAATGCTTATTTTTTCAGCCAATGGAGAGGTGGGTGAGCGGCTGAAACCGACGGTTTGCTAATCCCACCAGCGTCTTAGCAACAACCCCTACCTAGTCGTTCTCCGACGAGAAACTCCGACCTTCGATTGTTGATGGTTGTTGATGTTCGCGGGGAATTTGCGCCAAAGTGGACACCAAAGTAGACACGTGCTCTCAGCAGAAGTCCGCGCGGTGCTGGCGAGAATCCCTGAGCCTTTTGTAGGTAGCCCGCTGCTTCATCACTGGGGCCTGGGCCCCGATTGTCGTATCGCCTACAGCTATTGCACCCTCGCCCGAAACGCTCAGGGCTAGGTAGTACGGCCTTCAGATAAACTCCATCTCTACCGAAAGAAGTAGGACGAATTTATGTACGCAATTCACCTTTTCTACGACGGAGGGCGTGGTATAATGGCATTGGCGTAATAAGACAAGGTTTGTCGGAAGCCGGCGTCGTGAGAGTCGCTGTTCCTGCCCGCAACTCCCCGCACCACCTCCGCTACTTTCTCAAGCCAAGGGCGGCATTCCTTGGTGCTCATATACGCAAGGAGAATAAATTTATGGCCGATAACGATACAGTGACCATGGGTGCCCTACCCGCTGCCGCACAGGACCCCAAGTCATACCTTGACCAGCTTGAGGCGGCAGTTAAACGGGCCAAGGAGTGCCTCAAGACTTTGGAGAATACGTCCAAGAAGGCGGAAGCGGCTGATGTGGAATTGGCCGACTACGTCACCAAGGCTGCCAAGGCGCAGGTGGCCGCCGACAGTGAGGCCCTCCGCGCAAACCAAGCCAAGTGCGCCGTTGAGGAACACTCGAACACCGTCGCCAAGCTCAAGGGAGCGATAGATGCGGACGCCGCGGCGGTCGCCACGAAGCGCACGGAGATCGAGGGCATTGGGCAGGGCTTCGTCAACCTCCGTTCGACCAGCGAAGCGGACATGACCGCCATCGCCAATGCGCGTAAGACCGCCGATGAGGCCGCAAAGACGATTGCCGAGACCTCGGGTAAGGCGACCGCAAGCCAGGCGAGCATCATGGAGACCAAGAAGGGCATCGAGGACCTGTCGCAGGCCGTTCGAGATGAGAGTAAGACGATCAAGTCCGATGTCTCTGCGGTTGTCGCTGCCAAGGAGAATTCCACGGCCCTCCTCGCCGCGATCCAGAAAGCGGATACCACTATCACGGAGTTGCAGGTGCGTTCCAAGACGGCGTGCGCCTCGGTTGAGTCCTTGGAAAAGAGCGCCAAGGACAAGGTCGCATCGGTCAGCGATATGGTCAACAAAAGTTTGGACCTTCAGACCAAAGTCACGGAGTACGAGAAGAGCTTGGCCGTACTCGCGGGCGAGTTCAGCGCCATGAAGGACAAGGTCGAGGGGCTTCTTCCTGGCGCTACCAGCGTGGGCTTGGCGTCCGCCTTCGCCAACCAGAGGAAGCACTACGCGTTGGAGCGGGAGAAGTGGGCCAACATCATGGTCTTGGGCCTGGGCTTCCTTACGCTTACCGTCATCGTTATCGGCGTCTATCTCCCGTCGGGAGCCGACACTTGGGGCGCTATCCTTCGCCACTTCTGTCAGCGGCTTCCGTACTTGATAGCCCCGTTGTGGATCTCCGGCTATGCTGGACATCATCACAAGCTTGCTACCCGGATGGAGGAGGAGTACGCCGGTAAAGAGACGATCTCCACATCCTTCGAGGGCTACAAGCGAGAGATGTCAGTCGATCCGGAATCGGCCAAGGCGCTCAGCAAGATTGTCCTCGAGATCATCGCTCGGCGTCCTGGCTTGGTCTACGAGGGGAAGCAGCACGACGTCACGCCGCTCTCCGCCGTTACTGACGCGGTCGAAAAGCTGGTACCTACTGTAGTTGCGTCCGTCTTTTCGAAAATCAAAGGGTTGCTCCCTTCGGCTGGCCTGTAGGCGTCGCCCGGAGACTTTCCATCTGATAAACAGCATTTAGCTCGATGCCGCTCTGTGGCTCTAACCTCCATTGAATGAAACAGGTAGCATCAAGGGTAGCAACAAGCTGGCTTTTCGACGAGCGCTGAGTGTTCTGGGTGGACAGTCAGAAGAAACAGGGAACAAAACGAGGGGGTCAATCGTATATATAGTAGATGATTGACGAGCCCACCGACGTGTCGGACCCGCCCCCGGCCATAAAAGCTATAATCACTGAGCCGGGAATGGTTGCGGCGCCCACTATGCTATTTGGATTCGGAGAGGTTCTCAAGAGCGCTAGGCAAGAAGCGCGGTTATCCCGAGCGGCCCTCGCGAAGAAGGTCCATGTCACGACAGCCGAGATTCAGAAGTTGGAGCGGCGCTCGTCCGTTCCTGCGCTTGGTGTGTTAAAGAAGCTGGCAACGGCTATCGGAACCTCGGCCGACGCGCTCTTGGAGTCCTGCGGAGTACAGCGTCCGTTCCCAGAGGCGGTCTTTGCGCCCAACGGCAAGCTTTCACCGGTTCTCTCTACGAAGCTTGGCAAGCTCTACCATTCGGACTGCATCCGTCTCATGGAGACCCTGCCGGACGCTTCTGTTGATTGCGTCTTCGCAGATCCGCCGTTCAATCTGAAGAAGAACTACGGCCCGAACGTGTCAGACGATATAGCTGAGCGAGCCTACCTTGAATGGTCTCTGAGGTGGATGTCGGGAGCCATGCGCATTCTGAAGCCGGGTGGATCCTTCTTTCTGTATAACATTCCCAAGTGGAACCTCCGTCTCGGGAACTGGCTCGCACAGTATTTGGAGTTCCAGCACTGGGTAGCTGTTGACATGAAGTTCTCTCTCCCGATCGCGAAGCGGCTTTACCCCTCACATTATTCACTGTTGTTCTTCTCCAAGGATGGGCCGCCGAAGGTCTTCAACCCGCCGCGCCTTCCCATTGATACCTGTCGGCACTGTGGCGGGGAGCAGCGCGACTATGGTGGCTACAAGGACAGAATGAACCCACACGGGGTTAATCTGACTGATGTCTGGACAGATCTCTCACCAGTACGGCACAAGAAATACAAACGCAGATCCGGAGCCAATGAGCTCCCTCTGAAGATGTTGGACAGGGTGCTCGATATCGTCACCGAGGAGGGCGATATTGTGTTCGACCCGTTCGGTGGGAGCGGAACAACTTATGTGGCGGCCGAACTTAAGAACCGACGCTGGATCGGCTGTGAGATGGGAGACTGTGGGCCGATACTCGACCGGTTTAAGCATCTAGCCGAAGAGCGCGAGAACCTGGAGCGCCTTGCGCTGAAGAAGAACATGCTCTTCACCAAAGCTGCTCTCGCACTACGCCACCGGCACGGGCACGATACGTCCAAGTATCGGCTCCCGAATGGCAACGGCTTCCACCCTCGGAAGCTGGACGAGCTGGCGCTCGACTTAACCTAGATCAGGGCGCGGCCGTCAGTGCCCTTCTTGATCCGGGGCACGTCTTTGCTAACTCCATCGTGTTCCACAGCGATCACTGAGAGCGTGCCGTCCTTCCAGGGCATAGCCCGCCACAGATCGAAGTAGGGCTCAAGTTCGGGCAGGTTCCCGACGCGGTCGGTTAGGTAGGAGTACATCTTCCGGGTAGGGACAATCAGAGCTCCGCCAGCAAGTTCGCCCTTTGTGTAGGCGAGCAATATTCTGTTGATGGCGCGATGGCTTGACGAGATGTTTCCGGTCTCCCACTCAAGACCGAAGAGCAGACCGCTCTTGAGCTTCTTGGTCGCGTCTAGTCGATAGGGGTTGGTGCGCTCGTCGATGTTCCAGCCGGCTTTGTGCAACGCGATCATGCAGGCTTCTTTAATTGGCTTTACGCCGTTGCCCTGCCCACGACCCCGCCCCTTACAGTCGTACAGCACGCACTTCTTCGCCTTCGGCGGCCAGACGACCGCCTGAATGGCCTTAGCGATGTCGGTCTGGATGGTTCGCCATTCGGCGCTCTTGGCAAAGGGGCCAGCTGAGATTAGTTCAATCGTGTCTACGAGCTTCATGCCGCTCAGTCTATCATTTCCCGAATCAGTGTCATAAAAAGCTGAGCGCCGGCTGCTACCAGCCTCTTAGAGGCGATGGGTGTTGTCCTTCGTCGAACAGCGAGATACGCTCCAGCCATGTGTTGACTTCCATGAGTCTGAAGAGTCCTTGAAGCGTTAAGCGGCAATCGTTGGCGAACTCTGTCAGGTATTTCGAGACGGCCGGGGTGGTCTGAGCAAGCCCAGAATAGAAGTCTAACTGCTGGGTAATAGGGTCAAACCTGGTGCTGCCATGCCCTATCGAATTCCTGACCCGGTTGTTGATGTATGGGCCCAGGCAATCTCCGAAGTCCTCATCGGCGTTGATGATGAATTGTAGACGGTCTCCCTTCTGGAGACGCGCGTAGTCATCGAGAGCCACGACATCTTTTCGGAGTGGGCGCATCGCGTTATAATCATTCCGATGGATGAGATTGTTTAAGGCCACGATACCGTCAGCCATCTCGATGAGATTCTCATAGCTGTCGATGTAGTACTGGCTGAGGGTTCGGAGACTGCCGGTAAACAGCCCCTTCTCTTGGAGAACCTGTGCTTCTGGAGCTTTATAGTAGGCGGCGCTGAACACTGGGACCAGGTGGGGGAACGTCTGGATGAAGTGGTCTACCCGAGAGACGAAGAGTTCTCTGCAGCGCCGCAGTTTGCCGTTATCCTTTAGGCGGCGAGCCAGCGCTCGGAGTTGTTCTTTCTGGGTGTCGCACAGCCCAAGGATCGTGCCGGATATCGCATCTGCGTCGTGAGAGAAGAAGCCCTCGGGTAATATTGCCCCAATGAAGTTGACATTGAGATGCTTCATGGCTTTCAACATCTCGAGGTCGTTGCTGAGAGGGTAGCGGTCTTCCGGTAGCCCTAGGCTCCGCAGTTCATTCTTGCAGTGCTCGTGTTGTCCGTTGTTCCAGAGCTCATTGGTCCTTTTAATCTGAGGCCAGTACTCTCGTGACTGGTGTATGAAGCCAACCACGAGATGGGAGTACCTCTCAAAGCTTTCATCGCCCATCTCCGCCATCGCCTTAAACATGGGGGAGAAGAACGGCGGTACTTTGCCATCCGGCAGGGTGCGGAGCTTCTCGGTAAGGAGCTCGCCAGAAACTTCCGCATAATACTCGGCGTTATCGATGTCCTCGCCAACGACATCCTCGCCGTTTGTAAACCGGAACCTGAAGGCTATCGCCTCCTGGTCGATTTCAATTTCACCAGGAATGTCTATTCGACACTTCGGACAGACCAAGAGGATCGGGTGTCGTTCGAGATGGCCAATCAGTATCCGCAGGGCGATTCGGGCTTTGCAGACCGTGCAGCGGATTATCCGTCTTTCTGTTGCCATGAGGAGCGGCCGTACGCGTGCTGGTAGGCCTAAACGGGTTTCACGAGGGTCTTAATGAGCCGTAGCGCGATGTGGCCGCAGCTCTCCATCTTCTCACGGAAGGCGGCAACCTGGGCGTTCTCGTCCGTTGCGGATTTCACCGTCTGAAGAAGGTCCCGAAGCTTCTCCTGGTCAGCTCGTTGCGGGAAGAGCTTGGTGAGCGCGTCCTGCGAAAGAGAGATAAGGCTCTCGATTTCGCCCTGAAGTTCCTGGTCGGTCTGCCGCGCAGCCTGCTTGGCCGCATCCTCGTATCTATTTCCCATTGTTTCCTCCTACGGTGACGATATCCTTTGCCTGCGAGGCGAGGTTCCTGAGAGCGTTGACGTCACCCTCGAACCTCTCCATCTTCCCGACGATCTGGTCTAGCTGGGCGAACGGAATGAGCTGGTTCGGCTTTATCTTGGTCAGCTTGAGAAGTTCATCCCGGGTCGCGTTCACCTTCTCGGCCGAACGGAGATGCGCCGTGAGGGTCTGATTGACGAGTTCCATCTGGTCATAGTGCTCGTCAATCTTTGAGCGAAGGAGGCTCCCGACCTCATCAATGGCGTCGGTGAGCATCGTCCTGCGCTCGCTAATCTGCTGAGAGGCAGCCTCCTGGAACTCCAGATGGATTTTCAGCTTCTCGTCCGCGGTCTTCGCATTGGCCAGGTCTTGCTCGAGGTTAGCCTTGACGATGAAGTTCTTGGTGAACTTGGGAATCCAATCCCGGGTCATGAAGTCGTCCACGCGCTTCCGGCGCTCTTTGATGTACTCATCAATGAGGGCTTGGTGCGTGGTACGCGACTCCCGGATCATCCCGCCTAACTCGCCGCTGAGGTCGGCGGCCTGTCGTGGCACGATGGCGCAGCCTATGATGCTTAGGCTGACGATGAGTGGGAACAGACGGCGGGCGGTCATCATGACGCGGCCTCCTTCTCGGACTCGGACACGGGGTGTTGGGCGAAGTTCTTGGGTAGACTTTCTAGGTGCTTGCGGGAGTGGAAGCGCAGGCTGACCTCCCCGGTCGTCTGCCGGGACGACCAGTACTTACCCCGAAGTTCACGCGGGGGGCCATCGATGATGTCGAGCTTCGTGGTCCCGTCATGCGGTTCGCTCCGATGGATGACGGTGGCCTTGGGCTCGCTCTGGTAGGAGTACACGATTCGGCGCGTCCGCTTTCCATTGAGGACGAAGTCGGAGGAGTAGCTGTCGCTCGCCATCTCCGCCGTTCGCATGTCGCAGTGGATGTCGAAGAACGTCTGACGGACGACGAGCATAACCGGGATGGGGCCGGGGCGTTTGCCCGTCTTCGGGTCCGTCCAAGTGGTCTGGAGCGCTCCGGTCCAGGTCCCGTCAAGGTCGGGGAACGGGACCCAGAACTTGAAGATCGGCCATCTCCACATCCACTGGCCGAAGGCCAGCGCGAACGCTGCATCAGCAGCCACCACGTCAGGGATGAGCTTGAGCAGGCCCACGGTGTCCGTTCGTTGGACCCCCGTCCACCACGCGTCGAGCAGGAAGACGACGACCGAGAGGACGACGAAGAGCCAGGCGAAGCGCTGGAGGTCGAGGTGCTTCATTTGAATCCGATGAAGCTGTAGGAGGCCAAGATGAAGTCGAGGGCCTTCTGCCTCGTCCAGGGCTGGCTGGGGCGGAAGAGATACTTGATTCCGTTGACCTCGGTCCACTGCTGGCAGCCAGCGTCGTCCTTCACGCCCGTGTAGATGGCGACTAGGGCGTTCTGGAGGTCCTGGTATAGCGTCGGGCTCCCGAATTGGTTGTTGGGCACGTTCCACACCAGGCCTTCGATGAGGGTGGAGGCGACATCGGCGGCTCCAGGCACACGGTCCCCCTGCATGCTGTTGCGGGCATTCTTGAGGATGCGGATGATCTTCTTGTAGCGCTTGCCGGTCGCCTCGTGCTTGGCGACGCCATTCGCGTACACCTGGTCAGGGTAATTGAAGATCTTCTCGCCGGCGTCGGGATAGAACGAGAATCCCGGCTGGTACTCAGGGCCGGTTACGAGCGTGCCGGCGGCGGAGTAGTACCTGTAGCCGAAGGCGGCGACGGCGTCGGCGTCGATGCGGTTGGTGTTTTCGTGGATGTCGAAGGCCTTCTTCCCGCGCGTCACGTTGGTCTTGCCGAAATGGGATTCGAGCGCCTCCTGGACCATGTTCTTATAGTCGGCGTACGCCAGCGTGCCGGGGATGATGCCGAAGTCCTCGGGCTTGGTGTTGGGCGGGAGGTCGTAGAAGTAGCTCATGTTCCGCCGGATGTGGATGTCGACGTCGCTCTCTTGGGCGATGTTCGTCCGGTTCGGGTAGGAGCCGTGGGCGTCCACGGTGATGTCCATCGTCGAGAGCTGGGGGTGCGCGGCGATGGCTTTGCGGATGGCCTTCACGGCGTTCTCGCACTTGGCTTTCTCCGTCTCACCGGGGCCCTTGGCCCAGGTGGTCAAAGTCTGCTCCCAACGGCTGGACGTCAACGCGGTGTTCGTGGTCATGACTATGCCTCCTGAGTGGGTGCGGGCGGCGTCGGGGTATGCGGGAACACGCCAACGCTCTTCACTTCGTCTCCTGCAAACCAGATGTAATCGACGTCACAGGCTTCGCTCGCTCCCTGCCGATGAAGCTGGATGGGGTGCTGAGGCCTGCGGGCCAGGATCATCGAGCGCTCGTGGGGATGCGGGGTCAGGGCGGCGACGACGCCGATGAACTTCTGTCCGTTGCTCGTCTCGACGCTAACCCATCTGCCCTTGGACAAGTCGGAGAGCTCTTCCCACGTCGTGATGTAGCCGTTGAGGCGGCCGAGCCCTATCTTGTCCAAGAAGCGCCAGTAGAGCTGCTTGTGATGGATGACGGCGAGAATCGTTCCCGTTCCCGTCGTTACCACTGCGAGCCAGAGGAGCGAGATAAAAACCGCCCTCCTCTTAAAGAGCGTGGCCAGGTGAAGGTTGTCGGAGACGAGGAGTTCCGACAACCTGCGGCCCGGCGGCGTGACGTACAGCCACACCCCGGCGATGAAAAGGCTGTAAATCAAGCTCTGGATCGTCAGCTCGAAGTTGTCGGCCGTCCTGCTCTCCCGAGTAGTCTGAAGGAAACGTACGACGACGTAGCCGGGGATGAGGAAGACGGCAGAGGTCGCGGCCTGAAGAAGCCACTCCGCAGCCTTTGCAGAATCTCCGAACATGGGTTAATCCTTCGGGGTGGTCGGCGCCGTGGGTGTGGTCGCCTGAGCCGTGGGCTTGGGTAGGTCCGAGGACATCATGGTGTGCGGCTTGCTCGGGGGCAGGCCCGGGTCCGCGGAGGCGGGGGCCAGGTTCTTGATGCTGTTCTGGAACTCCCGGGGCGTTCTGTTGGGCTGCAGGCTCTCGCGGACGGGAACGTCCTTGTTCGGCTGCAGGCTTCCCTTCTTCTCAATCGCCATGTTGTTGACCTCTCGTTTACGGTATTGCGGCGCATCCAAGGATTCGCGGGGATGCATACGACCACGTAGTCCTCCCGTGGGCGCGAGGTGGCGAAGGAGCGGCGGGCTAGTTCGTCATTCGTGTAACGGGAAGCTGTTGAACTTACGACACCCTAGCAAATTGGCAGTTGGGCGTCAAGACTGCTAATTATGGTCCGAGGGTGTCAGGGAGGGTAGCAAGTGATGATTCTACCGACGAGAACTGACTGTCCGCGAGAGACCATCAAGATGGTCCCGACCGTCACGCTCGCGGGCCATCAGACCTCGCTCGACAGCCAGCCGAACCGCGAACACCCGATCTTTGAGAAGCTTGAACTTTTGCCTGAAGAAGTTAAGACTCCCTTCGTTCTCCGAGGATAAACGCCCATTCCTCCTGTCCTCGTGGCCGCTGCCGCAGCCCCCGATGCAGCTCCTAAGCCGTCCTCTCCGCCGCCTCCCGCCACTTAACCCCGAAGTTGCTCCCGATGGCCCGAAATGGGCCGTTATCAGCCTGATGGGTGGCAAGTTCCAAACCCAGCGGCAGCGAGACAAAGGTGCTAAAAGGACCATGATTGGCTTTAGAAGGCCAATAGGGAGGGGCACTTAGTACGAAGAAGGTTTTTTGCCTTGAAAACCTCCTAGCCTCAATATCGCTTGAAACAGGGCAAGGGTGGCTCCCTCGTATATTCCTCCTATGGAAGCTCGAAGGAGCCTGCGGAAGGCCTACTACTGCCGACTCTGCCTACAAGAGTCCATCATCCTTCACAAGGGAAAGCATGGAGCGCCGCCAAGCTGCCCATACTGTTTCGACCATCGCATCTTCTGGGGCACAAGAGAAGACTTCCTGCGCTCCTGTGCTTTGAACGCAAAGCAGCAGATGAGTGAGGCCGTTGGGCAGATCGTCGGAAGGCTTCTTCCCACCTGCCGAAACTGAGCACGCCCTTCTGACGGTCTGTGTTTCTGTCCTCGTATATCTCTGATGTGAGGGAGATCCGAGTCGTCGTGATCCGTGACCGGCGAGGGAGGGTGAACGCTCAGGCCATCGAGCGCCCGGAGGATGCCTTCAAGCTGCTGGCGAACAAGGCGAAGGGCTTGGACCGTGAGCACTTCTGGGCTGTTCATCTTACGGCTCGAAGCATGCCTATCGCGCTGGAGACCGTCAGCATCGGCACGCTCTCCGCGAGCCTCGTGCATCCCCGAGAGTTCTTCAAGGCAGCAATTGTGGCGGGGGCCGCAGCGCTCATCTGCGCTCACAACCATCCATCGGGGAACATGGAGCCGAGTCCCGAGGACCTCTCCGCTACCCGTCGCCTCGTGTCCGTGGGAGAGTTGGTCGGGATACCGCCCCGGGCGCTAACGAAAACTGACCCACCTTCGCTAATGGAAAATGAGCCAGTC
>Ga0209211_10012446_pt1 | contig 10703 bp, 18 predicted proteins | sample RifGroA2_FD_183992 | JGI IMG/M metagenome (GOLD analysis project Ga0209211, IMG submission 183992) | Groundwater microbial communities from Rifle, Colorado, USA - Groundwater A2 (SPAdes) (version 2) | ecosystem: Environmental > Aquatic > Deep subsurface > Groundwater | place: Rifle, Colorado...
AAGAGGTATGAGCAGAGTAAAGAATATGTGGGGCAAGGGAGTAAGAGGAGTAAAAACTAGAACGCCGAAGAAATATTCCAATGTGTTTATCGTTTCAAGACGAAAGAAAAAATAAAAAAATAATTTTATGTCAAGAAGTTTAAAAAAAGGACCATATGTTTACGAAAAATTGCTAAAAAAAATCAGCGCTTTTAAGCCGATGGACGGCACGGTTATTAAGACATGGGCAAGGGCTTCGCAAATATCGCCGGAGATGATAGGATACACTTTTGGTGTGCATAACGGAAAAGATTTTATTCAGGTAAGAATTACCGAGGATATGATAGGACACAGATTGGGAGAATTCAGTCCGACCAGAAAATTCGTCAAGCATGGAGGAAAGATGCAGAAAGAAATAGAAACTAAGAAGAAAGAAGCGGAAATAGCATCCGCGCAAGCGGCTAAAGTAGCGCCGGCGGAGAAAAAATAAATTTATGAAAGAAATAACGGCAAAATTGAATAATTACAGAAATTCGCCAAGAAAGACGAGGATTGTTGCCAGCTTGATTAAAGGCAAAAAAGTTAATGATGCCATTGCGGAGCTTAAATTTTTGACAAAAAAAGCGTCTGATCCGATTGCAAAACTCCTTAAATCTGCTATAAGCAATGCAAGGCATGATTTTAATATTGCGGATGAAAGCAGTTTGAGGGTGAAATCCATTACCGTAAACGCCGGACATGTGCTTAAGAGATCTATGCCAAGGTCAAGAGGTATGGCTAACCAGATTTTGAAAAGGACAAGTTGCGTAACTATTGTTCTTTCCGGACAAGCAAAACCAAAAAAATAAATATATGAGTAAAACAGTTCACCCATATTCATTCAGGCTAGGTATATTGAGAAATTGGAAATCTCGCTGGTTTAGTCCGATCAAATACAGGCACTTACTCAAGGCGGATGTTTTGATAAGAGAATCGTTGATAAAATCAATGAGAGGTATGTATGTGGAAGGAATAGAAATAGAAAGATCTCCTGCCGTTTTTCATTTGATAATCAAAACTTCTCGCCCAGGACTTCTTATTGGACGAAAAGGAGAAGGCGCGGACAAAATAAAAGCCCAAATAACGAAAATCATGAAAAAGATAAAGGTGGAAATACCGAAAGAAATAAAATTAACGGTGGAAGAAATTAAGCATCCGGAATCAAGCGCGATGATTTTAGCGCAAATGGCGGCTGAAAATTTGGAAAAAAGAATGCCGTTCAGAAGAACAATGAAGCAGATAATGGAAAAGGCTATGGCAAGCAATGGCGTAAAGGGCGTGAAAGTTGCCATGTCTGGACGATTGGATGGTTCGGAGATGGGAAGAAAAGAGTGGTTAAGAAAAGGAAGGATCCCATTGCAAACGTTGCGCGCCGATATTGATTTTGCCAGAGAAAAAGCCCATTTGCCTTACGGAGATATTGGCATAAAAGTATGGACATACAAAGGGGATAAGTTTGATAAGCAGTTTTAATTTTAAAAAATGATACCAAAAAAAGTAAAATTTAGAAAATGGCACCGGATGAGAGAGAATCCCAAGAATGTCCATGTGGCGACAAGAGGAAACAGTTTAGATTTCGGTTCTTTCGGTTTGGTTGCTCAAGAAACGAAAGAAATTTGGGCAAACCAAATTGAAGCGGCAAGAAAAACGATGGCGAGATACACAAACAATGCCGGGAAAATATGGATAAGAATTTTTACCGACATGCCGATCACGAAAAAGCCGGCTGAGGTTGGAATGGGTAAGGGCAAAGGTGATTTGTCAGGTTTTGTTTACAGAGCAAGACCGGGCAATGTGATATTTGAAGTTGATGGACTTGATGAAGCGACAAGTCGAGAAGCTTTAAGAAAAGGCGGATCAAAATTACCGGTAAAGACTAAAATAATAGCAAGGTAGTTTATAAAAATATGCAAAAGAAAAAATTAAAAGGAACAATAGTGTCGGATGCGATGGAAAAAACTGTCGTTGTTTCTGTTGATCGTTTTGTTAAACATCCAAAATACAAGAAATACGTCAAGAAAACAAAAAGATATAAAGCGCATGACGAAAAGGAGGAATATAATGTGGGAGAGGTTGTGATGATTCAAGAATGCCGACCGCTATCCAAAGACAAGCATTTTACAGTTTTATCTAAAATTTAATTTATGATACAACCAAGAACAATGGTGAATATAGCTGACAATACTGGGGCGAAACTTGCTCAGGTTTTCAAGGTGCTTGGCGGAAGTAAAAAAAGATACGCTCAATTGGGCGAAGTGGTTGTTGTTTCTATAAAAACAGCCGAACCAAGAAAAGCTGTTAAGAAAAAAGAAGTTCATCATGCTTTGGTTGTCCGACAAAAGAACGCTTTCAGAAGAAAGGACGGATCATATGTTCGATTTGATGAAAACGCCGTTGTCCTTTTGGATAAAGTGAAACACGAACCGTTGGGAGGAAGAATTTTTGGACCAATCCCGAGAGAAATACAGGAAAAAGGATTTAACCAGATAATTTCATTGGCGCCGGAAGTGGTGTAAAATAAAGCTTTAGTAATTAAAGTTATGAAAATTAAAAAAGGAGATATGGTAAAAATAATGGCAGGCAAAGACAAAGGCAAAACCGGTAAGGTTTCTAAAGTTTTTCCTTTGGAAGAAAAAATAATAGTAGAAGGCATAAACATAAAAAAGAAGAACATGAAGCCCAAAAAGCAAGGTCAAAAAGGACATGTTGCCCAGATAGTTGCTCCGTTTAATATTTCCAACGCAATGATTGTTTGTTCTTCTTGCGGAAAGACAACGAGAATCGGTTATAAAATGGAAGGGGTAAAAAAAGTGAGAATTTGCAAAAAGTGCAACGGAATAATATAAAAAAATGAATAAATTCAAAGAAAAATTAAACAAAGTCGCAATTCCGGAAATGAACAAAAAGTTCGGTTATAAGAACGTTTTGGCGATACCAAAAATAACAAAAGTGGTATTGAGTGTCGGTATAGGGTCTTTTAAGGATGAAGCTAAGAAAGAATCAGCCTTAAAAGCATTTACTCAAATTGCCGGTCAAAAACCGCTGGTCAACAAAGCCAAGAAATCAATAGCTTCATTCAAATTGAGAGAGGGAATGATTGTTGGTTATTCCGCCACGCTAAGAGGAAACAGAATGTATGACTTTTTGGAAAAACTGGTTAACGTGACAATCCCAAGAGTAAGAGATTTCAGGGGTTTGGAGCAGAAACTGGTTGATGAAACGGGTAATATGTCCATTGGCTTTAAAGAACACATCGCTTTTCCGGAAGCAGCTGAAGAAGATGTGAGATCCGCTTTTGGTTTGGGTGTTACGGTTGTGACCACAGCCAAGAGTAAAAAAGAAGCGTTAGAGTTGTTAAAACTTGCAGGATTTCCATTTAAGGCTTAGTATATACATTCATAACATATGGCAAAAACATCAGTCATCGCAAGGTCAAAGAAAACACCAAAATATAAATCAAGGGTTGTAAGAAGGTGTTTCCGTTGCGGAAGAAAGAGAGGTTATATGAGAGACTTTGATTTATGTAGAATTTGTTTTAGAGAGTTGGCAAATGAAGGAATGATTCCGGGGGTTAAAAAATCATCGTGGTAGTTTAAAATTATGGATACTATTGGAAACATGTTAACTTCAATAAGAAACGCGCAAGCTGTAGGCAAACAGACAGTGTCTGTTCCGTATTCAAAAATTAAAATGGAAATAGCTAAAATTCTTGCCAAAGAAAAGTTCATAAAAGAAGCCGATCACAAAGGAAAGAAAGTTAAAAAGACGATTGATATGGTTTTGGCGTATGATGATTTGGGCAGACCTGCCATTTCCAGCATAAAAAGAGTTTCAAAGCCTTCACGTAGAGTATATGTCCCTTCATCAAAAATAAAGAAAGTAAGACAAGGGTTCGGTTTTCAGATATTATCCACGCCGAAAGGAGTTATTACAGGCAAGGAAGCCTTCAAAGAAAAAGTCGGAGGAGAAGTAGTTTGCGAGATATATTAATTTATGAGCCACATAGGAAAAAAAGGAATACAAATACCTGATAAAGTTGACGTTAAATTAAACGGCAATATTTTAAGCGTGAATGGTCCGCTTGGAGAAATGACAAGATTGATGCAAGATGATGTGGAAATAAAAATAGACGGTAAAGTTGTTTCTGTCGGCTTAAGGAAAGGCGCTCCAAACAAGGCTGTTTGGGGAACTTACGCTTCTCATGTGAACAATATGATAAAAGGCGTTACGACCGGTTTTGAAAAAAAATTGATAATAGAGGGCATCGGATTCAAAGCTCAATTGGAGGGAGCGAATCTTTCTTTAAACATAGGGTTGTCGCACCCCGTGAAAATTGAGATACCAAAAGGAGTAAAAGTCTTGGTAGAAAAATCAATCATTACGATCAACGGTTATGACAAAGAGGTGATCGGACAGTTCAGCGCGAACGTGCGAGCTTTTAAAAAACCGGAACCATACAAAGGAACAGGCATAAGATACGACAAAGAAATAATAAGAAGAAAGGCTGGCAAGAAAGCGGCATCGGCAACGGCATAATATTAAATTTATGAAAAGAACAATTTCAAAAAGAAACATAAGACACAGGAGAGTTAGAGCAAAAATAAGCGCTGCGAGTGATCGCTTGCGACTTTCCGTTTTTAGATCAAACAAGTATGTCTTTGCTCAAATCATAGATGACACTAAGTGTGTGACTCTTGTTTCGGCTGGAGACTTGAAAAAAGAAGGCAAGATTAATAAAGTGGATTCAGCCAAAAAAGTTGGTTTAGAATTGGCAAAAGCGGCTAAACTAAAAAAGATTGAAGTTGTTGCTTTTGATCGCGGTGGATATAAATATCAAGGTCGGGTAAAAGCGCTAGCCGATGGCGCCAGAGAGGGCGGGTTGAAATTTTAGTCTTTAAAACATATGGCAAATAAATTTAGCAAAGGCAGGGGCGGTCCGGAAAAGCAAAAATCCGAATACGACCAAAAAATAATAGATATAAGAAGAGTTACCAGGGTTACCAAAGGCGGAAAGCGTTTTAATTTTAGGGTAACAATGGTGGCAGGAAACAGAAAAGGAGAGGTTGGCGTTGGCACCGGCAAGGCGTCAGATACGGCAGGAGCGATAGAAAAATCATTCAGAAACGCCAGAAAGAACTTGATCAAACCAAAACTAACCAAGGATTTTTCCATTCCAAGAGAATCGGAAGCCAAGTTCGGAAGTAGCGTAGTGATAATAAAACCAGCTAAGGGAAGAGGGCTTGTTGCCGGAAGTTCAGCTAGAATCGTTTTTGAATTGGCGGGGATAAAAGATGTTAATGCTAAATATTTATCCAGAAGCAAGAATAAGGTCAATAATGCCAAGGTTGCGATTGAGGCGCTTAAAAAAATACGCTAAAATAATTTTATGCAAATTCATCAAGTAATACCAAAAACAAAAAGCAGAAAAGGCAAGTATATTGGTCGTGGAGGAAAACGAGGCACTTATTCCGGTCGTGGAGTTAAAGGGCAGAAAGCAAGGTCAGGCAGAAAAATGAGACCGGAAATAAGAGACTTGATAAAGAAATTACCAAAGAAAAGAGGATACAGATCCAAGTCTTTCCAAAAAGACGCAGCGATTATAAATCTTGAGTCTCTAAACAAAAACTTTGTAGACAATGGTGAAATTACGCCAAGTATTCTCGTGGAAAAAGGTTTTATAAAGCAAGTTGGTGGCAAGATTCCTTTGGTGAAAATTTTGGGAAAAGGAGAGATTGACAAGAAACTTAAAATCACTGGTTGCTTGTTTTCTAAGTCAGTTAAAGAAAAAGTGGAAAAAGCGGGAGGGACAATTGGTTTGTAGGTTGTAGCTTTTAAACCAAACTTATGCTTAACAAAATAAAAATAATATTAAAAGACAAGGCGATAAGGGGCAAAATTATTTTTGTTTTGGCTGTTTTGGTTTTGTTCAGAGTCGGTTCAAGCATACCAATACCGGGCGTTGATCACGATAAATTAAACGCCTTCTTGTCCAATAATCAATTTTTCGGCTTATTGGATGTTTTTTCGGGTGGCGGTTTGTCTAATCTATCAATCCTGATGCTTGGCGTGGCTCCTTACATTACCGCATCAATTATAATGCAACTATTTACCATGGTGTTTCCAAAGCTCAAAGAGATGTATCAAGAAGATGGCGAGGCTGGCAGGCAAAAATTTAACCAATACTCAAGGCTTTTGGCTGTTCCACTTGGTTTTTTGCAGGGCTTTGGATTGATGACAATGTTGCAAGGACAAGGGATTCTCGGGCAAATTTCTTTCTTGGATAAATTTACAAACATATCCATAATGATTGCCGGCACGATGATTTTGCTTTGGCTTGGAGAGCTTATATCGGAAAAAGGCATTGGCAATGGTATTTCGCTTATAATTTTCGGTGGCATTGTGGCAAACTTGCCATCAACCATTCAAAGAGCGCTCTTTACTTTTGATCCCTCTCAAATTCCAATGTATGTTTTGTTTTTGGCGGTAGCCATTCTTATAATCGGCGGTGTCGTTGTTATCTCCGAAGCCGAGCGTATTGTGCCAGTTTCTTACGCTAAACAAGTGAGAGGTTCGCGGGTTTATGGAGGGGCTTCAACGCACATTCCGTTAAAGGTTAATCAGGCGGGGGTTATACCAATAATTTTTGCCATATCCATTTTGCTTTTCCCTCAAATGATTGTTAATTTGTTGGCCGGATTAAAGATTGAATTTGTCGCTTCTTTATCCGGTTATATTTTAGCCTTTCTTAATAATGCTTGGATTTATGGAGCATCATATTTCATCCTCGTTTTCTTTTTTACTTATTTCTACACAGCCGTTACTTTTGATCCAAAAATGATTTCGCAAAACCTGCAAAAAGGAGGAGCATTTATTCCAGGCATAAGACCCGGTCAATCCACCTCTGATTATCTTTCTAAAATAATAACGAGAATTACTTTAGTTGGGGCGCTTTTCTTGGGATTTATCGCTGTTGTTCCTTTGGGTATAAAAGCGGTGACCGGCATTGCTTCACTGGCAATTGGAGGCACAGCACTCCTTATCGTCGTTTCTGTTGTTCTAGAAACAGCCAAGCAAATAGAAGCTCAAACATCAATGATGGAATACGAATAGATCGTTATTCACACCCCCCCTCTTATAACCGGTTTTATTTGATGTATAATAGAAGTAGCTTAAAAGCGGAGGGGCAATGTGGTCGAAAAACTTTGTCATCTCATCATTATAAAATAATTATCTTTGTTTTTAAAATAAAATGTCAACACAAATCTGGAGCGATACTTTGGTGATGTCTTTCCAAAATCTTTGGGGAGGAGTTGCTGGTTTTGCTCCCAAATTAATAATAGCGATAATAATAATTATCATCGGTCTTCTTGTCGCATCCATACTTGGAAAGTTCATAGAAAAAATAGTGTCTGCGGTAAAGGTGGACAAAGCCTTCCAGTCCGTCGGCGTAGAAGAAATGCTTCACAAAGGAGGCTTTACCCTCAATTCAGGCGCTTTCATTGGCGGTCTTGTAAGGTGGTTTTTGGTCATCGTTTTCTTGGTCGCTTCTTTGGACATATTGGGACTTACTCAAGTTAACGAATTTTTGAAAAATGTTGTTCTTGGTTATTTGCCAAATGTCATAGTCGCCTCTTTGATTTTGGTAGTCGCCGCTTTTATCGCTAACGCTATGCAGAAGTTGGTGGTTGGTTCAGCTAAAGCCGCTGGAGCTCCTTCCACACACTTCTTGGGAGGTTTGACTAAGTGGTCAATTTGGATTTTCGCCATATTGGCGGCGTTATATCAACTGGGTATCGCCGGCGCTTTCTCTCAAACTTTGTTCACCGGGTTTGTGGCTATGGTAGCCATTGCCGGAGGTTTGGCTTTCGGGCTTGGCGGAAGAGACGCCGCTTCTAGGTATATAGAGAAATTGAGAAAAGACATCGGAGAGCATCATTAAAAAAACAGCTTTTTGTTTTTTTAAGATTAAAACCACCCTATCGCTCATGAGTGATAGGGTGGTTTATTTTTTATATAAGTTGTATAATGCTTATATGTTTAGAAAAGTTTTGATGGTTATAGCCGTTTTTGTTGTTTTGGCGATGATATGGTTTTTTGTTGCGCCGATGACAGACGGCTTTTCTCATAATCTTCCGGACGGCGGTTGTGTTTCTTTGATAACCAAAAATTTGCCTTGCTCCAAAAACGGTTTTCAGGCGGATATTTTAATGGGCTTGTTTTTATTGCTTGGTATTTCTTTGCTCTTGTTGATCGCCAAAAAGTTTATTTTGACGGTTTTTTCTCGTACTTACAGTCGGTTTTTTGAATATCATTCTTTTTCCCATAAAATCAAAGCCAATCGCTGGCTAGCTCTTTTCTCTTTCGCTTAACAACGAAAGAGACTCGTTTTATTCAGCAAATTAATTTAATTTTTAAAAAACTATGAAAAAAATCATTATAGGTTTGATCGCCTTGGCGGTTTTAGCTGGAACAATTTTCTTGTTATTCGACAACGGCAACGAAACATCAAAAAAATCAGAAACAAAAATTGAAGATAAAATTTATGTGGCGATAGAAGAAGTCGGAGAAATTGCCGTTATCAGCGCTAAAGATAGAAAGGTCGTTAAGCGGATTGACCTTTCGTCCGATATTGGCGGAATAAAAATCGGCTTTATGCCCCACAATGTGCAAGTCTCGCCGGATAATAAAACCGTCTGGGTGACGGCGAATGCTATGGATATGAACAAGGATAAAGTGTCTTTTTTCAGAATTAAGAAAGTTAGCGCCGATGAGGGGCATGGCGAGGAAGGAGAAATAAAAGTTAATGACGAAATTATCGTTATAAACCCGTTAACCGATAAAATAATCAAAAGGATTGATATGGGAACGGACTTGCATCTTTCCCATATCGCTTTAACCCCGGATTCCAATTACGCCATAGCATCTTCTCAGGTTAAAGGCATTGTCTACAAAATCAATGCTAAAAATTACGAAGTAGAGAAAGAAATAAATACCGAAAAAGGCGGGGAACCGCATGGTTTGAGAATTTCTCCCGACGGCAAGACGGCTTACATAGCCATGCTTAAAGGCAAGAGCCTTGGCGTTTTGGATATAGAAAAAATGAGCCTATCCGATGTTCCGCTTAAAGGAGCGGTGGTGCAAACAGGGGTGACAGCGGACGGAAAATACGCCTTGGCTTCCGTGTATGACACCAAGAGTTTGGCGGTTTACGATATCGCTTCCAAAAAATTAAGCTATGTTGATTTGCCTAAAGAAGCGAAGGGACCTGTGCAGATTTATCCGACACCAGATTCCCGATATGTTTATGTCGCCGATCAGGGGTATTATTTTAATCAGCCCAACAGTGATTTGGTTTACAAAATAGATTTGTGGGAAATGAAAGTCGTGGAAACTATCAAGGGTGGGACGGCTCCGCATGGGGTAGTGGTTTCTCAAGATGGAAAATTCGCTTATGTGACTAATCTTTTAAGCGACGACTTATCCGTGATTGATACGACTCAAGGAAAAGAAGTTGCGAAAATAAAAGTGGGCAAGATGCCAAACGGAGTGAGCTTGTTTTACGGCGAAGGTTTAGTTTCGCTGGCATCTGAAAGCGAGAAAGGATTTTTAACGGCGGAAGAAACGGCGTTTGATTTCGGGGTAGTTCAAATGTATGGTGGAAAAGTCAAGCACAATTTCAGTTTGAAAAATGATGGCTCTCGTCCTGTAAAAATTTCCAAAATCTACACTTCTTGCATGTGCACGGAAGCGATGTTGATAAGCGGTCAGTCTAAAAAAGGTCCGTTCGGGATGCCCGGACATAACGGACTGGTAACTTTTGCCAATCAAGAAATCTCGGCGGGCGAGAGCGCAACAATAGAAGTGGAGGTGGATCCGGCGGCTCACGGTCCGCAAGGCACTGGTCCGGCAAAAAAAGTAGTGTATATAGAAACGGACGATTCGCAAAAAATCCAACTCGTTTTAGAGGTAAATGTCATTCGTTAAATCTATGAAAAAATCAAAATCATTGGAAATAAGTATTTTGCTTTCATCTCTGCTTGTTGTTGGCGCCTTGGTTTATTCGGCTAATCTAAAAAAAGATCTTAACGGCAAAACGGAAAAAATCGCCAAAAACAATAAAGCGGAAAAAATTATTGAAGATAATTATTCCCAAAATGTCACCCCTGAAAAAGGGGTGACATTGCCGGCAAAATGGGGAGACTTGGGAGCGAAAATGGTCAGCGTGGGCGTTATAAATAAATCCAAATTGGAAGAACTATATGCCAACAGAGGAGGACTGAACGGCGAAGAAAGAAATTTGTTAGAAGGGCTTGATAACGGCTATCTTAAAATCACGCCGGAAAATTCCAGTTTTGTTTTGAACTTGTTATGGGCGTTGGGACTTGGCAACAAAAACGAAATTTTGGAAAATGGACCGATGACGGACAAAAAGTACGGCGGAGCGGGACGATTCGCTTCCACCGGCGGTTGGACATTGGCTAGTGGCGACGCGATGAATCATTATTCCAAGCATCGGTTTATAGTTTTGACTCCCGAACAACAGGCTTTGGTGGAAAGAGTTTCCAAGGGCATTTATCGTCCCTGTTTTGGAGAAAATAAAAAATCCGGAAATCAAAGGCGGCGGAGGGGGTTGCGGAGTTTAGAATTAGTTTTACACTAATAGCATAAGATTTTTATTAAATTAA
>Ga0209211_10012447_pt1 | contig 10702 bp, 9 predicted proteins | sample RifGroA2_FD_183992 | JGI IMG/M metagenome (GOLD analysis project Ga0209211, IMG submission 183992) | Groundwater microbial communities from Rifle, Colorado, USA - Groundwater A2 (SPAdes) (version 2) | ecosystem: Environmental > Aquatic > Deep subsurface > Groundwater | place: Rifle, Colorado...
CAAGGAAAAGATTCCGGCAGAATACAAAGACAATGTTTTACTTGGGCATATAGATCAGGGGTTGGAGCAGGTTTTATCAGCTAATTTCTTAAAAGATACAAACCTGGCCAACTATGATTATTATCTATGCGGTTCCAGAACAGTGATAGAATCTCAACGCCTTTATCTTGCCCAAAAAGGTATACCTAAAGAACAAATCTTCTTTGAAAAATTCTAAGGATGATGATTCGTTAAAATGAAGTTACAAAAAACTCAGCCGGAATCTGCGGATAAGATTGAAACAAAGTGAGAGATTTGGTAACACCCGTATTGGTTGAGGTGGCGGAGGCGGGAATAGTTGAACCCTGAAGCGGAAAAACATCAGTGGCTTTAATGCCGACTCTGGCTGTAGTGGAAGAATCGGTTATTATTCTGGCAATAAGCAGGCGGGTATTGACTCCTACGTCTGCTGCAGGTATATCGTATTGTTCGGTAAAAGATGTTCCGGAAGGGCAGTCTGATGCGGCGGATGCCGTTGACCCATTGGTAATTATTGCTGACGAACGGGGGTTGACAATATGTCTTCTAATTGTAAAATCGCTTTTAACCAGCGTCAATTCCAATGCATGAGTTGAGTTAAAACACACATTAATGGTTTGACTGGTTGAGCTGCCTGAAAATAATTTAGTATCAATACTGTAATCGGAAAGATAAAAAGTATACTGTTCGTCTTTTTGCAACAAAGGAGAAGTAAAAGAATTTGTTTTTGTGTTGTCAAAAGTTGCCGTTCCGGTAAATCCGGGAAAACTTATGTCTCCGCCAACCCCGATGCTTACGGAGGATTTTTTTTTCAAAGCAATGTTCATGGCTGCTTCGGCGGCAGATAGGGCTTTTAATGACTCTTCCTCGAGTTTAGTTATCTGGGTTTCAGTGGTAGAACGAAACGAAGTTGCCATGACGACGGTAAAAACCGTTGCCAGCAGCATGATGATGATCAGCAATGCCTGGCCGGAACGTTGATTGTTTATTTCTGTTTTCATAAATATTAATTTGTTAATGATTGATCATATTTATCAACTGATATATATGGCAACAGGTCAAGGTATTGTTGGGGGTCAAAGACAACAAACAAAGATGGCCTGGTATTGTCGGTTCTTGTTCTGTTTAGAGTAGATCCTGAAGATATGAGATTACCTTTTATTTTTAAACCGTCTCCGGAAGCGGAATTCTCAACCACTATATTGTTACCGATGAATACGCCATTGGCATAGACAGTATTTTGGGAAAAAGTAATGGTTCCGCTGGTAATAATAGCCACGGATTTCTCCGGGTTGTTATTGATACCGGTTACATTGAAATTACCGTCAATTACTATGTTGCCCGAAAATACCAGGATGGTTGTTGCCGGAGCGCCTGACAAACTGGCGCCATTAAGCGTATACGGATAAGTTACGTCCGCAAAATTAATTTGATTTGCTTGAATATCTGCTCCTAAAGAGGTGATGGTAGTACTGAGCTTTCTTGACCTGATATAACTGAAAAAATTAGTTAAATATGGCTGTAACATATTATAGCTTGAAGTCTGTTTTTGTTGTTGGTTTAAGGTAATTGGAGCATATGACGGTCCTGTATTTACGCTTCCTTGGGCGATGCCAACACCGGCAGTACCCATCATAATATATCTTTGGCTGCTGTTGTCGTCAGCATCAGCATCTGTAAATTTATTGATATTTTGGACTACGCTTACATCAATATCTCCAAATTTATATAAAGAGGTGTCTTTTACTTTGTACCAAGGTCCCGGATTGTTGACAGTCATGGTTGAAGTTGCTGTTGTTCCGCTGCCATCTGATCCGTCACAGCCGTATCTTGGTGGTCCGTCAACGCAATCAGACGCATTTCCCCGGCATTCGGCCGTAGCATTATTCCAGGCTCTGCAATAGGCAGTGTAATTGCCTGTTGTGGAGGCTGTCCAGTTAAAAGTATAAGTGCCGGGTCCGGTGTAACCTTCATTGGGGGACAGCTGGTTGCCACGCACAGCCCCACCGCTTAAACAACCGCCCGGGGTATCATACACGGTTATAGCTCCTGCAGGTAACGCGGTCAGTGGACCACCATCATCTTCGTACGCGGCGGAAATAGAAACAGTATCACCATTTAAAACACTGCTGGGCGCGTTTATATTTTTGCAATTAGGGGTAAGAGGAGTGAAATGCCAGTAAATACTGGCATAGTCGCTGGCTGAACCGTTTACGCTAGCTTGGTTTGAATCAACTGCCACTGAACTGCCGGCTGTTGCCGCGCCGGAATGGCAGGCTTCATTGTTATAACATAAGGTATATTCAACCGATGAACCGGCCGGAACAGATGTGGAAACCGTTCGGTTAGCCGACTGGCCGGGAAACGAATAAGGGTCGCCGGTTGAGTTGGGCCCGCTGTCCAATGTTATTGTTTGGCTGTCAAAAGGCGCAACTCCCGTTTGGTTGGGCGCTTTAACTTTTCTACCCTTAATTTCATAGCTGCAATTACAACCTGTTTCTACCGTACAGCTTGGATTACGACATTGTCCGCCACTGCAAGTCAAGCCGGCGCTACAGCCTCCCGGGTTTAGCGAGCAGTTTTCATTGCATAAATAAGGGGGATTAGGATAAGCGGCATAACCGGGACTGAAAGAATACAAAGCAAGGATAAAGCTGATTATTGTACCAATAAAAAAACGAAATTTCATTCTAATATTCAGATTAACAGAGTGAAATGACTCTGTCAATGTTATAGTATTATTGAAATGATGAATACGTTATTTATTGTCTTATTTTTTTTATTATTTGTTTTCGAGGGGGTGGGTTTATTTTCAGTCAATTCTTTTTTACCCTTTTTTTATATTTTGCTGGCGTCACTCTTATCATTATTTGTTTTATTAAGGCGCGAGAGGATAAAGTTTCCTAAAGCCGCCTCTTTGCTGTATTCTTTGTTCCTGTTATTTTCATTAGTTTCTGCGTTATTTTTTTCTGTTGACAAGCAATCATCGTTTGAAACATGGCTGGTTTATGCAGCTTTCTTTTTGTTTTTTATCTTTTTTTATAACCATAAGCTGAATGAGGATTTATTTTTTTTCTTGTTGTCGTTTGCCGGCATGGTGTTCAGCCTGATTTATCTGTTGACGGTGCTATTTCCATTATATGTTAATCTGTTGCCTCAGACTGCTTACCAATTTTTATATCAATACGTTGCAAGTCATAACCATCTTGGAGACTATCTGGGCTTGCTGATTATTGGCTACTTTTATTATTTTTATCAGTCAAAAAAAGCAGTTTATTTGCTTTTTTCCATAGCCTTATTTATCTTGTTGTTTGTTTTTTCTTCACGTTCGGCATATATGTCCGTTCTTATCAGTTTGTATTTTTTAATATCGGTTTATGCTAAAAGTAACGAGCGTAAAATAACAAAAATTATTTATTTTATCCTGCTTGGCCTCATGATATTCATTTTTACAGCTACCAGCCAACAAGGAAGAAGGCTTATTGATGAGAAACTATTTCGTAAAAACTCCAGCAGCCTTTATTATGATCAAAAGGACCTTTTTGCCAATAGAACGGAATATCTTCGCCAGGCATCTTTGGCCTTTTTCAAACGTCCGTTTTTCGGAGCAGGCTTGAATAATTTCATCCATGAATCCAAGCTCTTGCGTAAAGAATATTCCGCAGCGAGCTCAACTACTCATAATATTTTTCTTGACATTCTGGTAGAAACAGGCGCTTTTTCCTTTATTTTTTTTACATTGCTCATCTTTTTGCTGTTTAAAAAATCCTCTAAGCGATCCTTGATGTTTTATACCAGCGTATATCTGTTAGCCAATTTCCAGTCAGATTATACCTTCAAAATATCCGGATTTTTAGCTTTGCTGTTTATATCCCTTTCACAGATTTACAAGGAAGATGATGAATGGCAAAATAGCAGTTTACTTCCTGTCTTTTCTATCCTTCTGCTGGCAGCAGTTTCCTTGATATTTTTAAGCAGTATTTTTATATACAAAGGCCTTTACAAAGCCTCGGTTATTGTTTACCCGTTAAATATCTACTCTTACAAATCAATAATTGAAGAAAATATAGCGCAAGACAAAATTAAGGCAAAAAAATACATGACAAAACTTGAATGGATAGCCGGCGGCAATACTCAAGTTCTGACTTATCTGGGGTCGGTTAACGAAACATTCGGTAACCATAAAGATGCCCGGGATTATTACCAAAAAGCATACGATGCCAACCCTTTAATATCTTTTGACGTTATAAAGAAGATATATTATTATAAAAAACTCTTTGAATCGAATAAAGAAGCAGACTTATATTTAGAAAGAGCTTTGAGATACTATAAAGAGCATATATCCGAATGGTTATTTAAAAGGCAGATCAGAAAAGAAGTAGTCAAATTCTGCAGAAAAGAAAAATTGATGATATGTACGACATTGGGATGGTAGACAGTGTTAAAGAAATAATATATGAGAATTAAAGCTCCATTAAATTTATGATCCGGATTGATACTGCAGTATAAAAGAAGTATAATTTTGTTGTCGTTTTCAATTTTATGTCAAACGCTGAAAATTCATTATTAAAAAAGCAGAAATCTTACAAGGAAGGACTACTTTTAGTTCAGCAATGCGGATTTTGTTTAATACCTGAAATAAAAACAACGGAATATTTTCAAAATATGTATGGTGATTTACCTCATACTTTAAATGTGCCCGGAGTACCCGCTAATTTTACTGTTCTTCAGGATCTTGTTCCCATCGCCGAACAAGGTGGGCATCTCTTAGTTATGCCCAATGCTCATTATATATCCTTAGCAACAGTTGAGGACCAAGAAGGAATAGCTGTTGCAAGGGACGCAATAATAGGTGGTTTAAGAAAGCATTTTCCTAATAATTCAATTTTTACATTTGAACATGGACAAGGATTTTTAGATGGAGAACCAGTTGCATGTGGGGGATGTCATTTGGATCATGCGCATGGACATCTGATAATACTTCCAGAAGGATCACAGTTAGCACCAATTCAAAACAAGGTGGAAGAAGTATTATTAACTAATGGTTGGATGGATCCAAATTTTCACGCTGTTCGTTCAGGCAAAATTTTCATAGATATTACCCAGAGGTCAGGAACAAATCCTTATCTACATATAGGTATGGTGATGCCAGATGGTGCAAGCTCATCATTGACATATGTACAGAAAACAAAATCATTGAATGTTCCGTCACAACTATTGAGAGCCAGCATATCAGAAGTTATATATAAACAAACTGATCCAACCTATTGGCATTGGAGAGATGTGCAGATGGGTCTTGCTTCATCTCAGAGAATGGAACAGATGAAAAGAGACGTTGTTGCATTTAGGCAGATAACTGGATTCTGATTGGGGATATGTTTACAAAACTTTTACGATATGAGAGATGAAGCTGCAAGGCACAAACAAATAGAAAATCAGGATGATATTATTTTAACGTTACCTTTATTGGACTATGTTAGCAATTTATATTCTCTTGAACGCAACAGACCTTTTAGTGGCCACAAAATTTTGGCAGTACAGCATTTATTGGGATCAACAATTCCTTTTTTTGCCATGTTGGAAAAAGGCGGGGCAAAACCAAAAGACATATATATAGTTGGTAAAGCATATTCTTCGCATCCAGAAGTGGTCGAACTCTTACTACAAAGAGGATACCAACTATCTTTTGACGACGTATTTGACTATGTAGAAGATCAGCCCTACGACACAGTCTTACAAAAGCATATTATTGATTCTACCGAAAATCTTCTGGAAAGAGTGGAAGAAAACGAGAGAGGAATAATTATCGATGATGGTGGGAAAGCAATTCAGTTGTTGCATCAAATGTATCCTCAAGTAGCGGATAGATTTGCTTGTATAGAGCAAACAAGCAGAGGAGCGCGTACAATAAATACACTACGGCTATCCTGTCCCGTAATCAATGTTGCTCGCAGTGATGCAAAAACTCAACTTGAATCACCGGTTATCGCCAAAGCGATGGTTGATGAGTTTATTCAGGCGTTAAAACGGTGGAAAGATGCCGAAGCTTTCCGCTTGTCAGATAAAAGAGTGCTTTTATTAGGATATGGGTTTATCGGAGAAAATGTCGCAAGAGAGCTTCTTGCTCAAGGATTTGATATTAGTGTCTATGATCCAGATGAAAATAAACTTCAAAAGGCACAATCACAAGGGCTATCACCGATTGGGAATAGAAGTAAAGCCTTTAATAAAGTAAGTGTATTAATTGGCGCATCAGGAAAACCTGTTATACAAAATGAGGAGTTTCAACTGCTTAAACCGAACACCCTTCTTGTAAATATGGCTTCAACTGATACGGAATTTAGCGCTTGGGATTTGCGATCGAAAGGGAAAAACGTACACACGAACGTACTACCAAGTGATACGGAATACCTTAAAGGGTATATGCCTTTACCTTGGAGATCATTATATCTCATACAGCTACCGGAAACTTATATCTTTCTTGCCAATGGCGGTTTCCCAAGTGATTTTTCAGGCAAAATCAATCCTATTCCTGCAGATGAAATTCAATTAACTGCAGCTCTTTTATTAGGTGGTGCTATACAGGCTGTCGGAGCGAAAGAACTTAAATTTATTGATTTAGATTTGCAATTTCAAGAAAACGTCATAGCAGAGTATTTAAGGTTAAAATCACAGAGGTAACAAGATAGTTGCATAAAACAAATATTTTATGGTATTGTTTTTTACTTTATTTATCTTTATAATAGTAAAAGAAAAAAATGAGTAACAAAAATGTAAGATTTATGCTCCAATTTATTATTGGATATTAAATATTATTAATGCCGAGGTTAAGCCTCGGTTTTTTTTGCGAATAAATGAAAGTTTCTGAACAAAAAGTCATCATCATATCAGTTGGCGGATCCCTTGTGATTCCTAACGGTGGAATAGACAGGCATTTTCTTTCCCAATTTAATTCTTTTATTCGAAAAGAGGTAAAAAAAGGCAAAAAGTTTTTTCTTATAGTCGGAGGAGGTCAGATTATGCGTCATTATCGTGATGCAGCGAAAGATATCATTAAAAACGTTCCAAATGAAGATTTGGATTGGTTGGCAATTCATATAACAAGAGCCAACGCACATCTTCTAAGAACAATCTTCCATGATATTGCTCACCCGCGAATAATTGAAAATTATGAACATAAACTAAATCATTGGAAAGAATCAGTAGTCATAGGTGCTGGTTGGAAACCGGGTTGGTCGACCGACTACGATGCCGTAGTGCTGGCAAGAGATTACGGTGTTAAACTGATTATTAATCTTTCAAATATTGATTATGTTTATGACAAGGATCCAAACAAATATAAGGACGCAAAGAAACTCGAAAATGTTACTTGGACTGAAATGGAGAAAATTGTCGGAAATAAATGGGTACCGGGATTAAATATGCCCTTTGACCCAATTGCAACAAAACTTGCAAAAAAATTAAAGTTAATTGTTTCCATCGCCAATGGGCGAGATTTTAATAATCTTAATCTCATTATTGAGGGTAAAACTTTTACAGGAACCGTCATACAATCTTAATCTCACTACCGTAAATATTTCGAAAAGATTATTTAGGAAATAATTGTTGATTGTAGAGCATCAATGCGAGATTGAACAGCGCCCAACTCACCTTCATTTAATAATATAACATGGGCTGTCGCATTGTCATAAAACAAATATACTCCAGTCGTATGTTGCACAATCCTATATTTATTTGGTGATTCCAAAAATAACGTTGCTATTTGGTCGATATATTTCGGATCAATCGGAGTTTGCATAACATCTAATTCAGACATCGGTTTACAGGGAATTAATTGAATATCTTGTTTTATTCTTTCATCCCCAGTTCCTAATACAGTTTCAGCTAGCATATGATCAAAAACTCCCTCAACAATAAATTTGCGCTTTGCCTCTACTTCACGGGGTAATTGTAGAAGCGTACCGCTTCTATAAAGCGTATCTAATTTACCAAATAATACTTCAGCTGGCTCTGTGTCTAAATTACCAATTCTGGGATCGTTAACTGATTCTCTTCCCCAAAATGCGGTAGTTGCATTAATATCTCCATTTGATCGTACGACCGCCCATGTTGCTTTATTTTGTTCTCCTAATTGATGAGAAAGAAGCTCTCGTGGATTTCCTGATTTTGGTCTTAATCCTGTCAATGGCCAATAATGATTAAAGAGAATGAATAAGCCTCTTTTTTGAAAATCATCAAAAGAAGTATCTATATCTTGCTGAAGCGACATCATTTTATCTATTGGGACAATAAGTTTCCTCCAATTGTCTCTGGCGCTACCTGAGTAATAGAGAGCCGCAAGATGGTGTTGGTTTGCTAATTTATTATCAGCAAGGAATTGAGATAGTTCAATTACGTGGTCGACGTTTCCCTGATGAACTACTGAAAGAACGGCAATATTTTTTCCCGTATTTTGTAACAAGTGTAGACCACGCATAACTTTTTCAAATGTTTTTCCCCGAGCATACCCGTGTACTTCAGCCGTTGCACCATCAAGACTTATACAAACTCTCGATATTTTTGAATCTCTTATTTGTTTTGCTTTCTGTTCGTCCAATAAATATCCATTAGTGATTAACGTTGTTCCCGTCCTATTCAATATATGAGTTGCATCAACGACCCGTTCCCATTCGGGATGCATGGTTATTTCACCACCAGATAGTACCACGTCTAATTGACTTTGTTCATCGGCTGCGGATAGTATTTGTTGAATAGTATTGGCAGGTAAAAAACCACCTTTTGTACGAAGATTTTTTGTTTTATTATCACAGTACTGACAGGCTAAATTGCAGATGCTACTGTCTATTGTATCAACAACAGATCGAACTATTTGAATACCATTTCCACGCCTTCCGCGCTCAATATTTAATGGCATAATTTAAAGATATCCTATCATAATGTGCTAAATTTTGCAATTTCAGGACGTATTACGGTTTAATTTTAGGAACTGCTCGACTTGGTTTTAATATATGGTTAATTTCTCTGATATGAAAAGGGGGGGCGTAAATTGCTAAGACCTTTACGGATGTATTGCCAATATTTTCAAATTGCCTTTTCTCTTTTGGCCCTATGATAATAAGTCGTAAGCCTTCATTTTTAGGATCACAAATTAAATTTTGTTTTGCTGTAATTATTTTTAATTTGCCTTGAAAGGGAATGATAATTTTATTGGATCCTTTAGGTCTATGTTTATACATCATTGGAGTTTTCACACCCACTTCATATATATCTATTGAGAAATTGACAAATTTATTCCGGAATACTTCAGTGAATTTAAGTTTTTCGAAATCCCAAGATTTGAAACTATATATTGTATTTAATAATATTGATTTCATAATTATTAAATTTAATATCCTGTATTTTTATCAACTAAGTTAGGCATTCGTTTTTTCTGTAAATATGCTTGAAGATTTATACAAAATATATCGATAACCCGATCCATGTAATTAGGTGTCCAACCGGCATAATGAGGAGTAAGAATAACATTTTTTAAATTCCAAAGTTTACTACTATTGGGTAATGGCTCTTCATTAAATACATCAAGCCCTGCGCCGGCAATAATTTTTTTCTCTAAAGCATGAATGAGACCACTCTCAACGACAGTTTTTCCCCTCCCCACATTGATAAAATAAGCCGTATTTTTCATCTGCTGAAACTTTTTAAATGTAAAAAAGAATTTTGTTTCTTTAGTCAGAGGTAAGCAGTTAACTACAAAGTCTGATGAATTCAACAACAGGTCTATGTCTGATGAAGGATAAGCTTTATCAACGTAAGTTTTATTTACTGTTGTTTTATGAGACAAAACTACGACATTCATACCAAAACTTTTTGCAATCTTTGCTATCCTATTACCAATTCTTCCAAAACCAACGATGCTTATTGTTCTGTCATGAAGTTCTGTCGGTCTAAGAATATTGTGATCCCGTTTCCAACTTTTTTCTTCAATTTGGATACGATAAGATCTATATATTTGTCTAGAAAATATGAGTAAGAATGCAAATACATGTTCGGTTATAGGAATAGGATGAACTCCTGAAGAGTTTGTAAGTAATACCCCTGTTTTTTTCAAAGCCAAAGCAATATCATCTGTTCCTGCTGAAGTAATATGCACCCACCTGAGTTTGCTTGCCACTCTAAAATCTAATAAATCAGAAAAATTATAACGGGGACAAATTAAGATACTTGCTTCTGATAAGTACTTGCCAACGATCTCTTTCTTAGGATAAATGAGATTTAAATCAACATTGTGACTAATCTTTTTAATCTTTTGTAGATGTTTATTAGTATATTCCGCTTTTATATTAGGAATATCATTCCGAATGATGAGAATTTTTATTTTTTGCATATGGTTAAAAAATTGTTGACGATATTATCTTTAATATAAAATATCTTTATTATATATCTATTTTTATCGTGGGTTCGCAATTTCTAAATTATTTAAATAGATTCTGATTAACTGTTGATTATTTCGTTTCTACTGGTGTTCTAGCTGCTAGTGCCGGAGGAACACGAACCCAGGCTCCATTCCAGCATATTGATCTATTTTTTAAAAAGGCAGATCAGAAAAGAAGTAGTTAAATTCTGCAGAAAAGAAAAGATCGATATCTGCGACAGATTAGGTTGGCCAACAACAGTGTCTTCAACC
>Ga0209211_10012450_pt1 | contig 10700 bp, 10 predicted proteins | sample RifGroA2_FD_183992 | JGI IMG/M metagenome (GOLD analysis project Ga0209211, IMG submission 183992) | Groundwater microbial communities from Rifle, Colorado, USA - Groundwater A2 (SPAdes) (version 2) | ecosystem: Environmental > Aquatic > Deep subsurface > Groundwater | place: Rifle, Colorado...
AATTTTTAACTCCACTTTTCAAATCCCCCCGTCCCCCCTTTTCTAAAGGGGGGTTAGTGGTGTCTTCTCTTTACTCCAAACTCCCAACTCCGAACTCTATAACTTATAGCTTCCAGACTATTCCTTATACGCGATAGTTTCAATCTCAATCCCAACACTCTTTGGCAGCCTTGAAACCTCAACTGTTGCCCGTGCCGGAGGCTCAAGAGGAAAAAATTTGGCGTAGGTCTCATTGAATTTTGCAAATTCATTAATATTTTGAAGATATATGGTAGTTTTTATTACATCCTGCAAACCCATTCCGCTAAAAATAAGAATGTTATTAATATTTTCCATTACCCTTTCTGTCTGTTTCTCAATACCACCTGTTACTATTTCTCCGGTAGCAGGATCAACCGGAATCTGACCGGAAACAAAAAGCCATGAGCCCACTTTAACTGCCTGTGAATAAGGGCCAATAGCTTTTGGCGCTTTATCTGTCGCAATCACTTCCTTCTTGTACATAGTTCACCCCTTTAATATAGTTATATAATAAACGCATTATTAGATAATATATTGAATTACGATAGACGGGGTTTTCCAACCCCGTCTTGGCAGGACAAGAATGTTCCGCCTATCCAGTTTATAGTTCAGTTTCTTAAAAAACTAACTTATAACCTATGACCTATAACTTATAACTAAGAGAGTTAAGTAGAGAGTAGCAAGTAGCGAGAAGGAAGTAAATTAAAAATACAAACTATAAAGTGAAAAATTAAAATTTTGAAGTTTTAAGCTTTGAGACGTGGTCCTTCGGCAAGCGTTCGACTGAACTCACGCCGAAGTCTCAGGATGCTGCATGGTGAACCTGTCGAACCATTTTTAGCTTTGCGTTTTAAATTTTTAGTTTTGTATATCCCTCTTCTCTCTACTTAGTTTACAAAGTTATGCCTTATTAACTACTCTTTCAACAGAAGTTATTTCCTTTAATTCTTTTATGTCCTCTATTGTCTTATTAAGTTGTTTAACATTTCCAACTTCCAAAACAAAATTCATGGTCGCCTTCTTATCTTCATTGGTATTTATGTGGGCTGATACAATATTAATATTGTTAGAAGCTATTATTGATGTAACCTTGGATAGTATACCTTTTTTGTCAATTGAAGTAACTGAAATCTTGACCGGTCTTTTTGTTTCCTTGGCTAAGTCCCATTCTACATCAATTCTGCGTTCAGGATCTACTTCTGTTTTATTCATAAAAGGGCAACCCCTTGTGTGAACTGTTATACCTCTTCCTCTTGTAATAAACCCTCTTATCTCATCTCCGGGAACAGGGTTGCAGCATTTGGCAAACCGTATCAATATATTGTCTATCTCCTTAATCTTGATCCCCTCTTCTTTCCTGCCAACTATTCTTTTCAGAGTGCTCCTCAGCCGGGACTCCTTTTTCGCTTCCTGCTGCTGGAGCACTTCTTTTGACAGAAACTTATTGACCAGTTGAATTGGTGCCAGCTTCCCATATCCTATTGCAGTAAAAAGCTGCTCTGTCTTCGGGAATCCCAGGCTTTCAGAAGCCTTGACGAACTCCTGCGACCGGAAAAGTTTTGTCGGGTTCATATGGTATTTTTTAAATTCTCTTTCACATATCTCCATGCCCAACTTTATGCTCGTATCTGTCTCTTCGTCCTTTAGGAACTGTTTAATTTTACTCCTTGCCCTTGGAGTCACCACAAATTTAAGCCAATCCTTGCTCGGGTGTTTTATCTGGGAAGTGATTACTTCAACTGTATCACCGCTTTTCAAAACCTCTCTAAGAGGGACCATCTTTCCATTGACTTTTGCCCCGGCACATCTGTGCCCAATATCTGTATGAACGCTGTATGCAAAGTCTACCGGAGTTGCACCTTTCGGAAGGTTCTTTACATCACCTTTGGGAGTAAAAACATAAACCTCATGCGGGAAAAGGTCAACTCTAACCCCTTCCATAAATTCTCTTGGATCTTTCATATCGCTCTGCCAGTCAAGCAACTGCCTTAGCCAGTTACATTTCTCACTCTGAATATCATCTACCTCCTCTTTCTCTTTATAAATCCAGTGAGCAGCAATTCCCTCTTCAGCAATTTTATGCATCTCCCTGGTTCTGATCTGGATCTCTATTCTCTGCCCGTAAGGCCCGATCACTGTAGTATGAAGGGATTGATACATATTAGCTTTTGGCATGGCAATATAGTCTTTAAAGCGCCCCGGAACCGGTGTCCATATAGAATGGATTACGCCGAGGGTCGCATAGCAATCATTAACAGACTTTGTTATGATTCTGAAACCCAGCAGGTCATAGACTTCATCGAAACTTATGTTTTGTTTTATCATCTTTAGATAAATACTGTTGAAATGCTTCGGCCTGCCTTCAACCTCAATTTCAAGATTTGCTTCTTTAAGATTGGATAGAATTACATCTCTTACCTCTTCAATATATTTTTCCCGCTCTTTTCTTTTCTTGGTTATTTTCCTGGCAAGATCATAATAGACCTCAGAATTCAGGAACCTGAGGGCCTGGTCTTCCAATTCCCATTTCATCCAACCGATTCCTAACCGGTTTGCAAGGGGAGCGTAAATATCAGCAGTTTCTTTTGCTATTATCTTCTGCTTTTCCGGAGCCAGGTACTGGAGGGTGCGCATGTTGTGGACCCTGTCAGCTAACTTGATCAATATTACCCTTATATCCTTTGCCATTGCCAGGATCATCTTTCTGAAATTTTCAGACTGCCGCTCCTCAGAAGATGTAAACTCAATCCTGCCGATCTTAGTGACCCCATTTACAAGAGAGCTTATTTCAGGACCGAAATGTTCAGTTAGCTGGTTTAATGTAGTATCTGTATTCTCAATGGTGTCATGGAGAATTCCAGTGGCAATTGTAGGAATATCAAGTTTAAGGTCAGCCAGTATCGAAGCAACCTCAAGGGGATGGGAAAGGTATGGCTCACCTGATAATCTCTGCTGGTTCCTGTGAGCCTTGGCAGCAAAAACGTATGCCTTTCTTATTATGAATTCATCACCGGTTTTAATATAGGAATTTACTTTTTCTATTATCTCTTCACATCTTATCATATTCAATCCCTAAAAGATTAACCTCAATCCTGCCTAACAGTTGCAGCAGTCTTAGTTGTTCATCCCATTCTCCGGAAAAAATGCAATATGAGTCGCATCTGCCGACATCTGTCCAAAAGTCGGATCGATATCTATCCACTCTCCAAGAAAAGCCCGGCACCATTAATGGTAGATAAACCCTCTCAGGTTACTTGGATAGACAATACCTGCCACTAACCGGCACAGGATCTTTGAAGCCATTAAAAAGTCTGCATAGAGATATGAGGTTGATTGACATTCCCCTTCCCTTGACTTCAAGGTATCAAGAGCTGAAAAGTTTTCTATCAGTCTGCAGCCAATATTTTTCTCCATCCATTCTACAGCTTTCCTGGAAAATTTGTAAGCATTTTTCTCACCATTTGATATCTGCGCCGCTACTTTTTTTATTTCAGGGTTATCTGCCTGGATTAGAGGAGTGGATTTAAGGTACAGGTTATATTTGTTAATTGGAACTTGAGCTGAATCCCTTTCTTTGAAATCCTCTCTCCTTGCCTCTTTTTCCCTCATCTGATTTCCTAATCAAGCCGCAGACAAAGGCTAAAAGCACAAATCCGCTATTTCTCTATTCACATAGTTCCTTTCTATATTAATATATATCCTAAAAGATAAGATTTTCAATAAAGATTTCTGAAAAAGTCTGTTTCCAAGATTACACAGATTAATTTCATATTAAAAAATCTGTGTAATCAGAGGCCTCTTAATATATTTTTAAAAAACCTCCAATAAAAACCTTGACAAGGGATATGTTTTGAAAAAATACTTAATAAAAGGATATTTTATGGATAAAGAAGAATTGTGGCATGAAGTTTTCTCAACGACTGACGAATCTGAAGCATTAGTCCTCAAAGGTCTTCTTGAAAGTGAAGGAATCAGATGCCAGATTCTTTCCCACAAAATTCCCCAGCTTCCTGTAAACATTAATGGATTAGGACTGATTAAATTAGAAGTACTAAAAGATGATGTTGAGAAAGCCCTGGATATTCTCTCAAGCAAAATTAACCAAGAATAGGTTTCAATGGTACATTGATGCCAAGTTTTTCTAAAATTTTTAACTTGACAGAAAATTATTTCTAAGTTAAATATTTAATAGCGCTATATTTGATGTAGCGCTATATTTATTTGCTGTATTAAACAAATTAGTTTAAAGAGAAAATCATGGTAAATAAACCAAAAACGAAGCAAGTGGAAAAAGAATCAACTAATAAATACGAACCAATAAGAAAAATTTTGGAGGAACAGAAAAATAGCCTCCTTAAGGAAGCAATGTTGTCTTTAGACCCTGCAGTAACCCCTGGGGTACAGACATTTTCCGATCTCGGAGACCAGGCATCAGCAGAATCTGACCGGAATTTTTATATCAGGCTTAAGGAAAGAGAACAGAAGCTGATTAAAAAAATAGACGCTGCCCTTGAGCAGATAGAGAACGGAACCTTTGGTATTTGTGAAAGTTGCGGGAAAGAAATAGGCTTCAAAAGATTAAAGGCACGGCCCGTCGCAACTCTCTGTATAAAATGCAAGACAGAAGCTGAAAGAGAAGAGAAAGCAAGAAATTTATAGCTACTTTTCAAATTTGAATAAATATATTTAATCTCACCTTATCAAATTAAAAAAAATCTCCACTGATGAAACTACCACGCAGGAAGAAAGAATATGGACTTTGAAACCTTCAAAGCAATTGAACTGGCAATACCTCTGTGGCAGGTTTTACTTTATACCGGTTTGGTTATTATATTAATGCTCTTTGGTCATTGCCGGTTAGGAATTACCATTTTCCTCTGTTTTATACTATACTGGATATTCATCCATAACCATGCCACACTCAGTCAAATCTTTGGAAACTCAACAACCTTCATGGGAGTTTATTTAGTTTGCGGGACAATTTTAGTTTTCCTGATACTTATATCCTTTTTCCTGAAGGAATAAATCAGCACCGCCAATCTCATCCAACCTTCCTGATATCTATCAATTCCTCTTTTGGAGGGAACTTAACAATCTCTGCCCTTCTCTTTTTGGTTCTGATAATTTTAAACTGCCTTGTAACCATCAGCGTGATTACACCGTCGTAACTATTATTATCAAGAATAAACTGATTTAAATTCTTAAGCTCCTCTCCACTGAATATTTCTTCTGAAACCTCCATTAACTTTTTTATCATTTCATTGTTTCCCTTGCCAAAGCATAAAGTCGGGCTATCAGTCTCAAAGAGTTCAATTTCTATCCACCCGGGATCCATATAAGATACCATCTTCTCATAAACTGAGATAAAGGCATCTATCTTCGATACCGGCATCTTGCCAAAATCAAACTCCATCTGCTTCCTTATATTGCTTTTTTGTACCTCAATTTTTTCGACCCTTACCTTTATTCTCCCTCTGATAAGCTGGTAATCATAAGGAGCATTAACACCCTTTCTCCATCTCCTGATGACAAAATCCTCTCTGCCATTAGTAGCTTCAATGTAACCCTCTCCCATGGGATCTGTATAGCTGCCTTCACGTACAAAAGAATCCTTATTTATTTTTAACTCCTCGACTCTGTGTTTAGAGTGTTCATTTATAAAACTGGTTCTCTCGTTTGAATAAATTTCAACAAAATCCCCTTTATCCTGTAGAAATTCATACTCTGGCACAGTGTCATACTGGGTAAAACAAATAAGCTCATCACAATCAGTGCATCTGAAAAATCTTCCATCCATAGCCTATTTACCTTTTTTCACGAAGGGCAGGACTTTTTGATCTTCTATTTTTTCTCCATGTTTTTCTAAAAATTCTTTAAATGCAAGTAAGCAAACATTGCTAAAAGATCTCGATTCTCTCTGAGCAAACCGTTTTAATTTCTCGATTAGTTCATTTTCTTTTTCGCTGATATAAATTGTTATTGGGGGCATGTTTCTCTCCTGTGTTGTTTAATTTATACTTATAATATATTAGCATGTAATATCCATATAATGTCAAGAAAATTAATTTTTTTTAATAGATTTGACTTAAATTAATAACTTTATTTAGAATAAACAATTTTCGTAAAAAAAGTAAGAAATATAGGTTAAGAAGAGGAAGACTGATTTGAAAGAAATAACTTTAAAATCCAAAATTATAGAAAATACCTGGTTCCATATTTTAATCTTGTTTGTTATCTGTTATACTTTTTATTTTTTCCAATTAGGTTCCCAGGACCTGTATTACGCCGAAGCAAGGGAAGGAAAAGTTGTTCTTGAAATGAACAGAACCGGAAACATCATTCTTCCCCTTACAAACGGCACAACCATCCCTTCAAAACCTCCATTTTTCCACTGGATAGGTTTAATAGTTTCAAAAATAACCGGGAGCGTAGATGAATTTAGTATCAGGTTTCCTTCAGCTTTTTTTGGAACACTGGGAATAATTATAACCTATTTGCTCGGGAAGGAAATTTTCAATAAAAGGGTTGGTTTCTTATCTGCCATCTTCTTAGCTACTACCATAACCTATGTAAAATTATCCCGTGGCGCAAGAGTAGACATGACTCTTAGCTTCTTTATCCTTCTTTCCCTGCTCTTTTTTTTACTTGGTTATAAATATGAACATAGACGGAAACTCTTCTTCATCCTCTATTTTGTTTCAGCATCCTTTGCAACAATGGCTAAGGGCCCTGTAGGCATAGTTCTCCCATCTATTATAGTTTTTATTTTTTTGATAACAAAAAAGGAACTGAAAATAATGGCCCTGAGAAAAGAAGTACTCATAGGAATCTTAATATTTCTGATTATTTCCTCATCTTGGTATATTCTTGCTCTTCTTAAGGGAGGAGAAGAGTTTTTCCAAAAACAGATAATGAAGGAAAATATCAATAGATTCTCTGGTGGGGGAGAAGGTGGCTATGGCCATGAACATCCATTTTACTTTTTATTCCCAAGGGTATTTAATGTCATGTTTCCTTGGTCCCTCTTTTTGCCGGCTGTTATTTATAGTTTTTTTCTAAAAAACAATAGAGAAAAACTAAAAGAAAACAAATTTTTTATTATCTGGTTTCTAAGCGTATTAATATTTTTTTCCATTTCAGTTTCAAAAAGGGCTGAGTATCTCCTTCCTCTGATACCTGCCGGAACCATATTGATTGCTAATCTCTGGGATGACCCCGCCTTGTGGGATAAAAGGAAACTGCTTAATTGGCTAATGAAAATTCCTGTTTTCCTTTTTACTTTTCTCGCCATTCCTTCATCTTTAATCATTATTACATCCCTTGTCCTCTACTCCTTTGGCATTACAATACCAGACATGCTTCACAACTTTTTAAAACCCCGGGATTTTATTCAAACTTCTTTTTATTGTTCACTATTCTATAAAGGTTTTGTTTTAAATATTGCTGTTGCTCTTCTTGGCATCCTTTGGGCAATTTATACAATTAAGTTATTAAAAGGAAATTTTCTTTTAAAATCCTTATACTCGTTAATGGTATTCCTCCTTCTTATAACTAATATAATCTGTATAAAATATCACCCTGCAATATGGGGAAATATTTTTGTTAAAGACTTTGCCATTGAAATTAAAAAATCATTAAACAAAGAAGACAAATTGTATTTTTATAATCTTGAAAAAAACGGTGATCTTAAGCACAACATCTACCATGGCCTCGTTTTTTATACCGAAAGACACCTGAAAGATCTGAGCGATAAAGATCTTTCCAGCATTAAAAACCAAAACCTTCCCGTTTATTTAATAGCGGAAAATAAATATTTTAACCGTCTCATCAAGCAAGGTTTCAAAGTTGCTGTAATGAAAGAAAGCAAACTAATAGATTTCCAGTACAAATTATTCCTGGTAAAATTAATGGGTGAAAAAGCATAATTAATTTGCAGAAATTATACAACTTGTACACTCCTCTCTTTAAAATAGAGCGTATTTTAAAAAACACCTCTCCATCAGTTAATATTACGCTATACTTCCTAAAAGAAGTTTTTCTTGACAACTAAAAAATATATTAATATTTTTAAAAAATAAGCCCCATAATAAAAAAGTTGATTCCAATCCCTCGTTTTTATGAGAGGATTTTAGAGGAATACAATAAAAAAGAGTTAAAGAGTTTCTTTAAGATTTTACTTTTTCTCCTTTGAAAGGAAACTCAGATCATCTTTACAAAGGAATTACAACATTTCAGAAACAAAAACTAAACTATATTAGTTAAAAATCATATTTATCTAATAATTTATAAAAGACTCTAACACACACTTTGGTTTACTATGGAAAAAGCTGGTCCCAAAATGACAAAAACCAAATTCAGATCCAACCAAGGAGCTAAACTGAGCAAGAATATAAAACATAATCTTAAAAATTCCCATGATGATCTGGAGTTCCAGGTAACAATGCGAACTGCTGAATTGTTAGAAGCAAATAAACAACTTAAACAAGAAATAATTAAGCGCAGAGAAATGGGAAGGCATACCCTTGCCAGCAATGCAATACTTCAGCAGTTAAGTAAAGCGTCTTCACGTAAAGAATTTCTGGATGCTATGACTGAACTCATTCACAACTTGAGCGGCTGCAGGTGTGCAGGAATCAGAATTGTTAATGAAGACGGAGATATTCCATATGAATCATATACGGGTTTCAGCCATGAATTCTGGGAATCAGAAAACTGGCTTTCAGTGAACAGAGATCAGTGCGTCTGCATACGGGTAATTACAGGTAAACCAGCGTCTCAAGATGCCTCAGTTATGACTCCTGCCGGGTCATTTTGCTACAACAATACGTTAAAATTTTTTTCTGGTCTTTCAGATCAGGAAAAAAGGGAATTCCGCGGTAAATGTGTTGAAAACGGATTTTCCTCAGTGGCTATCATCCCAATCCGCTATGATGATAAGATTTGCGGAGCCATTCACCTTGCTGATGAAAAGGAAGAAATGGTATTGCTTCATCTTGTGGAATTCATTGAGTCATTAACCTCACTCATAGGGGAAGGAATTAAAAGATTTACATTAACTGATAAGATTCAGGAAAACTTTGAAATTCAGAGAATGATTAACTCTCTTTTGCGTTTATCATTAAAAGATATAGACCTTGAAGAACTTTTAAGGCAATCACTTGGCATGATCGTTTCCATACCATGGCTTGATTTTGATTCAATGGCTTGTATATTTTTATTTGAGGATGAGCCGGGAATTCTGGCTCTAAAAGCACAAATTGGTCTCCAAGATCACTTGCAAAACAATTGTAAGCATGTTTCTCTTGGCAAATGCATTTGCGGAAATGCAGCGCAAAAAAAGGAGATACAATTTGTTAATTGTTTTGATGAAAGGCATGAAATTAAGTACGAAGGTATGGTCGATCATAGTCATTACTGTGTTCCCATTTTGTTTGTTGACAGGCTGCTTGGAGTTATAAATATACGCATAAAAAGTGGGTCCCATCGCGACAGAAAAAAAGATGAGTTTCTTGCTGCTATTGCCAGTTCATTGGCTGGAATTATCCAGCGCAAACAGGCTGAACAGGAATTGGTTAAGACACAGAAAGACTTGGTTAATGCAAAACGTCTTTCCGATATAGGTACTCTTTCTGCAACCGTAGCCCATGAATTGCGGAACCCATTATCCGCTATCAGAGTAGCAACGTATAACATCAAAAGGAAAACTCAAACACTATTGCTTGATAAACATTTAGCAAATATAGAAAAGAAAGTAGTTGAAAGTGACCAGATTATAAATAATCTTTTATTCTATTCCAGAATCAAAACGCCACACTACGAAAACGTAAATTTACACGATATTCTCTCTGAATGCATTGAGTCTGTAAAAAAACAAAATCTTAAACAGAAGATATTAATTGATAGAAAAATTAAATCTATCAAAAATATTTATGTTGAGGCAGATCCTTTGCAAATGCAAGAACTGTTCAGCAATATTCTAAACAATGCTTATGATGCTCTCTCAGTTGAAGGTGGTAAGATAGAAATAGAAGCAGAATCTTATGAAAATGAGTTTATCAAAGTATGCATAAAGGACAATGGTGTTGGCATAGACAGTAAAGACTTAGAGAAGGTATATGAACCTTTCTTTACAACAAAGTCAAAAGGAACAGGCTTAGGACTTAGCGTTTGTTATCAGATAGCAGATCTCCACGGTGGTGGCATAGAGATTGAGAGTGAAAAAGGTAAAGGAACATCTGTAACTGTGGTCCTCCCATTAAAAAGAGTGGAATAGTCAGTTAAATAGCAAATCCCAAATTCATAGCAACTTCTCCACCATCTCCTTCCTTCTTCTTAAACTGTTAAATATTTTCATACCTATCTATGGAATCAACTCATTTTCCTTTGACATTTGTGCTTTGTCATTTGGATTTTATTTTTACTTAGCTTCAAATTTATTTGACTTTGCATGGTTTGACTGAGTAATATAAAAAGCTATTATGGCTAATAATAGCAACAAAACATATAACAATAGCACTGATGAGTCTCCTTATCTTTCCCTCATCATACCCGTCTTCAATGAGGAAGAAAGTCTTTACCCCTTATCAGAAAAGATATTCAGCTCTCTTCAATCCCTAAAAAAGAACTATGAAGTAATTTTTATTGATGATGGTTCAACTGATGGGAGCGAAGGGATCCTA
>Ga0209211_10012451_pt1 | contig 10699 bp, 9 predicted proteins | sample RifGroA2_FD_183992 | JGI IMG/M metagenome (GOLD analysis project Ga0209211, IMG submission 183992) | Groundwater microbial communities from Rifle, Colorado, USA - Groundwater A2 (SPAdes) (version 2) | ecosystem: Environmental > Aquatic > Deep subsurface > Groundwater | place: Rifle, Colorado...
TATCTAGCGCCGCAGATTGTAATGCAAATAAAAAATAAATCATATAATTTGTTTGCGCAAAAACAAGCCGGAACTATTGCTCACGCGTTGGTATTGGATTTAAATTTTGGAAATAAAGTTTATAATAAAACAACTGATTTACGGCTGGATAGAGAATTCCAAAATTTTGATTTTTGATTTTTGCATTTTGATTTTAATGTATGTTCATAAAAAAAATCGGTATTGATTTAGGAACCACCAATGTTTTGGTATATGTGCCAAAAAAGGGGATTGTGATTAACGAGCCCAGTGTGGTTGCGATATCTAAATCCGATGGTAAAGTATTAGCGGTCGGATTGGAAGCTAAAGATATGATTGGGCGCGCTCCCGATTCTATTATTGCCGAAAGACCATTAAAGGATGGTGTAATTGCGAATTATCAAACAACCGAAGCCATGCTTAGGTATTTTATAAATAAAGCTCTGGGCGGAGTTCATCTTTTCAGACCCGAAGTAATGGTAACAGTTCCGGCCGGCATTACTTCTACCGAAAGAAGAGCTGTAATCGACGCTACAATCGCAGCCGGCGCGCGCGCCGCATATATCATCAAAGAACCTGTGGTGGCCGCTATTGGCGCGGATATTCCTATTGGCGCCGCTTCCGGGCATATGATCATAGATGTGGGTGGAGGTACGTCCGAAATCGCTGTAATTTCATTGGGCGGAATTGTTTGCTGGGGGTCGGCTAGAATTGGCGGTAATAAATTTGATCAGGCCATTATAGAATACATTCGCCATAAATATAATTTGGCCATTGGTGAAAGATCGGCCGAAGAAATAAAAATAAAAATCGGCTCTGCCATGTATATGGACAAGCCTTTAACTTTTGAACTCAAGGGCCGTGATATGATTTCCGGTTTGCCAAAAACTATTACTGTTAATTCCGACGACACCACCGAAGCCCTCCAACATGATTTGGGAAATTTGATTGAAACCATCAAAGAGGTTTTACATAAAACTCCGCCCGAACTTTCCGCCGACATCGTGGATAAAGGGATAATTTTGTCCGGCGGTTCGGCAATGCTTAGAAATTTAGATGAACTTATCGCTCAAGCCACCGGCGTAGCCACTTATATGGCCGAAGAGCCTTTGCTTTGCGTGGCCAAAGGCGTGGGAATTGCGCTAGATAATTTGGAAAACTACAAACGCAGTATTTTGGCGACAAAATAAATTTTTAACTTCCCAGTCGTTTATGATATAATATATTCATGTCAATTATCGGCCACGAAAAAATTATTTCTTTTTTTGATAAGGCGATCGCGAATAACGCGCTGTCGCAGTCTTATTGTTTTATAGGCAGCGATGGCGTGGGTAAAAAAACTTCCGCCAGATACTTGGCGGCAAAATTATTAAAAATATCCGAAAAACAGCTGGACACGCATCCTGATTTTTATTATATATCTCGGCAAGTAGATGAAAAAACTGAAAAATTAAAAAAAGAAATCAGCGCGGCGCAGGCTCGGCAGATAAAAGAAAAGCTGGGGCGAAAATCGTGGTTCGGCGGTTATCAGGTGGTAATAATAGATGAAGCGGAGCTGTTAAACGAAGAATCCGGAAATGCTTTGCTAAAAAATTTGGAGGAAGCCGGCGGGCAGAGAGTGTTTTTTTTATTAACTTCCGACGATACTGATTTGTTATCTACTATCCGTTCTCGGTGCCAGATGTTTTATTTTTCTTTAATTGATGTTAAGATTATAGAAGTGGAGTTGGTTAAAATGGGTTTTGACGACAAATTGGCATCAGAGGCGGCAAAATTGTCATGGGGCAGGCCTGGCCGCGCAATAATGCTGGCCGCGGACGAAAATTTGCGAAATGAATTTAATGCCGAAGTTACACGTTGGCAAAAAATTGAAGGCGCGCCGTTTTATGAAAAAGTAAAAGCGGTAGAGGATTTGTTTAATGAAAAAACAGATAACATCCGCACTAGCGAAAAATTCTCTAATACTCTTCAGACTTGGACGGTGCTTTTGAGAGAAAAAATCATGGACAAAATCATTTCTGGGAATAATTTCAACAAAAATAATAGTTTATCATTATCCGAAATGGCCGGTCTGATAGACAGTTTTAAAAAAGCGCAAACTTTATTAGCGCAAAATGTAAATACCAGACTTATTATAGAACAGATTTTATTAAAAATTTAGTATGAATAAAAAAATCCAAATCCTACTTGGCCTTTTGTCCGCGCTGGTACTCACCGGCGCCGGCTGTGTTCAGTTTATAAATACCGCGCAAGGTCCGATGGGTGTTTTCAGATCCGGCGATGCAGGTGAAACATGGGCTCCAAAATCGGTTTTGCTTACTTCTCAAGGTCTAAAAAGTTTATCCGGAGCCAAAGTGTACAAAATTTATACCGATCCAAGCGATCCGAAAGCTTTGTATATGGGCACGCGCGGGCAAGGGTTGTATTACAGTTATGATAACGGCGATACATGGCAGGCTACCGTAGCCATGGCAGGCAAGTACATTTATGCTTTAAGTGTTGATCCCCGCGATAAGTGTACGATTTATGTCAGTGACGGCCAAAATATTTATAAAACCGCCGATTGTCAGAGAAACTGGGAATTGTTATTTTCCGAAACAAGAACTACTCAAAGATTTGTGGCTTTAGCCGTAGACAGCAATGATTCTAAAGTTGTTTATGGCGCGGAGTTGGGCGGAGATGTTTTTCGCAGTAAAGACGGCGGGCAAAGCTGGCGCATTATCAAACGCTTTAATTTTGAATTACGCCATCTAGTTGTTGACCCTCTTAATTCAAACCGATTATACGCGGCCGCTTACAGCCAAGGTCTATATCGTTCCGATGATGGCGGTGAAAATTGGGTTAGCGCCGGAAACGGATTTGAAAAGTTCAACGACAGCCTTTCGTTCAATAGGTTAGTTATGAATACCGCGCAAAAAGATAGTTTATTCTGGATTTCCAAATACGGAATTTTGCGTTCCAATGATGCCGGCGCGTCTTGGAGTGAAATAAAATTGCTTACTCCGCCGGGCAGTGTGAATATCTACGGTTTTGCCTTTAATCCAAAAAATCCGCAAGAAATGTATTATACCGGCACGATTTTGGGAGATAATAATAAAAATGTTCGCTCTACTCTGTACAAAACAGCAGATGGCGGTGTAAACTGGGTTACAAAGAAACTTCCAAGCAATACTATTCCGGTAGACTTGCTTACCAGCCGGGAAAATGGCAAAGTATTATTTTTAGGATTCACCACATTATAGTATGCAAATTTCAGACTTTAAATCAGATTTCGACTCAGCTATAAATTTTTTTAAGGAAGACATTTCCGGATTGCGCACGGGCAGAGCTTCGGCGGCAATTGTAGAAGATATTATGGTAGAAGCCTATGGCACACACCAGACATTGAAATCTTTGGCGACCATAAATATTCCCGATGCCAAAACCGTAAATATCGACCCTTGGGATAAAAGTATTTTGTCAGCCGTGGAAAAAGCGGTGCGGGAGTGCGGTTTGGGACTTAGTCCGGTAAATACCGGCAGTCAGGTGCGTATATTTTTGCCGGAGCTTACCAGCGAACGCCGGAATGAACTGATTAAAATTTTGCATCAAAAAGAAGAGGCCGCCAGAATTGCTTTGCGTAAAGTTCGCGAAGAAATTAAAGAGATGATTAAAACGAGTGAAGATGATAAAGAAATTACCGAAGATGAGAAATACAGATTACAGGAAGATTTGGAAAAAATGGTAAAAGAATACAACGATAAAGTAAAAGAAATTGCGGATAAGAAAGAAGGGGAGATAAATACGATTTAAAATTACATATAATTATAAAGGCCTCCGCAGTGCGTGGGCCTTTTGGTATCAGCGGCCAATCGCTTGCGCTGGTGGCCGCATTGGTCAGTTGCATGTAGTTGGCGGCGGCTGTGGCTTTCCGGGGTAAGTGATGAACTTCCCGCTCGGGCCGTAGATCGTCACCACGCATAGCATCTTTCCACCCGAGCAAATCGAGACGCTGTTTATCCAGATTCGCTTGGTGTATCCAAGCTCTCTGTTGATCCGTTGACACACCTCATTTGCAGTGGCGCTGGAATCACAGATCTCCTTCAGAGCGGCCAATACTTCGATGTCGGTTCTTTCATTGTAAGCTTTCATGGTACCTTGCCTTTCTAGTTAGAATTTATTGTAGTGTTAAAACGGTTGTCTTGTCAATGTTTGACTAAAACATTCAATTTAAGTTATAATTAAGGCCTTATCCGGGCCTTTTTTTATTGTAAAAATCCTGATATAATAATTACAACATATGCAAAAAGACATGGATAAAATCATCTCATTAGCCAAACGACGCGGTTTTGTGTTTCCCGCTGCCGAAATCTATGGTGGCTTATCTTCCACCTATGATTACGGTCCGTTAGGCGTAGAGTTTAAAAATAACGTTAAAAAAGCATGGTGGAAGGCTATGGTGCAGCAACGAAACGACGTTGTTGGTTTGGATTCTTCAATTTTAACTCCAAAAATTGTTTGGGAAGCCAGCGGTCATTTGCAGAGTTTTCATGATCCTTTGGTAGAATGCAAATCTTGTCACCACCGTTTTCGCGCCGATCATTTGCTGGAAGCAAAACAGGCAGAACCGGGATATATAAAAGAACAGCCAATAGAAATTGCGCAGATTCCTTGTCCGGATTGCGGGGGCGTTCTTAGCGAACCGAAAAATTTTAATTTATTGATGAAAACTGAACTTGGTGCTGTAGAAGGTCAAAAAGAAGAAGCCTATTTGCGCGGTGAAACTTGTCAAGGTATTTATTTGGACTATTTAAGCGTCAAAGATTCCATGCGGCAAAAAATGCCGTTTGGTATTGCTCAAGTCGGTAAAGCTTTTAGAAATGAAATCACTACCAAAAATTTTATTTTCCGCATGCGCGAATTTGAACAAATGGAAATGCAGTTTTTCGTCAATCCTAAAGATGCGGAAAAACATTTTAATTATTGGCGTGAACAAAGATTTGATTGGTATAAAAAATTGGGGATCAAAGAAGAATGAACGGGCTCATTATGCCAAAGATGCCTGGGACATAGAATACAACACTCCTTTTGCCGGTTGGAAAGAAATGGCCGGTGTACACAACCGCGGTGATTGGGATCTGTCCCGTCACGGCAAATATTCCGGCGTGGATATGACTCATAAAGATCAGGAATCCGGTGAAAAATATATCCCATACATTGTAGAAACTTCCGATGGGGCCGACCGGGCTGCTTTGATGTTTTTGATTGATGCTTATACCGAAATGGAAACCAGAAGTGGCGAAGAAGACGGCAAACACGAAAAAGAAGTAGTCTTAAAATTACATAAAGATTTAGCGCCGATAAAAGTGGCTATTTTGCCTTTGTCTAAAAAAGAACCATTACAACAGTTGGCCAAAGAAGTTCAATCGGGAATTTGGGGAGATTTCATGACTCAATACGACGAAACCCAAAGCATAGGTAAACGTTATCGCCGTCAGGATGAAATAGGCACGCCATATTGCGTAACAGTTGACTTTGATTCCTTGGAGGATAAGAAAGTGACAGTCAGAGACAGAGATACTATGCAACAAGAAAGAATTAATATAGAAGATCTGAAAACATATTTATGCACAAAATTTCAAAGTTAAAAAATGGTATCAACCTCGTTAAGGTGCCCTTAAAAGGAAGTAAAGCCGTCACCGTGATGGCCATGTTTCCGGTTGGTTCGCGCTATGAAGGCAAGAAAATTTCCGGCGCCTCACATTTTGTGGAGCATATGATGTTTAAGGGTACTAAAAAACGTCCTACGCACTTGGATATTTCACGCGAGCTTGATTCTTTGGGAGCAGAATATAATGCCTTTACTTCAAAAGATTTCACCGGTTATTATGTTCGTACCGGAGAAATAAATATCGAAAAAGCATTTGACTGGCTGGCAGATATTATTTTTAATTCTAAATTTGACGCGGAAGAAATTGCCAAAGAAAAAGGTGTTATTGTGGAAGAACTGCGAATGTATGAAGATAACCCGCTGATGGCTGTGGATACTTTATTTGAAAAGGCTGCTTTTGGCGATCATCCGCTTGGTTGGGATGTTGGCGGTACGCCGGAAAGCGTGAACGGTTTAAGCCGTGAAGATTTATGGAATTATTATCAAAATTATTATTTGCCAAGCAATATGGTTTTGGTGGTAGCCGGAAATATAAACAACAAAAAATTGGCGAAGTCGCTGAAATACTTTGAAAATAATAAAACAAACCCCACCCCTCGCCCCTCCCCTTTTAGGGAAGGGATAAAGGGAGGGGTATCGGATTTAAAAAATAATTTCGGTAAGTTTGTTTGGCCAAAAAATAATTTACCGCTGGAAACTAGAGTGGTTGTTTCAGAAAAAAAACTGGATCAGGCGCAGGTTATAATCGGATTTCCCGGTTTGCGCTATAATGACCCGGACAGATTTGCCGCCTCGGTTTTGTTAAATATCTTGGGTGGCGGTATGAGCTCCAGATTATTTGTGGAAGTGCGTGAAAAGCGCGGTCTTGCTTATATGGTAAATGCCGGCGGCGGCGCATTCCGAGATGTGGGTGTAGCGACTATTCAGGCCGGTTTGGATCCGTTCCGTCTTGCAGACGCTCTAAAAGTTATAAAAGATGAATTGATAAAAATAAAAGATACTTTGGTTTCAGCTAAAGAATTGCTAGATTCGAAAAATAATATTGCCGGACATACTGAATTGGCAATGGAAAATTCCGGAGCTCAAGCGCAATGGTTTGCCAAACAATTTTGGTTTTCAGATAAAATAGAAACATACGAACAGGTAACAAATAAAATTAAAAAAGTCACCGCCGCAGATGTAAAAAGAGTTGCAAAAAAGTTGTTTGATATTAACCAAATGCGCGTTGCGGTAATTGGTCCATTAAGCAAAGACAAGGTTATTACCTTAATTAAAAATTAAAAATTATAAAATTAAAAATTTTTATCGTTTATGTCCAAAAAAATGTATTTGTTCGCCAATTGGAAAATGTATCTGGATTACGATGAAAGTAATATTTTAGCGAACGCCATTGCCGACAAAGCAAAAGGCGTTCCAAAATCCGTCAAAATGGCGATTTTCCCAAGTGCGCTTGCGCTTTATCCTGTTGGCCAGGTTTTGCGTGATGCAGGCATTAGTGTTGGAGCGCAAAACACTTATTGGCTGGATAAGGGCGGTTATACCGGTGAAGTATCTGCTGTAATGTACAAGGAAGCCGGTTGTGAATATGCCTTGGTGGGGCATTCAGAGCGCAGACATTTATTTCATGAAAGTAATCATGAAGTTCGCCAAAAAGTTGAAGCCGCTTTGTTTGCCGGCTTAACACCGGTTATTTGTGTGGGTGAAACAGAAGAGGAAAGAAAAGATGGAAAAACGGAAGAAGCAACTGAAATTCAAATTAGAGCAGCTTTTCATAATATTCTTTGGCCAAAGGATAGAGAATTAATTGTTGCCTATGAACCGGTTTGGGCTATTGGCACAGGCGACAATTGTTATCCGCCGGAAGCAGAGCGTATGCATGAGTTGATAAAAAAACAGGTTATTGCTTTAACCGGCGTTAGTCCTGTTGTATTGTATGGTGGCAGTGTTAAACCAGAAAATATTGCCGAGTATTTAAAAAATCCGAGTATAAACGGGGTGTTGGTTGGGAATGCCTCAACAAATTTGGAAGGATGGATGAGTATAATATCTAATATCAGATAATTATTATTTACTGGATATTATTTATTGATAATTTGTATGTTGAGTATTATCTTTTTAATAATTATAATTTCCGCGCTGGGAGTAATCGGATTTTTGGTTATCCGCAAATTTCCACAACTGTCAAATTTGGATATTCAAAATTTGCAGGAAGAAAAGATTTATCAAAAGAAAAAAGAAATTATAAATAAACGGATAGAAAAAAGCAGTAATCTTTTAAAGGAAAGATTTAGCAAAATACTTATCCCTGTCGGCAAGATTTGGGGAAAATTTCAACTGCAGTTCAGAATATATGTCGGGAAAATAGAAAGACTGCTTCATCACGAACAAGTTTTGAAAACAAAACAAAGAAACATGGCGGCGGGCGGCGGAGAAAGCGAACAGAAAATAACACAATTAATTTCCGAAGGCGAACAGCAGTTGAAGTTCGGTAATTATGATAAAGCGGAAGAGGTATTTATTTCCGCTATAAAAATAGATCCAAAATCAGCGGTGTCTTATCGCGGGTTGGGCGACACCTATTTGGCCAAAAATTCCATAGAAGAATCCAGGCAAACTTATAAATTTTTAATTAAAATGGAGCCGGATGACGACAGTGTTTTGGTAAAATTGGCCGAAATAGCGGAAAGTCAAGGCGACTTAGAAGAGGCGATAGGCTATTATCAGCAAGCGGTTTTGGTGAATGATTCGTTTTCTCCGCGTTTTTATCACTTGGCCGAATTACTGGTAAAGGTGGGTCAGCCGGAAGTCGCCGCTGAATCTATCTTGCAGGCCGTAGAGTTGGAGCCGCAAAATCCAAAGTACCTTGACTTATTGATAGAAATTGCTATAATATGCGGCAATAAAGATATGGCTTTAAAGGGCTACGGTGAGCTGCGTTTAGTTAATCCAGAAAATCAAAAACTAAGCAGTTTCAAAGATAGGATCTATAAAATATCCACAGGCACGCTTTAATTCATACGCCGTCTTAGCTCAGCTGGTAGAGCAACAGTTTTGTAAACTGTAGGTCTAGGGTTCGAATCCCTAAGACGGCTCAGGGATTATTTAAGGGCAGATACCGAAGCGGTCAAACGGGGCTGACTGTAGTAAAATGCAGCTCTCAAGGGCAACCTTGGGATGAACTCTTTGGGATAACGGTGAAAGCTAAGGCAAGGGCTATGCTAATACCGTGGGAACCTTGTCCGCCAAATTGGCGAATAGGGAGCGCCGTAGAGACTAGATACCAGAGTACCCTTAATGGGTAAAGATATAGTCCACGCCAAAAGGAAACTTTTGGATTAGTGAAATCAGCTGGCTACGCCTTCCTAGGTTCGAATCCTAGTCTGCCCACTCAATCAAGTTGAAAGTTTAAAGTTATAAAGTTGTAAAGTTAGTAATTTGTAACTTGACGAACTTTTTAACTTTTCACTTGGTAACTTTCAGCGCCGTTGTAGCTCAGATGGTAGAGCATTTCCATGGTAAGGAAAAGGTCTCGGGTTCAATTCCCGACAACGGCTCATAAGAATGCAAATTTGATTTTTGACTTTTGACTTTTAAATTTTAATTTAAGTTTATGTCGCAAGATAACATGGTGAAAATGGAGTGCAAAGATTGCAAACGCGCAAACTACTTTACCACCAAGAACAAGAAGATTCTGAAGAACCGTTTGGAGCTGGCGAAATTTTGTAAGTTTTGCAAGAAGCACACTGAACACAAAGAGACCAAATAAAATTGTTAATTTTTGTCGAACTATGATATAATGGTTTTGTAACTGTTATACATAGTTTATGATGATTGCTAAAAAGAATAAAGCGATAGCGTTGAGGAAAAAAGGCCGAAGCCTCAGAGAAATTTCTGATTTATTACATATATCAAAAAGCACAGCAATGGTGTGGACGTTGGAAGTGCGTTTAGGAAAAATAGCATTAAAAAGAATAGAGAACCTGCGTGAAAAAGGAAGAAAAAAGGCCATTATTACCAATAAAAAGAAAAGATTAACTATAAAATTAGATATTGAAAAAAAGGTGAGAAAAAATTTTATTTTCAAAACCACTACTAGTTTAAGCAGACTGCTTTGCTCGTTGCTTTATTGGTGTGAGGGAGAAAAAAACGAGTGTTCTATCGCTTTCACCAATTCCGATCCTTTACTTATATCCGCTTTCCTTAAATTATTTAGATCTGGGTTTCAAGCTGTAGAAAGTAAGTTTAGAGTTTGCTTACATTTACACCAGTATCATAACGAAACTAAACAAAAAAGATATTGGTCTAAAGTAACGCAGATCCCTATCAAACAATTTTTTGTTTATAGGAAGTCTAACACCGGAAAGAGTATTAAAAAAGATTATCCAGGTTGTGTATCAATTAGATATCACGATTATACAAAAGCATTAGAATTAGGATTTTATTATAAAATTTTTGCTAAAAATTATAGGGGTTTGGTGTAGTGGCAACATGCTTCTCTCCAAAAGAAGCGACGTGGGTCCGATTCCCACAGCCCCTGCCAAGAAAACAAGGTTGCGATAAATCTTGTTTTTTGATAGGCTGAATAAATAGTTTTAATAACTTCATATGTCCGTTGCCACCCATAAATTTTATAAAAAAAATAAAGGTGAAGTAAAAATCACTTGGCAAGATGTGGAACGGGATACATTGCATATTGTGCATGCAATGGCCAAGAGCCGTTTTAAGCCGGATATGATTATTTCTTTGGCGCGTTCCGGCCTTATTCCCGCCGCCATGATTTCGTATTGTTTGGGCAATAAACAGCTCTATGTTATTAAAGCCGATTTTTCCAAAACACAATTAAATGGCAGCGTCCAAGATTTGCGCAGTCGCCCTGTGCTTTCACAACGGATCAAACGCAGTCTGAAGGGTTTAAAAATTTTGGTAGTAGATGAAATGACGGTGTCTGGGGAAACATTAAAATTAGTAAGCAAGTATTTGCAAACAAAACATCCGCGGCAGGTGAAATATGCCGTGCTGTACCGGCAGCCA
>Ga0209211_10012452_pt1 | contig 10699 bp, 10 predicted proteins | sample RifGroA2_FD_183992 | JGI IMG/M metagenome (GOLD analysis project Ga0209211, IMG submission 183992) | Groundwater microbial communities from Rifle, Colorado, USA - Groundwater A2 (SPAdes) (version 2) | ecosystem: Environmental > Aquatic > Deep subsurface > Groundwater | place: Rifle, Colorado...
GGCCTTGTCCACCGCGGTGTAGGCGGCGGCATTGACGATCACCGTCGGGGCAATGGCGCGCACGGTCTCGCGCAGGGCGTCCGGTTGGGCCAGGTCGAGCTGACGATGGTCACAGGCGGCCAGTTCGCCGAGGCAGGCCAGCGAGCGCTTCAATTCGCGGCCGAGCTGCCCGCCGCAGCCGGTGAGCAGGATCTTCATGCGAAGCTTTCGGCCTCGGCGAAGGGCCGGCCGGCCGCGTCCTTGGCCGCCAGCAGCGGCTCGCCGGTCAGCGGCCAGGGAATGGCGAGTTGCGGATCGTTCCACAATAGCGTGCGCTCATGCGCCGGGCTCCAGTAGTCGGTGGTCTTGTAGAGGAACTCGGCGGAGTCCGAGGTGACGCAGAAGCCGTGGGCGAAGCCGGGCGGAATCCACACCATGCGGCGGTTGGCGGCGGAAAGGGTGACGCCGACCCATTGCCCGAAGCTGGGCGAGGAGCGGCGCAGATCGACCACTACGTCATAAACCTCGCCGGCTGTCACGCGCACCAGCTTGCCCTGGGCGTGCTCGATCTGGTAGTGCAATCCACGCAACACGTTGCGCTGCGACTTCGAGTGGTTGTCCTGGACAAACTCGGCGTCTATTCCCAGTTCGGCGAAGCTGCGCTTGTTCCAGCTCTCATAAAAAAAGCCGCGTTCGTCGCCGAACACCTTGGGTTCGAGCAGCAGCACATCCGGAATGGCGGTGGCAATCGCCTTCATCCGATGACTCCGTGTTTCAGCAAACCGGCAAGATACTGGCCGTAACCGCTCCTGGCCAACGGCTCGGCCAGCTTGGCCAGTTGCGCGTCGCTGATCCATTTCTGCCGCCAGGCCACTTCCTCCGGGCAGGCGACCTTGAGGCCCTGACGTTTTTCGATGACCTCGATGAACTGGCTGGCTTCGAGCAGCGACTCGTGGGTGCCGGTGTCGAGCCAGGCCATGCCGCGCCCCATGATTTCGACCTTGAGCTGGCCTTGGTCGAGATAAATCCGGTTGAGGTCGGTGATCTCCAGTTCGCCGCGCGGCGACGGCTTGAGGCCGGCGGCGATGTCGCAGACCTGGTTGTCATAGAAATACAGGCCGGTGACGGCATAGCGCGACTTCGGCGCCTTCGGCTTTTCTTCGATGCTGATGGCGCGCCCCGTTGCATCGAACTCGACCACGCCGTAGCGCTCGGGATCGCTGACCGCGTAGGCAAACACCGTGGCGCCAGCGCCGACTATTGACTTCACGCCGACCGCACCCAGCAATTGAGTGGCGAAGTCATGGCCATGGAACAGGTTGTCGCCGAGGATCAGCGCCGAGGGGTGCTCGCCGACAAACTCGCGACCGATGATGAAGGCCTGCGCCAGTCCATCGGGGCTGGGTTGCACGGCGTACTTGATATCGATGCCCCACTGCGAACCGTCACCCAGCAGTTGTCGGAAACGCGGCGTATCCAGCGGCGTCGAGATCAGCAGGATGTCACGGATGCCCGCCAGCATCAGCGTGCTGAGCGGGTAGTAGATCATCGGCTTGTCGTAGATCGGCAGCAGTTGCTTGGACACGGCCAGCGTCACCGGGTGCAGCCGGGTGCCGGAGCCGCCGGCGAGAATGATGCCCTTGGTGCATGGTTGGGTCATGTGCGATCTCCGTAATTGCGATCCATCCACTGCCGGTATTCGCCGGAGATGACGTTGGCAACCCAGGCGGGATTCTCCAGATACCAGCGCACAGTCTTCCTCATCCCCGACGCGAAAGTTTCCCGTGGCGTCCAGCCCAGTTCGTGTTCGATTTTCGTCGCATCGATGGCGTAGCGCTTGTCATGGCCGGGGCGGTCGGCGACGGTAACTTTTTGTTCGCGGTAGTTGTGGTTATCGTGTCGCGGCTTCAGTTCGTCGAGCAGGGCACACAGCGTGTCGACCACTTCCAGATTGGTCTTCTCGTTATGGCCGCCGATGTTGTAGGTCTCGCCGGAGGCGCCGCGCTCGAACACCAGCCGCAGCGCACGGGCATGGTCGTCGACGTAAAGCCAGTCGCGCACGTTGTCGCCCTTGCCGTAGATCGGCAGCGGCTGGTCCGACACGGCATGATGGATCATCAGCGGAATCAGCTTTTCCGGGAACTGGCAGGGGCCGTAGTTGTTCGAGCAGTTGGTGATGAGCGTCGGCAAGCCGTAGGTGTGATGCCAGGCGCGTACCAGATGATCGGAGGCGGCCTTGGATGCGGAGTACGGCGAATTCGGCTGGTAGCGGCTGCTCTCGACGAACAGTCCGGACTCGCCGAGCGAACCGAAGACCTCGTCGGTGGAAACATGATGGAAGCGAAACGCGGCTTTGGCTTCGACATCGAGCGCGGACCAGAAAGCGCGCGCCGCTTCGAGCAGCGTGTAAGTGCCGTTGATGTTGGTCTCGATGAAGTCGCCGGGGCCGTGGATCGAGCGGTCGACATGCGATTCGGCGGCCAGGTGAATCACGCCCGCCGGTCGATGCGCGGCGAACAAGGCATCCATTGCGGCACGGTCGCAAATGTCGCTGCGACTGAAGACGTAACGTGGATCGTCGGCCAGTCCGGCCAGCGATTCAAGATTGCCGGCGTAGGTCAGCTTGTCGATATTGACGACGCGCCAATCGCTTTCGGCGATCAACAGGCGAATCAGCGCCGATCCGATGAAACCTGCGCCGCCGGTGACAAAGAGGGTCTTCATTTCAATTCTGCGATGCTTCGAGGATATGCGGGCGCAAGGGCCGGGCGAACGATGAGGCGCTATTGTATTCGATCAAAATTTGCGTCCGGATGGCGGCGACAACGATGCTGCGGCGGAGCCGGTTTTGAGGCTACGATTCGCGTCGCGGTTGACGAGCGAAGCAGTAGACATCTAAACTATTGATATTGCAGGTAACGCCGCGCTTCAAGGAGATTCCAATGCGTATCGTTTGTCTCGGCGGCGGCCCCGCCGGCCTGTATTTTTCCATCCTGATGAAGAAGGCGAATCCGGCCTGCGACATTCGCGTCATCGAACGTAATCGCGCCGACGATACCTTTGGCTGGGGGGTGGTGTTTTCCGACCTGACCATGGCCGGCTTTCGCCGGGACGATGCGCGGGTGGTCGAGGAAATCGAGCGCAACTTCCGCCATTGGGACGACATTGACATTTTCTTCAAGGATCGCAGGATCACCTCCGGGGGCCACGGCTTCTGCGGCATTGCGCGCGGGAAGCTGCTGGGGATACTCCAGCAACGCGCCGAGGAACTCGGCGTGAACCTGGCTTTCGGGACCGAAGCCGGCGATCCGTCCGACTATTCCAGGGAATACGACCTGGTGGTCGGCGCCGACGGCGTTGCGTCGGCCACCCGCGCCCGCTACAACGATCATTTCAATCCGCGCATCGATCAGCGCAAGTGCCGCTTCATCTGGCTCGGCACGCGCAGAAAGCTCGACGCCTTCACTTTTGCCTTCAGGCAAACGCCATGGGGCTGGTTCAATCTGCATGCCTATCGCTTCGACGAGGAGTGGTCCACCTTCATCGTCGAGACGCCCGAAAAAACCTGGCTCAAGGCCGGCATCGACAGGATGACACCCGATCAGTCGATTGCCTTCTGCGAAGAGCTGTTCGCCGATCTGCTCGATGGTCAGCCGCTGCTGGCCAACGACCGCCATCCGCGCGGCTCGGCGGTCTGGCTGAAGTTCAATCGCGTGCTGTGCGAGCGCTGGTTCAAGGACAACATCGTGCTGATCGGCGATGCCGCGCACACCGCCCACTTCGCCATCGGCTCCGGCACCAAGCTGGCAATGGAGGATGCGGCGGCGCTGGCGCGGGCGCTGGGCAGCAACGACGGCGATATACCGGCCCGGCTGGCCCGCTATCAGGCCGAGCGCGAAGTCGAGGCGCTCAAGCTGCAAAGCGCGGCGCGCAATCGCATGGTCTGGTTCGAGAACGTCCAACGCTATGTGCATATGGAAGCCGAGCAGTTTGCCTTTTCACTGCTGACCGGCAGCCAGCGCGTCGGCCATGCCAACCTGAAGCTGCGCGATGCGACCTACATCGACGGCGTCGACCGCTGGTTTGCCGCAACCTGCGGTGTGCCGGCGCCTTCGGGAGCAACACCGACGCCGCCGATGTTCACGCCGTTCAAACTGCGCAGCATGACGCTGACAAACCGCGTCGTGGTCGCGCCGATGTGCACCTACTCGGCTGAGAACGGCATGCCCACGGATTTTCATCTGGTCCATTACGGCAGCCTCGGCATGGGCGGCGCGGCGCTGATTTTCACCGAAATGACCGGTGTTTCCGCCGACGCGCGCATTACGCCGGGATGCGCCGGCATCTGGAACGACGCCCAGCAGGCGGCCTGGAAGCATATCGTCGACTGCATCCACACCAACGGCACCGCCAGGGTCGCGCTGCAAATCGGCCATGGCGGACGCAAGGGTTCCACCCGCTTGCCCTGGGACGCCATCGACATGCCTTTGGAATCGGACGGCTGGCCGCTGCTGGCGCCCTCCCCGCTGCCCTGGATCGCCGGCACCTCGCCGATGCCGAAGGAAATGGATCGCGCCGACATGGACCGCGTCAAGGCGGACTTTGTCGCAGCCACGCGCCGTGCCGCCAGCGCCGACTTCGACATGATCGAACTTCATGCCGCCCACGGCTACCTGATGTCGTCCTTCATCTCGCCGCTGACCAACCGGCGCGAGGACGACCATGGCGGCAATCTCGAAAACCGCTGCCGCTATCCACTGGAAGTGTTCCGCGCCATGCGCGAGGCCTGGCCGGTGGAGAAGCCGATGTCGGTACGCATCTCCGCCCACGACTGGGTGCCCGGCGGCACGACGCCGGACGACGCGGTGGTCATCGCCGGACTTTTCAAGGCGGCGGGCGCCGACATCATTCATGTCTCGTCGGGCCGGGTCAGCAAGGACGAAGCGCCGATCCATGGCCGCATGTACCAGGTGCCCTTCTCCGACCGGATCCGCAACGAGGCGGAGGTGCCGACCATTGCCGTCGGCAACATTTTCGAGGCCGACCACGTCAACACCATCATTGCTGCCGGTCGCGCCGACCTGTGTGCGCTGGCGCGCCCGCACCTGGCCGATCCGGCATGGACGCTGCATGCGGCGGCCCAACTCGGTTTCAAGGATATTGCCTGGCCGAAGCAGTGCGAGGCGGGCAGGCAACAACTCGAACACAATCTTGAGCGTGCGGCGCAACTTGCGCTGGACGCCTGAACCTGGACGACAAATATGAGCGAAGCGGAAGTCGGAGAAAGACCTGCCCAGCAGGTACTCCAGCCAGCCGGATGGACTGCCCCCAAGGGTTACTCGAACGGGATTGCCGCGCGTGGCTGCACGGTGCATATCAGCGGGCAGATCGGCTGGGATGGTCAGTGTCACTTTCACAGCAGCGATCTCGTGCAACAAGCCAGGCAGGCACTGCAAAATATCGTCGAGATTCTCGCCGAGGCCGGTGGCAAGCCGGAGCATCTGGTGCGCATGACCTGGTATGTGGTGGACAAGCGCGAGTATGTCGCCGCCTTGCCGCGACTTGGCGAGGTCTATCGCGAGGTGATCGGACGCAATTTTCCGGCGATGACCGCCGTGCAGGTCGTCGGCCTGATCGAGGACGCGGCCCGGGTCGAGATAGAAGCCACCGCCGTCATTCCCGACTGACGCCACGGCCGCGCTGGTAAAATGCCGGCATGAACGTTTGTCATTCCGAATTTGTCCAACTGCGTAACCGACGCCTGCCCGTGCACGTCCGGAGCAGCCGTCCGGTCGAGGAGTTCTTTGCCGCATGAAACCGCTCAATGCCGACCTGCATTGTCATTCGACGGTGTCCGACGGACTGCTGACGCCGACTGAACTCGTGCGCCGGGCGCAGGGCAACGGCGTCGAACTGCTGGCGCTGACCGATCACGATGAACTCGGCGGATTGGCCGAGGCCCGCGCCACGGCCGACGAGATGGGGCTGCGCTTTGTCGATGGGGTCGAGGTGTCGATTTCCTGGGGCGACGACCAGACGGTGCATATCGTGGGACTCGGCATCGATCCCGCCAATGCGGCGTTGATGGCCGGACTGCACCGGATCAGGAGCGGTCGCGACGAACGCGCCGGGCGCATGGCCGCAGAACTGGACAAGGTGGGCATCCACGGCGCCTACGCGGGCGCGCTGCGTCATGCCGGCAATCCGGCGCTGGTCAGCCGCTCGCATTTCGCCCGCTACATTGCCGAGCAGGGACATGCCAAGGACGTCAAGTCGGTGTTCGACCACTGGCTGGCCAAGGGCAAGCCGGGCTATGTCGAACATGCCTGGGCGACGCTGGAAGACGCGCTGCGCTGGATAGTCGGCGCTGGCGGCACGGCGGTAATCGCCCATCCGGGACGCTACCGCTTGTCGAAAGCCGAGTTGCGCGAGTTGTTCGTGGCTTTCAAGGAACTCGGCGGGCGCGGCATCGAAGTGCTGTCGGGTTCGTCGAAGGATGACGAGGTGCGTGAGTTCTCGCGCATCGCTCGCGAGTTCGGCTTTCTCGCTTCGCGCGGTTCGGATTTTCATGGGCCGGGAGAGAGCTGGGTCGATCTGGGCAAAATGCCCGATTTGCCAGAGGACCTGACACCGGTCTGGTCGCAACTGGTTTAGGCCGGTTTCCCGGATTGCGGACTACGCATGGCACAGCTATTCAACATCCATCCTGAACACCCGCAACCGCGCCTGATCAAGCAGGCGGCGGAGATTGCCAGGAGCGGCGGCCTCATCGCGCTGCCGACCGATGCCGCCTATTCGCTGGCCGGCGTGGCGGGTTATGCGCCCTTGCTGGATCGAATTCGCGGCATACGCGGCGTCGATGAGCGCCATCACTTCACGCTGATGTGCCGCGACCTGTCGGAGATTGCCACCTATGCGCGGGTGGACAACAGCCAGTATCGCCTGCTGAAGGCCACCACGCCGGGCAGCTATACCTTCATCCTGGAAGGCACCCGCGAGTTGCCGCGCCGCCTGCTGCATCCCAAGCGCAAGACCATCGGCCTGCGCGTGCCGAATCATCCGCTGGCGCTCGCGCTGCTGGAGGAACTGAATGAACCGTTGCTGACATCGACGCTGATTCTTCCTGGTTTCGAGACGCCGCTGGCCGATGCCGACGAGATACGCCGGCATCTGGAAAAGCGGCTCGACCTGGTGATCGATGCCGGTCGTTGCGGCAGCGAAATGACCACGGTCATCAACCTGACCAGCGCCCAGCCGGAACTGGTTCGGGCCGGGCGCGGGCCGCTGGCGCCGTTCGGGCTGGAAGAACCCGTCTGATAGAATCATCGCTCCCATGAATTTCATCCAGACGCTGGCGATTTCCGCCCTGCCGATCATTTTCGCCATTACCTTGCACGAGGCGGCGCACGGCTACGCGGCGCGGCATTTCGGCGATCCGACGGCGTGGCAGATGGGACGCATCAGCCTGAATCCATTGCGGCATGTCGATCCGGTGGGCACCATCCTGGTTCCGGCGCTGATACTGTTGCTCTCGGCAGGCGGTCTGTTGTTCGGCTGGGCCAAGCCAGTGCCGGTAAACTTCGACAATTTGCGTCGTCCCAAGCAGGACATGCTCTGGGTGGCGGCGGCCGGGCCGGGAGCGAATCTGGCCATGGCGCTGGCCTGGGCCCTGGTGCTGAAGCTGGTGATCGGCGGCCCCGAGCATGGCTATGCCGGGGCGTTGAAGGAAATGGCGTTGGTCGGCATCCGCATCAATGGCGTGTTGATGGTGCTGAACTTGCTGCCCTTGCCGCCGCTGGACGGCGGACGCATCGTGACAAGCCTGTTGCCGCATCGCGCCGCCTGGAAGTTTTCGCAGTTGGAGCGCTGGGGGTTTCCGATCCTGCTGGCGCTGCTGTTCTTTGGCGTGCTGGATACCATCCTGCGGCCCTTGTTGTGGCTGTTCAACAGCCTGATCCGAACCCTTTTTGGTTTTTGAAATGTACGCAGAAAAAGTTCTTTCCGGCATGCGCCCCACCGGGCGCCTCCACCTCGGCCACTATCACGGTGTGCTGGCCAACTGGATCAAGCTCCAGCACGAGTATCCCTGCCTGTTCTTCGTCGCCGACTGGCACGCGCTGACCACGGCCTACGACGAGCCGGGCACGATCATGGACAACACCCGCGACATGATCGTCGACTGGCTGGCCGCCGGCGTCGATCCATCGCAGGCGACCATTTTCATCCAGTCCAGGGTGCCGGAGCACGCCGAACTGCACCTGCTGTTGTCGATGATGACGCCGCTGGGCTGGCTGGAACGCGTGCCGACCTACAAGGATCAGCAGGAAAAGCTGTCGCACAAGGACCTGACGACCTACGGCTTTCTCGGCTATCCGCTGTTGCAGGCCGCCGATATCCTCATCTATCGCGCCAATCGCGTGCCGGTGGGCGAAGACCAGGTGCCGCATGTCGAATTCACGCGCGAGATCGCGCGCCGCTTCAATCACCTGTATGGCCGCGAGCCGGGCTTCGAGGACAAGGCGCGCGAGGCGGTGAAGAAGCTCGGCAGCAAGCGCGCCAAGCTCTATGACGAGTTGCGCACCCGCTATCAGGAAAAGGGCGAAGACGCTGCGCTGGAACAGGCGCACGAACTGCTGAACGAAGCGCAGAGCCTCTCCCTGGGCGACCGCGAGCGGCTGTTCGGCTGGCTCGAAGGCACGCGCAAGATGATCCTGGTGGAACCCGACGCGCTGCTCACTCATGCTTCCCGCATGCCTGGGCTGGACGGCCAGAAGATGTCAAAGTCCTACGGCAACACCATCGCGCTGCGCGAAGATGCCGATTCGGTGCAAAAGAAAATCCGCACCATGCAGACCGATCCGGCGCGCGTGCGACGCACCGATCCGGGCGATCCCGAAAAATGTCCGGTGTGGCAGTTCCACCTGATCTATTCCGGCGACGACATCAAGAGCTGGGTGCAAAGCGGCTGCCGCTCGGCCGGCATCGGCTGCATCGAATGCAAGCAGCCGGTGATCGAGGGCGTGCTGAAGGAACAGGAGCCGATGCACGAGCGGGCCAGGATGTATGAGGAAGATCCGCAACTGGTCAGGAACATCATCGCCGACGGCTGCGAAAAGGCGCGCAAGCAGGCGCAGGAAACCATGCGCGACGTGCGCGAAGCGATAGGACTCGACCACTCGTGATCGAAAACGCCGCTCATTTCGCCGCACCGCCAGCGCCGACTATTGATGCAGTTGCGGTTGCGCCGCATCTGCCCAGAGTCTATGGCGAGTTCATGGCCGAAATGCCGCGCGACCTCTACATTCCGCCGGATGCGCTGGAGATCATTCTCGATTCCTTCGAGGGGCCGCTCGACTTGCTGCTGTACCTGATTCGCCGCGCCAATATCAATGTCCTCGACATTCCGATGGCGCCGCTCACGGCGCAGTACCTGGTGTATGTCGAGGCGATGCGCAAGGGCAATCTGGAACTCGCCGCCGAATACCTGCTGATGGCCGCCATGCTGATCGAGATCAAGTCGCGCCTGCTGCTGCCGCGTCCGCCCAAGGCGGAGAATGGCGAGCCGGAAGATCCGCGCGCCGAACTGGTGCGCCGCCTGATCGAATACGAGCGCATGAAGGCGTCGGCGGCCAGGCTGGATGAAATGCCGCGGGCCGGGCGTGACTGTGAATGGATCACGGTGTGGATCGCCGACAAGGTCGTCGAGCGTCAACCCGAGGTAAGCTTGCACGATCTGCAAGTGGCGTGGTTGTCTCTGATGAAGCAGGCCAGGGTGCATCAGCACCACAAGATTCATCGCGAGGAACTTTCCGTGCGCGAGCACATGAGCATTATCCTGCGGCGCCTGCGCGGAGGCGGCTACGTGGTGTTTGACCAGTTGTTCGATCTGACGCTGGGCGCTCAGGGGCTGGTGGTAAGTTTTCTCGCCCTGCTGGAACTGGCGCGCGAGTCGCTGATCGAAATTACCCAGAACGAGGCCATGGCGCCCATTTACGTGAAACTGCCCGATGCTGCCACTGTATAAACCCGATGACTACAAGCGCGTGCTGGAAACCGCGCTGCTGGTGGCCGACGAGCCCCTGCCCCTGGCCGAATTGAAAAAGCTCTTCGACCAGGAGTTCGATGACGATACCTGGCGTACACTGCTCGACGACTTGCGCCGCGACTGGTCGGATCGGGGCGCGGAATTGGTCCAGTTGGCATCCGGTTGGCGCTTCCAGACCCGCCCGGAGTATCAGTCCTACATCGACCGGCTGAAGAACGACAAGCCGCCGAAATATTCCCGCGCGGTGATGGAAACGCTGGCAATCGTCGCCTATCGTCAGCCCGTGACGCGCGGCGACATCGAAGACATTCGCGGCGTGGCAGTGTCGCCGAACATTCTGAAAACGCTGGAAGGGCGTGGCTGGATCGATGCCGTCGGCCACCGCGACGCCCCCGGAAGACCGGCACTGTATGCAACCACGCGAAGCTTTCTCGATGACCTCGGCTTGCGCAGTCTCACTGAACTGCCGCCGTTGACTGAAATTGAAAGGGTCATGGACCTTGGACAATCCGCAATCGCCGAAACCTTCCCGCTCCAGGCGAGGAGCGAAGAACGAAGCGTCGAGCACGCCGAACCCGGGCAAACGCCAGAGCAAGAACCAGCCGAACTCGCCGACGGGCAACTCGACCTCGCCGAGCAAGAGCCGGAACAGCCCGCCGCGCAGTCCGTCGCGCA
>Ga0209211_10012455_pt1 | contig 10696 bp, 10 predicted proteins | sample RifGroA2_FD_183992 | JGI IMG/M metagenome (GOLD analysis project Ga0209211, IMG submission 183992) | Groundwater microbial communities from Rifle, Colorado, USA - Groundwater A2 (SPAdes) (version 2) | ecosystem: Environmental > Aquatic > Deep subsurface > Groundwater | place: Rifle, Colorado...
ATATGTAATTGCATCGGTCGTAATTAACGAGCAAGGCGCAAAAGTATCTTGCATTATTAATCACTAAAACGGGCGGTTTTTGAATGGTTCGATTGTACAAAGACAAAAAAGGCTATAAGCACTTTGCGAATTCCGGGAAAGCAGTCCACCAGTATGTTGCAGAACAAAAACTCGGTCGCAAGCTTCGGCCGGGTGAAGTAATCCATCACAAGAACCGTGTTAAAACCGACAACCGGCGAAGCAACTTGCGCGCTTTTCCGAACCAACAGGCGCATTATACGCTACACGTTAAGGCGAAAAGAAAATACGGGAGATGGTGAGGGTGAATTTTTACGTCATCTACTGAAGAACTTAGGTTGAGGTTTAACAAACTTAGTTCCATTCGGCAAAAAGTTCGTGAAATGGCGAAAGAACAAGAAAAATTACGTTTTCAACTATTTGACTCCCAAGAATCTAGCGTCATGTTTTTGCTTGCTGGGTTAATTTTAGGTTTTCTTTCAAATATTATTGTGGCCGTTGCTGGCATAAAAGAGGGAGATTATTTTTGGGGATATTTTGCTCTAGTTGGCATCGTAATACTGATAGCCTTTTTCATATTTATTCTGAAAAAAAGTAGGCAAGAAAGCGAACTGGCACTAAAAAATTTGCAAACGTTTTCCAAGGAAGAAATGGATCAACTAAATACCGAGTTAAACCTAATGTCCCTTAAAGATGTTTGATTTAACTATGAAAACGGTTTAGTGTCTTTTCTTGCGCCGTTTTTTTTCTGCGCTTGGCAGGAGCACTTATTACTCTTTTTGCGTATTACTCATGGGGTTTTAAACATATTTGAGTAATACTATTTATGGCTTATTTGGCTAAACTCAAGAAGGGCGGCAGCACGTACTATTACCTGGTTGAAAACATTAGGGTGTCGCGCGGCTTGCGGAAGCAGTTGCGCAAGTACTTGGGAAAAACAGCCCCGTCCGAAACGAAACTGCAAATACTCATCTCTCAGTTTGAAGAGGAGGTTGCAAAAACGCAAAAACAGCTTCACGGCTTTCACTATTTAACGAAAGATGAAATTCGGGAAGCGGATGAAGTCAATCGGGCTTTCTGGAAAAGGTATGCCGCCCAGTCAAAAACCGTTCAAGAGCAGTTCGACCAGAATTTCCTGATGGCGTTCGTCTTCAATACCAATTCAATTGAAGGCTCGACGCTCACGCCGAAAGAAGTGGAGTTGCTGCTTGGGGAAAACATTTCCCCGAACAAGCCTTTGGACGACGTGCTTGAAGCGAAGGCAGCCGCGAAAACATTCGAGTTCATGAAGTCGTCCGAGGGAGACTTGAGCCGGGAATTCATTTTGAAACTGCACGAGTTGTACTTCAAGGACTCGAAGCCAGCGATTGCCGGGGTTTACAAGAAAATGCAGAACAGGGTTACTGGTTCCCGCTTCGACACAACGCCCCCTGAATTTGTTCTTACCGACATGAAACTCTACTTTCAAGAATACCTGAAACTCAAGCAAGAGCTTCACCCGCTCGAATTGGCTGCATGGACCCATTGGAAGCTCGTGCGGATACACCCTTTCCAAGACGGGAACGGCAGGATCGCAAGGCTGGTGATGAACTTTATTTTGAAAAAGAACGGCTACGCCATGATAGATATCAAAACCAAGGAAAAACAGGCTTATTTCAAGGCACTGGAAAAATGCAATTACAACAATAACGCCCGGGCCTTGGCGGTGCGGCTTGCCAGAAGGCTCAAAAAACAATACGAGCGAGCCTTGGCTTAGGAAATCGCGTTTCACCCTTTTTTCGCCATATGCGGGATTTGCATTTTCTTGCGGAGTTCGAACGGAGCATTCTTTCTCAACAAAAGAAAATTATTAGCGCAATGCATATATCCTCTTTATGAACTAATGGTTTAGGTGATATTCTTTGGCGCCGAGAGTAATTCCTGGACTCGTCCGTGATGTTGAACGATTTGGCGTTGCTGCTCGTAGCAATTATGGCGCGAGTTTTGTGCATGATAAAACTGTTCCTTCTCGCTACACTTGGACTGAGATTCGGTTTAAAATTTTGAACGCGGAGGAAAGAGGACGAGATAGGCTCCCTCCAGGAGCAATCGACCGCCTTCATGTGCTTGTACCTGCCCCAGAACAACGCCCTTACCTTGAAACATTAAGGGCAGAGTTAGCTAATTACCTCAGCCAAAGAGGGCATGGGGTTTCTGTTTCTTTTTCTCTTCCGAAAGACGGCAGGCGAGAGTCTTTGCGCATGGTTGTTATCGCTGCCAAGGAAGAGTAGACTGCGGCTAGTGTGCTGAATGTCAAAGAAATGGGTTTTTTTCGATACTTGGAAGTTTATTAAACGATTAATCAAGTCTTTCTTTTTTTGAGTGCGTAATTGCGAACGGAGCACTTAAAATTTACCCTGCGCTCAATGGCTTATGAAAATTAATCCTGCAAGCGGCCAGGCCAAACTTTGGGCTGGTTCGGCAAGTTTAGTTTTTCTTGCAGCGCTTTTTCTCGCCGTGCAATCGCACCCTGATTTCGTCCTGTTCTCAAATTTCCTGAGCGACTTGGGCATCGGCCCGCAGGCCCAGTGGTTCAATTATGGATTGCTGTTAACTGCAGGACTGCTCGCGCTTTTCTACAATTCACTGGGCGTGCGTTCTTTCGCCGCCGTTGCGGGAATACTTTCCGCCTTTGCGCTTGCGGGCGTGGGCTTGTTTCCTGAAAACATGCAGCCTGCGCACTTGGTTTTTTCAACCTCCTTCTTTTCGCTTGCAGCGTTTTCAATATTCCTTTTCTCAATCAAGCGTCCCGCAGTAAAAAATTATCTTTCGCCGGATTTGGTCGCAGCCTGGGCTTTCATCCTGTCGGGAGTGGTTTTCCTCTTGGAGCACAGCCCGTTTTGGGAAACTGTTGCAGTCGCGCTTTTCGGCTCTTGGCTTGCAGCATACGCTTTCCGGACGTAGAATGGCTTTTCCTTTTTTGCAGATTGGTTTTCGACCAGCGCAGGCTTTTAAGGGAGAAAACCCCTTTTTTAATCTCGCGGCATTTCCTACTATTGCTTGAAGAAAGGTGGTTTGGCTCTTGAAAAAAAATCCAGCGTCCAGCGCAGGAAAAGAAAAAATCGTGGTGACGAGCGCGTTGCCCTACGTGAACGGAGTCAAGCACTTGGGAAACTTGCTGGGCTCGCTTTTGCCTGCCGACGTTTACGCGCGTTTTCTCAGGCTCGACGGCCAGGACGTCATATGCATTTGCGGCACTGACGAGCACGGCACCGCCTGCGAAGTAGGCGCTTTAGAGGAGAAAATGCCAATCCGTGCTTACGTTGACAAATATCACGCCATGCAGAAGGAAGTTTATGAAAAGTGGGGCTTGAGCTTCGACTACTTCGGCCGGACGAGTGCGCTGCAAAACCACGCGACCACGCAGGAAGTGTTCAAGCGCATTTACGCCAAGGGTTTGATTACTGAAAAGACATTGAAGCTTCCCTATTGCTTGAACGACAAGCGTTTTCTTCCCGACCGCTATGTTGGCGGAAAATGCCCGCACTGCGGTTATGAGAATGCGAAGGGCGACCAGTGCGAAAAGTGCGGCAAGGTCCTGGACCCGATTGAGCTTTTGAATCCCGTTTGCACGATTTGCAGGAAGAACAACATTGACTTTCGCGAGAGCAAGCATTTGTTCCTTGATTTGCCGAAAATGGAAGAGCCTTTGCGCAAGTGGATTTCAAAGCAAAAGCACTGGCCTTCGAACGCGCGCAATTTCGCTTTGCAGTGGATTCGAGAGGGGTTGCGCGAGCGTTGCATAACCCGCGATTTGCAGTGGGGCGTGAAAGTCCCCCTTGCGGGCTTTGAGGACAAGGTTTTCTACGTGTGGTTCGACGCGCCCATTGGGTATATTTCCATTACCAAACAGCTTTTCGACGAGCGCGGCGAGAGTGGAAAGTGGGAGGGATACTGGCGCGGGCCGAACGCGAAAATAATCCATTTTCTCGGCAAGGACAACATTGCATTCCACGCAGTAACGTGGCCGGCGGTGCTTTACTCCTCCGAGTACGCCAATTTGCCTTACCAAGTGAAAAGCCTGGAGTTCTTGAATTACGAGGGTGAGAAATTCTCGACCTCGCGCAAGTGGGGCATTTTCACCGATGAAGCTTTGGAATGGTTTCCGCCCGACTACTGGCGCTACTATCTTCTTTCGATTCTTCCAGAGCACAGCGACACGAACTTTTACTGGGAGGAATTCCAGAACAAGGTTAACGGCGACCTTGCGGACGTTATAGGCAATCTTGTCCAAAGGACGCTTGTCTTCCTGAAGAACAACTATTCGTCGAAAATTCCAGCTGCGAAAACCCTTGACGGCCAGGACAAGGCGTTCAAGAAAACAATTGCCGGCCACGTGAAGAAAACAAGACAGTTGTTCTTGGATTACCGCCTGCAGGAGGCTTTGCACAGTGCGGTTGATTTGGCGCGCGAGACGAACAAATACTTCAACGACTCGCAGCCGTGGCATGCGATTAAGACCAATCCAGAGAAGGCGAAAACCTCGCTGTTCTTGACTGCAAACGCCCTGCGCAGCATTGCGATAGTGCTTGAGCCTTTCATTCCCTTCACCGCCCGCGATATTTTCGGCTTGCTCAACCTTAAGTTCGAGGGCATTTCGTGGTCCGACGCCTCAAAACAAGAGTTGAAGGTAGGGCACGTGATTGCTGAGCCAAGGGTTTTGTTCAAGAAGATTGCAAACGAGGATATTGAGGGCAAGAGGAAGATAATCGAGCTTAGGAGTCAAAGCGCAAAGGCCAAGGGCTAAAGCGATATTTTTAAAAGACCGCAAGGGCGTAGTATTAATGTTAATTTAAGAGCGTAGTGTGGGTTTTGGGCTTCTGCCCGAAAAATCGAGTTTTAAGGATTTTCTGGTTTTAGCGTTCAATCGGCTCTATCCATATGTGCTTGCAGTAAATTTTGAGGTGGTATGTGATGTCTCAAGGACAAATTTCAGGTGGACAATCTGTTTTGATGTTGCCGGACGGCTCTTCAAGGCTGTTGGGCCGCGACGCCCAGCGCACGAACATTGCGGTCGCCTATGCAGTGGCTTCCGCTGTAAAGACAACGCTCGGCCCGAGGGGCATGGATAAGATGATGGTGTCCGACATGGGCGACATTGTGATTACGAACGATGGAGCGACGATTTTGAAGGAAATGAACGTCGAGCACCCCGCTGCAAAAATGATGGTTGAAATCGCGAAAACGCAGGATGAGGAGGTCGGCGACGGTACTACCAGCGCAGTGGTTCTTTCCGGTGAACTTCTCAAGGAAGCCATAGGCTTGCTTGACCAGGACATTCACGCTTCAACCATAATCAACGGCTACAAGGCCGCTTCGGCCAAGGCGATTGAAGAGCTCGCTGCAATAGGCGAGGCCATCGGATTGAATGACAAGGGCATGCTGGAAAAAATCGCCGCAGTTTCCATGGGAAGCAAGACCGTTACCTCTGGCGAGGCACAGCCTTTTCTTGCCAAAATGGTTGTAGACTCGGTCATTCAAGTGGCTGAAAAACGCGATGGAAAAGTCAGCGTTGACAAGGACTACATTAAACTTGAGAAAAAGCAGGGCGGCGACGTCATGCAAACCGTCCTAATCAACGGCGTTTTGATCGACAAGGAAATAGTCCATCCTGGAATGCCCAAGAAACTCGAGAATGCCAAGATTGCATTGCTTGATGCGGCATTGGAAATAGAGAAGACCGAGACGGACGCACGCATCAGCATAACCTCCCCAGACCAGATGACCGCTTTCCTCGAACAAGAAGAGAAAATGTTGAGGCAGATGGTTGACAAGGTCGCAGCTTCAGGCGCGAACGTATTGTTCTGCCAGAAGGGCATTGACGACGTTGCCCAGCACTACCTTTCAAAGAAAGGAATTGCTGCAGCAAGGCGCGTCAAGAAGAGCGACATGGAGAAACTCGTCCGCGCAACCGGCGGGCGCGTCGTAACAACGCTGGAAGACTTGGGCTCCAAGGACTTGGGCCACGCCGGCTTGGTTGAAGAGAGGAAAATCGCCGGAGAGCAGATGGTTTTCGTTGAAAAGTGCAAGGATCCCAAGAGCGTCACGATTCTCGTGCGCGGAGGCACATCGCACGTTGTTGACGAGGCCGAGCGCGCTTTGGTTGATGCGATTGGTTCCGTAAGGTCTGCAGTTGAAGACGGCAAGTACGTTACTGGCGGTGGAAGCATTGAAATGGCTTTGGCCATGAAACTGCGGAAATATGCGGTTGAAGTTGGCGGTAGGGAGCAATTGGCCATCCAAGCCTTTGCCGACGCCCTTGAAGTAATCCCACGCACTCTTGCAGAATCATGCGGCTTGGACTCCATAGACACTCTCGTGGACTTGCGCACTAAGCACGAGAAGAAGAGCTCGAACATGGGCGTTGACGTTTACAAGGTGAAGGTCAGCGACATGAAGTCCCTGGGCGTTATAGAGCCCCTGCGCGTGAAGAAGCAGGCTATCCAGTCGGCAAGCGAAGCCGCTGAGATGATTTTGCGCATTGACGACATCATTGCTGCACGCGGCAGGCCCCCGGCACCGCAAGGCGGTCCTGGAGGCATGGGTGGAATGGGCGGCATGGACATGTAAGCGCATGTCCCTCGTTTCTTTTTCTTTTTTTTCTATCTTTTTTTCAATGCCAAGCTTTTTTTAAGTCTTTAAAACCAAGCACGTTTCTGTTTTAATGTGGACACAAAAAGGATTTAAAAAAGATGTGGACATAAATAGGTATGGCGTTTGTCGAGAAAGTTGAACGCGGAAAAAATGCCTATTATCACGTTACTTCTTCCTACCGCCTTCCTGGCGGCGGCTGGAAAAAACTGAGGAAGTATTTCGGCACTTCCAAGCCTTCTGAATTTCAAGTCGCCAGGGCCGAGCTTGAGCTTCAGGCCCAGGCGCGAAAACAAGGCGTTTCACTTAAGGAAGACCTTTGGACTATTGTTGAGGAAGGCCCGTCCGGCCCTCCTGGCAGGTGGAGGCCCTTGACGATAATGGGCGGCACCATACTGCGATTTCCCCATGAAATTTTCATGGGAATACCTTCATTCGGCCAATCGATTTTGCACTGCCAGTCGGGAAAGGTAGACTGGATCATGCCCTCGAAGGCGGTGCAGCGCGCAGGCAATGCTGCGTTCAGGAAGGTTGTTGAAGACCCGGCGTGGGCCGAAGCCGTGAACGAGAGGATAGAAAACACTTCAAGCGCGGCATTCGCCTATTTCGAGTCTTTTCCCAGGGAGTTCTCGCAACTTTCAAACAGCGAAATTGCAGATTTGTTCGACGAGGCCATTGAAATCATTGGCGATTGCCAGGAGGTCGGCCAAGCCTGGCTTGCACTTGACTTTCCCCACAGGGCGCCACTAGTTGACTACCTAGTACGGTATTTGGAAAAGCAGAACCAGGGAACTGGCGCTGGAGGTTTCTTTTCCGTTTTGACCACGCCATTGAAGAGGAGCAACGCGCAAATGGAGGAAATTTCCCTAGTGCGCTTAGCCGCAAAAATCCAGGCGGACGAAGAGACGTTTGCTTTGTTTACTGCGTCAAAGTCGTTTGATTCCGGGTTTTTCGCCAAGTTCAAGGAAAAAAAACCCCGCCTGTGGCGGTTGTTTTCCGGGCATGTGAAAGAGTTTTGTTGGCTGCCGTTCGTTTACGAAGGCCCGGTTTGGAGCGAGGCTCAGTTCGCGCAGACTCTTTCAAACCTCTTGAAAAACCGGCCGAAAGTCAAGGTTCTCCAAGATGAGCTTGCCACCGGGTCTATGGCCTTGGAAGAAAAACAGGAACACTTCTTGGGCCAATTCAATGTAGATGATAAGCACGCAAGGCTTTTGGAAATAGCAAGGGAAATAGTTTGGGGTAGGGGCTATCGAAAGGATGCAATCTACCATGGCTTTTCAAGACTGCTCCCTTTGTATGAGGAGGCGGCGTCTAGGCTGGGGGTAAGCTTAGAGAAAGCTCGTTATTACTTCTGGTGGGAATTCGGCCCGGCTTTGAGGGGCGGAAAGAAACTTACTGCCTTAGAACTTGACTCTCGTCACAAGAACTTTGCTGTTTGGTCGGTAGACGGGAAACCCGTGCTTTACCTGGGCAGTGACGCGCAGGATTTTATGAAGAAAATTAAATTAGTTTCGGAAGAACCGATTGGGGCTGCAACTGAATTGAAAGGGATTTGCGCCAGCCCTGGCCAAGGGCGGGGGATTGTGTGCATAGTCAACAGCGCAGGTGATTTGCAGAAGATGAAAGAAGGCTCGGTTCTAGTGTCGCACGCGACCGACCCCAGCTTGGTCGTGGCAATGAAAAAATCAAGCGCTATAGTAACTGACATGGGTGGGCTCGCTTCACATGCCGCCGTAGTTTCGCGCGAATTGGGCGTGCCTTGCTTGGTCGGGACTAAAATCGCGACTAAATTGCTGAAAGACGGGGAGCTGGTGCATGTTGACGCAACGCACGGTATTCTAAGGCGAATTCTAGCTGGCGAATGAAGCGTGAAAGTGGAAACAGCTTCTTTCACTTTCTCAGGAAATCGAATTTCTCGGGGTTTTCGATAAACTGGGCGTAAATGTTATCGCCGTCGAACTGCTGGTTGATTGGAAGGTCCATGGCGTCGATGGTTTTAATCATCGGCAGGTTTTCATAGTGCTTGTTGGGCGTGAGCGAATCGTCAATCAACTCAAAGTACGCCGCGCCTTCCTTTTCCTTGTACGGCGCGTAGTCGCTCTGGAATTTCCCGACGATGTTCGCTGAAACGAGAGTTTCGTGCGTGGGGTTTATGGAAACGTGGCCATAGCCTGTTGGCATTACGACCTTGTCCCCCTTCCTTGCTTCGATTAGCATGATGTCGTCCACGCCGCCTGTTTTCTCGTCAAGGCGTTGTATCAAATAATGCGCTTGGCCTTCGAGGACCTCGTAAATCTCTGGGTACCGCGTTCCAGCTTCGCTTTTTGGGTGGTAGTGGCCGAAGGTCTTGTTGTACTCTTTCCCCAATTCGAGCGGGGGGATTACCGTAATGTCGAAAGACAAGTTAGTTTGGTTGAACAACTCTTCTTCCGATTTCAGCCGGATTGAGCGGAACATGTAGTATTGCACGCGGTTTTTGTCCGCTTCTTGCGCGAAAGCTTTTTCGAGGCAGACGCCTTCCATTTCGCTGAGCGTGCGCACGCTGGGCTTCAGCTCGGCTCCGTCGAAGTAGAGTTTTTTTCCCTCGGCGTCGTATTCCAGGTCAAGTGGGAACGTGTTGAGTTTTATCATGTTGTTATATCACTTTTTCTTTTGGGGTTGACCTGCCTATCGTTTCTTTTTGGGGTTGACCGGCCTTTTTCTTTACCAAAGAAAAAGGGATGTCTTTCTAAAAAACTGTTTGCTTTCCGCCGTTTTTCAAAGGAAGAGGGTTGACAAGGGAGGAACTCTTGGTTCCTCCCGGTAGCGAGCCCAGGGGGATTCGAACCCTCGACCTCCTGCTGCCTTGCCCCTTTCTTTTAACAAAAGAAAGGTGCGGTGGCACCGCGCCAAAGAAAAACGATTGGTTTTCTTTCGGCCGCCCGCATTTCTTTTACAAAAGAAAGGCGGGCTTAGAAGGCAGGCGCTCTATCCAGGCTGAGCTATGGGCCCTTGAAACTATTTGGAAGCGCAATAATTAAATTGTTGAGTTGCTCACGGATTCAAAAAGCGTGTTGCAATAGTGTACATTCCCTGCCATTGGAATACGAATTGGACGATGCTTACTGCAAGCAAGAGTATTGCGAGAATCCTCAAGTGCTCGTACTTGCTCCAAATCAGGTATGCTAATGCGGCCAAGGGCGCGATTATGGCCCATAGGATCAATAGTTTAACTTCGCGGTCGGTCAAGAGAAGGCGGGCTTGTTGGTAAAACTCGTTGTGCTGTTCGCGCCTGTACGGCACGTACTGGCCGCTTTCGTTGAAATCAAGAAGGCTTTTCTGGTGTTTGCTTATGCCTACGATTCTCGGCTGTTTCAAGTTTTGCTCGTAGTGGTGGTGTTTTTCCGTCATTTTTGCCTGTTCGCCCCTTAATTGAAAAAGAAACAACTGAATAAATATCTTGCCCAACAAATTTTCTTGCTATTGCTGTGGGGTCGTGGGGTAGCCTGGCCATCCTTCCAGCTTCGGGGCCCGCTTTTTCTTTTGGAAAAAGAAAAAGCAGGCGCGCAAAAAGAAAACGTTTTGCGGCGCTTTTCGGGCGAACGAGTTGGAGACCTGAGTTCAAATCTCAGCGACCCCACTAGCAAAAACCAAAAACGAAAGCAAGAAAAACGCAATTTGATTGAATTCTTACGGTGGTCTGGTGGATTTTAACGAGAGGATTTACGGGAGCAAAATATCTTTCGGGATTTTAATAGTGCTTATAATTTGGCTTATTGGCAGTTTGTTTTACTATGAGGTTGAAAAGTTTTCGATTGTAGATTCCTTCTACTTTGCCGCAACTACCCTGACGACCGTCGGCTTCGGGGATTTGCATCCGCGCACGACGCTTGGAAAGATGTTCACCGTCGCCTATGTTTTCATGGGCTTGGGAGTGGTTTTGTTCGTCTTGACCCAGTTCGGCAGGTATTACGTTGAAGCGCAATTTGAGGATATGCAGCGCCATCGGCGCAGGTTGAAGCGGAAAAAGAAGTGAATTTGAATATGGATTTATTGACTCATTCCTTGT
>Ga0209211_10012456_pt1 | contig 10696 bp, 11 predicted proteins | sample RifGroA2_FD_183992 | JGI IMG/M metagenome (GOLD analysis project Ga0209211, IMG submission 183992) | Groundwater microbial communities from Rifle, Colorado, USA - Groundwater A2 (SPAdes) (version 2) | ecosystem: Environmental > Aquatic > Deep subsurface > Groundwater | place: Rifle, Colorado...
TTGGGGATTGTCATAGTATATGGGATGATGAAGCTTTGAACCATCTTAGATTACCCGATGGAACGCCACTTAAAATCTCGAATGCTTCAAAAGAAAAATAATCCTTCAATTTGCCTTATACAAAAAATCTTTCATCTCATCCCATAAGAGCTACACAGCTTTGATGTATTGGGAAGTATGATGGAAGATATAATTATAAATAATTTATTGATGGAGCAATTTCGTTTCAATCGTTTTTCCCACCGCGTTTGAATATATCTCATCCATTGCTCTTTCTATGAAATCATGTCCACCGACTGCAATAGGCATACTTCTATAGGGAATATTAAATAAGTAACAACCTAGGTCAATAATGGAAAATGGGGATAAAACACCTTCTTCTGTAATTTTTAAAACACTTTGGCCTGTTTGTGTATTACTCGGCCCTCCAACACCTTCATTAAACAATAAAAAAGCTTGATCAACATTAAATCCATACTGTTCATTTAAAAATTGATTTATTGGCTTAACATATGCGGCAGTCGCAAATAGACAAGCCAAATTTGCTCGAGACATTATATTAAAATCAACATCAGTGATAAGGACTCTTCCTAAATAATTAAACATCTGCTGAAATTTATCTATTGTTCTTGGAGGAGTATCAGGTTGATATAAAACCGTCCAAATGCCTGACGACCTTTTTTCTGTTTCTACAGCCAATATGATTATACTATAGGTCTTAATGATTTTCAAGAGGAATGGTTAAACTACTATCCCCTCTTTTTTCCTTTCATAAAGCCATGAATTGGGTGTTTTGTAGCATATAGTCCCTGGTGTTACCTATGTAGTATATATATACTCGTGAGTGATGCTGGCAAAAATACTTTCAGGGGCTACGATGGGATTGGATGGGGTGCTTATTGAAGTTGAGGTGGATGTTGCCAGCCGGGGGTTTCCCACTTTCAATCTGGTTGGTCTCCCGAATAAGGCGGTTGAAGAGGCAAAAGACCGAGTGAGAACTGCGATTGTCAATACTTCATTTGAGATGCCCGATTCCCGGATTACGGTGAATTTGGCACCCGCCGATATTCCTAAAACCGGTTCAAGCTTTGATCTTCCCATCGCAGTCGGCATCCTCGCCGCATCAGGAATGCTGGAAAAAGAAATATTAAGAAATGCTCTTTTTATCGGTGAACTGTCTCTTGAGGGAAAAGTGAGAGAGGTTCCGGGAGTTATATCGATCGCCCTCATGGCAAAAAAGATGAAGATCGAACATATTTTTGTTCCTGCTGAAAATGCAAAAGAGGCCGCGATGGTTGAGGGTTTGACTGTATATCCTGTTTTTACGATTGCCGATTTAGTACAACATATAAACAGACAGAAAATAATAGATCCTCACCCTCCGATTAATCTGGATACACTTATCTGTAATACCGTTTGGGAATTTGATTTTTCCGAAATAAAAGGACAAAATCAGGCTAAAAGGGCCTTAGAGATTGCGGCGAGCGGTTTCCACAATTTACACCTCAAGGGAGTACCCGGTGCGGGAAAAACGATGTTATCCCGAGCTTTCCCTTCGATATTACCGCCTATGGATAAAGAGGAAATTCTGGATGTATCAAAAATTTATTCCTCAATCGGGCTCATCAGCAATCATGGATTTATAACCCAAAGACCATTCCGAAGTCCTCATCATACTACCTCTCGCATCGGTCTCATCGGCGGCGGGACTAATCCAACTCCAGGCGAAATATCTCTTGCCCATCGGGGAGTATTATTCTTAGATGAGTTGCCCGAGTTCCCCCGCTCGGTTCTGGAATCTCTCCGTCAGCCCCTGGAGGATGGAAATATTTCCATATCTCGCGCATCGGGGTCTATCAATTTTCCCACCCGCTTTCTTTTACTTGCCGCATCAAACCCCTGCGCGTGCGGATTTCTTGGACATCCCACGAAAAAGTGCCACTGCATGCCGGGTGCTGTTTTGAAATACAAAAAAAGATTGTCCGGTCCTCTTCTTGACCGCATTGATTTACATATTGATGTTCCTCCGGTAGCTCAGGAAAAGCTTATTTCCCAAATTAATTCTGAATCAAGTACCGATGTACGGAATAGGGTTTTAACTGCACGTTTGCAACAAAAAAAACGCTTTGAAAAATTCCATATAAAAATGAATGGGGAGATGACGCCAAAGCATATCAGGAATTTATGCACGTTGACCGATGATGCAAACCTCCTTCTCAAACAGGCAATTTCCAATCTTTCCCTCTCCGCCCGTTCCTATTTTAAAATCATAAAAGTTGCCCAAACCATCGCTGATCTGGAGCAAAAAAATAATATCGAAGCGCCCCACATTGCCGAGGCATTACAGTATAGGGTGAAGGAGGAATCGCAATTCTAATTTAAAATTAGAAATTTGTTTACCCTGAGGAACGTAGGGAAATTTGAAATCAAATAAAATGAATAAAAATATAAACAAGATTTTTGACCTTGAAGAGAGAACTACGATATTTTCTAAAAATGTAATACAACTATGTAGACTTATTTCTCTAAACTATGTTACACAACCACTCATCAATCAACTTATACGTTGCGCAACAAGTATAGGCGCCAACTATTTTGAAGCAAATGGCGCTTCAAGTAAAAAAGACTTTAAAAATAAAATTTACTTTTGCAAAAAGGAGGCAAAAGAAACACAATATTGGCTTAGTTTAATTGCTCATACCGAAATTGATCATAAGAAAAACTGCTTGGTTTTATGGAAAGAAGCTCATGAATTAACGTTAATATTTTCAAGAATAGCCTTGAATACTCACTAGGTTTTGTCATTTATTATAAGTTATTTAACTTCGGTTGATAATTTCAAATAATTAATTTAAAATCACGTCTAATTAGTATTAGAGTGTAAATATATTTCAGTTTGTTTTATCAATTTTAGATTTAATATTTGTATTTGATTAAAAATTTTAAATTTTAAATTAAAAATTAAGTGCATAATACCCTATGAAACAAGATACAAAAGACGTAAAAGAACCAAAAGAAGTTAAAAATCCCAAGACGGAGGCGGTCGATTTGGCAATAGACCAGATTCAAAGACAGTTTGGCAAAGGTGCCATCATGCGCTTGGGGGATCACGCAATAGTTGCCATAGATGTAATTAAAACAGGAGTCCTTCCCCTTGATGTTGCCCTGGGTGTGGGGGGAATTCCCAAAGGACGAATTATTGAAATATACGGACCCGAATCATCAGGAAAGACAACTCTTTGTCTTTCGTTGATTGCTGAAGTACAAAAGTATGACGGCGTCGTGGCATTCATTGATGCCGAACACGCCCTTGACCCTGCTTGGGCCCAAAAGATCGGGGTTAAAGTTGAAAACCTTCTCGTATCTCAACCCGACACCGGAGAGCAAGCTTTGCAAATTACCGAACAACTGATCCGCTCAGGAGGAGTTGATCTGGTGGTGGTCGACTCAGTTGCGGCTTTAGTCCCACAGTCTGAGATTGAGGGTGAGATGGGAGATGCCCAGATGGGAATGCAGGCGCGACTCATGTCTCAAGCGCTTCGTAAACTTACCGGCATATTGTCAAAGTCAAAAACGACGATTATCTTTACCAATCAACTCCGCTTGAAGATCGGCATAATGTTTGGGAATCCCGAGACGACCTCAGGTGGACTAGCTTTGAAATTCTATGCATCGATCCGGATGGATGTAAGAAAAATTGAAACGTTGAAAAAAAATAACCTTCCCTATGGCACCCGTGTCCGAGTCAAGATTGTAAAAAATAAAATTGCCCCTCCTTTCAAGGATGCGGAGTTTACCATAACTGCCGACGGGATTGATAAACTGGAGGGAATTGTGGACGCGGCTATTGCCTGCGGTGTACTCACAAAAAGCGGCTCCTTTATCCGCTATGAAGACCGGATGCTAGGACAGGGAAAAGATCAGGTGAAGGAAACCCTTATGGCAGATGAAAAACTCAAAAGCCATATCACCAAAGCCGTCCAGGAAAAACTCGCAGTAAAGAAATAAAGGTAATAATTACATGTCATTGCGAGGAGTCCTCCGAATCGGAGGATGACGCGGCAATCTCATTATTAATGATAATAATGGATACTCAAAAAGCCTTAAGTCTTGCCTATTTTTTTCTCAAGTTCCGCGCACGTACTGAGAAAGAAATCGAACGTTATCTGGAGAAAAAATCCCTCCGCTTTCATTTTGATGAAAAGATAATTCAGGAAACCATTAAACAATTAAAAGAACAAGGATATATTAACGACAAAAAATTTGTCGGTATGTATGTGAAAGATCGCACCCTTCTCAAACCCCGCAGTACTTTTTTACTACAACGAGAACTTATCCATCTTGGTATCTCAAAAGATTTGATTGAAGAATATTTTTCCCAACATGAGACCGATGAATCTGCCCTTGCTTTGAAAACCTTAAACACAAGAAGAACATCTCTCCTCCGATTAGATGAGAAAGCTCGCTTCAAAAAAGCCATTTCCTATCTTTTGCGGAAAGGATTTACCTACGACGTAGCAAAAAAAGCATTTGCAGATTTCATAGAAAAAAGGTAAAATGAGGACAATTACCAATTGTTTCCAAGGAAAGTCGCGGTAAAAAACTCAATTTATATAAACTGTCATGATGCAATATATCGATATAGGACACCATAAAGCGGCTTTGTAATGCTCCTTGGAACATCATACCCGATGTTCATATGTTTGACTTTATTAAAAATCTTTTGTTTGGGAATCAAAAAAGGGAAGCTGAGGCAAATCGACTCACCCACATTGAGCAACAGGCAAAAGAAATAACCCTCCGTGCAAATGAAGAAGCTCTCCGGATTAAACAGGAAGCTCAGAAAACCCTTACCGAAGCTCTCGAGGTTGAAAAATCGTTATCAAAAAAAGAAGAACAGATTGCGGTAAAAGAACAAGGTTTTACCCAGGAAAAACAGCAGATTGAACGGGAAAAACAAAGTTTGAATGATGCCCGGCGTGATATCGATGAAAAACGCGACGCGGTCCTTCAGAAGCTTGAAAAAATTGCACAGATGACCAAAGATCAAGCACGCACTTTGCTTTTACAAGGTTGGGAGGAGAAACTCAAAGCAGATATCGCCAAACGCATTAAACAATCTGAGGAAGAAGTTAGACAAACAGCTGATGAAAAAGCCAAACAGATATTAGTAGACGCGATGAGGTATGGCGCAACCGATTATGTGGCTGAATATACATTATCAGTAGTACATCTGCCTAGTGATGACTACAAGGGCAGGATTATTGGAAAAGAAGGACGCAATATCCGCGCGTTTGAAATTGCAACCGGAGTCGACGTAGATTTGGAAGAAGAAGGGGTTATGAAACTATCCTCGTTTGATTCGGTGCGCCGTGAGATTGCACGTGTTGCTTTAGAGCGACTTATTAAAGATGGTCGTATACAACCTCTGCGAATTGAGGAGATTGTTGCAAAGACGAAAGAGGAGATTGAAAAAGTTATCTTTAAAGCCGGTGAAGAATTGGCTCATAAGGTTGGCATCTTTAATCTTCCCGCCGAAATTACACAACTTTTGGGAAAATTCAAATATCGTTATTCCTACGGACAAAATATGATTATCCACACTCTTGAGGAGACGCGCATTGGAGTTGCGCTCGCGCACGAGCTGAAAGCAGATGTGAATGTGGTGAAACTCGGATGTCTTTTACACGATATTGGAAAAGTAATTGACGTGAAGGAAGGATCACATATTGATCTGGGAGTTGAACTTGCGAAAAAATACCGCTTCCCTCAAAAGGTTGTGGACTGTATTGCTTCCCACCATGAGGATGTTCCCTTTACTTCCATTGAGGCAATTATTGTATATATTGCCGATGCCGTATCAGGAGGAAGACCGGGTGCACGACATGAGGATTTGGAAGAATATTTGAAAAGAATTAAAACCATTGAGGACGCGGCTAAGACAAAAAAAGGCGTCAAAGAAGCCTATGCTCTCCAAGCCGGGCGCGAACTTCGCGTCATAGTGAAGCCTGATGAAATATCTGACGATGATGCGGTGGTACTTGCCGGAAAAATCAAACAGGAACTTGAGGAAAAATTTGAAGTGTTCCCCGGACAAATCAAAATCACCGTGCTTCGAGAATTCAGAGCTGAGGATAGGACAAAAATATAGCTTACTCCAACAGTCTAAATCTGATATAGATTGTTATAATAAGATATTCTTAATATAGATTGACAAGAGGCTTCAAACTTACTAAGCTATTGGTGTTTAGTTGTAATTATTATCGTCACTACGGAAGGTAGGTGATACCCTATGACAAAAGCAGACCTCGTCGCTCAAGTAACAAAAAAGGCAGGATTGACCGCCAAAGCATCTAAAGACGCCGTGAACTCAGTCTTCGGTTCAGTCTCCGATGCTCTCAAAAGAGGAGAAAAAGTGGTTGTGACCGGATTCGGAACATTCATGGTTCGCAAAAGAGCATCCAGGAAAGGACGCAATCCTCAAACTGGTGCTGAGATTCAAATCCCAGCAACAAAAACTCCAGGTTTTACCGCAGGAAAAAGCCTGAAGAGAATGGTTAAGTGATCTATTCTGTATAAAAACCTCCTCCGAGTCGGGGGAGGTTTTTTTGTATTTGACAAACAATCTTGATATACTCATAGCATGACTATCTTTATAGCCGCAGATCACCGGGGGTTTGAGCTGAAAAATAAGATCATTGAATACCTTCATGAAAAAAATACCCGCATTGAAGATCTGGGGAACTATCAATATGATCCTCAAGACGACTACCCTGATTTTGCCCGCAAGGTAGTCCAGGCAGTTTTACAAAATACCCGAGAATTTTTTGGTATCGTCATTTGTGGATCAGGGGTGGGAGTCTCCATAGTCGCAAATAGATTTCCCGGCATAAGATGTGCGGTTGGATTTAAAAAAGAACAGGTTGTCCATGCAAGACAAAATGACGGCGTGAATGTACTAGCACTCCCTTCAGATTATATTGATTTTGAAACTACCAAAGAATTAATTGATGTTTTTTTGCAGACACAACCTAAGCAGGAAGAAAAATATGCAAGACGAATAAAGGAATTAGATACAATATCTTTAGCTCACTAACTTCATCTGATACCGCCCTTCCTCATCTTTTTCAATTACATTCTTTATTTCCAGAGTTGAGAGAATATAGGAAAGAGCATTTATGGTTTGTTGTGTTTCTAAAACCAACTCATCGGCGGATTTTGACTCTTTGGAAAGTATTTCAACGATATGAGCTTCATTAGGGGGTAGTGCTTGTATCGTTTTTCTATTTATCATTCCTTTTCTCATATGAAACTCTTCAAGAATATCCTCGATATTCGTCACAAACTTTGCTCCTTGTTTAAGTAATATATTGGGGGCTTCAGACATTTGAGACGTGAGAGGTACGGGAGGGGCAAACACTTCCCTCCCTTGTTCCGCCGCATAGCGGGCGGTTATCAGGGCACCAGATTCTTTTGCACCCTCCGCAACTAATATCCCTATAGAAAGACCTGAAATGATGCGATTGCGCGCCACAAACAATCCTTTCAGAACAGTTAATCCCGGTGGAAATTCGGAGAGAATTATTCCACCACCATCAACAATTTGTTTATATAAATCATAATTTGATGGAGGGTAGATTATATCTACTCCACAGCCCAATACGGCGACTGTTTTGCCACCCGCCTGTAATGCACTTCTGTGTGCGATCGCATCAATCCCGAGTGCCAGACCTGATACAATCACAAATCCTGCTTGTGATAATTCAGTTGTAAACTTATAGGTAATCTGCTGGCCATATGAGGTTGGCTTGCGTGTTCCAACTACCCCAAAAAACATATCTTTTTCAAAATCTATCGTACGAAGATTTCCTTTTGTATACAAACATATGGGTGGATCCGATATTTCTTTGAGTTTTTTTGGATACGCCACATCATCAACCGTTAATATGGTAATGCCCTTCTTTTTTATCTCTTCATATTTCCGTTTGAGATCTACACTTCTTCTAAATTGATTGAATCGTGCTGTCCAAAGAGGTCCGATTATTTCTTCCAATAATGTTACGGGGGCTTTATAGGCTTCCTCAGCCGATCCGAAACGCTCTTTCAATGCCGTATATTTTAATGGTCCAATACCGTAAAAGTGAGAGAATCCCATGTGATAGATAATATTTTCGTCCACCCCTTATGTTAGTGACGTTTCAAAAAAATCACCAGGGCGTATATGCTACAAAAGTAGTTATTTGGACTGTTTCAAAAGGAAAAAAATGAGGAACATACCCATGACTTATTTGATGGATCAATTTCAAATGTAGCCCGTTGGATAATACACGATGAGGGATTTATGTTTTGAGCTTTTATAAACGCCTGTTTGCTCAGATTATTCTTTCCCATCGTGGAAAAAATAGATGAAAGGCGCAGAAGAGAGAGATAATTATCTTGGGATGAAACAAGTTGCATCATGTATTTATCATTTAATCTTACATCAGAATATATTTCCTCGTCGGTCAATATGATGATTGAGTTATCAAGATAAACTGTCTTCCATTGCTGATCCTGCAATATCTGTTCCAAAAATGTCCTCCCCCACGGAGTCATGTCAGCATGAGAAAAGAAAACAGTATGAATGTTATATCGTTTGAAAATCTCATCACGCAATTCTTTTTTCTCTTGAAGAGGGATATATATTTTCTGGAAAAAATCCGCAGGATAGGCTTCCGGACGGTTATCAACAAACACTTTATAAGTCGGATATAGCCGATAAATTGCATATCCTCCTATATCAAAGTTGTTAAAAATATTTCCCCGTAATTTTGATTTGAGTAAAAAGTCTGTTGCATATTTTTGCGATTCGTCATAACCGATATCAAAAGATTTATTTTTATCAAAGACCTGATAGTAGGTGTTGAAAATAAATACCGAGGAAAATAAAATACTTAACAAAATAACTGCACCGTAAATGATTTTTCTTGACTGTTTAAAACTATTATTTATTTTTGAACTAAACAAGACCAGGGAATATGCGTAGGAGACAGTTGGGATGGCGGCAAACACAAAAAAAGGCATATGGCGTATCTGCCAAAACGGCAGGATAAAAAAAGTAAAAAGGAGAATGAAAAAAGTGTATTTTTTTCGGGCAAATAAGATAAAAAGAGCACAAAAAATAAAAGGCAACGATAAGAGAAAATACTGGATTATCGGGTTCAACATGACCGATTTGAGGAAGAAAAGATTTTGATTTTCAGCGATGGTATAACCGTAGTTTCTCCAGATATTAAGAGGATACAAAATTCCTGTTAGCCCATGAGGATTGAGTAATGATACGAGAAATGATAATGCGAGAAGAATTTTTTTTCTCTTTAATATGACCAGTCCTATACCAAATATAAAGGTTATGTGGATGTTTACCCAGAACAACAATATAAGGGGAACAAGATAATATAATTTTTTGTTTTCTTGAAAGAATAAAATATATAAAAGAATCGAGAAAAAAATAAATCCAAACAGTTCCGGTCGGATGTCTAAACGATCAAGAAGCAACGGAAATAAAAATAATGCGGTGAGAAGAACAACCAAGCGGCTTCCCTTTGCCAGTCCTGATTTTATGCTTACCCAACCGGCAAAAAGTATCAAAGCAATTTTTAAAATTTGAAGGGAAAATAAACCACCTATACTTTTCAAAAAAAAATAAAATACTTCTGCCAGCCAGTGATGGTTGATAAAAGGAAAGGTTGCATTGGTGTAGGAAAATAAGTTAACGTTTGGAATCGTCCTCGTTTGCCATATGATTTCTCCCAGTTTTAAATGACGCCCCAGATCCTGGGAAAAATCAGAGTTTGTTGCAAATGAAATACAAAAAAGAAAAAAAAGAACAAAATAGACTGAATACCTTTTCATCGCTTTTCCCATATTATCAACTATAATAGTATAGCTATGAATAAGACTCTATACAAAACAATTGAACTTCTTTTGGTAATGGTGTTTCTTCTTGTCGTAACCCGCCAGGTTTATGCAATCCAGGGACAAATTAACTATGTATTTCAACAAACACCGGAAAAACCGAAGGAAACCATTGTAATTAAAGATGTACAGGAAATTGACGCTTGCAACAAGAAAAAAGATGAGATTAACACCACCGCTCAAAATTGCCTGAAGACCAATACACTCCTGAACAATATGCTGAAAGAAGAAGTGAAGAGATTTGAAAAGCAAACTCAAACATACCAACAGTTATTGGCCGTTGCCGGTGTTCTAGCATTTCTTTTTCTTATTTCAACCATCATTTTTTATATGAAATATCAAAAAGAGACTGCTTCTCCGCTTACTTCAATGGATCAAAGCCCCCCTTCGTCCATGGGTGACAGCGGACGACACGGGCCAATCCTATAAAAAATCCTTTTGCTATTCCATATTTTTCTATAGCTTCGTAAGTGTATTGCGAACACGTCGGAGTAAAACGACAAACTTTATCGGTTAAAAATAGCATCCGGGCAATGTACCCGTGAAAAAATGAGGTTTTTTGATAAAAGACGATAACCTTCAAAATAGCTTTTTTTAACATAACCCTAGTATAATAAATGAAATGAAAATATCTATTATTACTCTCTTCCCCTCCATGATTTCTGGCTTTCTGAATGAAAGCATTCTAAAACGCGCCCAGGAAAAAAAACTTGTTGAGATCGAGGTAATTAATTTGAGG
>Ga0209211_10012458_pt1 | contig 10695 bp, 12 predicted proteins | sample RifGroA2_FD_183992 | JGI IMG/M metagenome (GOLD analysis project Ga0209211, IMG submission 183992) | Groundwater microbial communities from Rifle, Colorado, USA - Groundwater A2 (SPAdes) (version 2) | ecosystem: Environmental > Aquatic > Deep subsurface > Groundwater | place: Rifle, Colorado...
CTTATCAGATGAAATCTTTTTTTTCCCAACGGCGGGAAGTTCTTTTTTTTCCATATAAGATTCTCCTCTTTGCTAAGATTTCTTTATTACGACTTGTCTCGGCTTCGACTCTGGAGCCGTAGGCAGATTCACCGTTAAAACGCCATTTTTGTAAGAGGCCGTTACTTTTTCAACATCGACCTTTTCGGGCAACACAATAGAACGTGCAAACGTGCCGTAATCCCTCTCTCTGCGCAAATAGCTTACTTTTGCGGGGTCTAGGGCTAATTTCCTCTCCCCTTTGAGTGTTAATATGTCATTCACTACCTGTATATCCAGATCGCTAACCTTTATTCCTGGCAGCTCTGCGCGGACAAAAACACTCTGTTCATTCATAGATACGATAATTGGTGGATATTCCACATTTACGTACCCTTCCATTTGAGGCGTCGAACTCAGAAAATCGAATAAATCGCTCATCTCACGCTGTATATGAGTAAGATTGTCTAACGGATCGGGCTTTTCCCATTTTATAAGATTCATTTATTCACCTCCTTTTATTGTTTGAATTTATCCAAAGTTTTAGACACACCGTTCTATTCTCCTGGATTGATTTTTATTCCTTATTTTTCAAAAACTCGGCTTTCATTATGTGTAACTATGCCTGTTTATACAGATTAAGTCATGTATGAATTTATTTACAGAACTGAAAATAATAATTCATAATTCAAAATCTAAATGGATAGTAAGCAATAAAAATGCCAATGGATGGAAACTGCCGATTGTTGTGGAACGTGGTGTTTCTTTTGGGGAAATTTGTATGCAAAACTAACTCTTGACAAACCTTTTGCCTGAGAGTTGTTTTACCAGCTTTTTTATTTCGAGGATCATCAAGGTGCTTGTGACGACGGAGGTAGGAAGTCCGGCGAGCTGTATGATTTCATCAATGTCTTTCGGACTACTGGATAGGAGTGAGAATATTTTTTTTTCTTGTGAGTTAAGGGAGAGGCTTCTGGGATCGTTTGTTGCAGGCGCATCGCATATATTCAGGGTTTCAGCAACCGGCCCTAACTCCTGAAGGATGTCGGTAATATCTTCTACGAGCTTGGCGCCTTCTTTGATCAGTTTGTGCGTGCCGCGGCTGTAAATGTTGTCAATATTTCCGGGGATGGCAAAGACCTCTTTTCCCTGTTCGAGCGCCCACTGCGCGGTTATTAAAGAGCCGCTGTTTAAGGAAGATTCAACTACGAGCACGCCGAGTGACAGGCCGCTGATGAGCCTGTTTCTTGGTGGAAAATTGCGAAAATCGGGCGGCGTGTTCATGGGAAGTTCGGAGACGATGGCGCCGTGTTGTGTAATTTGTTCTGCCAGTTCGATATTTTCTCTGGGATAAATAACCCCCAGTCCGCAGCCGAGGACCGCAATGGTGCGCCCATTGGAATTGATAGCGCCGCGGTGCGCGGCAGCGTCTATCCCTCGTGCCATGCCGCTTACAATACATAATCCTTTCTGTGCAAGTAATCGGCTAAACCTCTCTGCCTGTGAGAGACCATAATAGGTGCAACGTCGTGCTCCAACGATAGCAAGGGCTATAACATCGGTTTCCAGGATGCTGCCCTTGACATAAAGGACGAGTGGCGGGTCGTAAATGGCTTTGAGGTGCTTTGGATATTGATCACTCGTGCAAGGTATGATTTGAACGTTCTTTTCTTTCGCCAGATTGATTTCTGAGGCGATGTCAATATTTCGGGACGCCTCGATGACCGCTGTGGCAAGTTTTGGACCTATGCCCGGTACTGCCTCCAGTTCTGCCCTGGGAGCGTCGAGGATTGCCTCTGAAGAACCAAAGCGCTCAATAAGCGCCTGGTATGTCTTGGTTCCAATACCCCTGGTCATGTGCAGACGCAGGAGCGCCTCAAATTCTGTCAATGCTTACCTCTTATGACGATAATCAGGATTTTCGATTCCAGGAAAGGTGTCACAATACACCTTTTTTTCGATAAAGACTTTGACGATATTTGTATCAAGGTGATTATTTTCAGCCTCGTTTCGTATGATGTCCAGTGTTTCTGGTAAGGAAAGGGCCTTTTTGTATGGCCTGTCGAAGGACATGAGGGCATCAAAGATGTCTGCAACGGCAATAATACGCCCGAAGGTATTTAACTGCTCCGCCTTCAGGCCATAGGGATACCCTGTTCCGTCGAGTCGTTCATGATGCATGGCAGCAATGCCGGGGATACTTTTATATTCTTTCGTAAAGTAGACTTCTTCAAGTATTTCCTTTGTATACAGGGAATGGCGATTCATCTCGGTTCTTTCTTCAGAGGTTAGTTTGTCGGGTTTTAACAGTACGTTGTCCCTCACTCCAATCTTACCTACATCATGGAGGGTTGCCGCATAATTGAGCATCTTGAGCTCGTTTTTTGCCAAACCGACTGACCTGCCTATGTCAACCGATAGCCTGGCGACGCGTTCGGAATGTCCTGCGGTAACAGGGTCACGGCGGTCAATTGCCGCAGCCAGTGCCTTGATGGCGCTCAGAAATGTCTTTTCCCTTTCTTCGTGCAAACGGGCATTTTCAATGGCCGTAGCGGCGTAAGCAGCGTAAGTTCTGAAAAGCCACTCGTCATATTCCGTAAACAAGCCGGTTTTTTTGTTTAGTACCTGGAGTACCCCGATAATTTCACCCTCGCGGTTCTTCATGGGAACACAGAGGACCGTCCTGGTGATATAGCCTGTTTGTATATCAGTTTCCCTGTTGAAGAGTGGATTTTTATAGGCGTCTTCGATATTTACCGTCTTCCCGGTTTCGGCAACGTGTCCGGCGATGCCCGTGCCCATGGGAAGGCGGATCTCTTTAATTCCGGATTGCTGGGCGATAAAGCTTACCAGTTCGTTTCGCTCGTGATCCACAAGATACAGAGTACTCCTGTCGGCATGCATCGTCTTTGTGGCTTCTTCCATGATAAGGCCAAGCAAGGAACTCAGGTCGGTCTTTTCAATCATGGAAAGAGAAATATCCAGAAGTTTGGATAGGTCTTTACTTTTTTCAGTATCCGTAAGGGTATCTGTCATCACATTCCTTTGATGATAGCATCATCATAAGTTGTAAGGGCAATTCATGAATTGCCCCTACAGTTCTGTCACAAAGCAGGTTTCGACTAATGATGCTTTTCAAAAAACTAAACTATTACAATTAAAGGGGTTTGCTCAATATGCGATAGAGAATCTCTTCGGTCACCTGATCCGATATAATGACATCACTAATTTTCGTGGGCAGGATGAAACGGAGTCTGCCAGAAATAACCTTTTTGTCCGCGTACAGTGTTTTTACGATTTCCTCTGGGTTTAATCCTGTGTGGATCGGCAATCCCAACCTCTTTATTAATGAAAGCTGTCGTTCAAACACCGTATTATCGGTTAATCCCATATCAATGGCAATCCTGGCGGCATAAAGCATACCGATGGCCACCGCCTCTCCATGCCGGTATTTTTTGTAATTGGTGACGGTCTCGATGGCATGTCCTATGGTGTGCCCATAGTTTAATATGGCGCGCAGGTGTTTTTCTTTTTCATCCTCTTCCACAACGTTTGCCTTGATCTGGCAGGATGTGGCGATAATTTTAAGGAGGGCATTATGGTTCAATTGCAATATGTCATAAAGTGATTTTTCTATATATTCGAATAGTTCCGCATCTTTAATTACACCATATTTGATAACCTCCACAAGTCCCGCCACAAGTTCTGGAGCAGGCAGGGTTGATAAGGTGTCGGTATCAATGAAAACGGCCCTGGGCTGGTAAAAACTCCCAATCATATTTTTCCCTTTGGGATGGTTTACGGCTACCTTGCCTCCTATGCTGCTGTCTACCTGAGCAAGGAGTGAAGTAGGCACCTGAATGAAGGGGATGCCTCGCATAAAGGTCGCGGCTACAAAACCTGAGATGTCACCGACCACACCGCCTCCTAAGGCAACGATGAGGGAATTCCTGTCCAGCTTGTGATCAAAGCAGGCGTCGTAGAGTGTACATGCAGTTTCGAGTGTCTTCTGCTCTTCCCCTGGTTTTAGCGAGACAAGCCTGACGTCGAACTTATTTTTCCGAAGGCTTTCGGATACAATACTACCGTATACCTTTTCGATATTTTTGTCAGTAATTAAGAGGGTTTTGCAGGGAGCGTTCTCTTTGACTAAAGTATTTCCAATTTTTTCCAAAATACCTTTATCAATATAGATATTGTAACTATTGGCGGGTAAATTAACTCGTATGGTATTCATAAAAATATGTAACGATGTTTGTTAGCTTTCTCTTCATTCCACTCGAAAAACAACTCTATTTTAGCACTCTTTTATCTATTCTCAAGCAGTAAGTCATCAAATCTCAACAGAATCTCTTACACACGTCAAAACCTATTTGTAACTGTTGCGACTAAATCTAAATAAATGGAATTTTGTCTAAAATTCTTGATAAAATTATCCATAACACACTTATCGTTGCTTATTTATATTTCTATAAGTACCGGAATTAATTATAGTTAAAAGATTATTTAAAAGTTGGTGGTTTTGGTATAGCAGTTGATTCCTAAACTAAATTATCTCGTTAAATAATGGGGACTTTTTCTTAAATATAAAATGCTTTCATCTCCGCAATTTCTGAAGCAAGAAATTATGCTGCGTGTGCTGTACTCGCTCGTGCCGGTTGCGATAACAGCGGTCTATTTTTTTGGCTGGTATGTCATGAGCATTATAGTCGTTTCGATGGCATTTGCTTTCTTGGCAGAATGGCTCATGGCTTCTCAGCGGAAAGGGAAAATAAGCTATGCATGTTTCGTTAGCGCCGGGATATATGCCCTTTCCCTTCCACCGACCACGCCGTTATGGATAGTTGCCGTTGGTGTTATCATTGCTGTCTTGTTTGGAAAAGAGATGTTTGGTGGATTCGGGAAAAATGTATTTAATCCAGCCATCGTCGGACGCGCATTCGTTTTTGTGTGTTTCCCCATCGAGTTAACAGGCAAATTTATACCTGTATTTACCGGGTTTCCAGGCGGGTTCAGTCATTGGAGTATGGCAGGTTTAGAACAACCTCCTCAATTTATTGCTGAAGCAGGACTGAAAATTATTGACGCAGTAACATCGGCAACTCCCATGTGGGCGCAACGAAATTATGGTTATGATAGTTCAATTTTTTCCCTCTTTATTGGCAATATAGGAACCATCTTTCAATACGAAGGCCAAAAAATGATCCTGGGCGCTGGTTCGATGGGGGAGGTTTCTGCGCTGGTGATAATGTGTTCCTGCGCTTATTTATTATGGACTAAAACTGCAAACTGGCGCTTAACCGTATCGACATTGTTAGGGGCATTAATCTCTTCGATTGTTTTCAGATATGTTTTTGGAATCAAAACTGTCCCTGCGCCGCTCTTTACCATGTTTTCCGGCGCTCTCTTTTATGCGGCTGTCTTTATGGTTACCGACCCGATCAGCGCCCCAAAAGTTACCCTGTCTCAATGGATATATGGCTTTTTTATTGGAACGATGATCGTTGTTTTCCGTTGCAAAGGCATTTTTTCCGGCGGCGCTGCTTTTTCCATTCTGCTGGGCAATATACTTGCTCCGTCTCTTGATTTATGGATTACACGCGTTACAAGCTCTAAAAAAGAAACTGCATCGAATAGCAAGGGGGTAGTCTCGCCATGACGAAAACCTCTCCTGCATATATTCTTGGCTTCATGATACTTATTTGTGCGGTATTTGGCACGGGCATTTCTTCTGTACATTATGCGACACTTGATATGCTCAGGAAAAACGAAAAATTGCACAAGAACAGGAGCATATGCCGCGTATTTAATCTTTCCGTTGCCGGAGCGTCGGCTGATGCTTTTCAAAAAGCAATAGATGACAACGTTGGCTATGAGCAGATAGCCTATCAGGGCCGTACATGGGATGTATACAAACAAAAGGATACCGGCAATATTGGCTTTGTCTTCAGCGGCACAGGATTCTGGGACCGTATTACGGGTATTATGGTACTTGCACCGGATATGTCGAAAGTGATGAATATTCGATTTCTCGACCAAAAGGAAACACCCGGACTGGGTGCGCGCATTGAAGAAGGCTGGTTTGTGGATCAATTCAAAGGCGTTCCTATTGCATGGGATCAACCGATTGACAAACGCATTATCGTAGGTCCTGCGCCGAATCCCAATGCAAAAAACCGGGTAGATGCCATTACAGGGGCTACGCAGACTTCCCTTGCGCTCATGAGGTTTTTAAACAGCGAGCTTGAGACATTCAGAAAGGCAATAAAAGAATGGAGAGGAAAGACGATGCTTGAGACGCCATCTCCATGGGAATGACGCGGATTTGTCTTTATAAAACTGTCATTGCTACACTAATGTAGTGTTGGAATTTCAAACTTTTTAAATATGTAATTAAAATAAACACACCCCTACCCCTCTCGAGAGGGGAATTTGAGAAGTCCCCTCTTGGGAGGGGATTTAGGGGTGGGTAAAAAATAAAACTTGTCCTCGTGTAAACGGGGAATGGGGGCTGTTCACCCTCCCTCGGTCCCTCCCATCGAGGGAGGGATTGATTTAATTTGAATAATCACCGAAGGTAATCTAATTTAATGTTACGGGAATTCAAAGTTGGAAGTATTGAAGTCAGACAACCCCCTGAATCCCCCTTTTCTAAGGGGGACTTAACGAAATCCCCCTTAATAAAGGGGGCGAGGGGGATGTTTGTGCTAGACATTTGCTGTATATCAAAAAAGTCGCTACCAAAGGCAGCATAATTAAAAAGCTTTAAATCCACATTTATGGCAAAACGTACAGGATAAATATATGGCTTATACACCAAAACAAGTTTTTCTAAACGGCATCTGGCTGGAGAATCCAATCTATCGGCAGGTTTTAGGAATCTGCTCTACGCTTGCTGTTACCAATCTGTTGGCAAATACCCTTTTTATGTGTTTTGGATTAATTTTTACCACCGCCCTTTCCAACTTCACTATCTCAGTGCTGCGAGATTATATTCCAAAGCGTATCCGCATGATTGTGCAGGTACTTATTATAGCCTGCTATGTTATGATGGTTGATATAATCATCAAGGCGCTCGTCCCCGATATTCATCGTTTTATTGGCCCTTACGTCGGCCTGATCATTACCAATTGCATAATTATGGGAAGGGCAGAGGCCTTTGCCAGTCAGAACAAGCCGCTGCTTTCGCTGTTTGACGGTGTTGCGTCAGGAGTTGGATATTCCCTTGTGCTTATCTTTATTGCATCAGTGCGTGAACCGCTGGGATTTGGAAGTATTCTGGGTGTGCCCTTGCCTGCACGCGATATCTGGTGGCATTCATGGATCATCATGGTCATGCCTCCGGGCGCATTTTTTATGCTCGGTATGTTTACCTGGTTTGCCCGCAGATGGCTGGTTAGAGAAGTAAAACGATAAAGGAGAATGACATGGAACAATTGCAAAATATGAATTTTTTTGTGTCACTTGTGCTCATTTTTACCTCCGCGGCTTTTACCGACAATATCCTGTTAGCCCGGTTTCTGGGCATGTGTTCGTGCCTGGCAATTTCCAAAAAGGTCGACACCAGTATTGGTCTGGGCGGCGCAGTAATGTTTGTGACTGCAAGCACAACTGCGTTTAATTATTTGATATACAAATACGTTCTTGTTCCGCTGGGTATAGAGTATTTGCGCTTGTTAGTCTTTATCGTTATTATTGCCGCCTTTACACAGCTTTTGGAAATGATCATTGAGCGCTTTTCTGAAAAGTTATACTATGCCCTGGGTATATTTCTACCGCTCATCACGGTTAACTGCGCAATCCTGGGCATTGCGCTTTTCATGTTGAATAAACCCTATACATTCTGGCAGGCATTTGCCTTTGGCGCTGGCGGAGGTTTTGGCTGGTTTCTTTCAATCACCCTTATCGGCGGCATTCGTGAGAAGATCAAAGAAAGCGATCTTCCCAAAGGTCTGGAGGGTCCAGCCATTACGCTCATCATTATCGGGATAATGTCGCTTGCCTTTGTGGGATTTTCAGGGATGATTAAAATATGAAACATCCATGACCTTCGGTCACAATGACGATTACAGGTGAAAGTTTCTTACAAAAATATTTTGACTCTTATAAATTTGTTTCGGATTTTGTGCTTCGGATTTCGTCTCTTCCGACTTGTTCGGGTTCGGAGCCTTGTCGCAAGACGATCCGTGCTCAGCGTTCAAAATCACATATATTTTATTACCCAGGGATTTAAATTATGGCAATAGGCAGTATTCTTGTTTCTATGGGTATTTCGGTCGGTTTTCTTTTAGGCATGGGACTGATTTTGGCGCTGCTTCTCATCCTTGCCGAAAAAAAGATACTGAATTACGGTACGTGCTGCATTGACATTAACGAGGGTGACCGGAAGGTAGAAGTTAAAGGCGGTGGATCCCTATTGTCGACACTTGGAGAGAATAACATTTTTATTCCCTCAGCGTGCGGCGGACGCGGCACCTGCGCCTATTGCAAGGTGCAGGTAATTGAAGGCGGAAGCATGATCGGTCCGGTTGAAGAGCCTTACCTGGGCCCAGAGGAACGCAAGAAACAAATCCGCCTTTCCTGCCAGGTAAAGGTACGTAGTGACATTAAAATCCGCGTCCCGAAAGAATTATTATCGGTCAGGAAATTCAAAGGAAAGCTTCTCCATAAAAGGCCGTTGACCTATGATATTGTAGAATTGCGCATAGAACTCATTGAGCCGAAGACCATAGATTTTGTTGCAGGACAGTACGTTCAGCTTGAATCTGAGGAGTACGATGGGCACGACCGGGTTATGCGCGCCTATTCCATGTCCTCGCCCCCATCGGATAAAAATCACATTGAGCTGATGATCCGTAAAGTTCCCAGCGGTATCTGCACTACATGGGTATTTGAGCATCTCAAGGAAGGGCAGGAAGTTGTTTTCAGCGGCCCGCACGGTAAATTTCACCTTTCGAATACTGATGCTGAGATTGTCTTTATCGCCGGTGGGAGCGGCATGGCCCCGATCTGGGGGATATTGCGCGATTTAAAGGAAAAGGGAAACACGCGTAAGGCTACCTATTTTTTTGGCGCCCTCACACAAAGAGACCTATTTTTTGTTGATAAACTGAACAAACTCCAGGAAGAAGTTTCCTGGTTTAAATTCATTCCGGCGCTTTCCAATGAACCTGCTGAATCGGATTGGAAGGGTGAGCGTGGTCTTATCACCAACGTTGTAGCGAGTTATGTGCCCGATTGTTCAAAAAACGAGGGCTATCTTTGCGGTTCTCCGGGTATGATCGATGCCTGTATTAAAGTCTTGACAAAGGGTGGCATGACCGAAGACCGTATTTTTTACGATAAATTCGTTTAAGATAAGGGGTTTTTCATTTATGAAACTATCGCCACAAGATCGTAGGCTGATTCATAATTTAGCGCCATCCAAATTTTCTAAAGATGGTTTTTTAGGAACCGATACCCGTTCATTGGAAGAAATCATTGCCGATGATTTACACACGCTGAAAAAAGCAGGCATGTCAAAAGAATCGCTGGTAGAGGCGCTGAAAGATGCCTATCAGAAGGCTAAAGACGCCTTTGGCGCGGAGATTGAGATAAGAAAGAATGTAAAAGCTGTGTTTCATGAGTCAATGGGACGCATTCCATCGCCATTTTGCAAAGACGGTCTTTTTGAAAAAGGTGAAGCGGTTGTTACTGACAACACCAGCAATCTTTCGCTTATCATTACCAGCCTGGGTATAAACCTTATTGAAAATCATGATTTTTTTCAGGGCAGAGGATGCAGGTTTAGAATCGACCCTTTAGATGCTATAAAAATTTTCAATCTCCAGCCTGACAAAAAATCTGGGTAAATTTGTATACACTTTAACAAATACTCTGTTCTCGTTTATATAGAGTAAATTTGCCTATATCAACCGGCCTTTCCTTATTCAATTCGCTTGTTAAACGTGGTATATTTACAAGATAGCTATTATAACCCGCAAATCGTTGACTTACTTCCTGTGAATTGATAGACTTCATTTTGAAAAATTTTTTCTCATCAAGATACATGGAATTATGGACAATAAAAGTTTAGACACTTGTTTTCAACCATACGAAGATGCTTTAGCTTTTCTTTACAAGGCCATTGATTATGAGAAGCTGATTAGCTATCAGTACAATGCCTCGACGTTCAGTCTGGACAGGATGGTAAAAATGCTCGAATACGCGGGGAATCCGCACAAAAGATTTCCCAGTATTCATATTACCGGCACTAAGGGAAAAGGTTCTACCTCTATTATGATAGCAACTATCCTGGAGTACACTGGTCTTAAAACTGGACTATTTACCTCTCCCCATCTGATCGATCTGAAAGAGCGCATCCAGATAAACCACCAAAATATGTCCGAAGAGGAGTTTGCTTGCGTTTTAAACGATATCCGGCCATACATCCAGCATTTGCGGGATACTGAGCCATCCGCATCGCCTACGTTTTTTGAAATACTCACTGCTGTCGCCATGCTCTATTTTAAAAAAGAGCGCGTTGAGATGGCTGTCCTGGAGGTGGGATTGGGCGGACGTCTGGACTCCACGAATGTTGTGACACCGCTGCTATCGATTATTACCAACGTAGGGTTTGACCACACGGCAATTCTTGGTAATACCCTTTCCAGCATTGCCTACGAAAAGGCCGGGATT